>Ga0315901_10009823_pt1 | contig 10964 bp, 11 predicted proteins | sample LakEriMetagenome_10_FD_203761 | JGI IMG/M metagenome (GOLD analysis project Ga0315901, IMG submission 203761) | Freshwater fungal communities from buoy surface, Lake Erie, Ohio, United States - Buoy 2 MA116 | ecosystem: Environmental > Aquatic > Freshwater > Lake | place: USA: Lake Erie, Ohio...
CTTTAACTAAACTTCTTGCTACAGGTAATGCTACTCTTACACATACACAAGATAAGAGTAAATGGGGTACAGAGTTTCCAAGACTTCTTATGGAAGTAAGAGATGAACTTAGAGGTACTCAACCTACTACAACTCAAGAAGTTAAAGTAGAATCATTTAAAGAATATGGTACTGAGTATAGATTTGTAATAGAAAATAATGAAATAGTTAGTGGAGAATATAAACAAGCAAAAAAAGAATGGAAACCATTATCTGATAAAAAAATACAATCTAAGTATAATGAATTAAAAAATAAAAAAGAAACTGATACAAATATAGTTTCTGACAGATTTAAAAAATCTACTTATGATTTATTAAAAAGAATAGAAGATTTAGATTTTGAAGTAGATGAATTATCATTAGAAGAATTAAGTCAATTTGACTTTAATGGTTATCCTAATATTTTAAATTATATTAATTCAGGATTAGTAATAGATGAATCTCAAATAGAATTTATAAATGACAATAAAGAAGCATTTAATGAATTATTAAAAGAAACTAATTCTACTAATTTAATTAACTTATTAAATAATTTATCAGATTACAAAGATTACACCCCTCCGACAGAAGTAATTTCTAATGTAGAAGAAGATATTATTGAAGCAGAAAATTTAATTAAAAAATTAAATAGTAATCCAGATTTAAAAAAATATGAATTATATCCTGGAGTTTTTGCAAATAAAGAACAATCAAAAACATTAGACATGTTAGATGAATTTATTTCAGATGAAGGTTTACAAATAGCAGTTGTAGAAGGAAGAGGAGGAACAGGTAAAACTACAATAGTTAAAAAGGTATTAAACTTACATCCTACTAAAAAAATTGTAGGAGCTACTATTGCAAATTCTGCAAAAGAAGTTTTAAAGAAATCAATTCCAAACACTACAACTATTGCTAAACTTTTAGGAATATCTGAAAACCCTGCTACTCAACAATTTGAAATAGATGAATATTGGGATATAAAATCATCTCTCATTTATTCATCAGATGTATTAGTTGTTGATGAATGTTCAATGATTCCTAAAATTGTTTATGATAGATTAATAAGTGTAGTTAAAGAATTAAACAAAAAAGATTTTAAAATTATTTTTATGGGCGATAATGTACAATTACCACCTATAGAATCTGTTGAAGAATTAAAAGAAAAAGATTCAATTACATTTAACTCTAATACTAAAAATTATAAATCTAAATTAATAGAAAGAATGAGACAAGGAGAAGATTCTCCAATTGTAATTCTTTCTGATATTGTAGCAGCAAATGTAGAATCTGAAAATCCAAAATTAAGAGTTATTACAAATAGAGAAGATAGTTTTAATCCTTCAACCAATAAAGGTTTATTGTTTAAAAGTGAAGAAGAAGTAATTGAAGATTTTAAAAATGATTTATTAAAAGATAGAAAAAATACTAAAGCAATAGTGTATACTAATGCTAAAAAAGATCAAGTTAATAATGAAGCTAGAAAATTACTTTTTGGTCAAGCAAGTGAATTTGAATACAATATTGGAGAAAACATTATGGCATTATTTAATAATGAAAAAGCAGGAATGTTTAATGGAGAATTTTATACTATCAAATCAATAAATTATGTAAAAGATTTATTTACTTTTTATAGTTTTGACAATAAAGAATTATCACTTAATCCTATAAACATAGATGGATATAGTTTAGAAGTAGAAAATAATGAAGGTAAAATAATTAAAATATCATCTTTGCCTAAAAAAATAAACCTTAATAATAAAGTTTATACAATGGATGAATTTAGAAAAGTATTAAGTGGATGGAAATCTTCATTGTATAATAATAGGTCTATTTTAGGATATGATAATTATAAAAAGTTTTACAATATAAATAATAGTAATCTTCAAACATTTGATTATGGTTATGCAATTACTTCTCATAAATCACAAGGGTTAACATTAAATAATGCTTATGTTTATGAAGATGATATATTATTAGGAAACAGAAGTAATTAAACTAAAAATCAAAGTTTATATGTAGCTATTACTAGACCTAAAAATAAAACTGTAATTGTTTCTTCAAAAAAAGGTAATAAAAAGATTTCAACTGAAGAATTAAGTCAGTATGAATCAATTGATATAAACATATCTGCAGAACCAAAAATTGAAGAAGTAAAACCAGGAGTATCAGAACTGTTTGAATCTAATCCTGAATTAGCTCAAATAGGTACTCCTCAACAATACTCTCAATATCTTGATACTATATTTCCTGATAGTAAAATGAAGGATATTGTTTATCATGGGAGCAAATCCAAATTCGATAAGTTTGATAAATTATTTTTAGGAAAAAATACTAATCCAAATAAAAGTTTCCAGCAATTTAATGATAGTTACTTGGGATTTCATTTTACAAGTAATCCAGATTATTATAGAAATAGACACGAATTTGGTTCTAAATATGAAAAAAATCTCAATGAATATACTGTGGTTTTGAATATCCAAAACCCCCAAAATATCAGTGGGCAAGATGATTTTATGGGAACTAATCTCCAAGATATTGGATCTAAAGATATTGAAAATAACGATTCTGTAATTTATGATTTTTTAAGTAAAGTAGATTTTTCAAAAGGAAACAAAGAATCTATATACGATAAGAATTACATTGTTAAAGAGCCAGAACAAATTCATATATTAGGTTCTAAAAAAGATATAGAAGGATTTAAAGAGTTTGTAGAAGAAAAACAAACAAGCTTAGAACCTACTGAAATAAAAACTGAAAAAGATGTAGTATCTTTAGAAACTGAAAATCAAATAGATGAATTAATTAAATTAGGCATTATTAAATCAAAATGTGATTAACTATGGGATGTAATTATGAGTTTAAAGGTCAATTATATACTAAAGAAGAATTGGTTAAACTTTTAGAAAACAATAAAGGGGTACAAAATGAAATAAAATTTTTATTATTAAATAAAGATGATAGGTTTTCTGCAGAACCAATGGGTGAAGAATTTGATGAATCTATAAATGATGATGATTTATTTGATAATTCAATTATTCCAATAGGAGATAAATATCTTTCTAGAATAGAAAAGTTAATTGCTTATCAAAAATCTTTAGTTTCAACTTTAAAAATTAAAGAAAATAATTTAAAAAGTAATTTAAAAAAATTACTTGATAAGAAAAAAATAATAGAACAAACTAAGCTTTTAAATGAAACTAAAGAAAGAATTGAATCATTAGAAAGAAAAATAAATTCTGTTACTACTAAAGCTGAAATATCTTTAGAAAATTTAAAATTACAAACTGAAGAAGATTTAAAAAGATTAACCAATATTATAAATACAGGTAATCTTAATGATATGAAAGAAGCTAAAAGGATTATAAATTTTTATAAATCTTTAGAAATAGCTGATGATAAAATAAGTGTTGATAATGTACTAATAGAAGAAAATCCTTTTTTTGATGATGATGTAATTTATAATGAAGGTAAAATAATATTAGATCCTGAATATGTTCAATTTTTTAATTCAACAGCTTTATTATTTAAAGAAAAACAAATTGAATTAAACAATATTCAAAGAAAAATATTAGTTGATAAAATTAATGAAAATCCAAAAGTTAAAAAGTTATACAACCAATTAACTTATGATGAAATAACTAAAGCATTACCAGATACTACATGGATAGATGCTTTAATGTATGATGCAAGTAAATCAGCATTTACTGATAATGGAGTTATTGCTAAAATTGCAATGGATATATTTCAAGATGTAATGACTGAAGGTATTGTACATGCTAAACAATTTGAAGATAAACATAATAAATTATTACCTGCAGTTGAAAAAGCATTAGCTAAATTAGGATTTGAATATGGTAGAATTTATAAAAATTATTCTTATGATATATTTTTTCAAAAGGATGAATTTGGAAATTCAACAACTAAACCTGTACATAGATTTAGTGATAAATTCTTTACTGCCAGAGAAGTTGTAAATAAAGATTTTAAAGTTAAATTAGTTAATGCAGAAACAAATTATGAAGACAATCCTGAAAAAATAAGTGAAGAAGTATATAATGCTATTCAAGAAAAACAAAAATGGTATAGGGAAAATGTAATATTATTAGATGTAAATAAAATTCCTGAAATATTAGAAGACTTTCCTGAGTTTAAAAAATATTATCAAAATGATAATGGTGAACATGTTAATCAATTAAAAACATTATTAGGACAAGATGGATATACAGAATATGTTGAACAACAAAAAAATCAAATAAAAAAATATATAAATTGGAGGGAAGCAACTATTGAAACATTTTTAAAAGAAAATGGAGTTAGTTCTTTAAGTGACTTACCTTTAAATAAACAATCTTATTTACAATTTTTAATTGCAAGTAAAAATCCTTTTTTATCATCTAGAACTTTTTATAAAGATATAGAAACTAAAATAAATGATAAAAAAGTAAATCACACTATGGATTATAACATAAGTGTACCTAGAAAAACTTTAGGAAAACAATCTAAAAAATTAGGACCAAATAAAGAATATATAATTGAAGATACTAATATTCCTACTAATTATTATGATTCTAATTTTGAAATAATAGAAAAAGAACCTGCATTAAAAGAATATCATAAACTAATAGTAGATGAGTTACAAACAGTTATGAATTCTTTTCCTGAAGAAGTTTCTAAAAAAATATTAAACAAATCTCTTGCAGTAATGAGACAAACAACTGTAGAGATTTTAGCTGAACCAAATGTTAGTTTTTTAAAAAAATTAGTAAATGCAATAAGTCATATATATGATAGATTAATTACAGGATTTGGAGTTAATATTGAAGATTCTATTAGTTATGAAAACTTAGATGTAAGTACAAATACTGGTGAACCATTTGTTAATATAGGACCTATTTCTAACTCTAAACAAAAAATAAAAAATGTTTTTGAAATTAAAGCAGCTAAAATACTTGCTGAATTAAAAAAAGAAAACCCTGGACTTGAATTAAATAAAATAACAAAATATACTAAATTATATTCTAAAACATTATTACCTGATAATTTAATTTCTGAATTAGCTGCAGGATTAAATATGAGTACAAATGATTTTTTAAAAAGATTTAAAAATGAATTACCATTAGGTAAAATATTAACTTCTATTTCTACTAATGAAATTTCAAATGAGAGTTCTACTAACTTACCTAAAATTATAAAATATTTATCTGTATTATCTTCTGAATATAGGTCAAGACAAGAAATACTTCCATTAATGGAAGTAATGAAAAATGAATATAGTAAAGTAAAAAAAGAAGATAGAAATAATGTTGGTTCTAAAATTATTAATCATTTTACTAATAAAATGAAAAATAAAGGAACAAGAAACATAGCTATTGCTCAATTTGAAAATTGGTTCAATAGAGAAATTTTAGGTAATTATGAAACTAAATCTTTTGGTGTTGTTCCAAGTAATTTAGATGAAAGAAAAAATGCAAAGGAAAAATTAAAAGCATTAGTATCAGGAAGAATACTTACATTTAAAGAAAAAAAATATAGAAAAGATTTAGATAAATTAATTAATGAAGAAAAAGATGAAGAAACAAAAAAACAACTAATTAATATAAAAGAAAAATTAGGTAAAAATTTTGCATTAAGTGCAATGGTAAATAACTTTTTAAATTATCAAAGAATATTAGCATTAGGTTGGAATTTAAAAAGTGCATACACTAACTTTATGGAAGGTATAACTGCTAATATTATAATAGCAGGTTCTGGTAAATATTTTAACCCTAATCTTTTTTGGAGAGCTAATAATATTGTTTCAGGTAGTTTTGTAAAAAGTCAATCATTAGGATTAATTCAAACTGAAGGAGCAAAAAAAGCAAGATTTTTTTCTGACAAATGGGATGTTGCTCAAGATTCTTCTAATGAATTACAAAAAGCAAGTATTAATACTCCTTTAAGTAAATTTGAAAATGTTACTAATCCTATGGAAATAAATAAAAGAGTTGAATATCTTAATCAAACTCCTTTATTAGTTTCTATAATGTTAGATACACCTGTAAAAAATAAAAATAATAAAGTTGGTAATTTATGGGATGCTTTAAATCCTGATGGAACATTAAAACCTGAATACAATACTCCTGAAAATGTTGAAAATTGGGTAAATAATAATACACAAGAATTTAAAAATTTTAAAAGTAAAGTACAACAATGCATAATGGAAACTCATGGTAATTATGCAAAGTTTAGAGGAATGATGTTAAAATCAAGTCAAATAGGTAAGATAGCTATTTTTATGAAAACTTGGATAGGTTCTTATATTCATATTAGACTTGGAATAGAACAAGATGATTTAGAATCAACTACTAAAAATTGGAAAGGTAGATATAGGTCACATACTATTAGTTCAGCAGCACTTCATGGTGCAGTAGTAGGATTTGCAGGAGGAAATATTTTTGGAGCAGGGGTTGGATTTGCAGCAGGTGCTTCAATAGGATTTATTAATAAAAGACTTAATCAAAATAATTTACAAAGTAATCTTAGCACTATTAAAGAATTAGCTTTTTTAGGAAAAAGCATAGCTTTAAAATCATTTCAAATTCCTATTAACTTAATAACAGGTAGAGAAATTATTAAAAATCCTGATTATAATAAATTATTTAATGATGAAAAATTTACTGAAGTAGATGTAAAAAACATGAGAGCATTAGTTTCTGAAATAAGTCTTTTAATGTTACAAGTTTCATTATTTTTTGTAGGAAAAATGTTTTGGGATGATGACGATGATGAAGAAAGTTTTGATAGAATGACTCATAACTTTATTGTAAATACAGCTATGGATTTAATTTCATCTTCAACAACTTATACTAATCCTTATTCTCTTGTTGATCAATTAACTACTTTTACTCCTATTGAATGGTTTAAAAAATCATCAGAATGGGTTGGAGCAGTAAATGATTATTTACAAAATGCTGATATTGCAACATCAGGATTATATGCAGGACAATCTAAACTTTTAAGAAAAACTCAAAATTTAACTTTACCTAGTTTATTAAGACAAGATTATTTTGGTTTTGAATACATGTTAACAAAGCAAAGAGAAAAATCTCCTTTTGATAGACAATTCTTTGATGTAGAAAAACAAGAAAGATTAAAAATGCAACAAGAAAAAGTATTGTTTAAAAATGAATTAATTCTTAAATTAATTGAAGAAGGATATAATAATGAAAATGCTGAAAAACTTGCTACTAAAATAGCAAATAAAAAATACAGATTACCTAGAGATATAGATGATCCAGACAATAGGTAAGATAAAAAAAAAGGGAGAAGCCGAAGCTTCTCCCTTTACCTAATTTAAATCCTAAAACTTTATAACATTATATGATACACCTATGCCTAAAAAAGGTGCAGGTCTCAAAGATATAAAATCTATTCCATAACCTGCAATAATTCCTATTCCAAAATGTTTTGGTTTAGGTAATTTAACTTTATATGATGCAACATCTTTTACTGAAGAATAAGGATTTGATGATGTAACTATAGCTTTGTAATTCTTTTTATCTTTTACAATAGCTACACTATATTCATCATTAGTTTCAATAGATAATTTTGTTTTTTTAGAATTTACAAAACCATTGATTGAAATCCACTTATCAGTAAAAACAATACCATATTCTATTTCTTTATTACCTGATGAATCAATATAAGTAATAACTGTATCAGTATCAAATAATGTATCAACTACAGTTACTGTTTCTATAATTGTAACAACATCAGTATTGTTTTTATATTTATTTACTTCTGACTTTAATGTAGAAATAATTTTTTTATCACTTTGAATTTCTTTAAGCAAAGATGCTTTAGAAGAAACCAATACATTTATTTCAGCAACATTTTTACCATCTTTAGTTTTATAATGTTTTACTGAATCCTTTAACACTTGTATTTGCATTTTATATTTTTCTTCATAATTTGTTGGAGTTAAATCTCTTATAAAAATTTTAATAGTTAGTAATAAAATTGCAATAATAAGTAAGCTTAATAATATTTTTTTAGTATCCATGTTTTTAAAATTTAAGTGTTAAAAAAAAGGGAAATATTTCTATTTCCCCTTACTACAAACAAACTAACAAAAAATTATATTATACCTGTACTTCCAAAACCACCATCATTTCTATCAGTAGAATCTAAATCATCTACAATATCAAAGGTTGCTACAGAATACTGAGTTAAAACACCTTGAGCTATTCTTTCTCCAATGTTTATTTTAACAAGACCATTAGTTAGATTAGCTAAAATAACTCCAATTTCTCCTCTATAATCTGAATCAATAGTTCCAGGAGAATTTAAAACTTTAAGACCTTTTTTCAATGATACTCCACTTCTATCTCTAATTTCAAGTTGATAACCTGATGGTATAGACATATACAATCCTGTTCCAACTAACACTCTTTCAAAAGGTCTTAAAGTAATATATCCTTGTGTTAAGCTGTATTTAAAGATTTTTTCAATATCAACTTCTTCTTTTGAATTAAAAATTTTTAAAAAAGAATGTACTTCTAAATCAAAACCTGCAGCTCCTTCTGATTGGTATTTGGGGAGGTTTACTTTTTCATCTTTTAATTTTACATTGATAAACATATTATTTTATTTTTTCTAATTCAAAAAAGGTTACGTTTTTTATTTTTTTATATATTTTAAATTGCAAAAACCAATTTTTAACTTTTTGATTTTTAATTTGATTTAAATTACAAAATGCAAATATATTATTTAATTTTTTATCAACACCATTTTTTATTAAATCTATTGCTATTCTTTTATGAACTGAAGTAGGTTCTGCTTTCCACCACATGTAATTTTCATTATTTACTCCTGAATATTGTTTAGGTTTATTTATTGTTTCTGTTATAGTGCAATTATCTTTTATAGAACGATTAATTGCTGTAGCTCCTACAAGATATAAACCTTCAATTTCAGTAGAATCACATATTTCACTCATTATCATTTTTGCTAACCATTCTTCATCTTTCCATTTTTCTTTAGGAATATCATTAATAATCCAAGGTTTATTAAATTCTACTTTTTGTTTTCTTAATTCTATTTTTTTAGGATTATTATTATCCCAAAAACAAATTCCAACAATTAAAAGGGATAACACCCATACATTACTATCCATAATCATTAATTTTACTTGGAAACTCTAAATGATCATTATAAAATTTTATCTTATATTGATTTTTTCCTAAATAAAGTTTTAATCTAATTACTTCTTTTCTTAAAAAATTTAATTCTTTATTTAGTTTTTTAATTTCCTTATCATAAATACTTTCTTCATAAGTTAATCTTCTTCCTTCTACAGGTGATTTAAACTTTTTTTCTTTCACATTAATTTTTCTTTTAATATTACATCAATTATTTTATTTGCATATTCTTCTGCCATTGTTACTATTTCTTCTTCTTTATCTAAATTCCAATCATGTAATAATAAAGCAAGATGTACACATTCATGCATAATTAATGTTCCATCTTTTAGATTGTTTTTTAATCTTAAAGCATTAATAAATAAAAATGGTTTATCTCCAAATTTATATTCACCACTTTCATTAGGAATATAATTAGTCCATCCTGCTGCATAAGAATCATCTTCTGTTTCTTTTGTTTCAGAAGCTTCTTTTTTATTCAATCCATGCATTTCATCTACTTTAAAATAATCAAATACATCAACTGAACTGTCAGCAAGAATAAATAAAAAATCTGAAAAATCTTTAGTTAATAGTATCATCTTGTTTTATTTTAACATCTAATTGTTCACCAATTTCTTTAATTATATTAGCTAATATAATAGTTAATTGTGTTACTTGATTTTTATCCCATTGATCTAATAAGATTAATTGTTCTTCTTTGGTTAGTTCTTCAAAACAAATAGGTTCTTTGTTTTCAACTTTAATAAAAACTCCTGATAAATTTCTAATCATAATTTTATTTTTAAAATATTAAATTGTTTATTCCATTTTCATTAATTAATTCAAAAAGATGAGATCTAATTTCTTCTACCTTTTTGTAGGTTTCATCAGATATTGTTTCATCATATTTTATAATTTCTCTTAATTTAGAATTTATACTCCATATTACAACAGACATTGCTGCAGCTTTAGTAGCTAATTGAAATTCTTCATTATCTTCTGGTAAATTAAATTCTAATACTGCTTTCATTTTTAATTATTTATGTAAGTTATGTAAAAATAAAAAAATATTATTTACTTCCATAGGTTTCGTTGTAGTATTGTTCAGGTCTAAATTGTTTTTCTGATGTATCATAACTGCCTATATTATAAGCATCTATTATCTGCTCCTTTTCCATTTCTTTGGCTTGTTTAATTATTTCAATTAAATCATTCATTTCTGGTTTATCTGATAACCATAAAAATTGAGTTTTAGTTAATTCATCAATTAACCATTCTACTGCTGTTTGTGTCTTTTCCATATTTATAAGTTTTGTATTTCTTGTTTTACTTCTTTCCAGTAATTTAATGCTTCTTCCATTTGTGCTTCATAATAGTATTGATGTGTTGCTCCACAATCATCCCAATCAACATTAGATGGATATCTTGGTTCTGAATTTATTATCTCATCAACTGCTATTAATGCACATTGTTTGGTTACTCCTTTTACTGTTGATGGTTGAGCATTCCACTCTATTTGATACAACATTTTTTTGCACAATTCGTCTGCTTTTTCTTTTGGTGTCATCTTATTTTATTTTAACGTATTTAAGTAAAATATAAAATTCTTATTTTAGTTTCAGATACCGCAATTAAAACTGCGGATAACAGTCAGTAAGCGAAATAAACTTCGCCTACTTTTGTGTTAGGTGCAATGCTAAATGACACCATCACGATAAAATTTCTTATTCAAATTATGACAAGCAATCATTACATCTTCATAAGCACCTTTATACCGTGTTT
>Ga0315901_10009824_pt1 | contig 10964 bp, 8 predicted proteins | sample LakEriMetagenome_10_FD_203761 | JGI IMG/M metagenome (GOLD analysis project Ga0315901, IMG submission 203761) | Freshwater fungal communities from buoy surface, Lake Erie, Ohio, United States - Buoy 2 MA116 | ecosystem: Environmental > Aquatic > Freshwater > Lake | place: USA: Lake Erie, Ohio...
TATAATTCTTTTCTTTGCTTTCACTCAGGACGAATTATTGAATCTGGAATTATAAGCGAATATATGAGTAGCGCTTACTACAAGTTCATAGAAATTATTAAAAATGGAAGACATGAGTTTGAAGAAAAACTTGATCTATAATTAATATTTTTCACAAAAATAAATGTATTTACAACTTCCGTTACGTTATATTTAATTTTTTGTTGAATAAATCAAAAATTTATTAAAATAATACAAAAAATGATTTTATTAATTATTTAATTAAGAATAACTTAAAACACTAATATGTATAATGACGATGAATACTGTAGATTTATGTTTACAAGAGTAATGGAATATTTGAATAAGAAACAAGTTAAAGAAGCAGGCATGTCTTTTGCAAGTGATTGTAATAAAAAAGGAATCCAATTAGGATTTATTGGAATGATGTTGTTTAATCAAAAAGATGAAAATGAATTGTTGAGAATTATATGCGGTTTTCATTTTATACCTACTGACTTAAAGCAATATTATGATAATCCACAAAAAGCTTTTGAAGATTATAAATAAATCTTCAAAAAAAATGATTTTTTATTTTTTTTTCCAAAATTTTATAACCTACAAATATGCAAAAAGAAGATGAAGATATGTTCAAGAGTCTTATGAATACTCTTCCAACTTCATTAAATGAAGTTATCAGAGACTTAGCTTATGATACACCAAGAGCTAATTATTCTCGTGTTATATCTTCTCTAAAATACAATATACCTGTTTGCGGTGTAAATTGTAGATATAGAATACGATTATACGGCGCAGGTAATTTAAATATAGCTCCTCTGCCTCTTGTTAGACAAACTCATGCTATTTGTGATGTTGATAAATGCTCTCATTCTGTAAGTCTATATGAACACCGTGTTTGTTTTCAACATGCAAATTTCCTGGATTTTCCACAAGAATATGAATATCATCATTTGAATTGTAATCGTAATCGTTAAATACATATTAAAATTATATAATTTTAATATATTATAAGTAAATGTGTATGATGTGTCTAATATTTTTATAATCTAAACAATTCTTTTTGTTCATCTTTAGTGAGTTTTAGATAATTATAATCAAACACAGCTGATGTATTATCTAAATGATTTTTTAGATACACTGGATCAATTTTTATTAACTCTCTAAAAACATCCCAATCTTTATTAATATCAGCTTTCTCAATTGCTATATGAAAGCTACAAGTCCTGTAGCTTTCAGGAATCTTTTCATTGTATTTATGTACATAACGGCGTTCATTTATAACCCTTTTTTTTTCAAATAAATCAAAGAAACTCTCCATATAAAATATATTATATATGATGAGTTTAGTCTTTAGATGGTGTTTTATAATTAAAAACAATCAAGATATATATGTGAGTGAAGACATATCAAAAAAATTATTTATCATGCTACTCACTTTCAAGGACTAACTATATGATCTCCATTGAGAACTATATTCCATAGCTTTATTTATTTTACAGGTATAAAATAAATAAACAATATATATAATTCCAATAAAATAAAAAACAGTATAAATAAAAAAATGGATTATAAAAAATTTCTTGCTATTAGAAAATCAGAAAAATATGATGGTGCTTAATTTTAACCAATTTATAATCTAAAGCCATACTATATTATAATTTTTTTTATAGTTTAGAATTATAATAATTTATTTTATCTTTATCATATAATTTAACATTTCTCCATCTATTTGATAATTCAACCATTACTTCACGACTCGTTAATTTTAAATTTTCCTTTTTTATATTATATCTCTCATCTTTACAAAATAACATAAACGCTGTCATTTTTTTCTCTTTAACCATGTTTTCATCTTCTTCTTGTTTATTTACATTTTCATAATATTTTAATCTTTCTTTATCATGTAATTTTATTTCATTCCATCTTTTCCCTAATTCAACCATTATTTCGCGACTTGTTATTTCTTTATTTTCTTTCTTTATATTCTCTCTTTCATCTTTACAAAATAACATAAACGGTGATTCTTTCTTTTTTTCTTCTTTAAGTTTATTTTCTGTTTTATTTTCATAATATTTTAATCTTTCTTTATTATTTAGTTTTATTTCATTCCATCTTTTTCCTAATTCAACCATTATTTCTTGACTAGTTATTTCAAGATTTTCTTTCTTTATATTCTCTCTTTCATCTTTACAAAATAACATAAACGCTGATTCTTTAACTTTTACTTTTATCTTATTTTTTACTTTTTTTACCTTAATTAGAGGGCATTCTTTCATCATTTTCTCCCTTAAATAAAAAACAAATGATAAACGTGTACCTTCCCCCTCTTTCTCTGAATTACAATGCCATTGATGTACATCCATTGCTAAAAAATCACCATTTTGACAATTTACTCCTACTGAATATTGTGGAAATAATGTATAACCACCTGTATATTCTCCTTCTGATACTACTACCAAATTTCCAAAACCTTCTTTCAAATCACCTACATCACAGTGTAATGCTGTTCGGAAATTTTTATTAACCGTAACAGTAGTAAATATTGTATCTTTTATTATAAATTGTGGGTCGATTTTCTTTGTCGCATTTTTCTGAATATCATAAAATTCTGGTACTAAATATTTATATATATTATCTATCTTTTTAAAAATCGGTAAACAATTCTCAAACTTATCATAATTTTTTGATGTATAAGATGTTAAACGACATTTTACTTCTTCTTCTTTATAAAGATGATGTCCGAAATTAGATGATGAATCATAATATCCTATTATACCACTATTCACTTTTGTTTTATTTGTTAAAACATACAATTGTTTACCTGTTGTTTGTGATTCAATCCAGTCGTATTTATTTTTACCTTCTTCTATTCCTGATGCAGACGGTCTTTTTGATGGCGTTGCTGCACCTTTTGACTCAAATAATGTTTTACAATCTTCATTATTTATTTTATTTTTACGAAATTTTAATAATAATCTATTATCTTCTGTATATATATCTACATCTTCATCAAATATCATCATACCATCATCGTTAAAAAACTTACCTTCTAATTTTTTTATCTCTTCGTCGGAAATTATTTTAGAAACAATATATTGTTTTGTCGGTTGTTTTATACTATTAATTTCCCAATCACTATTTATATGTTTTTCTAATATTTCTTTTGAATTTATTATAATTGAACGCATGTCTTCTTCCGAATTTAATATTTCTATTAATTCTTCTTCATTCGATACGCAAAAACAATTATAACCATTTATAAATTCTGTCTCTAAATTATTTACCCATTTACTATTTAAAATTAATATACAATCATGATATATTGCTTCTAAAAATGTATATTGACTTCCTCCTCCATCATTTTGTATCGTAGACATATCTATTACAAATTTAGCGTCTTTTAATATATTTGACAATTCTTCATATGATTTAGAAAATGAACCTTTATAATTAGTTAGTTCCAAGTTTAATTTATTTTTCAAATGATGATGTGTATAAATACTATTTTCTGAACCATATATATCAATTTTATTTTCTAAATCTTCTGATAAATTTGCTCTTAAAATAATATCTATATTTTTATCGAAATCTATTCTTGAAATTGATACTACTTTATTTGGATTTTCTTCTTTTTCATATTCATAAGTATAAAATGGGTGATATATAAATGTATTGTTTATATCCTGAGTTTTTAATAATTCATGAACTGTATTTCTAATTGTAATTACTTGAAATCTTTTTAATTTATCAACTAATATTTTATTTTTTATTTCAGTTTGATCATGTATAACTATTCTTGTATTATCTGGAAATTTATCTAAATATTCATAATAATTTTTATCTATTGCTGTTATTATAATATTTGGTAGGTTTATTATATCTGTTATTGACAAGTTTTGATATTTTACATCGTATCCGAAATCTCTTATTCTGTTTTCTTTCTTATTTGTTATTTTATATAATTTGGAATCGTTATATTTATGATATAGATGAGTTGTAAATGAAACCCATCCGCCATATAAAGGAGTTGCCATATATATCAAATTCATGTTTATATTTTTTATTTATCTTTCTTTATATTTAATTATTTTTACATTTAGTGTTGGCGCAATCGATTCATGTTAGAAGTTTCTGAATGGATAAACGAATGGAAAAATATCTCTGAAATAAACAGTAAAAAATACATATTTTCATTAGAAAATATTGAACCTGACAATTTAGTTCGCCTGAAATACTAAAATATTAACCCGATTGAATGGATTGAATATATTATGTAATTGTAAATTACAGTTTTAATACTTTTACTATATTTTATAATATATTTTATCAAGTTTAGGATAAATAAAGAAATGGAACAAATTAATTGGTTAATATCAAATACCGTTTCAGGTGATACATTAATTTTTTATTATTCTGGGCATGGATCATATATTATCTAAAAAAAATTGATTTTTTATTAAAAAAATAATAAAAAAATCATGTATAAAATTTCTAGCATAGTTCCTATAATGAGAAGGTCAAAATTTTTGTGCTCTTTGAAACGAAGAAAGCAAATTATTGACTTTAATAGGGAAATGAGTATCGCATCGTTGGAACGAATAAGGGCTTCACTTACGGAACTCCAAGTCGAAATAGATCATCATAACGATTTATGCTTCGACGAATGCTCTTTTGAAAGCAGAGCAATATCCTTCAAAGATACACCTAAGATACAAGAGAATCTTGACGACGATGTCATTTCTTGTATCTTAGGTTTCGATGGAAAAACGGGAGATGTTCATGCATGCATTGGTAATCACCAAGATTACATAAGATATCTGGAGAGAAGATTTGAACAAGAAGCAAGCTCAATGAGAAGGTTACACGAAGAATATGAAAGATCGGTTATAGAATATTTAACCGATGTTTATAATTTCGTAAGTGACTTTGGAGACAGATGTTTAGACGACGAATATAAATTTGTAGAGCAGACCTTATAATAAATGCAATTTTTTTAATTATTATTATAATTACAATAATTTCTTACAAGTGGTGGATTAGGCAACTTCTTGCTTATATAAAATTTTATTTGAATCATAAATTAAGACTACATTTATTTGGTATTTAAGAGCAAAAATGATATATCAGATTGATGTAAAGAGTATAATGTTACAGTTACATATGATTCTTGATTTTCATAAAGCATTGTAATTTACATAATTTATTGATTAAAAAAACGAAAAAGTAACTAAACTCTAATAGTAAAATTTCTTTTTTTTTATATATTTTATCAAGTTTAGGATAAATAAAGAAAAGGAACAAATAAACCCACCCCATATACAGTCTATTATGGCATTTTTAATTGGATAATCTTCAAAAGTAGCAATCATTGTAGAGTCATATATCCCATAAGAAATAATACCAAATAAACTACCGTGTATAAAAGATTCTTTAAATATTTCAAATACATTTGCTGGTTCAGTAGATATATTAGGTTGAGAAAATAGTAGTAATCCAATAGCTACTAATATATAAGAAGTAATTGCACCCATATAATTTATATTTAGAGGTTTTTTTTGGATAGATGAAAATACATTTATAGAATTCTTAAAAAAAGTAGAAAACGCAATTAAATCAAGAATAATTATAATTACTACAATAATAATAAAATTTAATATAGTAATAGTAATATCCTTTGTATTAATCATTTAATATATAAAAATAAAAAAAATATTTTTTTTATAACTAAAAATCAATTGTTTTTTCAAAATCTTCTTGTTTACATAAAGAAAGTTGACTATTTTGCTCTGTAAATCCATTAATATCTAGTCTACAATTAATTTCTTTCAGTACATTTCTTAATTTAACTGTTCCATTTAAAAATCTCTTAGAAGTATTACATATATTTTTTTTCAAAAATTCTAATAAACAAAAAGTAAAAGCACCTTGACTGGTTTTATTAATATAAGCATCAGCTGAAGTTTCAGTATCTCTACATCCAGAAAATAGATAAACTTTACCCAATATGTTTGTAGATTTTTCTAAAGAAAGAGAAAATTTATCAGTCCAGTCAGAAGAAACATACGAATTATTAATAACAGTTTTTCCTTTTTTCAATGAAGAATTAGATCTATAATTATATTTTAGATCTGCAATAGTCCCAGAATGACAACAATCTGTAAAACACCATAATGTAACATTAGCAGGAATTTTGGAAATCATATTAGTAAACAACCAATCATCTGTGATAAATCCACCAGTATCGTAATTTAAAGGTACAATAATTTCATCTCTAGCATCAGATTCATCTCCATTTCTATCTCTAATGTATGATCCGTGGCCAGAATAGTAAAAAATTAGTGTATCTCCAGATACAGTATTTGATATTAACCAATTAATTTGCTCTTTAATATTTAAAAAAGTAGGTTTAGTATCACTGTCATCAGTTAATACTTTAATATTAGATGAATTGTATAAGCAATTATTTACTAAAAAGTTATTGATATTTGTTATGTCATTAATACAACCATAAAGTTCATTATCTGTATCTTTGTAATTAATACCAATTAATAAAGCCTTTTTAACCATTATTTATTAATAAAAATAAAAATATAATTTATTTTTATTTACTTGTTGTTTAAAGTTACTATATAAAAATACTAATTTATTTTATTGATTACGACGATTTTTATAGTTTTCAATAGTTTCATTTGGATGAATAAATGTACAATTATAACCAGTATATTTAAACTGTCCATTTTTAGTAGATCTTTTGACTTTTAAACAATTTATTCCAAATTTGCATTCGGCTACTTTATTGTTAAGCTCCTTGTTATTTATTTTATGTCTGTGAAAGAACATATCATTAGATTCATTGGGATGAATAAAAAAACATCTATTATCATCATCAACATTGAGAGTTACCCCATTAGAACTGTAAACTTTATTGCATTCTTTTCCAAAATTGCACTTAATCATTCCATCACCGTGATTATTTTCACATAATAACTTAGTACAATTTCCAAATTTTAGCAAGTTCATGCAAAACTTAGATTCTAATTCTAAATTAGAAGCACCAACATTCTGAACTTTTTTTCTTTTTTGTTTTACAATTTCTAAGCCTGGAAATTCATCAGGATTGTCAAATTCTACTGATAAATTTTTATTTGTATATAAAGTAAATGGTATTGGTGAATAAATTGGAGACTTTGATTCTTCTTCTTTAACAGGAGTAATCTTGGTATTTTCAACTTCTTCATTATCAATATTCTTTGACTCCAAGCAAACTTCAGAAATTTGTTCTGTTTTATTCAACACCACACCTTCAATTACGGATGTTGAGGTTGCTGGTAAAACTTCACCCATAATCACTTTTTCATCATATGACTTTTTAATTATATCAATAATACCAGTCTTGTTTAATTTGCAAATTACTTTTTCAATTTGTTGCTTGTGATGACAAAACAACTTTAGTAAATTGAGTAAATCAAGATTGCTATCATCTTCTTTTATCTCAATATCTTCCTTAACAATTGAGTTATTCTCGGGTTTCAAGTTGCTTTGATTGATTACATCAATTAAAGCATTATTTTCTTGGTTTATTTCATCAATTAACTCGGCATCTCCCCAAAGAGATGAGTCCAATAAAAGAGAGCTGTACTTGGTGTTGGTGTTGGCGGTTAACATTTTTTCTTGTGTTGTTGTGTTTGTAAACGTTGATAAAAACACAAGAAAAAAATAAAAAAATCATTTTTTTTATAAACGGCTTTTTTGACTTACTCTTTGGATTTATTTCTATTTGTTTAAGTTAATCAATAAATTAAAAAATTTTATCTAAATAAGAAGAGAATTTTTAATTTTATTTGAACTTGTTCTTTCTTCATGTGTTTTATTATATTCATCTCTTAATTCTGTAAATTTAAAAATATTTAAAGGATATTTTTTTATAGTATTATTCCTAATTGTTCTGTCATCTGGATTTTCTGCTATTGAACTAAAAATAATAAAATAAAAATATATTTATTTATAATCATAGAAATTCAAATTTTGGTTTATTCAAATCTTTGATAGAATCCAAAACTTTTCTTCTAATATTATACCTGAAATCGTATTGGCTTTTAATGAAATTAGGTTTGAAATTATATTTGTATTGATTATTATTATTTTGTGAAAAAGCAACATTTAAAACTTGATCAACAGAATTAATAGCATTTTTTAAGTAATAAAAGAAATCAATAGTTAATACATCACTATGTTCAATAAAATAATCTATGTGTTCAATTTTTTCGTATTGCTTATCATTATGGCAATCAATATTAGAAATAACATACTCAATTCTAGAACCATTTTGAACAATTTGACCACGTCTCTTCATTTTTTCAACCAGTTGCATTTGAGCAGGTAGACACTTTTCATAATATTCCTTTTCGTTCACGGCATCTTTTTTTTTAAATTGTTCAATTCTTTCATTTTCATCATCTGATAATTTAGGGACTATATAATCACCAATTTTAGTTTTAGTTATACCTTTTTCATCAATAAAATCTAATGGTTGTAAATTATTAGAATCCCCGATAGCTTTAGTAATAACAAAATCTTTATGAGGAATAGAGTTAGAGCATAGACGATTTAATTCCTGTAAAATGAAATACAAAATATCATCTCTATCTTCATAGTTAAATATTTTCATAACAATTTTATCATATAAATTTCTTATGAATACTGAATTATCTCTTCTAGCAAGTAAAACACCTTTTTTTCCAACTTTGTCTGAAATAACACCATCTCTTAGACAAGATTTGTACATATATCTTTTTTTAGAAAGTATAAAGAACCTCCAATAAATTACCTCCTCGAATGCAAGTTTGATAGGAGGTGGAAATAAGTTAGATATTTCGTCTGCTACTTTTTCAGCATAATCCCATGTTTCTTCAGCCGTTTTTAGATGTGGAAAATTTATATAGTTAGAGTCCGTATTATGCACTATTAATTTTCCGATTCCTGCTGAAAAATGGTGATTTTCTGTTTCTAAATCGTAAACATAATCTTCAATAAATCCTAAAGATTCAATTTTTTTAATTTTATTTTCTGGTATTCTTTGTTTTCCTTTAGTACATGTTAATCTATATATGTTTAGTTTATCTTTTCTTGTATTAATACTTACTTTGTATCCCAATGATGTAGCTAAATAATATAATCCAGATGATCCAATTTTTCCTTTGTTATCAAATCTATAATATCCATTTTCATCTTTATCACCATCTCCTGAATAATATCCATCCAAAAATGATTGTCTTATTTCTTCATTAGACCATAATAGTTCATCTGGAACTTTCTTATAATTATCTTTGTCATAAAATAAAGATCTCCATATTTTTACAAACTTATTTTTTCCTTTTCCGTAGGGTACTAGTTTCAAACAACCTGAACTGTCAATTGTTTCCAAAATTTTAAAGTTCAAAGTATTTATTTCATACTCAGTTTTCTTATCGCTTTCGTTAAGAAATGTTTCACATTTTTCTAATAAACTTCTGTTTGATTTATTAATAGCCCATGTAGATTCATTCCCAGAATCGCAATCATAATTCCCACAACTACCATCCGCATAAAACAGACCCATCACAAAAGCTAAATTTTTATTTAGTTTAAAACAAGAGATTTCAGCTTTTGGAAGTTCTGAAGTTAACAAAGCATCTCCAATACTTATTTCTTTTGGAGATACTTTATTTTTGTAAATATCAAGTAAACCATGATCTTCTGTAACATCTACAACTCCGGTATGTGTTAACACTCTAAATATTTCTTTTGTTGTTTTATGTCTAATAATTTTTTTTATTTTAGTAAAACCATTCTCTGTCCATACTTCAATATAATCTGGATTATTTTCTTCTTTTGTTCCATAATTTTCCCATATATTATTACCTAAAGTTTCTATTGTTCTATAATATATTTTATTATTTATTTTGCAAAGAATAGGAGTATCTCCAGTAACACTATCTCCATAGACTAATTTACCCTTATATTTTTCAACAATAGTATCAGCCACGATTTCAATATTAGTTCTACCCATAAAGGTAGTGCAGTTATGTACAACTATACCATTTGCTAAGAATGAATTATTTGGTACATCTATAATATCGTATACATCATCTACACCATCATATCGCACATCTACTACATCAAGATTTATACAAGGAGATTCTTTTTGATGACGTTCTATTGAATAGAACGTATTTGATTTCTGCTCTTTAGAAAACCAGTTGTCACATCCAATCATTTTTGCATAATCTCTTGCAGTTGGAAAATATTTTTGTAGTAACTTGTAATCTTTTAAAGAATGAGGTCTTGATCTATAATTATTTATATCCGAACTTTTTGATATAGACATATATTCATGAAGAGGAATTTCATTTTTATAGATTTCTTTTCTCATTTTTATCAAAGTTTCTTTTATACCTATTTTTTTATTATTCAAATCGTACATTTCAGAAGTTTTTAATACTAAATTTATATGTTGTTTTTTGACATTATCTGAATATCGTTGATAAGATGTAGCAACAGTAAGTTTGTTACTCTTATCTAAACAATATCTAAAACCTATTTTTTCAGAAAATAAAAGACTATTACATGAATTAGTAGTAATTAGATATTCCCATCTTGGATTTTCTTTAATATCTTTTGGTAAAAACTCTTCTCTTACTCTTGAAAGTCTAGGCTCTCTTAGCCAAAAAATCAAATCAAACCTTTTTAATAAAATAACTAATTTGCTCATGGTTTCAAACATATCGTCTTTATATTTTTCAGTAGTTGATATCCCAAATTCAATTGGTGAAAATGACGGATGTGAAACTGATAGAGATGGACTTGTTCCATCACCACCAAATAGACCTCCAAGAAATTCTCTTACCACAGCTAAAGGACAGTTTGATTCAAATATAAAACTTGGAAGAGTATACGGTTGATGTGTTCGTTTTCCAATCAATACT
>Ga0315901_10009830_pt1 | contig 10959 bp, 9 predicted proteins | sample LakEriMetagenome_10_FD_203761 | JGI IMG/M metagenome (GOLD analysis project Ga0315901, IMG submission 203761) | Freshwater fungal communities from buoy surface, Lake Erie, Ohio, United States - Buoy 2 MA116 | ecosystem: Environmental > Aquatic > Freshwater > Lake | place: USA: Lake Erie, Ohio...
CGCCGCCGGAAGCGGCGGCTGCCGGCCGTCGAAAACCTTGGCTTTTCGACCGGTCGGCTCAGTGGACAAAGGCCATGGAGGGCTTTGTCCACGTACTGCCGCCGCCGGAAGCGGCGGCTGCCGGCCGTCGAAAACCTTGGCTTTTCGACCGGTCGGCTCAGTGGACAAAGGCCATGGAGGGCTTTGTCCACGTACTGCTAGACTCGCGGCTTTCCCGGGAGCATCCCCGCATGGGTTCGTCCTCCGACCAGCCTCTCCAGGTGCCCGCGGGCCGCGACATCCGGCTCGCCGATTTCGACGCCGACTTCCACGAGGGGCTGGAGCGGGATGCCGCCGAAGCGGAGACGCGGCGGCACTGCGACGCGCTCGACGAGCTCGCCTACAGGCTGTACGCGGAGGCGAAGCGGGCGGTGATCGTCGTGCTCCAGGGGATCGACACCTCGGGCAAGGACGGCACGATCCGCATGCTGGCCGGCGGCATCAGCCCCCAGTGCCTCGACGTGAAGAGCTTCAAGGCCCCCAGCGCGCTGGAGCTCTCCCACGACTTCCTCTGGCGGGTGCACGCCGCCGTGCCCGCCCACGGGCGGATCGGCATCTTCAATCGCTCGCACTACGAGGACGTGGTCGTCGTCCGGGTGCGGAAGCTCGTGCCCAAGGAGGTGTGGAAGGCCCGCTACGACCAGATCAACGCCTTCGAGAAGCTGCTGGCCGACGGCGGCATCACCCTCGTGAAGTGCTTCCTGCACATCAGCAGGAAGGAGCAGCGGCAGCGGCTCGAGGACCGGCTCCGCGACCCGAAGAAGCAGTGGAAGCTCGGCCCCGACGATCTCGCCGACCGCGACCGGTGGGACGACTTCGAGAAGGCCTACGACGACGCCCTCACGCTCTGCAACACGGAGCACGCCCCCTGGCACGTGGTGCCGGCCGACAAGAAGTGGTATCGCAATCTCGTGGTGGCGCGGCTGGTGCGGAAGACGCTCGAGCGGCTCGATCCGCGATTCCCGCCGTTCGACTCCAGCCTGCTGGCGAAGCTCGACTGACCGGAAGCCTCGCGTGAACGGCGCCACCCCCCTGCTCGACCTCGACGCCTGCCGCGGCCGGCAGTCCCGGCTCCGCGCGGTGATGGCGGGGCGGTCGCTCGACGCGGTGGTGGTCGTGACTCCGGAGCACGTGGAATACCTCACCGGCCACCGCTGGGACCACCGCTTCGCGCCGGTGGCAGCGGTGGCGGCGACCGGGGAGGCGGTCCTCGTCTGCCCCGACAAGCCGGTCGAGCGGGCGGCCGTCACCGAGGTCCGCACCTACGAGGCCAAGTGGCGCAGCACGCTCCGCAACGACCAGCGGGCCGCATCGACCGCCGTCCTCGGCGACTGGCTCCGGAGCCGCGGGCTGTCCGGCCGGCTGGGCGTCGAGTTCTCGGCCTGCCCGCCGCACGTCGCGCGGCTGGTGGATCCGGCGGCGCTCGTGGACATCGATGACGACCTGCTGCGGCTGCGGCGGCGGAAGGATCCCGACGAGCTGGCCCTCCTCCGCCGGGCGATCGCGGCCACGGGGGCGATGTTCGAGGCGGCCCGCAGCACGATCCGGCCCGGCGTCGATGAACTCGCGGTCTTCTCGGCGCTGCAGGCCGCGGCGGTGAAGTCGTGCGGCGAGATGCTCACCGGCACGGGCAACGACTACGCCTGCGGCGTCCGCGGCGGGCCGCCCCGACCGCGGCCGTGCGTCGCGGGCGAGCTCTACATCCTCGATCTCGGCCCCGCCTTTCGCGGCTACTTCGCCGACACCTCGCGGGCGATCGCCGTGGACGGCCGGCCCACCGACGTGCAGTTCGCCGCCTGGGAACGGGTGTGCGGGGCGCTGGCGCTCGTGGAGCGGCTGGCCCGGCCCGGCGTCCGCTGCCGCGACGTCTACGCGGAGGTGCACGAGTGGCTCAACGCCGGCCCGGTGGGCTCCTGGTCGAGCCACCTCGGCCACGGCATCGGTCTGTCCGTGCACGAGCCGCCGCACCTGAATCCGAGTTGGGACGACGTGCTCGAGGAGGGCGACGTGATCGCGGTCGAGCCCGCGCTCTACGATCCGGCGCTGGCCTGCGGCCTGCGGCTCGAAAACGACTACCTCGTCACCGCCACCGGCCTGGAGAACCTCAGCCCCTTCCCGCTGGGACTGGCGTAGGCGGTGTTCGGCACCACGCCAGCAGCGCTGGGGGCATGCGAGGCCTGAACTCCGTCTTCATTCCCATCGTTTCCGCGGCCGTGGGCGCGGCGGGCGGCGTCGCGTACATTCCAGGCCGGAAGCACGTCCATCCGCCGAGGGCCCACCCCCCAATGTCGCTCGTCGAACCGCTCGCCCCCGCCTCCCGCTGGCACGCCCTCGCCGACCGCGTCCTCGCCGGCGGCGAGATCGGCCGCGACGAGGCCCGGGCGATCCTCGAGTCGCCCGACGGCGAACTGCTCGACCTGCTGGCGGCTGCCTGGCGGGTGCGGCATCGTCACTTCGGCACGACGGTGCAGCTGTTCTTCCTCATGAACGCCAAGAGCGGGCTGTGCCCGGAGGACTGCGGCTACTGCTCGCAGTCGAAGGTCTCGGAGGCCGAGATCCCGCGGTACAACCTGCTCTCCGCCCCGAAACTGCTGGAGGCGGCCCGGCTCGCGGCCGAGCGGCAGTCGAAGACCTTCTGCATCGTGATCTCGGCACGCGGTCCGACCGAGCGGGAGATCGAGTTCGTCTGCTCGATCACGCCACAGATCAAGAGCCGCTACGGCCTCAACATCTGCGCCTGCCTGGGCCTGCTGACGCCCGAGCAGGCGCGGAAGCTGGCCGCGGCCGGCGTGGACAAGGTCAACCACAACCTCAACACCAGCGAGCGGCACTACGGCGAGGTCTGCTCGACCCACACCTATGCCGACCGGGTGGCGACGCTGGCGGCCTGCCGCGCCGCGGGGCTCGAGCTGTGCAGCGGCGGCATCATGGGCATGGGCGAGACGCACGACGACCTGATCGACATGGCCTTCGACCTGCGGGCGATGCGGGTGGAGTCGATCCCGCTCAACTTCCTCAACGCCATCGACGGCACGCCGCTGCAGGGCACGAACCGGCTCACGCCCCGCGACTGCCTGCGCGGCCTGGCGATGATGCGGCTGGTGAATCCATCGTCCGAGATCCGCATCGCCGGCGGCCGCGAGCTCCATCTCGGCAGCCTGCAGCCGCTGGGCCTGTACGCGGCGAACTCGATCTTCGTGGGCGACTACCTGACCACGAAGGGCCAGATCCCGGAGGCGGATTACCGGATGATCGCGGACATGGGGTTCACGATCACCCGCGGCGCCGAGGCGGCGGAGCCGCCGCCCGCCCCGGGCGATCTTTGAGGGGGCGGGCATGATCATCGCGGGCGGTCGTTGGTGGTGGCTGCGGCTGTGCTTCCTGGCAGCCTGCGCCGTCCGGGGTCCGGTGGTGGCGGAAGAGCCGCCGGCCGCGGCCGGGGTGAGGCCGCCCCTGCTGTCGCCGCAGGCCGCGAAAACGCCCGAGGGCAAGCTGCTGCAGAAGTGGTGGGACGAGGGGACCGCAGCCGGCAACCAGGGTGACGGCTATCTGAATCTCGACAATGGCCACTCCGTCTTCGCGGCCGCGAGCCTTCCCCAGGTGGCCGTGATGAAGAGGGACGAGGCTGTCAAGCTTTTCGCGGACCGACGGGAGGATGCCGGCGGCGAGCGGGTGATCATCGCCAATTCATCGACCCGCAATCCGCGCAGCTACATGCTCAATCTGGTCGCCGATCCGCGTCAGGCGGAGCAGTATTGCCGGCGGCACTGGCGTGGCGGGGGCATCTTCGTGACGCCGAGCGTTTATGACTTCGTGGCCGATGCCGAAGGCGTGCAGGGCCTGGGCGACGTCTACGCGGCGAACCTCCCCTACATGGTCTCGTCGCAGGGTGCCTCCGGCACCGACAAGCCTTTCGTGCAGGCCTTCCTCTACACGCTGGCCGCGTTTCGCCCGGAGGTGAAGAAAACGCTCCTCGAGGAGGGCATGGTCGTCCCGGCGCTGCACTGGTGCCTGCGGCACGCATTCAAGGGCGTCGCCACGCCGGCGGACTACATGTCGTGGCGGGCCCATCTGCCGGTGATGGTCGGCCGGCGGGACCCGGGGCCGGCCTACGACATGGGGTATCGAGGGCTGTATCCGCGCGGCGAATGGCACATCGACATCGCCGAGATGATGACTCTGGCCCACGACATGACCATCCGGGGCATCCCGCCGCTGGTGCAGATGGAGGTGGAGGAGGATGATTTTTCCGCCGCGCCAGCCGCCGGCCACCATGACGTCCGGCACGGCGAGCGGTTGCACACCACCCCGCACGCCATCGCCCGGATCTTTCGCGGCCGGCAGTTCCGCCACCGCATGGTCGTCAGCGTGGCCGACAGCGTGAGCCTGGCCGGGACGCCCCTGCGTTTCCACTGGAAGCTCCTGCAGGGACCGGCCGGCGGCGTGAAGATCACGCCGCTCGACGAGACGGGCAGCCGGGCCGAGATCGAGGTGGAGCACTTCGAGCCGTTCGTGATCCACGACGGCTCGGCGATCGTCTCCAGCCGCATCGACGTCGGCGTCTTCGCCCAGGACGGCGAGGTGCTCTCCGTTCCCGGGCTGGTCAGCTTCTACGCCATCCCCTTCGAGGCGCGGACCTGGGACGAGCAGGGGCGGTTGCTGGAGATCGGCTGGGGCGTGGGCAAGACGAGCGTCGGCTGCCGCCATGCGCCGCTGACGATCAAGGGCCGTTCGCAGCCGACGGTGCTGGCGGAAGGCGAGGCGCGGGGCTACGCGGTGCACAGTTGGAGGCGGGCCTTCCGCTGCCTGGCAGGTGAGGGCGAGTCGCCGGCCGTGCGACTGCTGCAGGAGCGATTCCCGCCGGAGACGTTGACGGCGATGCAGAGGAAGGCGGCCGAGTTCTTGCCACTGCAGGAGCGGTTCCTGGCGGCCTTGGCCGTCGCGAGGCAGGCCGGGGACGTCAAGAAGCTCGAGGCGGCCGTCGAGCAGGCCGCGGCCCGGCTGGCGCAGAAACCCGGTGAAGAGCACGAAGGGAAATTGGCGGAGGCCCGCCGCAGGCTGGACGAGGCCCGGAAGGCCGCCGAGCAGACGGCCGGCAAGGGGACCGACGACCTGGAGGCGACCAGCAGTGCCGCCGCGGAAGCGCTCGCCGGCCCCGACGCCGCCATCGGCCGTTCGCTCAAGGATGCCTTCGAGGCCGGGCTGCAATCGATCGTGGACGATCCGGAGTGGTTCTTCACCCACCAGGACGAGATCGCGGCCCTGCAGAAGGCCGCTGCGGCCGCCCAGCCGAAGCGGCCGGACGGCGACCTGGCCGCCGTCCTGGCCCCGTTCGCCGCGGTGGGCCTGATCCGCAAGGAGGCCGACGGCCGCTGGAACCTGACGCCGATGCGTCCCGGCCGCACGCTGCTCGCCACGCCGCTGACGGCCTACGAGCGGTTTCTGGTCGCCCGCCTCAACGCCTGTGTGATGAGCCGCGTGGTGTTTCCCGACTTCTTCGACAGCCGCTTCCGCGTCAACTTCGTCGATCCGCGATTGAGCGTGCTGAAGAACTGGCGGGACGTCTTCGAGTATGGGCCGGACGGCGAACTCGCCGGCTGGACGCGGTACGAAGCCGGCGCGAGGCACGAGTTCACCGCCGACGGCAGGCTCGTGGTGGAGAAGGAGGCCGACGGGCGGGTGGTGCGGGCGGAGCCGGTGGTCTACTCGGATCCGGTGATCAACTGGCAGGGCATCGAGAAGTTCGACACCCTGCGGGTGGAGTGGAAGCGGGCCGGGCCGGCCGATGCGAAGCAGTGACCTTCTTCCAGGAACTCCGGGGCACCTCCGACCGATGGACCGGCAGCGACCGGGGCCGTAGCCGGCCCGCCGCTCACTCGCCGGCGTCGCCGAGGCTCATCAGCAGTTCCGCCATCTCGGCGGCGGCGTGGCTCTCGCCCTGGCCGCGGGCGATCTCGATGCCCTCGCGGAGGGCGCGGCGGGCGTCGGCCACCCGGTCGTGCTGGATGAGGCTGCGGGCCGCCATGTGGAAGGCGGGCACGTAGGGGGGCGTGCCGCGGGCCAGGCCCTCGAGGATCTCGAGGCCGGCCTCCCAGTCGGCCGTGGACTCCAGTTCCAACGCCAGGCTGTAGCGCAGGAAAACGTCGTCGGGATCGTCGGCGAGCAAAGCCTCGATCTTCTCGCGTCGGGACGGCGTCATGGGAGGGTCTCCGCGGCGTTCGTCGCCGGCCGAGGGGCCACGTCGATCCGCACGAGCGTCTCGCCGGAGCCGCCGTGGGCCACGGCCACGCCTCCGGCGCCCACGCAGGCGACCGCCCGCGGGGCCGCGAGCCGGGCGATGCACACGGGGCGGGCGACCTGCCGGCCGCGGTCCAACGCGGCATCGATCCGCCACAGGCCCTCGGGCCGCTCGGCCGAGCGGTCGCCGCCGATCACCCACAGCGTCCCGTCGGCCGCGCAGGCGGCGTCGCGCGGGGCCGGCACGTCGCAGTCGAGTTCCAGGAGGAGTTGGCCGGTGAGGCCGTGGAAGGCGAGCCGCGCCGGCCGGCCCTGTCGTGCCACGAGCAGGATCGTCTCGTCCCGCCGGTTCGCGGCGACCGCGACCACCCGGCCGTCCTGCGGAGGCGTCGGGCAGCCGCGGCCGACGATCCTCCCCACCCGGGCGCCGGCGACGGCACCGCGGACGAGCGGCGGCAATGGCGCGGGCAGCCCGGAGGCCATGATCCAGTCGCGGAACGGGGCCACCAGGAGGTGCGGCGGGCCGGCGGGCTCGGCGGCATCGCCCACGGCGATCTCCTGCAGCGGGGCGGCGAACTCGGCCGTGGCGTCGGGCTGGATCCGCCAGGTGCGGATCGACCAGGCGTCGCCGGCACGGCACAGGGCCGCCAGCGTGTTCGCGTCGATGCAGGCGATGGCCAGCGGCCGCGGGCCGTCTGCCGGGGGGGGACCAACGACGATCCGCGGCTTGACGGGCGGCTGCGGATCGACGGCGAACACCGCGCCGGCCCGCCCGTCGAGCCCGTAGATCACCTGGCCATTGGCCGGGCAGGCCAGGTCGATCGCGGCGGAGTCGGTGGCGGCGAGCACGGTGACCGGGGCGTCGTCCGCCACGGCCGGGGCCGCGGCCGCCACCAGCAGCCACGCCAGTCGGCGAAGCGGCACGCCCGATCGACCGCCCCGTCGCATGGTGATCATCCCGCCAGGTCTGGAAGGCCGTGGGTCCGCTCCCAGGCCCCGATGGCATCGACGTGGCGGAGCGTGAGCCCGATGTCGTCGAGCCCCTCGAGCAGGCATTGCCTGCGGAACGGGTCCACCGTGAACGAGCGGCTGAAGCCGGCGTCGTCGGCCACCGTGCAGGCCCGCAGGTCCACGTGCAGTCGGTAGTGGCCGCCGCCGGCGGCGGCCGCGGCTGCCCGCCGGAAGAGCTCGTCCACGTCGGCCTCGTCGAGCCGGATCGGCACCATGCCGTTCTGGAAGCAGTTGTTGAAGAAGATGTCGGCGAAGGTCGGGGCGACGACGGCGCGGAAGCCGTAGTCGGCCAGGGCCCACGGCGCGTGCTCGCGGCTCGAGCCGCAGCCGAAGTTGCGGCGGGCGAGGAGAATGCTCGCCCCGGCCGCGGCGGGCTGGTTGAGCTCGAAGGCGGGATTCGGGCCGCCGTCGGGCAGGAACCGCCAATCCCAGAACAGGTATCGGCCGAAGCCGGTCCGCTCGATCCGCTTGAGGAACTGCTTGGGAATGATCTGGTCGGTGTCCACGTTGGCCCGGTCGAGGGCGGCGACGATGCCGGAGTGCGTCGTGAACGGCTGCATCATCGATACTCCCACCCACGGATGTCCACGAAGTGGCCGGCCACGGCCGCGGCGGCCGCCATGGCCGGGGAGACGAGGTGGGTGCGGCCCCCCTTCCCCTGCCGACCCTCGAAGTTGCGGTTGCTCGTCGAGGCGCACCGCTGGCCGGGGGTGAGGATGTCGGGGTTCATGCCCAGGCACATGCTGCAGCCGGCCTCCCGCCAGTCGAAGCCGGCGTCGCGGAACACCCGGTCGAGCCCCTCCTGCTCCGCCTGCCGCTTCACGCGGCCGCTGCCCGGCACGACCATGGCGCTGACCCGCGCCGACACGCGATGGCCCCGCACGACGCGGGCCGCGGCCCGCAGGTCCTCGATCCGGCTGTTGGTGCAGGAGCCGATGAACACGCGGTCGAGCGGGATGTCCACGATCCTCGTGCCGCCGGCCAGTCCCATGTATTCCAGGGCCCGGGCGGCGGTCGAGCGGTCGTTCGGGTCGGGGAAGGAGTCGGGATCGGGCACCGTGGCGTCGATGCCGGTGACCTGCGCCGGGTTCGTGCCCCACGTCACCTGCGGCACGACGTCGGCGCCCGCGAACACCTCGACCCGATCGTACGTCGCGCCCGGGTCGCTCGGCAGCCGCTCCCACGCCGCCACGGCGCGGTCGAAGTCGCGGGGCGCGAAGTCGCGGCCCCGCAGGTAGTCGAAGGTCGTCGTGTCGGGGGCGATCATGCCGGCCCGGGCGCCGGCCTCGATCGACATGTTGCAGACCGTCATCCGCTCCTCCATGCCGAGGCGGCGGATGCACGGGCCGGTGTATTCGATGACGGAGCCGGTGCCGCCCTCGGTCGAGAGCCGGCCGATGAGGTAGAGCACGAGGTCCTTCGCCGTCACCCCGTGGGCCAGGGCCCCCTCCACCCGCACCTCGAGCGACCTCGGCTTGGCCTGCCGCAGGGTCTGCGTGGCCAGCACGTGCTCCACCTCGCTGGTGCCGATGCCGAAGGCCAGGGCGCCCAGCGCCCCGTGCGTGGCGGTGTGGCTGTCGCCGCAGACGATCGTCATGCCGGGCTGCGTGATGCCGAGTTCGGGGCCGATGACGTGCACGATCCCCTGGTCGGCGTCGTCGAGGTCGAAGAGCCGGACGCCGAACTCCCGGCAGTTGGCCCGCAGCGTGTCGATCTGCTGCTTCGAGACCGCGTCGGCGATCGGCAGCCGCCGGTCGCTGGTGGGAACGTTGTGGTCGGGCGTGGCGAAGGTCGCCTCGGGGCGGCGAACGCGACGGCCGGCGAGCCGCAGGCCCTCGAAGGCCTGGGGGCTCGTGACCTCGTGGACGAGGTGCCGGTCGATGTACAGGATCGGCAGCTCGCCGGTAGGCGTGCAGACGACGTGGTCGTCCCAGATCTTGTCGAGCAGGGTGCGGGGGGCTGGCATGGAGTCGCGGAAGACGGGGAGCGGACGGAGCACCGACAATGTAGTCGCGGGCCATCGCCGCCGCCACCGGCCGGCCGGCGGGGGCGTCAGCCGGCGCGCCGCAGGACCGTCTTCGCGGCCAGCTCGTCGATCCGCGGCTTCGGCACCGTCGCCCATCGCGAGCCGGCGGCGCGGGTCTCGAGAAACACCGTCGTGTCAGCGGTCGTGAGCCGCTGCAGGAAGAACCAGCAGCGATCCAGGTGCCGCTCGTCGTTGTCGGCGGCGATGACCACGAGGTCGAAGAGGCCGAGGTGGTTGCACAGCCGTGCCAACGAGGTGTCGGCGTTGCCGGGCACGAGCTGCACGCGGGCGAGCTTGTGGAGGCGTCGATGGGCCTCCTTGAGCGACACACCCGGCGGGTCGGAAGCCGTCCGCCCCTCGAAGCGGTCGAGCCCGACATACTGCACGCCGCCTGCGTCGGTCGCGGCGACGGCCGCGGCGAGGAGCCGCTCCGTGCGGCCCAGCAGGCCGAGGCCGATCTCGAGAACTCGCTTGGGCTGTGTCCGCAGGACGTGGCGGTAGATCACCCGCTCGGCGGCCGGTCGCGAAAGCCGCGTCAGCCAGAGCCTGCCGAACAGCCCCATGCCCGCCATGCGCCACCCGTCTCCGCAGCCGGGCTGCCCCTTCCGACCGGCCCGTTCACCGGCGGCGGCACCCCCGGGAAGGATCGGATGGCGGGCCGCGGCGAATGCAGCGGGCCGCCATCCGGCGTCAGAACTTGCCGAGTCGGCTCAGGGCCGGATTTTCTTCACGGCCTCGGCCGCGGCTTTCCGCACGGCCTTGACCGGGTCATCCTCGGCGACCAGTTCCAGGATCGGGATCGCCGAACCGGCGGCCGGGCCGATGTCGCCGAGGGCGACGGCCGCCTCCAGCCGCGCCATCTCGCCGTCGGCCCGCAGCGCCCGGCGCAACAGCGGGATCGCCCGCTCGACGAGCGATTTTTCCTCCGGCGCGATCTTGAGCATCGCCCAGACGGCGACGGTGGCCAGCAATTCGTCGGGCGACTCGGTGAGCGGCCGCAGGTCGGCCACGGCCTCCTTGGCCGCCGCCCCGATCCGGCCGAGCGCGAAGACGGCCGAGTAGCGCAGGCCGGGCTTGGTGTTCGCGTCGGCCACGAGCCCGCGCAGGACCGGAACCGCCGCCTTGGCCTCGGGGCCGATCGCCGCGATCGCGACGGCCGCCTCGGCCGCGTGGTCGGCGTCGGCATCGCCGAGCTCCTTCACCAGGTCGTCGATCGCCGCAGTGGCCGCGGGGCCGAGGCCGGCCAGGATCTCCAGCACGTTCGTCCGCACGGCCGGATCGGCGAGCTTGCCGCGGAGCGTGTCGACGCACACGGCCCCCAGGCGGATGAGCGCGGCCCCTGCTGCGCGGCCGACTTCGGGATCCGGGTCCGCGATCAGGCCCGTGAAGGTCGCCACGAGCTGCTTCTTCTGCGCGTCGTCGAGCTGGGCGGCGAGGTCGGACAGTCCGCTCACCGCCCCCTCGCGCACGGCAGGGGTTTTGCTGGCCACGGCCGCCAGCAGCCGCCGCAGCGCCTCGGTCGCGAAGGGCTTCTCACCCCGATGGATCTGGGCGAGGGCCCAGGAGGCGGTCGCGGCGAGCGCCTCGTCCTCTTCACCGGCGACCTGCTCGAGCGCGGCATCGGCGCCGGCGGCCCGCATCTTGCC
>Ga0315901_10009837_pt1 | contig 10957 bp, 11 predicted proteins | sample LakEriMetagenome_10_FD_203761 | JGI IMG/M metagenome (GOLD analysis project Ga0315901, IMG submission 203761) | Freshwater fungal communities from buoy surface, Lake Erie, Ohio, United States - Buoy 2 MA116 | ecosystem: Environmental > Aquatic > Freshwater > Lake | place: USA: Lake Erie, Ohio...
ACAGAGCTCGGGTACGCGATGCCTCTCCAGCTGTGGATTCAGGCTGTCGGGCACGGCATGGTGATACGCGAGTTTCCGGTTCCGAGAATCTACCTGGATGAGAAGCGGTCGTTTGGTGGATCACTCGACGATGCCCAGCAGCGGATGGCGTATTACCAGCAGGTGATCCGCCGGGAAATGTCCCTGCAGCATCTCGACTGTGGCTGCCCGGGACGGTAGGGGCGGCTGTCGTGGAAAGACTCCGGGCCCCGAAGAACTCTGGTGAACTGCTGCTGGTACCGGCCTCGGGGTTGGTCACCGCTTCCCGTGCGAACGAGTCGTCGCTCAACGGAGCGACTCTCTGGGGGCGATCGCTTGCGCAACAGCGGGCCGCTGCCCGTTCTGAAGTTCTGTCTCTTGCCACGCGTTACACCTCAACGCTGCTGGCCCCTGCCCCTCAACACTCAGCTCTCTACTCTCAGTCTCTGTGGTTCGTTGGCGGGCATCAGCCAGAGCTGTATCACCCTGGAGTCTGGGCCAAGAGTGCAGCGCTCCACGAACTCGCTGCACAGGGCCCCGGAGTTGCGCTCAACCTGACGGTCGACAATGATCTCTGCCCGGGAGCGGTCATCTCCGTCCCGCGAGGGCCCGATCAAGTCGGCCTGACTCACCTGGAGTGGGATGAGCCGCGTCCGCCCTCACCCTGGGAAGAACGCCCCGGACCTGAACCGTCGCGATTCAGCTCTTTCGGAACCCGCTGTCAGGAACAACTGCGTCCATGGGGGATCGAGCCCTTGGCGGCGATGCAGGATTGGAGCGGAGGCAGCGAGTTTGATCTTGTTGACCGACTGGTCCGGCTGCGAGGGCAGTTCGAACGGCAAGCGGGACTGACCAATCTCGAACTGAGGGTCTCCCAGCTGGCAGAGACCGAGAGCTTTCAACAGTTCGTCGCCGACCTGATCCAGCATGCCGAACCGTTTGCTCAAATTTACAACCTGGCCCTGACCCAGTATCGCCAACTTCATCACGTACGCAGTGAGAGTCATCCGGTTCCTGCACTGGCGGTCGATTCGCGGGGCACCGAACTGCCGCTGTGGGTTTGGCGAACCGGCGAATCCCGGCGTCGACCGCTTTTCGTCCGAGCGGGGACACTTCATGACGGACAGCGCGTCATCGGTCCGCTCGTCTCCGCCCGTCAGAATGGCTGGAAGATCCGCCCGCGAGCTCTCTCTCTGACCCTGTTTTGTCGATTGCTGCTAGGCTCGGCATTCGTCCACGGGATCGGCGGAGCGCTGTACGACCAGGTGACCAACTCGATCATCGCCAGCCTGCTCGGAGTCGAGCCCCCATCGATCATCGTGGCTACAGCCACGCTGAGGCTGTTCGAGTCATTCGCAGGTCCGAATCCTTATGACGCGATTTCCGAGCGAGAGAGGGAACTGAGAGCGCTACGCTGGAACCCGGAGCAGTTGTTCGAGCGACTGGCGACGACGGATCACTTCGACGAACGCTTGGTCCTGGACCTGATCGCCCACAAGCAGTTGTTGGTGGACGAAATCAATCAGGCCAAGCGGACAACGACGAATCTCCCACATCGAGCACGCCACGAGAAGGCCGCCTGGCGACACACCCAGATTCAGGGGCTCAATGATCTGTTGCGGATGCACCTGCCCGCCGACCTGGAAGAGTCTGTCGCCACCCAGTTGGCCACCCTCCAACTGCAGTGCCCGTACTGGAAGAACCTCCGCAGCCGTGAGTATTCTTCCAACCTGTTCCCGGCTTCGAAGATTCAGGATCTGTTTCAGGGTGTCAGACGACGGGTGACTGAGTCGAGTTAATCGCTTGTGCTGCCCAGCCGCACGGAGAACAGCACGCGCCAGGCCCACAGCAATTGCCGACGGGGAAATTGCTGCACGGAGCGGGCCTCATTGATCGGGATCAGCAGCACATCGTTGCCGGACTCCTGATAGATCTTGCAGTTCACACCGATCTGGCCCTGCTGCCGGGCGACACACGGATGCCCCGCGATGGCTGGGTGTTTGTCGCTGGTGACGACCAGATCGCCATCACGGTAGCGCGGGGTCATGCTGTCCCCATCGATTCGCCAGGCGACCGCCGTCGGGTGCAGGCGTCGCACTTCGGGAGCATTCAGGAACTCCAGAAAGCCGCGTTCGTCCGGCGTCGACAGCTGGACCAGGGAGATGGCACTCGGTCCCGCTCCCGCGCTCGTGGCCCCCATGTCGAGTTCCGCCCGCGTCACATAGTCTTCCAGAACCCGCTCCAGGCGAGCATCTGCTTCCGGCCCGCCATGAGTTGCGGGTAATTCTTCCCAGAAGCGTGCTTTGCCTGCAGCTGTACTCCCGACGACAGGTATCCAGCCGGCGGGACTGGAAGTCGCCGTAGGCTTCTGGGGAGATCTGTGGCGGGCGTTCGGAGTGCCTTGAACTTCAGAGGCTGGCATCGCTCCACCACCACTGAGAAGCCACTCCAGGCTGACGCCAGTGATCTGAGACACACGGACGAGCAGCTCTGCCGGAGGAACGCGATTGACCTCATACAAGGAGTACGTGCTCGGCTGGATCCCGAGCAAGCGGCACAGCTTGGATCGGCCTCGGTCTCCAAAGTGCTGGACCCGCACTTCCCGGAGCCGTGAGCAGATCTCCGATTCGGAAGTAGCCATGAGTCGGTGCAGCGGAACATTGACTCAATTTACGCATTTGCGTAAATTCCATCTATCCAATCCCCCAGGAGAGCGAGCGATGGCTCGACCGTCCCGACCCGAAAAGTATGACCTGTCCGATCTGCCGCTGCAAATCGAAAAAGACCTGCGGGGTGCCATTCGACTGGGCCAGATGCAAGCCGAACTGCTGCGGCATGTGCAGGCCAGCTTGGCACAACTTTCTGAGGCAGTTCCGAGACGAAGAGAGCGCCGCGCGCCCGTAAAGTCCTGAGACCATTCCAACGTATCGCGACAGTCCTTGGCCCACACCCCATTGCCCTGGCTCGCGATTCCCCTTTCCCGATCTGAGAAAATCCCTCACAGTGCATAGCGGAACCGTCGCGGTGACCTACACTTGCGTGAGCACCACACCCCCACTCAGATCTGACCATGACCCATCCTTGGCACGACGTTACCCCGGGCGAGAATCTTCCTCGCGAGTTCACCACGGTGATTGAGATCCCGATGGGCTCCAGCGTGAAGTACGAACTCGACAAGAAGACCGGCCTGCTGAAGCTCGACCGGATGCTCTACTCTGCCGTTTACTACCCCGCGAATTACGGATTCATTCCGCAGACCTATGCCGAGGATGATGACCCCCTCGACGTTCTGGTCATGTGTCAGGAGCCCGTCGCTCCGCTGACGCTGGTCCAGGCCCGCGCAATCGGCCTGATGACCATGATCGACAACGGCAAGAAGGACCACAAAATCCTGGCCGTCGCCATGCACGACCCCGAATACAGCCAGATGCGCGAGTTCCAGGAGATGCCGCATCATCGCCTGATGATGCTGCGGCGTTTCTTCCAGGACTACAAGATGCTGGAAGGCAAGGCTGTGGAAGTCGATGACTTCCAGTCGAGCGAGAACGCGCTGCCGATCATCGAGACCGCCCTCGAAGAGTACAGCACCCGTCGCCGTCGCGGGTTCATTGCTCGCTAGACGGGCTGCTGTCGTCGAGGCTGCGGTAGCGCGCCAGACGAGTCTCTTTGAGCTGCGTCACGACCTCGCGAGCCCGAGCGTTCGCGGGGCCTTTGGCATCATGACGGCTCCCTTTGTTCTGGTTGCAGCGAGCGCATGAGAGAGCCAGGTTCCGTTCATCGTTCGGTCCGCTGAGGTCCGCTATCAGCTCCGCTGCGCCTCGCTTGTCGAACCAGCTTTGCGGCACGACATGCTCCAGCGTCGCCCCGTTCAAGGGCACGCCCGTCTCGCTCAACCACAGCTTGGACCGGCAGTGCAGGCAGCGCGTGATCCAGGTGCCCTCGACCAGTTGTCCCACAGCGTCGGTTCGCACAGCCAGCAGCAACAACTGAGCCAGGACTCGAGCCATCAGTGGGAACCCCAGGGGACGGATTGCGGCAAGACCTGGACCTGTACCCCTGAAGCGTTTGCGTCCGCGCCAAGGCTCGGGGTCACTCGAATATCCACATCCAAAAATGCCTGCACCACGTCGACATTCGTTCGTGAGTGCAGTGACCATTCGGTGGCCTGATAGGTTCCGCCGCGCTGACGATCCACCCCGCCGGATTGCCACGCACTGATCGCGAGCGGCAACAGCAACTGATCCGCCAGGTATTCCCCGACCGGAGCCTGTCGTTGCTGGTAAGTGGTCATCTCAGAAACAACACGATTCGCCGTCTCCTCGAATGCGACCTTCTTCTCTCCGATGCCGATGAAGACCTCGCGAACGTGGGCAAACTCGACGTCGAGCAGGATGGCACTCGCGGGACCGGGCAGCGTCAGCTTCTGATGAGTGATCGCCTCCAATGGCCAGCCGGTCAACTCGACAAGCTTCGCGATCTGGCTATCCAATGCTCCCGCACTCTGGCCTGACAACAGCACGCGTCCGCTTTGCGATTTCAGACGACCGCGTTCCAACAGATCGAAGCCTCGCAGCTGACCTGCCGGTTCGATGTCCACAATCACCCGACCTCCGCCCACGGGATAGAATCCGTAGCGTTCGATCCGGGCTGTGATCCGTGGTCCCATCCGGTTGATGATTGGCAGAAACGCACGCTCCAGAAAATCGAAGGGGGGCGCCCAGGGGTTATGCGTGCCCCCTTCGAGAATCAGCCGGGATGGCCCGTCTGCCACCAGCAATGGGGGCAGGACCGTTTGAAAGACCAGAGTCGCGCTGCCCGCAGTTCCGATTGAGAAAGTGTAGTTGCCGGGAGTCACGTTTCCCGGCTGAAACCGCAGATGCGACGATCCGATCTCGGCCCCCTCGACTCTGGCTCCCGAGATCTGTTGGGCCGCCTGAACAGCCACCAGATGTTGCCGCATCAAGCCGGGCTTTTCGCGACCCGCACGGATGTGGCTGATCTCGACGTCTTTGCCAGTTAGCATCGCCAGCGCGAGTGAAGAGCGCAGGATCTGCCCGCCACCTTCCCCTTGAGAACCATCAATTGAAACAACTTCCGACATTGAATCTGCCAGGAACAGAGAATTGACCTTCCGACTCCACACACCATCCTCGACGGACAATTCACGAGGTTCAAGGGTTCGCCGAAAACAGCTGTTCGCAACTCTCACGACCCCAACGACAAGGCCGGGATTGCTCCCGGCCTTGAATGATGAACTGTCGATTCCTCAAACCTACGCAAACGGCGTCACGCCCGGCATAGCGACTTCGGGGAACGGGATCGGGCCGAACTCGTACTTCTCGGGGCCCAGCTTCTCCTTCGAGTTCAGGGCATCTTCCCAGGTGATCCGCTTGCCGGTATAGGCCGCCATGCGGCCCAGGATCGCCAGCATCGTCGAACGGGTCATGTACTCGCCGTTGTTGATCGGCTCGCCCTTGCGGATGCTGGCGAACAGGGCGTCATGCTCCAGCTGATACATGTCGTGCCGACCGCCGTCCTTGTACTGCCAGGAGTCGGCGGCATCGTGGCCGACGATGCTGGTGTTGTCGCCCTTCACATGGCAGACACCCTTCGTGCCCCAGAAGTGATCCGAGACATCGTTCGCACAGCCACCCTGCTGGCGGCAGCGGCTGAACCCCTTGACCCCGTCGGCGTATTCGTACTGAATCGCGAAGTGGTCATAGATGTGGCCAAATGCTGGCTCGATGCGGACCTGCCGTCCACCCGTTCCGGTGGCTGCGACGGGCGGCTGATCGCCCATGGCCCAGCCGAGCTTGTCGAGGCTGTGAATGTGCTGCTCGACGATGTGGTCTCCCGAGAGCCACGTGTAGTAGAGCCAGTTCCGCATCTGGTACTCCATGTCGCTCCAGTGTTCCTTGCGACCGTGGTTCCAGAGGAAGCCGGTGTTGTAAGACGCCTCCATGACCATGATCTTGCCGATCTGGCCATCCTTCATCCGCTGGAAGGCTTCGATCACAGCGGGGTGGTAACGCCAGCACAGACCGGACACGACCGACAGCTTCTTCTCAGCCGCGATCTTGCAGGCTTCGATCACTTCGCGGACACCCGGTGCATCGACGGCCACGGGCTTCTCGCAGAAGACGTGAACCCCCTTGGCGACCGCGGCCTTCATCTGAGCCGGGCGGAAGTGCGGAGGGGAACAGAGCAGGATCACATCGACACCCGCTGCCAGCAGCTTCTCGTGGCAGTCGAAGCCCACGAACTTGTGATCGTCATCGACGGCGATCTTGTCGGCGATGTCCTTCTGGCCCTTCAGGTTCTGCAGGGCCAGTTCCAGGCGATCCGAGAAAGCGTCCGCCATCCCCACCAGCTTGACGTTCTTGTCGGCTCGCAAAGCCTGAGCCGCAGCCCCTGAACCGCGACCGCCGCACCCGACGATCCCGACTCGAATCACATCATCGCCCGCAGCGTGAACCGAACTGGCATGCAGAGCTGCCACGGTCCCGACAGTGGCCAAAGACCCAGCCTTCAAGAACTGGCGACGGGAAGAGGTTGGAGCAGACATCGAATCCTCCAGGCGGGAACGTAGGCGGGGGTGTGGTGCGATCAGTGGTCAGAGCGAATGTCTGCTCACCGATCAGCGAAACTCGATGATAGCAAGAACCGGGGGGCCTTCCGCAATCGAAACGGGAAAAAACCGCCTTGTTTATTGGTGTGGATGATCGCAATGACTTACGTCCGGACCACTCCACTCAACCACGCCGAAAGCGTCCCGCCGAACAGGATCGGGGACCAGGCCGCCACTTCGGGCCGTACCAGCGATGTCTGGCCCAGGAACTCCATGCCGTATCCCAATCCCAAGACCAGAGCCAATGTCAGCGTACACGTCAGAATATTGGCGACCAGATTGTCTTTCTCTCTCCGCAGGATCAGCGGGATCACCAGAAACACGCTCATCAGCGACACAACCGGGCGGGTGATGCGGCTGTGCAGATGCATGATCTGAGCCCGTGTCGAGCTGGCGTGAGCTGTCGGGTACTGGATCCGCCGGACCAGATCCCACGTCGACAGATAGCGATATCCGGTGGCCCGGTTCTGCAGCTGATCGAACGTCAGGCCGATCGCCAGAAAGATGTCCGTGCCGTTTTTGTGCGGTACGATCACCTTCTGCCCAGCGGGAGTGAGCTTTGCCAGGTCAAGAGTCTGACTCGCGTTCTTGAGCAGCCAGACCGCCGGACGTTTCCCCTTGGCGGGGTAGTAAATCGCCGTCTCGCCGCGCAGCTCTGGTTCGTAGTCTCGCACGATATTCGGAGCAGGCAGGACGAACACGGGTTTCGAGATCGCCCGTTGGTCAGGAATGAGATTCTGCCCCGACACAAAGATCCAGGTCTTCGTGTCGTACTGCGGATCAAAGAACCGTCCATCCGAGGCCGACGATCCGTGGCTCGACTGCAGCTGATGCGAGATTCGCGGGATCACCAGCTCCTGATTGATCGTCAACAGCCCCGCGACCGTGGCGACTCCCAGGATCAACGGGCGGGCCAGACGGTAGGTCGGCACTCCCGTCGACAGCACGGGGTAGAACTCGTTGTACTTCAGCAGCAGTGCCAGCACGACCATCACTGAAATGACCGACAGCGAGGGGCCGACCAGATCGAACACCAGGCTGCTCTGATACAGGTAGTGCACTCCCATCCGGACCAGCATCGACAACGTACCCTCGTTGTTCTGCTGAAAGTCATCCAGATTCATGAACCCGTCGACCACCGCGAACAGCCCCATCGACGCAGCAAAGAACACCACGAAGACGTAGGTGTAGCGCGAGTACAGGTAGCGGTCGAACGTGGTCCACACGGAGAGAGCGAATCCTTTCGCGCACCGGTTGAGTCGGCACAATCCCGGCTCGCCGGACTTGGCGAGCGGCCCGGATCGGTCTATGAATCGGGATTACACGCCTCCCCGCAGAACTGGTCAAGGTCGGTTTGCGAGGAGCCGCCCTCCGGCTCGTCAGAAACCGTTTGACATCAGACAGTTGTCGCCATGGTTCACCTCAACCGCATCTACACCAAAACCGGCGATCAGGGCGAAACTTCGCTCGGCGACGGAACGCGGGTTCTGAAGACACATTTGCGGATTTCGGCCTACGGAGGAGTCGACGAACTGAACTCCGTCATCGGAGTGGCGATCGCCAGCGGGACACCGATTGAACTGGCGGGGCCGCTGATCACCATTCAGAACGATCTGTTCGACCTGGGAGCCGATCTCTGCGTCCCGATTCCCGAGACTCCGCCCGAGTACACCCAGCTGCGCATTGTGCAGTCGCAGATCGACCGACTGGAACGCTGGATCGATCAGTTCAATGAGCGGCTCAAGCCACTCAACAGCTTCATCCTGCCTGGTGGAAGTCCCGCAGCCGCCCATCTGCATCTGGCGCGAACGGTCTGCCGCCGGGTCGAGATCGGCGTGATTGAGTTCACGCAGTCGATCGGCGGAGCGCACGGGTTGGCGGTGGTCTATCTGAACCGGTTGTCGGACCTGCTGTTCGTGATGGCCCGGATTGCGAACGACGACGGGCGGGCGGATGTGAAGTGGGTCCCGGGCAGTGGCAGGTAACCGGTAAGACGGCCTTTCCAGGCCGTCTTGATGCGAAGGTTGTTTGTGATCTCAAGACGAACTTCGAGATGGAGGGCTCTGGCTCCGCTCGAGACGGGCTGGAAAGCCCGTCCTACAGTCCGCCCATGACGCGAATGACTTCCTGGGGCGAGGTCAGCCCCTCCTGAACGGCAGCAATCGCCCGGGCTCGCAGTGGAACCATCCCCTCGTCGATGGCAGCCTGCTCGATCTCCTGCACATCGGCCCGTCGGAGGATCGTCGCTCCGGCGACTTTCTTCGGGCTGAATGATTCGACCAGCGGGATGCGTCCGCGATAGCCACTTTGGCTGCATTCTGGACATCCGGTCGCCACATGCACCCGCTCAACTGGCATGCCCAGACGGTCCGCAGGATCGAGGCTCTCGCGGCGGCATTGGCATAGATTGCGGACCAGCCGCTGCCCCAGAATGCCGAGCAGCCCACTCTTCAGCACGTACGGTTCAATCCCCATGTCGAGCAGCCGCCCGCACGCTTCGGCGGCTCCTCCCGCATGGAACGTCGTCAGCACCTGATGCCCAGTCAGCGCCGCTTGGAACACAATCGCAGCTGTGCCGGGATCGCGGATTTCACCGACCATCAAGACTTCGGGGTCCTGCCGCAGCAGTGATTTGAGGCCCACTTCGTAGGTGAAACCGGCGTGAGGCTGAATCTGAGACTGTGCGACGCCCGGAACCAGTGCTTCGATCGGATCCTCCAGCGAACACAAGCTGCGGGGCGAGACGCTCTGCCGCTGAATCTGACGCAGGGCGGCATACATCGCCGTCGTCTTGCCTGCCCCTGCCGGACCGGTCACCAGAATCGCCCCCTGCGGTTGAGAGAGCCAGCTCAGACACTGCTCGTAGACATCGCGGGGATAGCCCAGCTCGTCGAGCTGCAGATAGCTACCCGAACCGACGAACAGCCGGACGACGGCCTTCTCTCCATGAACGGTTGGAAAGGTACTGACCCGCATCTCGACTCGACCATCGCCGAGCCGGATGCGTCCCTCCTGCGGCAGATCGGTTCGATAGGTCAGGAGCTCCGCCAGCACCTTGAGCCGGGAAACAATGTTCGAGGCCGAGTGCTCGATCACCGCGACCTGCCGCAGAATCCCATCGATGCGGAAGAACACCTGCAATTGCTTGGCAGCTGCGGGGACCAGGTGCAGGTCACTGGCCCGCGCGTCTCGGGCGAAATCGAGCAACAGCTGGACCACTTCGATGGCGAACTTGTCGGACTTCGGATCACACCGCCGCAGTCGCTCCTCAAGCGTAGGGGCAAGCGAACCAGTCACGGCGGATGGAGTCGACATACAGTCCTCGGGAAGTGCTTCCTCAACGTGCCGACTGTAACGCGCAGCTGACAGAACGGTCCAACCGCGGGGGCGCTGAGACATCCCGGATACGCAGAAGGGCTCCGAAATGAGGGGAATCTTCCTCAATATTCGCCGGATCGAGGGTGAATTGTCGGAACTCTCTTGCGGTCTACAGTAATGTTCCCGGAATCCGCCCTCAAAGGGGTCATGATGAACCACAACACTCCCCGCTGGTCAGGGCCGATGCTGAAGATCGCAGCGGTCTACAACATCCTGTGGGGCAGTTTCATTGTGCTGTTTCCCAGCCTCCCGTTCCAGTGGGCCGGAATGACGGTTCCGAACTACCCGTGTCTGTGCCAGTGCATCGGAATGATCGTTGGGGTGTACGGAGTCGGGTACTGGATCGCGGCGGGAAATCCCGTACGACACTGGCCGATCGTGCTGGTCGGTCTGCTCGGAAAAATCTTTGGCCCCATCGGATTCGTGTGGTGTGCCAGCCGGGGGGAACTGCCCTGGATCGCGGGTCTCACCATTTTGACCAATGATCTGGCCTGGTGGGTTCCGTTTGGAATCACACTTCTGTCAGCCTGGAAGATCGAACGCCAGTTGTCGCGAGCCGATCTCCGAATCGCCTCGGAACTCGAATACCAGAAAGTCTAAGCATGTCATTCACCGCCATCCTGGGAGCAACAGGGACGATTGGTGCCTGCCTGTCACGTTCACTGGTTCGAGAGGGGCAGGCTGTCCTGCTGCTCGGTCGAGACGCGGTCAAGCTCGCGGAACTCGCAGGCGAACTTCAACAGCCTTCAGCGGTTTTTGATCCTGGTTGTTCGGCTTCCGTGGAAGAAGCAATTGCGGCTCATATTCCTCAATCGGGACCGGTGACCGCCATCGTCAACGCGGTGGGCTCCGTGCTGCTCAAACCGGCTCACTCGACATCGGATAGCGAGTTCCGAGACGTCATCGAAACGAATCTGTTCACGTCATTTGCAG
>Ga0315901_10009838_pt1 | contig 10956 bp, 13 predicted proteins | sample LakEriMetagenome_10_FD_203761 | JGI IMG/M metagenome (GOLD analysis project Ga0315901, IMG submission 203761) | Freshwater fungal communities from buoy surface, Lake Erie, Ohio, United States - Buoy 2 MA116 | ecosystem: Environmental > Aquatic > Freshwater > Lake | place: USA: Lake Erie, Ohio...
GGAGCATTCGTGACCGCCGTCGCGGTGCCGGTGGTCGTGCTCGGCATCTTCTGGGCGGGCCTCTACGCGGCCGCCCAGATGGCCGGACGGTTCGTGTCGTAGCCCCAACCCCGCAGACCACATGTCGTTCTCCGATCCGCTCGTCAGACTCGTCGAAACCATCGAATCGTCTCCGGCGATGTATCTCGCCGACTCAGGGATCGCTTCGTATCCCGGTGCCGCGGAGTTCCGCTCGGCGCTGGCGGCGCTCGTGTCCGAGCAGAAGGACGTGCTGACCCGGGCGGCAACGATCATCGAGCAGCGGGAGCAGCCGCTGCCACAGGCCCCGTTTCCGATCGCCTTCACTGCCTGGCACGACGTCGACCTGCGGTATCTCGTGTCGCGTGTGATCGAGAGCCTCAAGCGGCAGGCGGTCGACTTCGCGGCTCTGGCCGCGCAGGGGGGGGATGCCGCGGCGACCGAACTGGCCGGCCGCGCCCAGGAGATCGCGCGGCGGCATGCGGACGCCCTGGAGCAGCTGGCGGTGCGGCTCCGGGCGGGCCTGGCGGGCCAGCCGGCCTGACCCGACGCCCGACCATGCAGCTCTTCGACAGCCACTGCCATCTCGACCCGATGCGGTACGGCGCCGAACTTCCCGCCGTGCTCGAGCGGGCGCGGGCCGCGGGCGTGGTGGGCATGACCGTGATCGGCACGCGGGCCCTCGACAGCGAGGCGGCGGCGGAGCTCGCGGCGACTCAGCCTGGCTGTGCGGCGGCGGCAGGGCTTCACCCCAACGACGTCGGTGAGGCCGAGCCCGGCGAGTGGGATCGCATCGTGCGGCTCTGCGAGAGCGGCCGCGTGAGCGCGGTGGGGGAGACGGGGCTCGACTGGTATCGCACCACGGCGCCGCCGGAACTCCAGCGGGACTTCTTCGACCGTCACATCCGGCTCGCGCAGCGGCTCGGGCTTCCGCTCGTCATCCACACGCGGGAGAGCATCCGCGATACGCTCGACACGCTCCACGAGGCGGTGGCCCGAGGGCCGCTCGTGCCCGTGCTCCATTCGTTCACCGGCACGGCCGCCGAGGCGGCGGAAGCCATCGAACTCGGCTGCTTCCTCGGCTTCGCCGGCATGGTCACCTTTCGCTCGTCGGCGGCGCTCCGCGAGGTGGCGAAGGCCGTGCCGCTCGACCGGCTGCTCGTCGAGACTGACAGCCCGTTCCTCACGCCCGAACCGTTCCGCGGCAAGCGGAACGAGCCCGCCCACGTCGTCCACACGGCCCGCTGCCTCGCCCTCGCCCGCGGCGAGCCCCTCGAGGCATTCGCCGCCGCCACCACCGCCAACGCCCGGCGGGTGTTTCGCGTGTCGTCGTCAGCGTAAGATTCGCTCGCCCTCGTTCCCTGCCCAGGAGACTTCGCCATGGTTCGCACCCCGAGCACGATGCTGCCGCTGGGCACCGTCGCCCCCGACTTCGAACTGCCCAACGTCGACGGCCGCACGGTCGACTTCGCGGCCGCGTCCGGGTCGAAGGGCACGGTCGTGATGTTCATCTGCAACCACTGCCCATTCGTGAAGCACGTGGCCGACCAGCTCGCGGCCCTGGGCCGCGACTACCTGCCCCGAGGGATCGGTTTCGCCGCGATCAGCTCCAACGACGTCTCGATGCACCCGGCCGACTCCCCCGAGCAGATGGTTCGGGAGGCTGAAGACCGCGGCTATCCGTTCCCCTACCTCTACGACCAGACGCAGGAGGTGGCGAAGGCCTACCACGCCGCCTGCACGCCGGACTTCTATCTCTTCGACGCCGGTCGGAAGCTCGTCTATCGCGGCCAGCTCGACCCCAGCCGTCCCGGCAGCGAGATCCCGGTGACGGGCCACGACCTGCGGGCCGCACTCGACGCCCTGCTCGCCGGCAAGCCGTCGGTGGCCGACCAGATTCCGAGCCTCGGCTGCAACATCAAGTGGAAGGCGGGCAACGAGCCGCCGTATTTCCACGCGTAGCCAGACGCCTGCGGCATTTCGGCCGCGAGGGGCGGCGGCTTACCGCCGGGGCGCGTCGCCCGGTCGCTGGCCCGGGCCGCGGCCGGCGAACCGGCCGATGTCCTGCGTGTCGCCCGGCTGCAGCTGCGAGGCCCGGAGGTTCTCCCGCTGGATCGCCTCGTAGACCTCCTGGCGATGCACCGGAACCTCCGACGGGGCGTTGATGCCGAGGCGAACCTTGTCTCCCCGGATATCCACGATCGTGACGACGATGGAGTCGCCGATCATGATGCTTTCGTCGCGTTGTCTGGAGAGTACAAGCATCGCTGGCTCCTTCCCGATCCCGGCCCGAATCCGGCTGTTCCTCGCCGGTTGCTGACAAGCCGGTTGACGACTGGATTATGCGCTCTTTTTGAGTGGCGGTCGGACGGACGTGAGTTCGTATTGCAGGGGAAGCTCGCCGCTGGCAACGACTTGACGGCCGGTGCGGGCTTCGAGGTTGATGACGATCGGCGCTTTGAGATTGAGTGTGAGGCTTGTGCCGTTGGTGCCGACCACCACGACGACCTGTGCCTGACGAATGTCGGTGATGTCGAGCGGCGTGAGTTCGCTTCGCGGGATCCGCACCTGGTAGTCGGGCACGAACCGCCGGGGGCTCACCACCGCGAGTGCCACGTCACCCCGGTTGGTGCTCTGCAGCCAGCCGAGGGCGTCGTTGGACGCATCGGCGAGCAGGGCCCACTCGCGGCAGTCCTCCAGCCCCGGCAGACCGCTGGGAAATCTGAGGACATCCCCCCCGGCGACGTCGATTCGACCGAATCGGCTCGTGTTGATCCGCATACCCCGGCACTCCTTTGCCTCGTGACATCCCGCGGGATGACGCCCGCGAGCCGCGAACTCCCGTTCGCACCCATGAGATCGGCAGGCAGGGGGGGCAGGGTGAAGAAAAAAGACTTGGGAAAAAGGGGAGGGTGCGGTCGGCTCTTCCGCGCAGGGGATTCGGGCCGACCCTACTGCCACATCGGCTGGGCCCGCCAGGCGGCCAGTGGGGCGAGCGTGAGGAGCGGGATCCAGGCCCCGAGAGAGGCGTTCCAGACTTCGCTCAGCGCGAGGGCGTGGGAGCCGAGCACCGTGATGAAGAACAGCACCGTCATGGCCACGCACATGCCCACCGCCACGAAGATGCCGCGGCGGGCTGGACCGGCGACCAGCGGGATGCCGAGCATGACGAGCGCCATGTCGAGCAACGGCTGCACGACGCGGGCATGCACCCGGAGCGGAATGTCGAGCCCCACGCCGAGGCTCGGGTTGCGGATGGCGGCCAGCAGTTCCGGCGTGTCCGAGTATTGGCTCCAGTTCGTCGAACCGATCATTTGCTCGAACGTCACGTCGCTGGCCACGAAGCACTGCTTGGGCTGGAGCCACGCCGCCGCGGTCCGCGTCGTCACGACCGGCCTCTCTCCCGACATGAGCGGCTGAAGCGAGTCGATGTCGGCCGGCTCGCGGACGCCCGTGAGGAGGTAGCCAGACGGGTGCTCGGCCGACGCCGGCAGCCACTTCGCTTCCGCAGCGTCGATCTGCGGCCCGTAGTCGCCGAGATGGGGAGGCATGAGCAGGCTCGGCGACTCGATCGTGCAGCCGGCCGCCCGGGCCGCACGGCCGCGAAACAGGATCTCGGTGGCCTGGTCGTAGCGGGCGTCGAACGGCTGCGCGGCTTCGCCGGAGAGGTCGTTGGCGGTGCGGGCGAACGTCTGGCGAATCTTCGGCAGCACGAGTTCCCGGCTGGCGGCGGCTGCCAGGCTGACCACGGCGGCGAAGATGATCACCGGCTTCGCGATCCGCCAGCGGGTGACGCCGGCGGCCAACAGGGCCGTCAGTTCGTTGTGCCGCTCCAGCCAGGAGAGGGCGAACATGGCGCTGGCCAGCGAGATCACGGGGCTCGTGGCATCGAAAAACCAGACCAGCCGGCAGCCGTAGTAGGTGGCCAGGATTGTGGCGAGCCCGCCCGATTTCGCGGCGTGGGAGATGAAGTCCTCCATGTTCGTGAACGCATCGAACACGAAGTAGAGGCCCGCGAGGCTCACGAACACGATCACGAACGCGTGGAGCATCGCGCGGGTGATGTAGCGGTCGATGAGCATGGCGCTTGACGGCCCGGTCGGGGGGGCGACGATGGGGGGGTGGGCGGCCGCGCCGGCCGCCAGGGCGGCGGAGGGTAGGCCGCGGTGTGAGATGCGTCAATCTGGGTCGAGTTCGGGCCAGGATGGCGTTGTTGGCCTGGATGGTGTGATCGCCGGCTCGGGGGCGGCAAAAGTCTCGTCGCGGTGGGCCTCGCGGACTCGGCCCAAGGCTCCTCGAGCGTTTGCCGACCCCCTCGCCTCGCCTTCACAGGACGCCACGATGGTTCCGCGAGCCGTATTGGCTGAAATCTCCTTCATGACCCTGTTTTCGACGTTGCGACAGTGGGCACGGCTCGGTGGCGACCTGTTGTGGCCGCCGCGGTGCGTGTTCTGTGGGGCGGAGCCCGGGGACGGTGAGCTGCGCCGGCGGGTCGAGGTGTGCGACGGGTGCGCCAGGGCGATCACGGCCGGCGGGCCGCGGTGCGGTGGCTGCGGACAGCCGGGAGATGCGAATCCGTGCGGGCGGTGTGGCGGTCGGCTCGGACGATGTGCCGGGATCGTCGTGCTCGGCGGCTATGCCGATGCCCTTCGCGACGCCGTCCTGCGGGCCAAGCGGCCCACGGGCGACATGCTGACGGCGGGGCTGGCCGCCCTGATCGTGGAGCAGCATCGGGATCGTCTCGAGGGCTGGGGCATCGATCTCGTGGTGCCCGTGCCGATGCACTGGCGACGCCGCGCCGCGCGGGGCACGAGCGCCGCCGATGAACTCGCCCGGGGCGTGGCGGCCGGCCTGGGGCTGCCTCGCCGCCGCCTGCTCCGCCGTAGCCGCCCGACCGTGATGCAGAACGAATTGCCGCGGGAAGAGCGGCGAGGGAACGTGGCCGGGGCCTTCCGGGCGGGGGGCTGGTTGGGGGGATGGCCGGGCGGAGGAATCGCCGACCGGCGAATCCTGCTCGTGGACGACGTCACCACCACCGGGGCCACCCTGGCGGCCTGTTCCGACGCCCTCCTCTCCGCCGGGGCCGCCAGCGTGTACGCTGCCGTCGCGGCCCGTGCCGATGCGACTGATACGACCCACACTTGATCCGCGCGCGTTGTTCTCATGAAGCCCCGGGCGGAAGCCCGGGAATCCCCCGGCTCCCGGCGGGGGATTCTTGGATCCTCGTTGCGCCCGGTTGCGCGAGGTTCAAGTGTGTTCCGTATGACCCCGATTTCCCCAGCAGCTGAACCCTGAGCCGCCCGCCGTCGCCTCCAGCCTCGTAGCAAAGAGCGCCTCGATCGATGTCATCCCCGCCCCCATTGAGAGTCGGCACCCGTGGCAGCACGCTGGCGGTCACCCAGACCGGCTGGGTCGTCGATCGCCTGCGGGCCCTCGGTGCGAACGTCGAGGTGCACACGATCACGACCCGCGGCGACGTGCGGCACGACGTGCCGGTGGCGGGCCTCGGGCAGGACGGCGTGTTCGTGAGGGAACTGGAACAGGCGCTGCTCGACGGTCGGATCGACGTGGCCGTGCACAGCCTCAAGGACCTGCCCACTGCCGAGACGCCCGGCCTCGATATCGCCAGCGTGCCGGAGCGGGAGATTCCCTTCGACGTGATGGTCGGCCGGGCTGGGGCAACCCTCATGACGCTCCCGGCCGGAAGCGTCGTCGGCACCTCGAGCATCCGGCGGGTGATGCAGGTGCGGGCACTGCGGGACGATCTCGACGTGCGGCCACTCCGGGGCAACGTGGACACCCGCCTCAGGCGACTCGAGGCCGGCGACTACGACTGCCTGATTCTCGCCGGTGCCGGGCTTCACCGCCTCGGACTCGCCGACCGGATCACGGAAGTGTTGCGGCCCGACGCTTTCTGGCCCGCCGTCGCCCAGGGCGCTCTCGCGATTCAGGTGCGGACGGGCGACGTCGACACGAAGCGGGCCGTGGCCGCGATCGATCACGAGCCCTCCCACAGGGCGGTGCTCGCGGAACGGGCCTGCCTTGCCGCCCTCGCCGGCGGCTGCCTCGCGCCGATCGGCGGCTGGGCGCGGGAGGATGATCAGGGGCGGCTCGCGCTCGGTGCGTGCGTGCTCGAAGAACGGGACGGAAGAGTGACGCGGATCGTGGTGGAGGAGAACTGCGGCGAGCTCCCGCACGCAGTGTCCGGTGCGGCGAACGCCGCCCGGCTCGGCAGGCGGGTCGCCGACGCGCTGCTCGCCCGGGGGGCCGACGAGATGCTGGCCCGCGTGCGGGCGTCGGCCGGCGGCGGGGCGTGATGCACCGCATTTTCGCTCGGTCAGGTTTCGTAATTCGTCCGCCATACCCCCCGCACTCGTTGAATCAAATAACTTGAACCGCTACAGTTCTGCTAACGGTTGAATGCCGGAGGTCACGGAGCGACGAGAACGGAAACGAAGGGGCATATGTCGATCAAGGTGGTGATTGCGGATGACCACGAGGTGGTGCGCCGCGGGCTCGTGAGCCTGTTGGCGAACTCCGACGTGAAGATCGTGGGCGAGGCCGCCTCGGGAGACGAGGCCGTGAAGCTCACGAAGAAGCTCAAGCCCGATGTCGTGCTGCTCGACATCCGCATGGCCGGCAAGGATGGTCTCGCCGCCCTCGAAAAGATCCGGCATGACATGCCGGGCGTGCGGTGCGTGATGCTCTCCACGTTCGACAACCCCACCTACGTGGCCCGAGCGGTCGCCGCCGGCGCCCACGACTACATGCTCAAGGGCTGCACGCGGGCCGAGCTCATCAACTCGATTTCCGGGGCCGCCGCCGGCCAGCTTCCGATGCGGGCGGGCGAGTTGCGCCGGGTTGCCACGACGATGGCGAACCGGGTCGCCACGCCCGATCCCGACATTCCGCTCACGCAGCGGGAGACGCAGGTGCTCCGCCACATGGCACTGGGGCTCTCCAACAAGGAGATCGCGCAGTCGCTCACGATCAGCGTAGAGACCGTCAAGGAGCACGTGCAGAACATCCTGCGAAAGATCGCCGTCAGCGACCGCACGCAGGCCGCCGTCTGGGCCGTCCGCCGCGGGCTGGTGTGACCACACGCGACGCTCGGGCATGTGCAGGATCTCACAAGCCCCCGGCGGGAGCCGGGGGATCCCCGGGCTCCCGCCCGGGGCTTCTTGAGAACGCCGCGCGGATCGAGTGGGAGCCGTATTACATCCGCGCTCGCGGATGGGCCTTGTCGAACGCGTCGAGCAGCCGGCTCGTGGTCACGTGGGTGTAGATCTGCGTGGTGACCAGGCTCTTGTGCCCCAGCAGTTCCTGCACGCTGCGGATGTCGGCCCCCGCGTCGAGCAGATGGGTGGCGAAGCTGTGCCGGAGCGTGTGGGGGCTTGCCCGACCTGTGAGGCCGGCCGTGGCGAGGTGCTTTTCGAGCAGCCGGGCCACGCCACGGACGGAGAGCCGCCCACCCAGCTTGTTGGTGAACAGCGGCCGCGGTCCGCGCGGCGGCGGGACGCGTGGCTTCGGCCGAGCCGCCAGCCAGGCGCGAATGGCCGCCCGGGCGTGCGAGCCGACGATCCCCAACCGCTCGCGCCGCCCCTTGCCGCGCACCCGCACCGTCGCGTTGTCGAGATCGAGGTCGGAGTCGTCGAGGCTCACGAGTTCCCGCACGCGGGTGCCGGCGGAATACATCAGCTCGAGGATCGCGCGGTCGCGGAGGCCGCCCGGTGCCTCGGGCCGCGGGGCCGCGAGCAGCCGCGAGATCTCCTCGCCGGTCAGGAATTTTGGCAGGGTGCGGGCCCGCTTGGGGCTGCGCAATGGCTTCGCGGGGTTCGTGGCCAGCCATCCCTCCCGCTGGCCGAAGGCGAAGAAGCTCCGCATGCTCGCCAGCTTGCGGGCGACCGTCGAGGCGGCGTAGCCGGCGGCATGCAGCCCCGCGGCGAACCGGCGGAGCACGAGCGTGGTCGCGGCCGCCGGCGATCGGCAGCCGGCGGAGCGGAGAAACTCCTCCAGCTGGAGCAGGTCCTCGCGATAGCTCTTCTGCGTGAGCGGCGAGCAGCCCCGCTCGGCGGCGAGATGACGCAGGAAGCGGTCGATCGCCTCCTGGAACTCGGGTTGCGATGACGTGGCCACGTCGGCTCAGGCGGGGCGATCGGCCCGCGGCCCGAAGCGGAGCCGTCGCGGCTTCGGCGTCGCGGCCCGCACCTTGTCCCCCAGCACCGAGGCGTCGTACCAGGAGAAGCTCAGATCGGGGTTCGCGGCATGACGCCCCATCGCCCGGAGGGCTGCGTCGCGACTCTCGTCGTCGTACAGGTAGACGTACCTCTCGTTGCCCTTGACCAGGGCGACCACGTTGACGTCGCGAGAAGTCATGAATAGCCCCAGCCAGCCCGGCGACCGCGCACACGATCACCGCGAGGAGTATCGGCGGTATTGATCGCCGGCCGTCAGCTCGAGCCGACGCGCCCCCCGGGTCGCCGCGATCCGGCCATTCATCCGCCTCGCGAACCGCTCGGGCATGGCCTGGGCAAGATGTGCGGGCCCGAGCGAGGGGGCGTCACACGAGGTCGGCGAAGCCGCGGAGGCCGAGGGGTTCTCGGGACCAGAAGGGCTCGCCATGCAGCGTGCCGATGACCGAGCCCCACCAGGCGTCGGCGGCGGCCACCCGTTCGAGCACGGTCGGCCGCGGCGCGTCGGCGGGAAACTGGCTGGCGTAGCAGGCGAGGCTGCGGCGCTTGGCCTCGATCGTGGCCGAGATGTCGATCACGAAGGCGGGCCGACGGACGGCCCGCAGGTGGACGCAGCCGTAGTAGAAGATCCTCTCCGGGTGCCAGGGCTCGGCCGGCAGATCACACTTCGTGAGCTTGGCCCAGAACCTGGCGGCTTCGGCGAGCCTCGTCGCCGCCACGTGGTCGGGATGGGCGTCGACCCAGTGCGGCGCGAAGAGCCAGCGTGGCCGCACCCGGCGGATCACGCCGGCGAGGGCCGCCCGAGCGCGGAGCGTGGCCCGCAGACGCCGGTTGGGCAGGCCGAGGTTCTCCCGCCACGGGATGCCGAGCGCCGCGGTCGCCGCGGCGGTCTCGCGGGCCCTGATCTCGGGCGATCCTCGTGGGGTGGGCTCGCCGTCGGTGAGATCCAGCACGCCCACCCGCAGGCCGCGGTCGAGCATGACGCGGATGGTGCCCCCCATGCCGAGTTCGGCGTCGTCGGGGTGAGGGGCGATGACGAGCACGTCGAGCATGGCGATGACAGCCTGGGCGAGGCGGCGGCGGATCGGTTGTCCGCACGGCCCGGACGAGCATACCCTGCTGCCTTGGGCGACGCCTTCGCCCCTTCGCTCGACGTTTGTTCCGGAAGAACCCCATCATGTCGCCAGCCGATCAGCAGGATCCGCATGACCTCTTCAATGCGGCCGTGGCCCATGCCCGCCGCGTTGCCGTGCTCGGTTCGATCGACGCCCTCCTGGGCTGGGACGAGCGGACCAAGATGCCGCCGGCCGGGGGCAGCCATCGTGCCGATCAGGCCGCGGCGTTGGCGGCGGTCGTGCATCGCGAGCGGATCGACCCTCGGCAGGGTGAGCGGCTCGAGCGGCTGCTCGACGATCCGCGGGCGCGGGAGGGCACGCCCCAGGAGCAGGCGACGATCAGGCTGCTGCACCGCGACTTCACCAAGCAGGCGCGGCTGCCGACGCGGCTCGTCGAGGAATTGGCCCGCACCAGTGTCGAGGCGCAGCAGGCCTGGAGCCGGGCCAGGGAGGCTGCGTCGTGGCCCGTGCTCGCGCCCTGGCTCGAGCGGATGTTCGCCCTCAAGCGGGAACAGGCGGCCTGCCAGTTGCCCGACGCCGACCGCTACGACGCGCTCATGGACGACTACGAGCCCGGGGCCCGCTGGCCCGCCGTGGCCGAGCGGTTCGCCCGATTGCGGTCCGGCATCGTGCCGCTCGTGCAGGCCTGCGTCGGCGCGAGGCAGCGGCCTGCAGATGCCCTCATGCGGCGGCACTATCCGCTCGAGAACCAGCGGCGGTTCGCCCGCGAGGTGGCCCGCCGGATCGGGTTCGACTTCGACCGTGGCCGGCTCGACACCACCGATCATCCGTTCTGTACGACGATCGGGCCCGACGACTGCCGGATCACGACGCGGTGGGACGAGCACTTCCTGCCGACGGCGTTGTATGGCGTGCTGCACGAGGCCGGGCACGGGCTCTACGAACAGGGGCTGCCCCGCGACTGGTTCGGCTTGCCCCCCGGCGAGGCGGCGTCGCTCGGCATCCACGAGTCGCAGTCCCGGCTCTGGGAAAATCTCGTGGGCCGCTCACAGGCGTTTTGGGAGTGGTGTTTTCCGCTCGCCCGCGACGCGTTTCCCGCCGCCCTGTCCGATGCCGACGCCGCGGCGGTGCACGAGTCGCTGCTCGTCGTCGAGCCGTCGTTCATCCGCGTGGAGGCCGACGAGGTGACCTACAACCTGCACGTGATGCTGCGGTTCGACCTCGAGCGGGCGGTGGTGCACGGCGAACTCGACGTCGCCGACCTGCCCGCTGCCTGGAACGAACGGTTCGAGCAGGACTTCGGGATGCGGCCGCCGAACGATGCCTTGGGCGTTCTTCAAGACATCCACTGGAGCGCCGGCCTGATCGGTTACTTCCCCACCTACACGCTCGGCAACATCTTCTCCGCCCAGCTCATGGCCGCGGCCGAGGCAGACGTGGGGCCGCTCGCCCCGCAGTTCGCAGCCGGGCGGTTCGAGCCGCTGCTCGGATGGATGCGGCGGCACGTGCACGGCGTCGGCCGGATGCTCGAATCCGACCCGCTGGTGGAGCGGGCCACCGGCCGGCCGGTCTCGGAAGCCTGGCTGTTGGAGAGCCTGAAGGAGCGTTACGGAGCCGCGCACGGAATGTAGGCCGGAGCCGCGAGGCGGGGGGCTTCGGGATGGATGCCG
>Ga0315901_10009839_pt1 | contig 10956 bp, 11 predicted proteins | sample LakEriMetagenome_10_FD_203761 | JGI IMG/M metagenome (GOLD analysis project Ga0315901, IMG submission 203761) | Freshwater fungal communities from buoy surface, Lake Erie, Ohio, United States - Buoy 2 MA116 | ecosystem: Environmental > Aquatic > Freshwater > Lake | place: USA: Lake Erie, Ohio...
TATTTTTCGAGCTGTTTGTCTTCGTCGCTGGAGAAATCAAAGAGTTCAGGCATCTTTGATCGGTCGGGGGCTTGGGCTAGGTTGGTGGTTTTCTTGATTGCAGAGCCAATCTATGCCCAAACCGCCCCGCGCCGATGAACTCGGCGGACTATGCCACGCCCTCGCGGCCGTCCGAGGGTTCGATTCCCCCCAAAAGCCCAACAAAGAGGCCTGACCCAGGCCTGACCCCTTTGATCTCTCTGTGCTTGGTAACCGCACTGATAGCATAAACATAAGACTTGATTACTAGCATGATATTGCTCCATTATCATTAGTCTCTGGGTTGGATTTAGGAAATCGTTCATCGGTCCAATGCGAAAAGCTTCATTGCATCTTCAGCAAGGCATTGTGTTCGGGCCTGAATTTGCTTGACAGTCCATCGATCTGCTTTAGCTAATTCACGGTTGAGGTTGAGGTTGTTCTTGTAACCGACAAATCTGCCCTTTCGGTCGGTGCGATCGCGCTTATCCTCGAAAGACTTATTGCTTAGGGAGCTATTGAATCCCGAAAGAGTGAGGTTGCCGAGTGTGTGAACGTAGGAGGCTTGATAGTCAGCCGCCAATTCTTTATCGCCGTCCGCAATCATCATTACCCAATCCTTGGGAAGCTTCTCTCCTTGCGGGAGGATGTGCTCGATGGTCCAAACGAAGTGTTTGCCATCCATAGTCCAAAGGTCGACCCAGGTCTCCTTGGTCATCCCTTCCTCTGCGAGAGAGCACAAAATAAACCTGGTAGCATTTACGTTTTCCTCGTAAACAGGTCCTGTCAGCTTTTCAAGGAAAAACTCATTTGATGCAGAGGCTGCGACGAGCTCCTTTCTAATCAGCACTTCAACCTCTTTGCCCTTAACATGCCGAGTATCCAGCTCCCCAACAATGTCCATAAACAGGCGAGTCAAATCACGCGTGGGCGGGAGGTCCGTGACATTCCGCCTCGCGAAAAATCGAACAAGGAGCAAGACGATTTGCGTCAGCAAGCTGGCATCTAGTTCCAGCTCAGTCTTCCTTACTAGGAGGTGCAAAACTAAGAGGTAACCAGGTGCTCCTTGAACACGAACCAGGTTTTGAAAAGCACATTCTAGCCCTCTTGATGGTTCGACTTTGCCATCGGCCAGGAGCAATGAGTATTGACGGGCGGAAACTCCAAGCTGGGCTAGGCAGTCTTGAGCATCGTAATTGATCAATTTTTCGTAAATTTGAATTAGATTCGACCGGGTTGCTACAGGCACGTTCACAACAGTTTTTAGATCATTGCGAAAGCCATTATAAAAGTGGCGAAAAAATCGTTCTTGCACATTGGCGTCATCGCCAAGGTGGCTCAACAGCTTGTTCCACTCGTCAAAGTGGTGGTCAATCCGTCCTGGATCACTCTGTTCAAGGCTCGCGAGCATTTTGTTCTTGATCAGGTCTACGCCCGTCAGCTTCTCGCCACGATTGTTCAAGGATTCAAAAAGCGTGTAGGCATCGGAGTGCGAGGCCACTTCAATTTTTACAATTACGGTACCATAAATTTTCTCCAGCAGCCGAAAGAGCTCTTTACAGGCTGCGGCGTTGCCATTCTCAGGGCATAATTCCTCCAATCGCCTTTCAAAATAGCTTGCGGCTTTCCAGATTCTTCGGTTTCCGGAATTGGGCAAGGGGGCTACTTCGCGGGTTAGTTCATACGCTGCCATTAGCGACCGAAAGTCGTCCTGATTCGACTTGTGAATTTGGGGTACGACGCGGAGTGCATCTTGAGTTCCTTTTAGAACAAGTCGCTTTTTTAGGTTGAATCGCTCTACTGTCTGCTCCTCGTCAAACGATTCCTTAAACTCACCAAGTACATAGTAGATCGACGCCAGCAGGATGGCCAATGTCGTCATGCGTTGCTGGCCGTCAATCAGCTCAAGCGGCTGAATCGCATGTGAGTCCTCTGATTGGTTGATGCAGATGATCGACCCGAGAAAATAGCCCGGATCACTCTCAAGAATATCGTCGAACAACTGTTCCCAGTGTTTCTTGTTCCAGGTATACGGGCGCTGATAACGCGGAATCTGGTAAACGATTTTTGAGTCGTTATCGAAAAGTACAGAAAGCGGATAGTCGACTACTGATTTAATCATGCTATTTCTTTCTCCCCTGCAGTTTCATTGCTAACGTGTAATGTCAATCGTTGAATCGTTCGCCTTCGAATTCAAGACCACCGTTGAAGTCGGTGGTGTTTTCATCCCTGCCACCAAACTTTGGGTAGTCCTCTTTCGTTCGCTGCGGTTCCTTGACGCGATCTTTGTCCCATTTGATCGTAAGCGCGATGTGAACACCACCCCTAAGAGCGGGAATTCCGCTCTTCCCTGCGGACATCGGCGATGGTCCAGCGGTGCTCGGGGTGGGCATGTAGCCAGCGGTCATCGATCACCGGGCCCAGCGGGTTCGAGTTCAGCAGGTGCACCAGCCGTCCGGGCTTGAGCCGAAGTGGATCAGGCTTTTTCCTATCGCTCAATCAGCATTCACTAATCGCCCCGCACGGTGTCTCCCTGCAGCGGCAGCCAGCCTCGACCTGCTCAATCTTTCGAGCGTGCAGCCAACCAAGCCGCTTAGTGAACCAAGTTTTCAGTACCATCCCCATTAGCTGGTGCACCGCTTCGGATGTCTTTTTCCACCATCTCAGGTGTGATTATCTTGCCGCCAGCTCTGGTCAGAAATCGAGCGACTTGTATCAATGCAAGCGAATCTGGTGTTACAGCTTTGGTACTGCCTTGAACTGGCACGTTCTGTTGCCCCGGGTTAAATGCCGACAAATATTCAAAAATCCAAAGGCTTTGCAATTCAATATAACGCGATTCGCACTCTACTTCTTTTCTGGAATTCCAATCGAAAGGGTGATGAAAGGTTCCTTCTTCGCCATCTCTTCAGTTTCCAAGGATATCAGCAGATGCTTGTACTTCAAACTCGCTCCGTCTTCGGTGATTAGTGCAACTGGGATTTTTGAAGCGAACCATCCAGAAAGCTTGCCTTGCCAACTGGGGTCGATTGCGAATCCGAGTCGTTTTACACAGCGCTCGAACGCAACCGCGCCTTCTGTGTCGAATGAGCCATCCTTCCTCTGCTTGAGAAACTTAGCAAGTGGCATACTCAACTGAATCAAAAGCAGATCATCTTTCGGCTCGGTGAAAATCAACAGCAAACCGCTGTTCTCGTCCCGATAGACGGAAACTCCATCCATTTCTCCGACGACTTTAAAGTTATGACGCAACTTTTCGTCGACATCCGGATTCGCATTCATGCAAGCAAGCAAAACGCTCGACTTAACTCCAGTGTTGGCAATGGAATGCGTAATCGTCCTCGTCGCAATCAATTCAGCTACAGATTCTTGATTTGAATCTGCCTCGCCAGAATCTGCCTTTTGATTATCAGCAGGATTAGCGATCTCAGTTTGTTTGATTTTCGGAGACTCGACCTGCTCGTTCTTGGAAGGAGAAGACTGTTCGGTCTCTGGCTGTGCCTTTTGCTGCCCAGCCCGCTTGGTTGGCGTACAACCAAACGATGCAAGAAAACAGACAACAACCAACAACGGAAAAATCGCCTTCTTCGATTGCATACTTGCCGCCAGTGCTAAGGACTTGTCGGAAAACCTACTAATAGTGGACTTCTCGAACTCGCATTCGGTCTCTGAGTTCCTCGACGAATGCAAGGTCTTCATTGATAATCGTTCGCGGGATTAGGTAGTACGCCACCACCCAGAACTGACCCTGTTGCCCAGCCACGGCAATTCACTCGGTAGTCTGCGAGGAGGTGCGCCGCAGAAGCCGAGCCTGTCCACTCCGGGCAGGGAGCACCGTGAACTGGTAACGCCAGGCGGGGTCGAAGGTGCAGCGAGTGCGGCCCTTGGCTCCCCTGATTCTAAAGCCGTGATAGGTGCGTAGCCCCCGGCGTCCCCAATCATACAAGGTCTGCCGATGCAGTTCAGCCGGTAAATTTGTGCAGTGAGTGTGCGTCTTCATCGCTGCAGCTCCACGTCTCGCGGCGTCTCGGGGTAGGCCGTCCAGCCGAATTGCCAGTTGCGGCAGGTGGAGAACGCTTTGGGGGCAGGCGGACCGAGGTCGGGCCGAATCTCAATCCGCCGGAAATTCTCCAGCCGCAGCTCGACTCGCTCGTCGGAGTACTCCGTCAGCTCCCCGGGTTCCAGCCTTCCGGCCGCATGCACGTTCCACTCCCACTTGGCCGTGACCCCGCAGATGTAGACCAGTGGAGCAGCGTGCTCGTCGAGCACGGCCCGGACTAGGTCCGTGTGCTTGCGGTACGCCAGAAGCGAACTGTACTCGCCGATTAGGCAGCGGGCGCAGTGCCTGCTTGGGTCAAAGCCCCGGACATACTTGATCCAGAAGAAGCGGAATCGCTGCGGCTGGTGAAACTTGAGGTCCAGAATCATCTTCGTCATCGCTTAGTCCTCCCCTTCGAGCATGATCGTAATTACCGGTTCGCCTTCATCCCCCGGCCCGATTAGGCTCCAGAGACTGACCGTCTCCCGCTTGCCTTTTTCTTTCTGCACGCCCACCTTGAAATGGACCCGGTCGGTCGCGTCGCCCTTGATCGCGATCGCGTAGCGGAAGGCGTAGAGTACATCCCACAGTCTTCCCTCAATCGTCTGGCCGAGCGGCAGCGGCTCATCAATCCCGCCGATGGTCGCCGCCCATGCGCCGCTGGTCATCGCCACATTTACCCGAATGCCCAGCTGCCGGCACAGGTCACCGAAGTCTGCGTTGCTGCAGTCCACCAGCACTCCGTCCCGCATCGCCTGCCGGCGGGTGTAGCGGAAGACGATGTCCGCTTCGCTGAAAAAGTCCCGAAAGTCTTCGCTCATTGTCGCACCTCGTTTAGCTTTCTGTAAATCGTTCGACTGCCGTCTTGACCCACTCAATCGCATCCCGCTCGGACTCAATCTGCCGGTCGACCGTGAACCCTTCGGCCCGCAGGTCCTCGGGCATCTCCATCGGGAATCCCAGCCCGCTGTGCAGCCGCCCGGGGAGCATCCGCGCCGTGCCGATGACCAGTCCCATCCGGACCACGCCCACGTCGCAGCAGGCCGCCGCGAGGTCCGCGACGCTCATCGGCTGGTCGCTCCGCTTCACGACCACCTTGCTCACCGTTTGAGCCGCTTCGTCGGTCTTCTCTCTGGAGCACCAGATCAGCTGGACCTCGACGCTCGCTCCCCGCTCGGTGAGCGCGTCGGCCAGTGCCAGCGCTGCCGCGGCCCGGTAAGCCATGTGCCGTTCCTTCTGGCTCCCCGAGACTGCCGCGTTGACCTTTACTACGACCCGGTTGGCCGGGACCTCGTCGCTCTCGATGCGGTTCCACATCTCGGGGATTCGGCTGAGGAAGCGGTCCGCGTCGATCTCGTCGCCGCTTTCCCTGCCCCTCCGCACCCGCCGCTTGTTGGCCGTGGGAACCGGGATTTCATTGCTTATCCGTTCCCGCATCTTTTCGACCATCGCCGTCAAATCCTCGCGGCCTTGCTCGAGGACTTTCCGTAGTCCCTCAGTCGTGCGGAATCCCAGCCACTCGGTCCGCTGGTGCTTTCTAACCCGGCTGTCGAGGTCTGCGACGCTCTTGCCCGGACCCTGTCCCAGCGCCGTGGCCGTGTCGAGTGCATCGACCATCCGCTCGAACTCTACGTCGAAGCGGTCGCCGCCTCGCTGCTCGACTTGCCCCTTGAGGCCCGCTGGCTTGCGAGTGGAAGTCGGCTCGGGTTTCGCGGTCCGGGGCACTCGCTGTTCGCCCGTGCCACTCCCATTGCAACTGGTGCATTGCCAGCCCAGATTCTGCGACCACCATGCGGGGGTTCCCTTGGCGATCCCGGTGCCGCACTGCTTGCAGACTCCCGCGGCTCTCGACTTCTCGTAATACGTTCTCATGTCGGTTCTCCTGTTTGGTTCTTGGGGACTAGCTGACCTTGGCGACTTCGTCGGCGGTCCAGCTGCGGAAGTAACGAGCCTTGACCTCGTCGAGCGTCTTGCCTGCCCGGAGTGCCGCTGCCGAGCCGACGACCAGTCGCGTGCTGGCGATTCGGCGGAGCTTGCTCCGGCTGATTGCCGTGCGGAGGTCCCGAATCCAGCCGAGCAGTTCGTCCCGCTGGGGCTTACTCAGCCCCGAGCAGATCTGCTCTTCCAGCTGTGGGTCGTAGTCCACGAACGCGGTGCTCATTACGAATCGGTCGAGCGTGCTCGCGTCCAGTGCGTTTCGCCCGACATAGGAGGCGTCTGCGCCGCGGCCCCAGGTGTTGGCTGCCGCGATGATTACCGTCTCGGGATGCCGCTTGTGAATCTGGCCGTTGGGATTCGCCAGTACGCCGTTGGCCAGTGCCGCGTTGATGCTGACCATCAGGTTCGAGTCGGCTGCGTCGATTTCGTCGAGGAGGAATACCCCGCCGCCCTCGAAGATTTCAATAAACCGGGTCGGCTGGTACTGCCAGCTGCCGTCTTCCTGCGGAAGAATCCGGCCCATCAGGTGGGACTCGGTCACGCCTTGGCTCAGGCTGATGAATCCGAACTCCCTGCCGAGCGCTTCGGCGAGGTTCTTGGCGAGGGTCGTCTTGCCGCTGCCGGCCGGGCCGACCATCATCACATTCTGATGTCCCTCGCCGACCAGGCTGAGGATTTCCTCCAGCTGGTGGTGCGTGCTCTCCAGCGTGCGGTGCGTTCCATCGGGAAGCCGGACTTCAATTGGCCTCGGGAGCCGGGCCGCGGCGACTTCGGCCGCGACAATCTCGCGGACCTTCTCTTCGCCAATCGCGTCTTCGGGAAGATGCTCGTGGATTGCATCGGCGAGCAGTTTGAAAATCTGGCCGTTTGATTGGCTGCCGTTTCGGCTGAGTGTAGAATTCTGTCGTGACATTCGAATTCACCTTTCGAGTGTTGCCGGGACCTCCAAGTTACCCGCTCGGAGGTCCCACTTTTTTGCGCCGCGAACCGTTTCGCGTTCGTCTGTGGGTACTATACGCCCGATCACTATCGGGCTTAGAGTGCTTCTTTTGGCCACCAGAAAAAAGACAAAGAAAGACGGTCTTTTTTGCAGAACGGGGCTCGGCGACGCGCTGGCAGCGTGCCAGCAGAGAAGTGACGCGTCACGAGCGCGTCAGCGCGTGCGAAATGCTCGAGCGAGCATTAAATCCCAAGTGTCTAGTCCGAGTTATTTTGGACTTTCTTACCTGACCAGCAGCCCGCCTTTTTCTTGGGTGCGCAGTTGCATGACAAGAGATCGACTGTATCCAGTTGGCGACGCTGTTCCGATGTCCTCGTTCTCAGTTGTGAAAGGGGGAAACAAGGAAACTGACTTCTCAGGGCCAAAACTGATTCCAAAAGGCGGAGTTGTCGGGAAAGTCGATCAATCGCTAAAGCGCGTCAGTTTGATTTTCGATTTGGCGCGTTTGGGGTTTGGCTTAGGATTCGGTCGTTGATTTCTTGCAACTGCGAGTAATGAACCTCCAACGAGTCGATTGAAACCAGGGCAGGGTCAAATCCTTTGATTTTTCCAAGTACTTCGATCAGCGACTTGGGCTCGATGGTTGAGAATAAAACCAGCTTCCAAATCTCTCCATCGGCCTCCTCTAAAGCGTGCTGCAAGCGAAATGCCTCTCGATAAGGGAGCGAGTCTTTGGTAACGGACAGCTTCCACGCTGGAACCTTCTGTTCCGAATAATATTGCTCGCAAATCGTCCACTCTTCACTGTACCATTTGACTACCTTTTCCTTTACGACGAGCGGTCGAGGTCGTGGAATTCTCAACAGATTGTGTTCGGTCGGGGCGTCCGAGCTCTTGTGCCTTAATCCAGTTTTGCTCACCTGCAGGCTCGGGTAATAGGGCGATTGAAGTGACCGTACATGAGTACCTCGCTCTCCGAACCCCGCTGTTCTCGGGGGTTCAGAGAACGCACCGCAAGCATCCTCAAGAAAATACGCCAACCACTGGGTTGTGGTGTCTGTAGACACATTTCTCAAGGCGACCCAACGAAGCACCGAATTGGATGCATCAACTTGGCCAGACGCAAGAATACCCTCCCAAATGGCTTCATCTTTGTTCTTTCCAACGAAATTGGGAAAGTGGTTGAACTCCTCATAACTGACCAATGAGTTCGCTCGACAAAACGAGCGAAGCCAGCCAATGGTTCGCGTTTGATTTCCGCCAATCACACTGGGTGTATCAAACGGGGTTGCGTGCACAAAGCCCCAGCTTGAGCAATGCTCGAGGGGAACGAAAAACTCGTGTACTGATAAAGCGGTTGATTGGCCCTCAACTCTTTTCCGCCAATCATCCGGCCATTTGATCAGTGACTCTTTCTCAAGCGATTCAAGGTCACGTTCAACCTTAAAGCAATGCCGAACTAATTTCGGAGGGGGAAGCACTTGCAGCGTGATTGGCAAGAATTCACGTTGCCCAAGATTCACAACAACTGGGAAATTGGACCACTCTAATCGCTCTGCAGAAACGTCTCGGCGTTTAATAAGGTCGTGCTTGATTCGTTCAGGCCAACGCCCCTTTTCGGCGACCAATTGAATTGCAGCAGTAAAGTACGACTTAGTCGCAGCGGTCAATTCCGCCGGCATGCTTGAATATGCCAGCATGTCGATTGCAGGTTCATTCGTACTTCTTGGCAAATCAGTGGATGGTTGGGCTGGAAGTGGCAAGCCCGTCATCGCAATCATCCAAATGGCAAGGGCCACTGGAATTAAGCGAAGTTGCCTTCTGTTTGCATCACTTTGCATTTCGCCGCACTCCAATTGATTGTCACTTTTGTTTGCTCACTCTTTGAGCTTGCGGATAGATCTGAATGAAGAAAAGTGGGAATTTGACATTCCGGAGGATGGAGGGAACGTCTGTCTATCTTACCGGGAAAATCATCGCCAAACCCGTTAAAAGCTCGAAGCCACTGAAATGCGGAAAGGCAACGTGCCGTCTAACTCTAGTGGGCTGCATCCCATGCAGCGCAGATATCCGCTCCACGACCGTAGCGTTTTCCCTCGGGCAGCGGCAGGTTGAACTCGAACTTGAGCGCCGCGTGCACGTCCTCGGGATTGAACTCGATCATCTTGCGGCCATGCACGGCGAAGGAGCTGGCACGAATTTCGGTCTTGGCTCCACCTGGCCGGTCGTGGTCGACCACTTCAAAGTGCGGACCGATGTAGCGGGCTCCCAGCTCCTTGACCTGGGCAAGGTTGTGGAACTTCTGGTAGAGCCAGACGCCGCGCTGGTACATCGCCGTGATCCCGTCGCGGTCGAGGAACCAGACATCGCGGGTCTTACCGGTGCTGACCTTCCGCTTCTGCGTCAGCCGGTCGACGATTCCCCGGGCCCGGCCGCTGAAGACAATCAAGCCGCCCTTGCGGCAGAGAGAGTTGACTGTGGTGAGCACGGCCCGCTCGGCTTCGACGGTGGTGACCGAGTTGATCACGCTGTCGCAGATGACCACATCGTAGAGCCCGTCCTTCTTGATTGAGTCGCAGAGCTGGTCAATGTGTTTATGGACGCGGCTGATGTCCAGCTGGTTGGACTTGGGTGTCCGCAGGTAGAACTCGACCCCGTGGATGTCGTACCCTTCGCGGCGGAGCCGTTTGACGTAGTCCATCTGGCCCGCGCCAAAATCGAGAATCCGGTCGGTCTTCTTAATTTGCGGAATCACGGCTGCTTCGTAAGTCCGGCTTTGGATGGTCCGGTCGCGGCCGGTGTCCCTCAGCCGCTTCATCTGGGCATAGGTCTGGGCCCACATCTGCTCAGGCAAGTGCGAGTAATGGAACTCCCCGTATTGCTTGCCCAGGAACTGCAGCACCGCCACGCTCTGGTCATCGGGAACCACAGCCACCCGCAGCGGCCGCTTGAGGTTGTGGCAGGCGAGTGCGTAGAGCGGTGAGGCGAGAATCCGCCCGGAGGTGTTGGCGACGGCGTTGCCCCACTCGCCGAACTTGGTCAGGAGTTTAAGGATCTCGGCCAGCTGGCTCGCCTTTGTCGTCCGGGTGATGACCTCTAGCTCCTCGGGCTGCACGACGGTCCAGCCTGGCTTCAGTTTCTTCCGAATGGAGATGCGGCAGCCACCCAGCTCGATGTCAGCCGAGTTGTGAATCTGGTTGAAGCGGACTTCATCCGCATCGGAGATGTCTCCCAGCAGATAGACCGGGGCGTGGGTCAATCCAGCCGCGAGCATCGCTTTGGTTCTCTGGTGGCCGGCAACGATCGTTCGGTCGTCCCGGGCAATCACCGCCTTGACCGGTCCGAGCGTCTTGATGCTCTTGCCGAGCTGCTCGATCGCCTCGGGACCAATCCGCCGCGGGTTGTACGGCGCGGGCCGCAGCTCAGCCAGGGGAAATGCAGGGTTAAACATTCGCGGCGGTTGGCTCCGGAGACTGGAGAAGGGCCGTCACGAATCCGAACCGGGTTCCCGTCTGCTGCTCGTGCTCCGAGAGTCGGGCGACCAGCTTGCCAAACTCGGTCTCGTCGATTGGCACGGAGTATTTGCCGAAACGCAACTGCAGCTGCTTGGCTCCGGTCTCGGACTTCTTCGTCAGATCAGCGTGGACCTGTTCGCCCAGGCTGTCGAGAAACTCCTGGTCAAAGCCGAACTGGGTCAGGTCCAGCTCTGATTCTCCGAGGGCCGTGATCTCCTGGGTCAGGAGGTCCATGTCCCAGTCGGCCAGCTCGGCCGTCTTGTTGTCGGCCAGCCGGTAGGCCCGAATCTGCTCGGGGGTCAGTTCCTGGGCAACGTGGACGGGAACCTTCTCAAGCCCGAGGCGAATGGCGGCAAAATAGCGAGCGTGGCCGGCGATTATGACGTTTTGGTCATCGACCACGATTGGCTGGCGGAATCCGAACTCCCGAATCGACTCGGCGACCGCATCGACGGCCGCGTCGCTGTTCCGGGGGTTCTTTTCGTACGGGACGAGTTTTTCGAGGG
>Ga0315901_10009841_pt1 | contig 10955 bp, 10 predicted proteins | sample LakEriMetagenome_10_FD_203761 | JGI IMG/M metagenome (GOLD analysis project Ga0315901, IMG submission 203761) | Freshwater fungal communities from buoy surface, Lake Erie, Ohio, United States - Buoy 2 MA116 | ecosystem: Environmental > Aquatic > Freshwater > Lake | place: USA: Lake Erie, Ohio...
CGGACAATGCAGAAAGTCCTGTAATTGATGTTCCATTTGTAGCTGTATAGTCATCTCCACGAACTAGAAGAATACCATTGAGATATACCTGTTCCTGCCCTGGAGTATATGACAAAGCTTGTGATGCATTATCATATCCTGAAAGACTTGTTTCTCCGCCTGCCGCCGTTTTACGCCAAATAAGACTTGTTAACACGCCATTAGCCGATGGATATTGATCTATCATGCTGTGTACTCCTTTTCTGACTCTTCTACAATTTCATGAAAACTTAAATAAATTATAGCATTTTCAAGGACGCTAATATCTTCTTTTAAAAGTCCTATTGAAGTATTACAATTTTTGCAAAGTAGTCCTCTAATTTTACCAGTTTTATGGTTATGGTCTACTGCTAACCTATTTCCAGTATTGCAGTCTTGTTGGCATATTGCACAAACTTTATTTTGAGAATTTAACATAGACTCATACTCTTCAACAGTTAAACCAAATTTACGTCGAATATGTCCTTCTCTAGACATTTGTTTTGTTTTTTCTAAATTATTTTGCCTATATTGTTTTTGAGCTTCCAGGCTCATTTGTCTTTTTCTTCTAATCTCTATAGGAAGACTAGCCCAGTAAGCTTTTTGTTTTTCTGCACGACAAGATTTACATTGATATCCGCTAGGTTGAAAATTACTAATATCTTTGTATTCTTTACAAATTTTACAAGTTCTATTTTTAGCAGTCATTTTAGGAAATTTCTACCCCACTAATATGAAATTTAACATCTGTACTACTAGCATATCCTGCTAATATTTTATTTTGTCCCATAACTGTTTTTGGCTGTAAATTAATTACTGTATTTGCAGAAACTGGGACGGTAGGCAGAATATTAATTCCATCCACTGTCATTGTAACATATTGTTGACTTGAAGATGTATTAGATATTACGATATCTGTTAGTACCGCTTTTGCTCCTGAAGTATTTGGGGAGGTGTATAAAGTGCCAGAGCTTGTTGCTGCCGCTCCTCTATAAAACAATGTAGGACTTATAGCCATTAGTATACTCCCATCAAAGCATATGTATCTGCATTATTAGCAGTATCTGAAAATGTAATTGTTGTGGTATCTGTTCCAGAATTATCTGTAAATGAGGCACCTACAATATTTAAAATTCCTCGTGGTGTAACAGTTGTGCCATTGTTCTTAATTGTCTGATTATATAATTTACCCCAGTTGATATTTGTACCATCTGATTGAATTACATAATTTACTGTTCCGCCATTTTGTACTGGCAATAGGGCATTTATAGCATTTGTTGCTGATGTTTGTCCTGTTCCGCCAGCAGTTATTGGAAGTACATTTGTAGAAGAAATATTACCATTTGAATCGGTAGTAAGAATTGCAGCAGAAGTAATCGGGATATTTAGTCCAGATTTTACTTTAAAGTTTTTATCTGCCACTTACTTCCTCCCTATAACTTAATCTTTGCTAATTTAACTGTTACATTTGTACTTGATGCATCTGTTACTGTTGCTTGAAGAACTGCATCTGACCCAGATGTTGTTGCTGAAATTACTACTCCTGACATTGTTCCGCCAGTTTCTGTAATTGCAAATTCTGTCATATCTACAGAAGTTCCGTCAGTTTGTAGAACAACCTTTGAAGTTCTTACCTTTGAACCCTGCTTTAGGGATACCATATATTCAAGGCTAGTAAATCCTGACAATGCTGTAGTATCTACAGTTGTTGCAGTATTTGCAGACAATGTGACGGTAGATGGAGTTGTAAGAGCTGTAGTAAGTCCTGTTAATTGAGATCCATCTCCTACAAATTGTCCTGAAGCATTTACTGAAGCTAATACGGTTCCGCTTGAGTTCTGCCACTCTTGAAGGTTTGCAGTTTGCGAGGCTACGCCCTCAACAGTTAAGGTGGTTATAGCTCCATTGCCTGACTGAACTCGTGTATTTCCGTTAGTCATTCTTATTCTATAAATTCCACCTACGGCAATTCCAGCATTGCCTGATGTACTCATATTTATATACTGACTGGTGTCAATTACGCCGTTGCTCTGAACCTTAGCCAACACTGTTCCGCTTGAATTCTGCCATTCTTGAAGGTTGGCAGATTGTGAAGAAGCAGCTTTAATCGTTAAGCCAACAGCAGTTGCAGATTGAAGATTTGTATAAATATTGCCATTATAACCAAATCCTGTAATTTCTGTAGAAAATCCACCGTTTGTAATTACAAGTGCTGCAACACCGTGAGCTGTATCGCCTTTTGAAGTAATAGACATAACAGTACCTGCACTATTACCACGTAAGAATATAATACGTGAGTTAAGTGCTGATGTATTGTCACTTGAATAAAGTGACTGTGCAGTTACACCTTGTAAAGTTATGAGACCATTTCCAAGAGATCCGCTACCAGATCTTCCAATAACAAAATTTCCACTTGAATCAATGTTTGCTAATACTGTTCCACTTGAATTCTGCCACTCTTGAAGGTTGGCAGATTGGGAGGCTACACCTTTGATAGAGAATGGAACAGAAGATGCTGTTCTATTTGTAATTTTTAAAGTATCTGTTGACCAATCTATATAAGCATTTGAACTATTTTCTCTATTTGAAAAATATCTTGCTTTAATTGCTCCACCAAAATCTACAGATGACAATACAGCGCCTGTAGAATCTTGCCATTCTTGAAGGTTAGCGGATTGAGAAGATGCACTCTTAACAATCATTCCGATATCTGATGCAGACCTTATTCCTACAAGCATGGCTCCAGAAGTTGAATTAAAGTTAATATATGAACCTAAATCAGTTGGTGAGCTAAAAGCTCCTGACTTAATTGTTCCAGTTGATGCAACGCTTGCTAATACTGTTCCACTTGAATTTTGCCATTCTTGGAGGTTTGCAGATTGAGAAGCATCACCCTTAATAATTAATGGTTTTGTTGAAGCAGAGGCGGCAGTAATAGTATTTGCTGCATTTGTATATACTCCATTTGTTACAGTATCTGCATTTCCAGTCAAATTACCAGTGAATGTTCCTGTAATTGTTTTATTGGTCAAAGTCTGTGCTGTATTTAGGTCAACAGTTACACCAGTGTCAATCGATAATGTTCCTGGCGTTGCCTCAGTTAGACCGTTTCCAGCAACTACAACCTGACCAGCATTGAACTGAACATAGTTAATTGCTGTTGTTCCAACTGTTATTGTCCCAGTTGTATTTACAATAAATCCATATCCTGCTTGTCCGCCATTTTGAACAAAGCAGAAGTCTCCATATGCAAGCTCTCCTGATGGGGAATTATCAGCGTCTGTTGCACGAGTCAAAACCCATGGACTAGTTCCCTCAACTCCCATATCTGTTAATACATAAATACCATTTTGTAAAGCTGATGTTTGATTCTTTACAAGTACACGAAGACCTGTTGACCATGTAGTATGAGAATCAATTCCAACCCATGCACGATTTGTATCTGCTGTTAGAGTTGCTCCAACTCCACTAGTTCCATTATCGTAATTTGCTGCCAAATTACTTGTTGTTGCCCCATGGACAGCAGCATGGAAATTAAGTCCAGCAGTAGTATTATCTACATAGGCCTTAGTTGCTGCATCTCCTGAAGCTGTTGGTGTTCCAAGATTTGTAATCTTATATGAACCCATATCAATATTTGCAGTAGGTGTTCCAACTGCGCTAAGAGCGAATTCAGATGGATCTACCGATATTGCTCCAGTATTGTCATCATAATCAAGTCCGTTTCCAACGGCATTTCCGACAGCATCTTGAGCATTTTCATCTGTATATGTTACTGCGCCTGTAAAACTTAATGTATTAGCATTATCATTATATGTAATTGTTATATTTGTATGAGTTCCTGCTGCTATTGCTGCCGCCACAGCATCTTGAGCTCTCTCATCAGTAAAGTATTGATTAGTTCCTTCTTCAATATCTGTTGTAGATAGGGCATTAATTGCTGTTGTAATATCTGAAGTTAAAGCAACCGTACCAGTTGCATCTGGCAACGTTAGAGTACGATCTGCTGTAGGGTCTGTGATTGTAAGAGTAGTCTCGTGGTCATTTGCAGTTCCTTCAAATACAATGCTTGAGTCTGAAAGATACAATCCAGAAACTACTGGAGATGTTAAAGTTTTATTTGTTAAAGTATCTGTTGTTGCACGACCAACTAAAGTATCTGTTGCATCTGGAAGTGTTAATATGTTATCCGCAGTTGGCTCACCAACCGTTAATGTGGTCTCATATGAGTCTGCGACTGCACCTTCAAATACGATACTTGCATCAGATAGAGTAAGACCAGAAACGACGGGGGATGTAAGAGTCTTATTAGTTAGTGTATCTGTAGTATCTCTACCTACAAGTGTAGTTGTAGCATCTGGAATTGTTACAGTTCTATCTGCAGTAGGATCTTCTACTACTAGAGTTGTTTCATATGTATCAGCTGTAGCGCCTTCAAATATAATTGCTTCTCCAGGGATAATTGCATCCTGATCTGCATTTAAACCTACAACTCCATTTACCGCTCCAATATCTCCTGTTTCAAGATATCCATTTAGGGTTGTATTTAAGTCTCCTGGGACTACGTTTGCATATGCAGTAATTGAATTCCATGGTGAGGACCCATTACCTACTTTAAATTTAAGGGTATCTGTTTCAATACCAATTTCTCCCGCCCGCAATGTCGGATTTGCTGAAACCCAGTTTGCGGCGGTATCTCTACGAAGTTGAATTCTGACTGCCATTTTCTATGCTGCTCCTCCGTCAATTATATCATTGTTTGGTGCTGATGCATAGGATGTGCTGGCGGTTCCGCCATCCATTGAAACAATATAATTTAACTCATCAACATATTGTCCATAGTCCACATGCCGTACTAATCCTTCTCCTGCATAGTGCTGGTGATCTAGTAATTCTTTTGGTCCAGCTACATCGTACCAAATTGTTCCATTATAAGTTTTAATTGTTTGTTCTGTTGTATCAAAATAAATTGAACCTTGTGAAGGAGAGCCTGGAGCTGTATCTAATGCTTGAATTCCAGTTGCGGTTCCACCGCCGCCTCCTCCTTGACCAGTTCCAATTGCAGTCCAAGTTGTTCCATTATAAAATTTTAAAACATTTGAAGTTGTATTGTAATAAATGGCACCAGCCACCCCGCTTGCTGGATCTGAGGCCAGCGAAGGCGGGGTAACGGGAGTTAGAAATTTTCTAGCCATTATTAGCCAACAACTACTACCCTGTACTGGTTAGATGTTGGGGCAGTAGCAAACTTGATAGTCAAGTTATTGCTATCAGTATGTTCTACATCTGCCTCTACTTGTGCATATGGAGATGCATTCTCATATACATGCACAGTTACATCTCGTGTAGCCATAGCATGGTTTACAGTATATGAAGTTGCTGTTCCATCTCCTACACCGAATGCTAGCTTACGAGTTCCATATCCATTTGCAGTATCAAATACTAGGGCTCCACCACTAAATGTGAGTCCTGTACCATTATTAATACCAAGGCCAGAAGCAGTTACTTCTAGACCATCGTTTGTATTTACCTTTACCTCTACCGCTCCGCCTGTATTAGTAAGAGAAGCATTTCCAGAAGTTGGAGTTACATCTACACTAAATGTGCTTCCATTTAGACTTAGTCCATCTCCTGCTAAGTAAGTTCCTGCACCAGAGAATTGGGTAAAGCTAATTGGATCTGACCCAATTGTTGCAGGTGAGAGGGTCTGCACCCATCCTGTATTAGCATAGTTAGTACCAGCTGATACAAAGATAAAGTCACCAGATTTTACTTCTGTTGGAGTGTCAAAGTCTGTTGCACGAACAGCTGCTCCAGATGCCTGCACTACATAAATACCATTTTGTGACTGTGTAGATTGTCCATTTACAAGAACACGATCTCCAGCTACAAGGGTGATATTATCAATTACATCTCCAGCCTCTAAAGCTGTTGACAAATCAATATTTGTTGCTACATAAACTCTAGCTGCAGCATGAACATGTAGACCTTCAGAAACTGCATCTACGTATGCCTTATTAGCAGCGTCTCCACTTGATGTTGGAGTTGCTAGGTTTGTAATCTTTTGATTATTTGCATTAAGGTCTGCAGAAAGAGTAGTTCCTGTGCTTAATGTCTTATTTGTTAATGTTTGTGAGCCTGAATTTGTAGTAACAGTTGAATCAATATCAATTGTTAGTGATCCTGCTCCATCGTTATATGTAGCATCAATTCCTGTTCCGCCAATTACAAGATTGCTTACGATATCTTCTACACGCTCAGCATTTAGAGTTACAGCTCCAGACGTTACTGTAAAATCTGTAGAGTTAAAGGATGCAATACCTTTATTTGAAGATGTTGCATCTTCTGCTGCAATTGTAAGTGTTCCAGCATTATCGTCGTATGTTACATCGATGCCTTCGCCTTCTTTTACAAGGCCCGCTACTGAATCTCCTACGGTATCATCAATAAATTCTTCAAGATTTGTTACCTGTGAGGTAGCAATCTGAATATCTTGTTCGCTTGCTGCAGTTAATCTACCTTGTGCATCAACTGTAAATGATGCTGTCTTTGCTGCTGTAGTTCCATAAGATGCGGCTGTAACAGCGGTATTATCTAGGTCTAGTGTTGTTACACCAGTTCCATCATTATATGTAGCTGTTAAGCCTGTTCCACCAGATACAGACGAGCCAATTACATCTTGAATTACTTCAGTTGAACCAGAGGCTGGCACCCACTCAGTTCCATTGTAGAAATACAAAACATTAGCTGTTGTATCGAAATAAATTTGACCTGCTACTGGGCTAGACGGCGCAGTGCTGAGGTTTTGGATTCTGGCATTCTGAAGTTCATTTTTATTCAGATTTATGCCAGTTACGAATAATCTTGCCATTTTTTCTCCTTACGACAGGTACGCTGTCCCTGAAAATGGTTGAGCCATTGTCAGTGTTATTTGATTGATACTATTATAATCTATTCCAGTTTCCAATATGTCACCAGAGCTAGTCTTTACTGTTACATTTGGATAGAACCCCATATTATGAGTTATTGGTAATGAATATGTGCCAGATACTGGCCCAGTCACCTGTCCTATTTCCCAGGAATATGAAAATGCGAAGTCTGTTGGCTCTTGGAACAATGTGATAATTGTTGCTCCAGACCAGGTTGTGTCTGATAATTTAGGCCCATAAAATTCTGTAGTGGCAGTGTTGTAGTAAAAGTCTCCTTCAAGTCCTAGATTGTTAGAAGGAGCCCCTGTGCCATTTAGAATAGTTTTTCCACGAGGACCTTGTGGTCCTGGGGAAGATATTACAACGTCGTTTACTGTTTGAGTTACTACTACAGTGTTATCAGCCATTAAATAGTCACCGACCTGCTCAAAGTCAAAAACCCTTCGACTAATTTTGTTTTGACTCCATTAGAATCCGTCAACATTACGTCATAGGAAGACTTTGGATAAAACAATTTATTTGTTTGAGTTGGAGTCATCGTTAGGGTTAATTTGCCAAGAGCAGCATCAATAACTATTCCGCCGCTAGGCGAAGTTAGTGTAAAGGCTAATTTACTTCCGCCCTTTGTATCACGAACCTGCATTTTTGCGGAAGCGCCAGTAAGATTCACAGCAGCGCCGCTGCTGTCTTTATATTCGATAATAAATCTAAAAGTTGTATTCTGATCTACTTCGAAATTCTTTTGTCCTGCCATTTGCGAAAATCTCCTAAATAGGAAAACTCCTATGCCTATTTTAGCACAGGAGTCGTCCTAATTAACTAACTAAATTATGCCTTTTTTGTGAAGCCAAACGAAGGTTCATTTGGATTCAATGCCTTTAGAATAACAGGCAAACATGCCGCAATTCCGCCCTTGATTAAATCTCCTGGGTCAGTATTGCCAGTCATGTATAGAGCAATGGCTGCACCAAGAAAATGGCGACCATAGCTTGCTAACGCTGCTAGAATTTTCTCTTGCATTGTTACCTTTCCATCATTATTAAGATCTTCTTTCATAAAAGACCTCCTTATCTGGGCACGATGCCCAGGAATTTTGAGGTTTCCCTCAAATCTATTGTAGCACTAAGCTGAAATATCCACAATCTCGCAATTGCCGTCTGAAGTACATGCAAGAGTTTGTGTTCCACTAGTTCCATCTTCTGTTTCATAAAAAGATAAATCTTCCCAACGAATAGATGACGGCATCTTGGCAAGAAGCTCTAAGTATTCTGTCTCTGTAACCTCTTGATACGGAGCTTGCTTATAAGAGTGATCAGAATGCGGCAAGAATGAGATTCCTGATACTTCATCAAAATGTTTATACACCCAAGCCCCTACCTCCATCCATTCTTCTTCTTTTACAGATACGGTAATAGATGGCTTATGTTCACACCATGCTCGCTGATAAACCAACCATGTGTTCAAATGATCAATTGCTGTAAGGTCATTACGAACAATTGCACCTTCTGGTGCTTTTACAGGGAATGAAAAAACATAAGTATCATTAGGCTTCATAAAATCATCTTCTACTGGAATTCCTACCTCTTTCAAAAATGTAGACAGGGGATCTTTCTTATCTCCACGAACTGTACGAATGTAATATTCTGAATGCCAAGGATGCATCCCTGAAGAGACTCCTACAAGTTGCGAGACTGTTCCAGATGGCTTTACACAAGTGATAGCAGTAGACTCATTAATGCCAATCTTTGCTGCCTCCGCCTTGTTTGTCTCTCTAGCATATTCACGAAGATCTTCTAGAGTCTTTCCAAGCTCGTTTAGATTTTCTTTTCCAGAGAAAAATGTGTTTCCAAACTGTCCAGTCAAAGAGACTCCTAGCAGACGCTCTTCTTCTGTATTGTCTTTCCAAATTTTACGTAGATACTTAAAATCTGTAAGCGTTGATTGCCATGTTCCTAGAATAGTTGCTAATCTTACTTTTTCTGCTACTGTCTTTGCAGTATCGTTTTCACGAATTACAACTTCGGATAGATTACAGAACTGATAAGGTCTAAGGATAATTTCTGAGCATGGGTTAGTTCCATAGTGGATTTCTGGATCTCTGCGCCCCCATCGTGCTGCCTGCTTCTGAGCAGCCGCCACATTGTAAATACCACGCTCTCCTGATTTTGAGTCATACAGGTTCTTCCATTCTGCAATAAACTGTTCCATTTCTGGTTTACGAGAATATGCTACTGAATTATTTGATAGAGCTCGTTGTGAATTATTTTCCCACCAATTGCCTGACTTTGCTGCTGCCATCTCAATGTCATTGATGTTTGAAAGAGATATCATCGCAGAACGACGAACTCCGCCAACGACAACGATTTCACCTATCTTACACATTATATCGTGTGCTTCGATAGGTTTCAATTGACGACCTGCTGCTGCTTTAAACTTTGCAATTGTAAAATCAAAAAGGTTAATTAATGGCTGTGGCCCTGAAGAACGGCCACCCATTGTCTTGAGACGTGCACCTGCTGGACGAAGCTTTGAAACATCAACTGCAGGAATTTGTCCTGCCCAAAGCATTGCAAGAAGTTCACGGTATGCTTTTGCCCAACCAGTCTTTGAATCTTCAACAACTATTACTGTTGTAGACTTTTCAAATGATTCTGGGACGGCAGGAAGCTTGTTAACATACTTATACTCAACAGAGAATCCAACACCTGTTCCACACATTAAGATATACATGGTTTCATCAAATGATCGTGGATTATCAACTGGAACAAATGAGCAGTTGTATCCTGCAACATGGTCTCTGTCAAGAGCAGCGCCTGCAGTCATTACTGCTCGCATTGAAGGCATTACATTTCGGTTATATACTGCATCTTTCATTTCCTTCAAAAGATTTTCATCTGGAGTATATCCATAATTTTTACCAAGATGGTTCAACATGAAGTCGAAATATCGATCTACGGTTTCTCCCCAAGTTTCTCTGCGATTCTCATCTGGAATCCATCTTGCGTATCTGGATAACGCAATAAAGTTTTCATAGGGGTTTTCAATAATTCTTGACATGTATAGCACCTTTTCTCCGCCTTGCGGTTAAATTAAAAAATTAGATAGAGTCTAATTCTAGCAAACTTTATTTCTGAGGGGAAGAGGTTTAAGCAAACTTTTTAAATATGTGATCAAATGCGTTATTGGTCAACTGCAACCAGTTATATTCTTCATGAATTTTAGTTGACTGAGCGTAGTAATATCCAGCATAAGCATTAAAGTTAATAGCAGCATCTCTCATAAGTTCAAGTAGATGTTGATAGTCTGGTTCAAAAACTTTTCCTTCATGTGGAAATTGCCAAGGAGAATCTATTAATCTTGACTTTAACTTTAATGGCCCCAAATAGTTTTCATAATGTGCCCAACCACTTGTGCAAATTGTTGGCATTCCTGTAGCTAATGCTTGTAAAGGAATAAATCCAAAACCTTCCCCATAACTCGGATATATTAAAACATCGTGATCATGATATAGTTTTACTAGTTGACTTATATCTAAGTCATCTGTTATAATCTTTATATTATTATATATATCATTTGGTAAACCTAATATATTCTTATCTATATAATTATTATATATTCTAGTAGTATTATGTTTATAAGCTTTAATTGTAAGACGAAACCCCTTGTCATTACCAAACAATTTAGTAAAAGCATCAACAGCCATCTGGCCCGCCTTCCGTGGCGCAGGTTCTCCAATATGCAAAAACTTCAATACGTCATCGGGGCGGCGGCGGCGGGGCGTCCAAATCTTTTCTATTCCATGCGGAAAAACACGAACATTCTTTAATCCGTTATCTTCAAAAACATTTGCACACCAATCAGAAGTTGTCCAGATTTCATCAACATAACTTAAGTTTTCTTTCCATGTCTCAGGCACAATAGTTGATTCCCATGGAGTATAACTGATTTGATATTGATTTCTATGAAGCTTGAAAAAAGTTGGTTGTGAAAAGTTTAATTGAACTGGAG
>Ga0315901_10009842_pt1 | contig 10953 bp, 15 predicted proteins | sample LakEriMetagenome_10_FD_203761 | JGI IMG/M metagenome (GOLD analysis project Ga0315901, IMG submission 203761) | Freshwater fungal communities from buoy surface, Lake Erie, Ohio, United States - Buoy 2 MA116 | ecosystem: Environmental > Aquatic > Freshwater > Lake | place: USA: Lake Erie, Ohio...
GAAGTATTATTTGAAGGTGTAAATACAGACATTTATAAGAAATTAGATAATGTTGAAGGTGAAGTAGTAGAGGCCTTGAATGATTTAGTTAAAGAAGATTTTAATTTCTTATTCGTAGGTCACTGGTTACAAGGTGAAATAGGACAAGATAGAAAAGATGTCGGAATGATGATTAAAACATTCCTCGAAACATTTAAAAACAAAAAACAACGCCCTGGTCTTATCCTTAAAACATCAGCTGGTAACTATTCTATTATGGATAGAGATTCTATCCTAGATAAAATCAGACAGATTGAAGAAGCAACTGAAGGTGATTTACCAAGTATCTATCTATTGCATGGTGAATTAAGCGATGAAGAAGTAAATATACTTTATAATCATCCTAAAGTAAAAACACACGTATCATTTACTAAAGGTGAAGGATATGGCCGCCCACTTATTGAAGCATCCATCAGCCAAAAACCAGTAGTAGTTTCAAATTGGAGTGGACATTTAGATTTCCTTGATCCAGAAATGTCAACTTTACTCCCTGGACAATTAACACAAATACATCCATCATCCGTAGTACAAGACATGCTATTGCCTGAATCAAATTGGTTCACAGTTGATTATAAAAAAGCAGCTGATACATTTGAAGACGTTTATAAGAATTATAAGAAGTATACTGATGGGGCAAAGAGACAAGCGTACCGTTCACGTACTGAATTTAATCTAGATAAAATGTCTGAAGAAATAGTTGGATTATTAGATTCAAAAATTCCAAAACAAGTTGAATTTAAACTTCCTCAAATGCAAAAGATTGAATTACCTAAAAAACCAGTATAATGAAAGAACAACTAATAATATGTCCTAGGTGTGGTGGTAATGCTTGTCACGAAGCATCAAACGAACAATTCACAGTGTGGAGTTGTTTTGGATGTGGATTTACGGCAAACATTACCACTACAGATGACAATTTAGAAAATATTGAAGGTGTAATGCCTCAGCTTTACATTGATCTTAAATTTAAAGATGATAAAGGATATAACTGGTATCCATCTACAGTAATACTAGAAGACAAAGCAATGGTATTTGCTGATGGTAAGTCAACTGAAGATTGGAAATGGGCTGGTGTTCAGTCTAAAGACGGTAAAGCAGATATGACAACAGTAAAACACTTTGAAGAAAAAGACTTTATGGAAGCCTTAGATTATATAGGCTTCTTTGAAAAACAAAAATAACGTTATGTTAAGAATCAGTTATGCTATCACTGCTTGTAATGAGCATGTGGAATTGGATCGTTTACTTGGAATGTTATCTAATAATATTCGTCCTGAAGACGAAATAGTAATTCAACTAGATACTAATTCTACTGAGGAAGTAAAAGAAGTAGCATTCAAATATGAAAAACAAACTACTGTAACTGCATTTCCTTTAGCAAATGACTTTGCACTATTCAAGAATAATCTAAGTAAATACTGCACTAAAGAATTTATATTCCAGATTGATGCTGATGAATATCCTCATCCACATCTGTTAGCTTCATTACCTGCAATACTAGATTATAATTATACTGTAGATGCATTTGTAGTTCCTAGAATTAACACAGTAGAAGGCTTAACTGAACAACACATTCAACAATGGGGATGGAATGTCAATGATAGAGGATGGGTTAACTTTCCTGATTATCAATGGCGTATTTGGAAAAATAGTTCCAAAATACAATGGATAAATAAAGTTCATGAACGTTTAACTGGATTTGAAACACATTCCGCTTTACCACAATCAGAAGAATACTGTTTATTTCATCCTAAAGATATTAAAAGACAAGAAAAACAAAATCAATTTTACAATACATTATGAGCGACAGAAAGTACCTACCAACATTAAGTGAATTAATCGATAGATTAAGTATTACACAATTAAAAGAAGTATTCATTGTAGAACACAAAGCAGAATACGCACAAGAAATTGCTGATATCGTACATGACATTCAGTTGCATTTAAATGAGAGCAAAGAACCAGTTACAGCTGAAACAATCAGAGCAATTGTAGTATTATCTCAAATGAACTTACATATCTGGCATAACGAGTCAAATGTAAGATCAGGTAAATCAGGCCCAAATGCATTAGCATTAACTCACGGATTAAACGGTATTCGTAATACTGCTAAAAACCAAATTCAAGAGGTAATGGGCGGACGTAAAGACTATAAAATTGACTGCTTAGCAGCTGACTTTAAAGACTGGGAAATATCATGGTAAAGAAAGTATGGGTAAATGGTTCATTTGATATCCTTCATGTAGGTCATCTTCGATTACTTGAATATGCCTCTTCATTTGGTAATGTTCGAGTTGGAATTGATACTGATGAACGAATTAAAGAAAAAAAAGGACCAGATCGCCCATACAATACTCTAGAAGATAGAGTAGAATTTCTATATGGTATCAAGTATGTAACAGATGTTGTTACATTTGGATCAAATGAAGAACTAGTTGAGAGTATTAGAAAATATGATCCTGATCTTATGGTTATAGGAGATGATTATAACTATCATACTATAATCGGTATTGAATATATTCCTCAAGTTAAATTCTTTGAGAAAATACCTGGTAAATCAACAACTAAAATTTTAAATTATGGAAAAACCAATAGTTTGTGAGGGTTGTAAAGTACCTAAAGGCTGGGGTGAAGAATTAATTATAGAAAATAATGATAAATACTGTGGTAAACTATTAATATTCAAAGCAGGCTGTAAATTCAGTATGCACTACCACATGATTAAAGACGAGACATGGTACGTAGATAAAGGAGAATTCATATATAGATGGATTGATACTGAAACAGCAGAGGTACATGAACAACATTTAAAAGTAGGAGATATTGTAAGACAAAGACCAGGTCAACCTCATCAGTTGGAAGCCAAAACAGAAGGTACTATCTTCGAGGTATCAACAACACATTCAGATTCCGATTCATATCGCGTATGGAAAGGAGACAGTCAAAAATAATAATATGAAGAAAATAACAGTACAAGACATTGAAGAAGTAGTTGGATTTGAAGTTAGCGATAATGTAAAAGCATTAATCAACGAATTTGACTTAACATACAGTGAATTAACCCAATCAGAACGTGATGGTGTTATCTTAGATATTATCAATACATTAAACGATGATATTGAATATGTAGGTAAACATAGATTAGAAAAATGGGAAAATGGCTGGTATGAAAATCTAGAATTACTAAAGCAAAATAAAGACGCTAGTAGTTTAGTTCCTAAATACTTTAACAAATATAAAGTTGCTCGTTGGAAGGGTGATTTAGTTAAATGTGAAACTGAATACTTCGACTATAAACTGCATATCATCTTAGTTGATACTATATTACATAGGTTTGTAGACACCGATTATTCTAATTTATATGAATTTGGTTGCGGGCCTGCTTATCACCTACTACGCTTTGGAAAATTCAATCCTGAAGCTAACCTAATCGGATTAGATTGGGCTACTGCATCCCAAAACATTATTAAGGAAATTAATAATTTAGGAATAAACAATAAAATCACAGGTTATAACTTTGATTACTTCAAACCAGACTACAACATTGATATTGCACCTAATTCAGCTATATTTACCTGTGCTTCATTAGAACAAATTGGGGAAAACTATAAAGAGTTCGTAGATTATATCTTAGCTAAACAACCTGATTTATGTATTCACTTTGAACCTGAAGCTAAAATATTAGATGAAAATAGCTTAGTAGATAAACTTTCAATCTTATACTTTAATAAAAGAAAATATTTAAAAGGATATTTATCTTATTTAGAAAGCCTACAAGCAGAAGGTAAAATTGAAATACACACTCAAAGACTATGGGGTGGATCTTATTTCATTGAAGGATACCCAGCAATTATTTGGAAAATTAAAAAATAACATATGAGTAATTTAATTGAAAACAGGAAAAAAGTATATGCTAATTTTCCACAAGAGGGAAAAAATGTAGCTTCTACAGACATCGTTTTATTTTATGATATTAATGATGTTGATTATAATGCTTTAACTAAAGCAACACAAGATTTTATTTGCAAATCATTATCATTAGTACATGAAAAAGAATTTGTATGGACAGATACATTTTTAGAAGATAATGATGTCTTAATTCAAGCGTTACCTAATAAAACACCAAACGGCGTTTTAAATCCTAAAAATGAAACCGCTGCTGAATTTGAAGAAATTGTAAAAGCAGTAAATAATATCTTTAATAGTACAGGAGTTTATCCTCACGTTAAAAAATTAGCTATCCCCAATATCAGATATAAAAGCACATTAGAGTCAGAAGGAGCTAAAAGCCGCCCTTACTACACTAGTAAGATCCATTCTGATGCTTGGGTTGGACATAAAGGTGATTCTATTTTCTTGATTGGTATTTTAGGTGATATATCTAATAACACAGTTGAGTTTAACGAACCTATTAATCCACATGATAACTACCTCCATAAAGCAGATAGCTTTGATGAAGGAAATACTCGCTACGAATCACTTAAATATTTGGGACAGTTAGATAAACAAATACTTGGTGTAATGGATCACGCATGTGCTCATAGAACATTAGTTAAAGAAAATGCAGGACCAAGAGTATCACTTGATATTGCTGTATTGGTTGATAGTGAATTTTCTCACGCTAATGATGAAGGATTTGATGAAAATGCTTATGCTTATTATGAATCTGATGTTGTAAAAGCAATTGGTTCATCTAATAAAATTTCAGTTGAACAATCAATATTCAATTCAACATCAACTAAAATCCAAATCCAACTAGCATAATGCTTAAGTTTTATTCTAATTTTGATCCAATATTTCATTTCCTGAAAGATAAATATCAGGACAAGCCATTTACTATATGGCATGAATCATTTCCTAATAATATTAAACAATTAGAAGAAAACCCATATAACTTTTTAATTATAGCTGAACCAAATGAATTCTTCGGGTTACATAATGTTGCTATAGCTAATTATAATTTATTTACTGCTATATTAACTTGGAGTGACTTTATACTTAAAAATTGCCCTAATGGGGTTAGATTTACCTTCAATGGTAGGGTATTAGATGATGAATTTTTAAAATCAATAGAAAATAAACCCAAACAATTTGAAGTATCATTTTTATCAGGGGATAAAAACCTTATAGAAGGTCATCATCTTAGACAACGAGTATATTCTTTAGGGGATCAAGTATCAATGCCTAAAAAATGGTTCTATACTTTAGATGATTACGATCAAGAAAATGGAGTTAGACCTGGCTATAGTACTTATGGTAAAGACTTATCTCACGTACCTGAAGGAGTAGATATAGTAGGTTACGGTAAAAGAATACTATATAATTCTATGTTTAATGTAATAATAGAAAACGTTAAACATAACAATTGGTATAATAAAGTAGGAGATAGTTTCCTGTCTAAATGTGTTCCTATCTATTGGGGTTGTCCTAATATAAGTGAATTTGGATATGATGAAAAAGGTATTATTAGGTTTAATAATGAATTTGAATTAATTCAGATTTTAAATTCTTTAACACCCGAATTATATAATCAGATGAAACCTTATATTGATTATAATTATGAAGTGGCTAAGTTAGATCATATAGAAAATAAAGCAACACAGTTTTTTGACGCATTTATACAAGCAAATAATTTATGATATTTCCAGAAATAAAAATATACCAACCAGATTCATTTGAAGATTATAGAGGTGAATTATATACTTTATTTAAACAAGAAGAACATGAATTAGTTTTTAATCATGATAAAGTATCTGTTTCTAGACAAAACGTTTTAAGAGGAATGCATGGTGATTCTAAATCATGGAAATTAATTACTTGTTTAAGTGGGGTTGTATATTTGGTTGTTATAGATAATAGACCTGAATCGCCTAATTATTTAAAATGGGACAGTATAGTTTTAAGTGAAACAAATAGAAAGCAAGTATTAGTACCACCTATGTTTGCTAATGGCCATTTAGTATTAAGTGACACAGCTGTGTTCTTTTACAAATGGTCATACCCTGGAGAATACCCAGATGTTAAAGATCAATTTACATTAAAATGGAATGATCCAAAAGTTAATGTACATTGGCCTATAGATAATCCAATCTTATCTAAACGTGACAAATGATTTGGAGAAGTAAAATAAATTAATTAGATTTATAAAAATAAAAACAATGGCAAAAGCACTTATTATCACTTGGGACAAGTTCCAAGATCATGAATTGATTTATCCTTATTATAGCTTAAAAGAAAACGGCTACGAAGTAACGTTAATGGCTAGTAGACAAGGTAAAATTTGGGGTTCTTTGGGAACACATATGCCTTGTGATGTTGAAACATCTATTTTCTTAGATGAAGCAACAAGACAACAATACTTAAATGAGTATGAAATTTTACTTGTACCTGGCGGTGTTAAAGCACTTGAAAAGGTAAGACAAGAACAAGGTGTTCTTAAATTCATCCAGGAATGGAATGCAGCTGACAAAACAATTTTCTCCGTTTGTAATGGAGCCCAATTGCTAATTTCAGCTAAAATACTACAAGGTAGAACACTTTCAGGATACTACTCAATTGATGTAGATATTGAGAATGCAGGTGCTACTTATAGTAGAGGTCCTGTAGTAGTAGATGGTAATATCATTTCATGTCCACACTATGACTTTATGGGCGACTGGATGAGAACCGCTTATCAAGTGCATAATGAAAGAACTAAAAAATAATGAGCAATTATAGTAATAATATAGTTAAAAAACCATGGGGTTATGAATATCTTGCATACCAAAACAAGGATGTAGCCCTATGGTTCCTTTATATTAAACCAGAACATGCAACATCATTGCATTGTCATCCTAATAAAACAACAGGATTAATACTATTAGATGGAGAAGCTAGAGTATCGTTTTTAAATAATGATACTATACTTAATCCTACTAATAAAGTAATGATTCGTAAAGGATTATTTCATTCAACTAAAGCACTAAATAAAGAAGGTGCATTTGTATTTGAAATTGAAACCCCAGTAGATAAACAAGATTTAGTTCGTTTTAAAGACAGCTATGGCCGAGAAGGTAAACCATATGAAGATGAAACCTTTGAAGTACCTAAAGCTGAAGATTGTCTTTGGATTTATGAACCTAAAGACGGAGAAACTAAAACTTATAATTTTGCTAACTGCTTACTTGAAGTTAAAAGTATCACTGATGTGAATAAATTTGAAAATATAGATAATTCACTTAACGTTATGTTTTTAAAAGGTGGTATTTTAGCTGAATATGGACAAAAAGTAGCAGGACCTGGAGATATAGTAATAGCAAGTACAATTCATCAATTGATTGAAGTATTCCCTAAAGTATCACCAGATACAATTATTATAGTATTTAAAAAAGAAAATAATGGCTAATTTTTATCCTCCTGGTTTTGAAACAACAAGAAAAGTAGTAGCAATTGATTTTGATGGTGTATTACATGATGCACATCAAGGATGGGGTGATGGTACCTGTTACGGAGATCCACTCCCAGGCGCTATTGAAGCAGTAAAAAAACTAGCTGAAAACTATGATATTGTTATTTTTACAGCTAAAGCAAAACCTGATCGTCCATTAGTGGATGGTAAGACAGGAGCTATATTAGTAAGAGAGTGGTTTTTAAAACATGGTATTGCTGATTATATTAAAGATATTACTAGCGAAAAACCAAGAGCAGAATTGTATATTGATGATAATGGTTATCGTTTTGTAAATTGGAATGATACCTTAAAATTTGTAGAAAATGAGTTATAGATTAAATGCTTTTAAAAAAGCGTCGTTTTGTAGACACTTCGAAAATAAAGTCTATAAAAATGTACAAAACAAAAATATTAAAATACCCGTTTATTTATCTGCAGGACAAGAATATATTCCTGCTAGTATAGCGACTTCGTTAGAAGATAAGGGTATTGAGCCAAACATTTTTATTCAACATAGAGGTCATTCTACCTATCTCTCCTTTGGAGCATCTCCTATTGCTCTAATTGATGAACTATTAGGTCGAAAAACAGGATGTGCTGGAGGAATGGGTGGATCTGCCTCTATTCATTCACATGAAAAAAATATCTTCGGACATGATGGTTTGATGGGTAGTCAAGTACCAATTGCCGTTGGTCATTGTTATGCCACTCGCAAACCAACTATTGTAGTAATGGGTGATGCATCAGCAGAAGAAGATTATGTATTAGGTGCTATGGGTTGGGCGTCAACTAAAAATTTACCTATATTATTTGTAGTTGAAGATAATAACTTATCTATTTTAACTGAAAAGAAAGTTAGACGTAATTGGGAAATGGATGATGTAGCTAAGTCATTTAAAATGAGAGGATACAACATTGAAGATAACCCTGAAATAATTAATGAGCATCTTGAAGGTGTATTTGAAGGCCCAATGCTTCTAAACATTAATACAAATAGAAAATACTGGCACTCAGGTGCTGGACAAGATGGAGATAATTTTGATCGTTATGAAAAAGAATTAAATTTACTTGGTGAAGAAGCAGTTCAAATCGATTTAGAAAATAAACAATTAGTAGAAAAGTTATGGCAGCAACAGTTAGAGATACAATAAAAGAAATTACACGAAAACACCTTACCGAAGGTAAAGGTAAATGCTATGGACAATGCCTTACCGCTGTGGGTTGGGTAGGTGGTACCTTACCTGAATTATATGAAGAAGATGGTATGGTTGAATTATCTATGGCTGACGTAGCTGGAGGATCAATTGTAACAGGAGCAGCATTATCTGGTGAAAGATCAATTTATGTAGTTCGCTATCAAGGATTCCAATGGTATAATGCAGTATCAGTTGTTAATTATGCAGCTAAATCAAAAGAAATATGGAACAGACCATGTCCTGTATTTGTTAGAAGCATAGCAATGGAAGGTGGAATTGGACCTGTAGCAGGGTCATCTCATCACTCTCTAGTTCACCGTATGCCTGGAATTAAAGTATTAGCTCCGATGACACCAGGTGAATATCAACTAGCTTATGATTTGTATATGGCAGGTGATGATCCATATTATGTTTCCGAACATAGAAAATCATATGATAATACTGAAGAATTTCAGGATGTAATCAATGATGAAGCTGATTTTACAATATTTCCTATTTCAATTACTCGATTTGAAATGAAAAAATTATTGGAATTAGCAGAACAAGAAGGAATTAAATTAAATATTATTCATCAATTATGGCTTAAACCATTCTACATAATGGATAATTGGGTTCCTGCTTTAACAAATTCTAAATATGGTGGTTTAGTAACTGATGATGATTATGTTGAAGGTGTAGCTAGCAGTATAGCTAATCAATTAAGTGTGGCTACTGGTAAAGTTGTTCGTACATTAGGTCTAGAACCAAGAACAGCTGGTTTCTACCCATCAGTAGATAATCTGCCCCCAACAGCAGAACAAATTATTGAAAAATTAAAACAAATAAAAAATGAGCTTTAATTGGCCTTTAATTAATGATAATATCACTCAAAGTGATAGAAAAGTATTATCTGACTTTTGTCTTTATGGACAGCGTTTCACTAATGGAACTAAAGTAAAAGAATTTGAAAAGCAATGGTCTGAATGGCTAGGAGTTAAACACTCAGTAATGGTAAATTCAGGTGCATCTGCTAATTTTATTTCCATTGCAATGGTAAAGGAATTAAAAGGTGTGGGTGAAGTGATCGTACCTCCAATTGGATGGGTATCTGATATATCTTCAGTAGTGCAATTAGGAATGAAACCAGTATTCGTAGATATTAGTATAGATGATTTCAACATTACAGCTGAAAACATTAAACGTGCTATTACTAAAAATACTAAAGCAATTGTATTAGTTCATACTTTAGGTTTCAATGCTATTAATGATGAAATAATTAAAATAGCAAAAGAAAACGATATATTATTAATTGAAGATTGCTGTGAAGCACACGGCGCCAAATATGGAGATAGAAAAGTAGGATCAATGGGTGATATTAGCTTATTCTCATTCTACTTTGGACACCACATCACCACAATTGAAGGTGGTACTGTATGTGTTAATGATGATAAATTATATGATTTAGCTAAGTTATTCCGTTCACACGGTATGACTAGAGAAGCATCCCCTGAACTACAAGAACAATATAAGCTAACAAACCCAGACTTAAATCCATTATTCACATTCGCTGTAGCTGGATTTAATATGAGATCAACTGAAATTAATGCTGTATTAGGATTAGAACAGTTAAAACGTTTAGATTATAATATTGAGTGTCGTAGAAATAATCTTGATACTTGGTTAAAGAATCTAGACCCAAATAAATTTATCACATCATTCAAGACAAACGGTAATAGTAACTTTGCTTTACCATTAGTAATGCAAAGCGCTATTAGAAATAAATTAAATGATGTATGTGGTATATTAACTGAAAGTGAAGTAGAATATAGATTAGGAACAGCAGGTGGTGGAAACCAAGCTCGTCAACCATATCTTAAAAAATTCCCTCACGAAATAAGTGGAGTATTAGCACAAGCTAATTATATTCACGAGAACGCTCTTTATATAGGTAATCATCCTGAATTAACTCAAGAGCAGATTATTGATCTTTGTAAAAAATTAAATAATGTTTAAAGACCAAAATGTATTAGTAACAGGCGGTAGTGGAATGATTGGCCGTCAATTGGTAAATTTATTGCTTGAAAGAGGAGCTAAAGTATATGTAGCTGACCTTAACGAGCCTATTAATATGCCTTCTGAAATTATATTTAAAAAAGTTGATTTAAGAAACTTTGATAGTTGTAAATCAATTTGTGAAGGAATGGATTATGTGTTTAGTTTAGTTGGTATTAAGGCATCACCTAAAGTAACACTAGAACAGCCATTCGATATTATGGGTCCAATGATGCAATTCAATACTAATATAATTGA
>Ga0315901_10009847_pt1 | contig 10951 bp, 9 predicted proteins | sample LakEriMetagenome_10_FD_203761 | JGI IMG/M metagenome (GOLD analysis project Ga0315901, IMG submission 203761) | Freshwater fungal communities from buoy surface, Lake Erie, Ohio, United States - Buoy 2 MA116 | ecosystem: Environmental > Aquatic > Freshwater > Lake | place: USA: Lake Erie, Ohio...
CATGCTCGGCCCCTTTAAACAATTTTGTTTGCCGAGACCGAACACGAGCACAGTTGAGAAAATCACTATTGACGAGGCTTACGTCTGCCACGTCGAGTTGTGCGAGCCGCGCCCGTGATATGGCGATTGCATCCTGATCAGTATCGTAACCATGCAACACCATGCGCCTCCGCAATGACGCGGGCGCTTCGGCCGCCAGCGCCAAAAGCAGCTCTCCATCCCCGCACGCGGGATCTAGGACGTTGAGATGAGACCGCTTTGGCTCGAGTTCCGTCAGGATCATGGCCGCGAGAAAGCGAGCTAAGTCGGGCGGCGTGTAGTGGCGACCGGTGGATTTTTGCGTCGCGACCGGCATCCGGGTGTCTCCAAGAAGTGTGAACGGACGTACAGTACAAAACTCTCTGCGCGCTGTCAATCGCTGGCGGCAACACTGCCAGTCTAAAGTGGCTGCGAATTTCTTGCCGCTCGATATGGCGCAGCTTTCCTGGCAGCCGTCTGATGTTCCCAGGGCCCTCTCCAGAGCCCTGGTGCCAAAATGGGACGGGTCCAGTGATGGTCGCAGGGCTTATTGATGCTGCAACGCTTGGCAGAACAGGCGAGCCCGGCCTAACGTCCGTACTGGTGCGGCATGCCCTACATGTGTTCGACGTAGGCTTCGAGTGGTGGATAACGGCGAAGGCGATCAGTCAGTTGCCGGAATTCTGCCAAGAGTGGATCGGTGAGGGTCGGCTGGTCTTCGAGGATGTAAAGAAGCTGCCGCGGGCCCCATTCGTTTTGGCTTTCGAATGGGAGGAAAAAATCGCCGATGAGCAAGAAATCGCCAAACTCATTCAGTGGCGGCTTACTCATCGGGAGATCCTTGAGCGCGTTTAAGTGCCGGAGGTCTTTGAGTAGGAGATCCCAGTCAGGCTGATGATCCGGAATCTCCTGCAGCATCGCCAATGCACCAGCCGCTTTACCGATGTCCTCCCAGCCGGGCTGCCATTTAGGGACGCCGTCGTACGTAGCGGCAGCAAGCGTCCAGCCCTCGCCTCGCTTTGGAAGAGGCCCGCCCCAATACCGTTCTTCGTCTTCGTGCCAGATATCGCCGGCTTTTTCGTGCATAAAGTGTTGCGCGGCTATAGCCAAATGAACTGTTGGATTTCAGTCGGATTCGAGATTGGGCAGATGTGGAACAGCGGATCCCTAGCGCCGGTCTACGCGAGTCTCCATCATATGCCCGCCGCGCCAATACCCGTCATGTAGTCGTGAACTTCTCGTAAAACTCCGGGTGCGGCGTCCGGTAACCCTTCGGCCCGCGAAAACGGTGAATCCTCTAATCGTTCCGACGCCGGCGGAGGGCGGCGGCCTACGTGACGATCATCCAGTAAAGCTCCGGCCCGTACACCTGAGAATCCCTCGCCGCGTCCTCCAGATACAGCGACGAAGGGGTGGCACGCGGCGGGCTCAAAACCCAGTGCACTGGGTCGATGGCACCCGGATGTCGATCGCGAGGGGATTGAGTCTTTGTGCGGATGAGGAGGCCACGAAGCCGGCCCGCTCCGAGCCCCGACCCCCCGCTTCACCACCCACGTCCCCGTCTACGACCTCACCGCCGCGGCCGGCTTCTGGGGCCCGGAGAGCGTGCCGGAGGAGATCGGCTGGACGGAGGTGCCGGGCGTGGCGGTGAAGCCCGGCATGTTCGCGGCGCGGGTGACAGGCACGTCGATGGAGCCGCTGATCCCGGACGGCTCATGGTGCCTGTTCCGCCCGTGTCCGGCGGGCTCGCGCGAGGGCCGGATCGTGCTCGTGCAGTTCGCGTCGCTCGGCGCGGGCGAGAACGGCGGCAGGTTCACCGTCAAGAAGTACCACTCGGAGAAGTCGGTCACCGCCGACGGCTGGCGACATGACCGTATTCAGCTCCTGCCGCTGAATCCGGCGTTCGAGCCGATCACGCTCGAGCCGGAGGACGCGGGGGAACTAATCTTTGCTGGAGAGTATGAGGGTCCACTCCCCCAACCCAGGTAGCGTGAGGTATATCTTGCCACTCGCCGAGAAGGCAAAAACTGCCCCTAAGCATCGCAACGCATGACCGCGATCTTAGGGTTTGATTTCAGCGACCTGGACGAGAAGCGGGCGATCGACGCGTGCCGCCCGCTTTTAAGAACTACGAGTGATGAACGAAGCACTGCCACACATCGCCCGGGCCGCGATTGCGGGCCTTGGGGTGATTCCGATTTTTGCAACCATTTTTTGTCTCCTTTTCTGTGTGATTGCGCAGCTACCCGCTCACGTACTTAATCGCTGGGAAGGGAGACTCGTTGGGTGGTCTACGATCCTGTGTGGTTGTCTGACGTTTCTTTTGTGGCGACTGACGCCTCTATCAGCCCTGGTCCGGGATGGGTACGGATGGGTGGCATACACGGCAGCTTTGATTGGACTTATGGGCCTTCTCCAGCTCACGATCCTTGCCAACGGATCTTCGTCGACGGTTTCATCTTCTCCGCCAAATGCCGAGTCGCTTCCAGCAGCTAAGTATTTGACTTGGCCATTGCCCGCCGCCGCTTTTAGCGTGCTTGCCAGCGGACTAGGCGCCTACGCCGGAGGGGGAGGCACCCCGCGAGGCATTGCCATGGCCCTCATGCTCAACCCGTTTTTGTGGATCTCGATCTACTGCTGTTACAAAGTCGGGCAGCTGCGATGCCCTCATTGCCATAGAGGAAGGCCATCCCGCAAATACCGAAATGCCTCCGTCGGTAGTCCGATTCCCTGCGAAAAGTGCGAAAACTGGTTTATCAAGCCCGCTGCGTAGTTATCGCTTGGTGCTGCGGGGCAGGTCACTGGCGCGGCTCAACATGTGCGGCCAATAAACTGCGAGGGAACTCGTGACCTCGCGGTCAAAGATGGATCGGAGCTGATACCGGCCGATTTTGTTGAGCAAGCGGAGTCCGTGTGGAGCAGATATTTCAAGGACTACGCGAACGGGGCGGATACGCCGTGGGCAGAAAAGACTCAGGCGTATTTCCGCGGGCATTGGCTTGCATCTCAGGCAACCTGACATCGCATGCCGGCGACGTCGACGGCCAGTTCCAAAAACAGCACGGCCCATTATGCTGATCCCCTCGCACCGGGGGCATGACGCCAGCACGCGGTCACCCTCGTAAGAAACCAGGCCGAATTCACGGCGCCCGCACTTGGAGTCCTCCGCTATATGGCTACGCAGCGATATTCCGTCACGCCCCATGCGATCGAGACGCTACTCACGTGGGTCAAGACGAAAGAGATCGCGATCCCCGAGATCCAGCGGCCGTTCGTTTGGGAGGCGACGAAAGTCCGGAACCTCCTCGACTCGCTCTATCAGGGCTATCCGGTCGGCTACCTAATCGCCTGGCGTAACCCGACAGTCAAGCTGAAAGACGGAACGCCATCGGCCGGCAAGCGAATCCTTATCGACGGTCAGCAGCGCGTCACTGCTCTCCGTGCAGCATTGCTCGGCGAAGAAGTGCTCAATAAGGACTACGAGACCGTCCGGATCACGATCGCCTTCCACCCGCAGAAGGAGACGTTCGAAGTCTCAAACCCTGCGATCAAGAAAGACGCGGCCTGGATCAAAGACGTCTCACAGGTTTTTGCGGCCGATGCCAAGCTCTTGGAGATGACGCGGGAATACGCCCAGGCCAACCCCGGTGTCGATGAGAACAAGGTCTTTCACGCCATCGAACGGCTACGACGGATCATCAGCAACCATGTCGGCATCATCGAACTGAACGAAGACCTCGACATCGAGACCGTCACCGAGATTTTCATTCGTGTCAACTCGGCAGGGGCAGAACTATCGCAAGCGGATTTCGCCATGTCGAAGATTGCTGTCAATGAAGACTACGGTGGCAATACGCTCCGCAAGGCGATTGACTACTTCTGCCATGCGGCAATTGCTCCCGAGTTTCTCAGGACGATCGAGAAACAGGACAAACCGTTTGCACAGACCGACTACTTCAGCCAGATGAAATGGCTCAAGAGCGTCAACGACGATATCTACGATCCGACCTACACGGACATGCTGCGGGTCGCGTTCACGTCGGAATTCAGCCGCGGAAAACTTCAGGATCTCGTCGCGTTGCTGTCCGGCAGAAACTTCGAGACGAAGCAGTACGAGGCGGCGATTGCCGAGGACTCCTTCGAGCGGCTGAGCAAAGGCGTCAAGGCGTTCATCAGCCAGACGCACTTCGACCGAATCACCATGATCGTGCGGTCAGCGGGGTTCGTCACCAGCAGCCTCATCGGAGCACAGAACAACGTCAACTTCGCCTACATCCTGTATCTGCGCGGGCGTACAGAGGAAATGGCCGCAGCCGAGCTCGAGCGACTCGTGCGGCGGTGGTACGCCATGTCCGTCGTCACGCGGCGGTACTCCAAGGGCAATCCGGAGACGGACATCGACTACGACATCCGGCAGATCGCCGAGGGCGGACTCGCCAAGTACTGCGAAGCCGTCCTACACTCAGAGTTGTCGGACAACTTCTGGACGAATCTCGTCCCGATCGAGCTCGACACTTCATCGGTGAATAGCCCGTTCTTCTTGGCCTATCAGGCAGCCCAAGTGAAGCTCGGAGACAAAGGCTTTTTGTCGCGGGATATCACGGTCAATGACTTGCTGCTGAATCGCAGCGACGTGCACCACGTCTATCCGAAGAAACACCTCAAGGATCAGGGGCTGACCCGCGGACGATACAACCAGATCGCTAACTTCGTACTCGCCCAGAGTGAGATCAATATCGCGATCGGTGACAAGCCGCCTGAAAAGTACTTTGCTCACCTCGCCGAACAGTGCGATGGCGGCAAGGCTCGGTATGGCGGGATTACAAAGAAGGCTGAGATGCGGGCAAACCTGAAAATGCACTGCATCCCGGAGTCGATGCTCGACGGCCAGATTCCGTCCTTCGACGACTTCCTCGACCAAAGACGGCAGCTGATGGCTGCTAAGATTCGTTGCTGGTACGAGACTCTATAGAAACCAGCGTTACCCTATGCGCCGCGACAACCGGTTTCGGCCACTTTCTCATGCCCACGCTCGACTGGATCGGAAAACAAGCCGTCGTCAATCATCACCGCAAGGTGCCGTATCGCCTGCTGCACTGCGATAAGGCCTTGTCGGTGGGGGATCCGGACACAGGGAATCTGCTGGTTCAAGGCGATAACCTCGAAGCTCTGCAAGCTTTGCGGCCGTATTACGCCGGCAAGGTGAAGTGCATCTACATCGACCCGCCGTACAACACGGGCAATGAAGGCTGGATCTACAACGACAACGTCAACAGCCCGGAGATCCGTCGATGGCTCGGCGAGGTCGTCGGCAAGGAGGCCGAGGATCTGACCCGCCACGACAAGTGGCTGTGCATGATGTACCCGCGGCTCGCGCTGCTGCGGGACTTTCTCACCGAGGACGGGGTGATATTCGTCAGCATCGACGATAACGAGTTGGCCCGACTCCACCTGCTTATGCAGGAACTCTTTGGTGCCAGTAATCAAATAGCGACGCTGGTGTGGGAGAAGGGGAAAAAAGGGGATTCCAAGTTCGTCTCAGTCACGCACGAATACGTAGTCGTCTATGCCAAGAACAAGGCGAGCCTTGTCAACGCCGGCGTCCGCTGGCGCCGCCGAAAGGCGGGTGTGGACGGCGTTCTGTCACAGTATGAGTCATTGCGTGGTCAATTTGGGAATGATCACGCAGCTATACGGCGTGAAATGATGGCGTGGTACCGTTCACTTGCAACGGATGATCCTCGAAAGGCGCACAAGCATTACAACTGGTCTGATGATCGCGGTCTGTACTTTCCCGACAACTTTCACGGACCGGACGACGGTCGCGAAAGTCGGCCGCGATACGACATCCATCACCCGATAACGGGCCGGCCATGCGCCAAGCCATCAACGGGATGGCGTTGGGAAGAACCTCGGACTCTCGCGGCGCTGGCTGAAACGCCGCCTCGCATCCATTTTGGCCCTGACGAAACAACAATTCCCTGTCGCAAGAGCTATTTGTCCGAAGTCGACCAAGAGCCGTTTCAAAGCGTCTTTTACACCGATGGGCGCGCTGCGACGTTGCAGGTGGAGAGGCTTGTGGGCCGCAACGCATTTGCTTTTCCAAAAGACCAAAAAGTCGTCAGTGACCTCATATCGCTTCCGGGGTCCGTTGACTGCTTAGTTCTCGACTCCTTTGCTGGAAGTGGTACGACGGGTCATGCCGTTCTCGCTCAGAACAAGGTAGATGGCGGCAACCGCTCGTTTATCCTTATCGAGATGGACGAAGCCATTGCTCGAGATGTGACGTCTCAGCGGTTGAGAAAAGTGATCGAGGGTGACGGCGGTAATACGGGTCTTGGCGGCGGCTTCCGGTTCTGCACGCTTGGTAAATCGCTATTCGATGCGGCAGGAACGATCGAGTCCGCAGTGCGATTTTCCGATCTCGCGGCTCACATATTCTTTGCGGAGACTGGAACTCCTCTACCCAAGCGGGTAGATGGAAAGTCTTCTCTCCTCGGCGTGCACCAAGGCCGAGCGATTTACTTGCTTTATAACGGTGTGCAGGGCGACAAGCGGCCCGCTGCCGGCAACGTCTTGACGCATGCGGTGGCCGAGGCATTACCGCCTCATCCTGACGGCGCTGGGCCACGAGTCATCTTTGGCGAAGCCTGCCGGCTTGGCGACAAAGCTCTCGCGTCGTACGGCATCACTTTTCGGCAACTTCCTTTTGATTTGAAGATCGGGTGACGAATGCCGCCTGTTGCTCTTAAGGCTTATCAGCGTGAATGCCTCGAACGGCTGGCACTCTATTGTCGTGAAGTGCGTGCGGAAGCGGCACGAGGATCACGACGGCCCGAGCGCGAAGCGTTCGAAGCAGTAACGAGGCGGCACGATGCCTACCTCGCAGCAGATGCGTTTGCAGGAGTCCCTTACGTGTGTCTCCGCGTACCGACCGGCGGCGGGAAGACGCTTCTAGGTGCTCACGCGGTTGGCGTTATAGCTCGACATCTTGGACACGAAGACCGCCCGCTGGTGTTCTGGGTTACTCCCACGACGACGATTCGTGATCAGACGCTGCGGACTTTCAAGGATCGCGGTCATCCAAACCATGCCGCGCTCGCTGACAGCCTCGGGCCGTCCTTTCAAGTGCTGATGCTTGAAGACGCGCAGGCGATGAGCAAGGCGATGATAACGGCCGACCCGGTCGTGATCGTGACCACGATTCAGTCCTACCGTATCGACGAAGAAGGGAACCGTAAGGTCTATCAAGACAACGGCTACCTGATGGACCACTTCGAGAATTTGTCCGCGCGGGCGCAAGCCTTGCTCGATCGGGGCGAGGGGCGCGTTGCCCTCTCTCTGGCCAACGCGATGAAGCTTCGGGGGCCGATCGTCGTGATGGACGAAGCCCATAACGCCCGAACCAAAACGTCGTTCGACTCACTTGCCCGATTTGGGCCGCTCGCCGTTCTGGAACTCACAGCAACGCCGCAGCATGAGCACGACCCTGCCAACGAGAAGTACGCAAGTAACGTGCTGCACGCAGTGTCCGCGCTGGAACTGCAGCAGGAGGGCATGATTAAGTTGCCCGTGGAGCTCGAGTCGCGCACCGACTGGCTGGACGTGCTCAAGCTCACGATCGACCGCCGCACGGAACTAGCTGCCCTCGCCGCCCACTGCCACGCTGAAACCGGACGGTATATCCGCCCGATCGCGCTGATACAGGCCCAGCCGAATCGCAGAAGCCGTGAAAACCACACGGCTGCCGCCGTCAAGGAAAAACTCATCGACCCAGCAGGGCCTTTCAAGCTTCCGGCTGCGTCGGTGGCTATCTGCACGGGAACGGTAGATGAGTTGGAGGCCAACAACGTCGACTTGGCGGCGTCGGACTGTCCTGTCGAGTACGTCATCACGGTCGACAAGTTGACCGAGGGATGGGACTGCCCGTCCGCCTATGTGCTCGGTTCAATCGGCAATGTCGCGACAGAGACGGCAGTCGAGCAGATTCTAGGACGCGTTCTTCGTATGCCGCAGGCTATGCCCACAGGTATCTCCGCGCTGGATCGGGCATACGCCGTAGTGCAAAGCCCTGACATCTTGCGTACGGCCCAGAATCTCCGCGATGCGCTGGTGAAGCGTTGCGGGTTCGATGGCTCATCAGTGCAAGACGCGTTCCGCATTTCTCGGACGGCCGATCCGCAGCGACCACTCGCACTGTCGGGAATGCCGCTGATGGAAGCGCCCCGTCTTCATGACTTGCCCGACTCCTTGCGTGCCAAGCTGGAATACAACCCCGGGAACGGGATGTTGCGCGTGAATACACCACTGTCTTTCGACGAGACGAGGCAGGTGCGGACGGTCGTCGCAAACCTCATCGACCAGCAGGCTGTGGACGACTACTGGAGCCGGGAACGGAGTCCGGGCATCGCAGTCAAGCAGCTCGATGACTATGCGAAGCCGATTCGCATTCCCCAGCTCACGGTTGTCACGCAGTCCCGGCGAACGCTGTTTGAGCCGCGCGAACTGGAGGAGTATTCATGGAATCTTGACCAGTGCGATCCTGTGTTCGATGAGACAGCATTCGACGCGACGTATGTAGCGGGCGGCCGCACGACGATCGGCCCGGATGCAGACGGCGGTACGCGAGTGCATGCGGTGGAGCACATCCGCGTCCCGCGAGTGTGGCTATTCGACGACGGCGAGCCGTGGTCCGAGATCGAATTGATTCGGTGGCTCAACAGCGAGCTTCACAAAGACTCCCGCTTCATGGGCATCACGGCGACGGAGTCGGCGGCATGGCTGAAACGAGTTGTGGCACACCTCACGACGGCACGAGGCGTCGACCTCGGCGTACTGGTCCGAAAGCGACATGCGTTGGCTGACGCCGTGATCCCTCGCATCAGAGACCATGGGTACGACCAAGTGCGGCGAGTTGCGGAATTGCTGTTCCGCGACTTGGCGGCGGCAAAGGTCGAGACATCGTACGAGCTGGCGTTCACGCTCGCTGAACAGCAGTACGCGCCATCAACGCAATACCAAGGAGGCCACGCCTACCGCCGGCATGCGTTTGAGAAAATGGCCGACATGAATGAGGAGGAGGCCGAGTGCGCGAAGCACATTGACGATCACCCTAACGTGCGTCGCTGGGTTCGAAACCTTGATCGTGAGGCGGCGGGAGGATTCAGTCTCCCGCTGTCACCCGGTCGTTTCTTTCCCGACTTCGTCGCAGAACTCGCCGACGAACGGATTGCCGTCATCGAGTACAAGGGCGCTCATCTTGCCAAGAACCAGGACGAACTGCACAAAAAAAGCGTCGGCGAGCTTTGGGCAAAACAGAGCGGCGGCATTGCCATGTTTGCGTGGGTTGCTGACCGCGACTGGCCGGGTTTGTCCCGTTCTCTACAGCATTGCGGCACGTAGGACTACGGGCATCCCGATTCTCTAATCCTAAACGACCTGCTCACCTGCACACGACACTTGCCGCTTGGGCCGCTAAGAATTCTAAGGCAGCGAGCGAGATACCTACGCCGGCTGAAAAAAGCCACGATTGCGCCTCCTCGAGTCTGCTTGCCTTGGTCTCGTTTACGGACCACACGTCCTCGTTGGTCTTTCGCCACTCGTCTATAAGGCGTTTCTTAATAAATCGCATCTGTTCATTGCTAGGGACGGCATCGGCGCAAGTTACCGCCATTTCCTCCCAGCCGGTTCCGCGAGGCGCGTGACGGACCCGAGCCACTTTGAGGGCCCCGACTGCAAATGCTGTGCAGACAGCGAGCAAAACGAAGGCTATGCCTTCTGTGGCTAGGATTGCAAGGTGCCACAACGGCGGCATTTCGTTGCCGTCCTGCAGCTTGGTTGCAAAAGCTGCAAGCAGCCCAATCATCACGCCGGCCACTTGCAATAAGCCCTGTGACTTCTGATCTAAGGCGCGCCAGTTGTCGCATAGCTCTGCGTATTCCTTTTCGCACGAAGAGATAGCGGACTCTAATAACTCCATAGGGGAATCGTTCATATGGCTCTCTCGTTGGCTGAATCAATTGTCGGAACTCAGGACTGCCGCTCGCGCATAGTGATGACATTTAGCGAGACCAGTCATTTTCATGCTCTAACTCAAGGTGCACACAGTTTCCATGTAACTAGTGGCGCTTGGCACATTCACATCTCCGCGACGCTCATACCCGTCAGGTAGTCGTAGACCCCCTCGTAGAATGCCGGACTCCGCGTCCGGTCCCGCCCGGCCCCCGGCGGCACGAAGATCACCATCCCCTGCCGGGCCCGCGTGAGCAACACGCGGTAGGCGTTCTTCAGATACTGCCGCCGCTCGGGCTTCTTTACGTCGGTCCACTGCGCCCCGCGAAAACTGTGATAGAGGAGGCGACGCAGCGATGAGCGGGTGTCGCGCGGCGGGCTCAAAAACCAGTGCACCGGGTCGATGTTCACCCGGATGTCGATCGCGTGGGGCTTGAGCCGCTGCGGCGCGGAACGCATAGCAAAACTCGAGGTTGCGACCATGCTGGGAACAATATCCATCCGAGGGACAACCTTGGTCCCACTAAGGCTTCGATCGCTTTTGCGGCGGCCGGCGGACCCATAGAATACCCCTCTCTCGCGGGATCGTCATCCCCGGAACGTAGACCTCGTTTTGGAGCGATGTACATGGCCAACAGCAGCGGCACGACGAGCACACTCTGGCAAACCATCCCCGATAACCACCTCGTCCGCCTGCTCGACCGCAGCCACACGCTCAACGGTGCGGTGCTCGTGGGCCTCGATGGCCTCACGATCGAGATCCAAGCCCGGGCGATGAACGTCGAAGAGGACGGCCTGCCGTGGCGCAAGGCCGTGAAGATCAGCGGCATGGCGAAGGGCGCGGTCGGCGAGGCGCTCGACCGCATCAGCGGAGCGTTTCGGGCCACCGGCATCCCCGACCCGAAGGTCGAGATCCTCATCA
>Ga0315901_10009848_pt1 | contig 10950 bp, 16 predicted proteins | sample LakEriMetagenome_10_FD_203761 | JGI IMG/M metagenome (GOLD analysis project Ga0315901, IMG submission 203761) | Freshwater fungal communities from buoy surface, Lake Erie, Ohio, United States - Buoy 2 MA116 | ecosystem: Environmental > Aquatic > Freshwater > Lake | place: USA: Lake Erie, Ohio...
ATGCGGTTGTCTATTGGGTTCCGATCGCAATGCGCGAACGCGTTCTGGCCGCCTATCGCGCTGCTGGAATTCCGGTCCGCATTCGTTTTCGTGGGCCGCGTACCGCCTCTGTCGGTCGTCTGATGCCGCGGATTCCTGCTTCGGCTGGTTTTTATCGTCGTACTCGCAATCAGGCCAACCAGGATTGTCTTCTGGCTGATGCTACTCATTTCTCTGTCTATCGTCGAGGTTAAATTATGTCACATAAACCGCCATCGCAAAAAGTATTTCCTTTTCTGCCAATTCTGGCTTTGATCTTCATTACTCTGAAGCTCACTGGCTACATTACGTGGTCTTGGCTCTGGGTATTGTCGCCACTTTGGCTTCCTATTGCAATTGTGATTTGGCTTTTTATTGTGGCATTTATTGGAATGATTATTGCGGATCTTCTTAGTCGCAAGTGATATATAGAATACTACGGAGGTGATCATGGAAGTCGAAGTATACTCGTTCCCTACTATGGAAAATCCTAAGGCTGTAGAAGTTACGTACTGTGAACTTTTGAATGCTCAACGCCGTGGTGAGTTTATTCCGGTTGAAGTTCTTGACTGGATGGATACTGCAAACACTTGGCTTATCGAATCGAGGACGTGTCTCACATGATGAAGGAAGCAAAAGGCGGCGCATTTGCCACTGCCGATATGGAAATTCTCAAGCGGGCTCTGCACGCCTATAAGGATGTGCTTATTAGTCAAGGAGAAGATAATAATCGAGGCGTCACCGAGTTGACCAAGGTTGCTAACCTCCTGCACCGGATCGGCCGCATCGCTTGAGTTCATGCGCCCGTAGCTCATCTGGATAGAGCGCGAGACTTCTAATCTTGAGGCAGTAGGTTCGAGTCCTACCGGGCGCGCCATTTTACTCCTGTAGCTCAATGGTCAGAGCCGGCCGCTCATAACGGCTGGGTTGGGGGTTCGAGTCCCTCCGGGAGTACCATGCGTCGGTGGCGGAGTGGTCCATCGCACAGGATTGCAAATCCTGAAAACCGTGGGTTCGAATCCCACCCGGCGCTCCATTTCTGAGTAAGTACAATGATTGAAGAAGCAAAGCAAGCAATTCTAGATTCAAGTAAGGAATCGTCAGTCTATATCGGCTGTGACTCGATTCGTTTTCGTAAGAACAAGATGTGGTATGCGAAGTATTCCACTGTCATCATTGTTCATATGGACTCGAAGCGCGGTTGCAGGTTGTTCCATAGTTCTGTTGATATGCCTGACTATGGTAACCTGAAGCAGCGCCTGCTGACTGAGGTCCAGATGGCCGTGTCGACTGCTACGGAAGTGATTGATGTACTTGGTGATCGCCACATGGAGATCCACCTTGATATCAATCCGAATCCGAAGCACAAGTCGTCTGTGGCTGTGAAGGAAGCGCTCGGCTGGGTAAAAGGATCTCTGGGTCTTGATGCTAAGATTAAGCCTTCGTCATTCGCAGCTACTCACGCAGCTGACCACGCGGTTCGACACTTGAACTAAAAATAAAGATGTACATTTTTAGTGAAGTGTTATAAATATTGGTTCAATGGTCTGGTAGCTCAGTTGGTTAGAGCACTCGCCTGTCACGCGAGAGGTCGAGGGTTCAAGTCCCTTCCAGATCGCCAACGTTGAGGAGTTTGTTATGGTTTGGTTTATTGTGGGTGTTATTTTGCTGGTACTTAATCTAGGTATTGGCATTGATGATGTGCAGAAAGGTCGTTCGACCGGTCGTGCTGCGTTTACGTGGTTCGTCGTTGGTTTTATGACTTGGAATGTTCTATATCAACTTCCCGATTTGCTGTAATTAAATTTATGTCGGTGTAGTGTCAACGGCTAGCACGGCGGTCTCCAAAACCGCAAGTCCAGGTTCGAATCCTGGCACCCTCGCCAACTTGTTCTTTGACATTGTTAGAAACTCTTTATAGCTTCATGGCTTATCGAGGGGCTGGTAAAGCCTAATAGAATACATATAAGACGGTGAACTTGACCGAAACTGTATGTGCTATATTAGGTACTAAGGTTGTAGCCCGATACGAATCCGAGATTATAAGGCAGAGGGAGAAGTCCCCGCGCCAAAGAATCAGAGATCTCGTACCGCCTTAGTGGTAAGTTTGCCAGTCACGCGGTAAGCCATGAAGTACGTGCGTTTATAGCTCAGCTGGGAGAGCACACCCCTGATAAGGGTGAGGTCACAGGTTCGATCCCTGTTAAACGCACCAAATTTGGAAGCGTGCCAGAGTCTGGTTTAATGGAACGGTCTTGAAAACCGTCGCACCTGCGAAGGTGCCGTGGGTTCGAATCCCACCGCTTCCTCCATTTTTTATGTGGTACGTGTCCCGTTTAAATTGCCAGCCAATGCTTCATTGTTCGTCAATGGCCCATACTTGCGCTGCAGCCACTTTGGCCCCATAGTTTACGTTGGCTAGAATCCAGCTCTTTCACAGCTGAGGACCGGGATCGACACCCGGTGGGGTCACCAGTTTCAAGGAACGTGGGCAGGACGGTAATGCAGCGCACTGCTAATGCGTACAACCTGTTAAAGGGTTGACTGGGTTCGACTCCCAGACGTTCCGCCATGGTGTTGGTAGCTCAGAGGCAGAGCGCTCGGTTGTGGTCCGAGAGGTCGGGATTTCGAAACTCCTCCTTCACCCCATGCGGGCATGGCGAAATCGGTAGCCGCGCGAGACTTAAAATCTTGTGGAGTATTCCGTGCCGGTTCGAGTCCGGCTGCCCGTACCAAATTATTTTTCCTTCCGTGCATTTTTTTGTGTACATTAATTTGAAAATGTACTATACTGAGAATATAAGCAATGGAGATTGTCATGGAAGTTTTTGTTTTGATGGGTTCGATGGATGTCGAAGGTGATTATCTTCTCGGTGTTTATGCTTCTGAACAAGAAGCAGTAGATGCCTTGGGTGTTTACCTTCGGGATCTGACGATGGTGGACGAATATTATATCGATCGCCGTGTGCTGGGTGCACATGCGGAATATGATTTCGGTCCTCATCGGTATCTGTAAGTTTAACATGGACCATTAGCTCAGTTGGTAGAGCGCGGGACTCTTAATCCTTAGGTCGTAGGTTCGAATCCTACATGGTCTACCATTTCGGACCTCTAGCTCAGTAGGTAGAGCAACGGGCTTTTAACCTGTAGGTCGTGGGTTCGAGCCCCACGGGGTCCACCAGTTTCGGGTGTGCGGCCGAGTTGGAGAGCGCGCAGCGGACTGTAAATCCGTTCCTTAAATGGTGAGTAGGTTCGAATCCTTCCACACCCACCAGTTTATTGCCCCTTGGTGTAATTGGCAACACGTCTGATTTTGATTCAGAAAAGTCCAGGTTCGATCCCTGGAGGGGCATCCAAAAAAAAACAGTGTACATTAATTTAGAATGTATATATAGATAGCAATAACGGGAAGTAGCTCAGGTGGTAGAGCGCGCGGTTTGGGACCGCGAGGTCGCAGGTTCGATCCCTGTCTTCCCGACCATATGTGAAGATTATAGATTATTTAGATGAATGCACGAAGGCTTCCGGGTGCTAAGTAGGGGTACGGCAGGACCATTGGTCGCTGTTAGCGGTTCAACTCCGTTAGTGCATTCTTCTAAACAATTTCGCCGGTTTAGCTCAGTGGTAGAGCAACCGCCTTGTAAGCGGTAGGTCGTGAGTTCGAATCCCACAACCGGCACCATGCGACCGTTCTCCTGGGAGAGGACTCAGCCTTCCAAGCTGATGGAGAGGGTTCGAATCCCTTCGGTCGCTCCAGTTTTCGTCGCGGTAGCTCAGCGGTAGAGCGGTGGTCTCATAAGCCACTTGTCGGTGGTTCGATTCCATCCTGCGGCACCAAGTATAGAGACTGTTATGATTGCAGAATTTGTGCAATGTATAAATACTCCATAAGGAGCAATATATGTGGGAATGCAAACACTGCAACCAGCAATTTGATTATAGTCGTACTACTGAAAAGGCAAATCATTCTAGACACTGTGATTTAAATCCTAATAAAGAAGCATCATATGCTGCAATTAAGAAGAGTTTAGATGACAGATCTGATAAATTGCTTGGTAAGATTAATGTATATCAAGTTGAATGTTATGAATGTAAAAAACCATTTCTTGTAGAAGAACGTGAAAAGCAGCATCCTGTAAAAGATCAATATTTTTGTTCTAGAAGTTGTGCCAATAGTATTGGTGGTAGAGCAAAAGCTGAAAAGCATCATACTGATGATATTGCTCATTATAGGACAGTAGCTTGGCGTTATCATGAAAAGAAATGTATAGTATGTAATGAAGAAAATGTTGTAGCAGTTCATCATTTAAATAATGATCATGATGATAATGATCCAAAGAATTTGGTTCCATTATGTCCTACACATCATCAATATGTACATAGTAAATTTAAATATCTAGTTGAAGATAAGATTGATAGATATATAAAAGACAAATGGGGCACCTGAGTGGGTGCAGACTCTGCCCTTGCACGGCGGAAGACGGGGTTCGACTCCCCGGTGCTCCACCAATATTCAGAGGGCGTGTGGGACGATAGTGCACTAACCGGTTCGACTCCGGCCTCTGAACGATTTATTTTAATTGATGCGCACTTTTTTGTGTACATTAATTAAGTTCTTTGATAGAGTAAGAAAATAACGAATGGCGGTATAGCGTCATTAGGGTAACCTCCGGTAACGGAGGCCAAAGCAGTAAAGCCTACGCAGCTGCGCCGGTAACGGTCCATCTATACAAGCCCAAGTTAGGGTTGACTCGATCTCGGTCGAAAGCAACCCAGCGTCAGTAGGATGGCGTGAGGCAGTAAGTTGAAGTTGTAGTCCGAAAGGATAGGAACAGAGCCGGTCGGTGAGTTCCAAGAGACTGTGGTGGTCGAGCTGCAACAAACCAAGTCAACGAATGCTGGATACTAATGGGTAGTCATTGAGTCTGACCTGGCAAGGAAAGGCAAGATGGTAATGCAAGCGAAGAAGGGATGACCGGATCCGCGAAGCATGGTTGATTAGGCCGCAAGCCGAAAGACATTAGGCGTGTTGTATTTTGCAGCCCAAAAGGTTGTGAAGCGACAGGGACAGCACGTCTTGGTAGGTTCCTTTGCAAATAGCTCATCTGGTAGAGCAAGAGTGTATGAAACTTTAGGTAGTTGGTTCGATTCCAACTTTGCAACCCAAGCTAAAAACGCAAAGACTGTCCCGGCATCATGTGAAAGGTGCTTAATACCACAGCGAAAGCAATGTGGTTCATGGAAGCTCGCAAGGCGGAAGTGATTGATTGGATTGAAGACGTAGAAGGTTAGCGCCTTCGAACAGCTCGCAAGGCTGGCGGAAGATTGATGGTCGAATAGCATGATGTGACACGAGAAACGCCACTCGTTAAAAAAGGCAGCACTGAGTGATACTCGATGATCCGTGAGGACTCGAGTGGATAACGGATTAACACTCCTCGCAAGGGAGTCGGTACGGTCCAAAGGCACTCATCAGAAGCTGTAATCTCAGGCTTCACAAGTATCGTTAGATGAGCATTGATCGGAGCCGTAAAGCCGGACCATGGTGATGTTGCTCGAATTACCGTCAGTGTTCTTCTAACGATATTTGCCTTTGTAGCTCAGTTGGTAGAGCAGTGGATTGAAGATCCACGTGTCGGCGGTTCGACCCCGTCCAAAGGCACCATGAGATTGGGACTAAGCGGTGTAAATAGGGAACCCGCTGAATGTCGGACTGCTGGTAAAACCGTTAAATGTCACCTATGACATGCAGGACACAAGATCCCAATACTATTATGCGAGTATGGCGAAATTGGTAGACGCACTGGTTTTAGGTACCAGCGGGCAACCGTGGGGGTTCGAGTCCCTCTACTCGCACCAAGTTTAATGCCGGATTAGCTCAGTGGTAGAGCGCCTCGTTTACACCGAGGATGTCGGGAGTTCGACCCTCTCATCCGGTACCAGGTAGAGTTTTCGGTAATCTCTAGCACGAAGGCGGTGCACTTAGCCAAGCGTGAAAACCGACTTGTTTTGCCCTCGTAGCTCAACTGGAGAGAGCACTCGCCTACGAAGCGAAAGGTTGCAGGCTCGAATCCTGCCGGGGGCTCCATAGATCGAAATGTCGGTCAACCGGACAATAGATAGCATGCATCCAAGCTGCTTGGGTATAATACAGGTTGCGTTTTTTGGACGGGTTTTCGATATAAACACCGTCTTCAGATTTTGGAGAATTGTTATGGCACTTAAATCGCAAATGCATACCAGTGATTTTCTCGAAGATGCCGATGGATCGGCCGGCGAATCGTCAATGAATGGCAATCTGTATTTTGAACTTTCGTTTGTATCTGGTCCTGCTCAGCACGCACAGGTTCGCGAAATCCTGACTCGCCACTACAAAGAAATTCGTGCAGAACTGAAAAAAATTTAGTGTACATTATTTGATATATAGTGTAGACTGAAAATATAAAGAGTTTCATTGCCTCGTAGCTCAGCGGCAGAGCTGACGACTGTTAATCGTCCGGCCGTAGGTTCGAATCCTACCGAGGCAGCCAGTTTAGAGTCTTTGATCTGGGACACGCATACTAAGTCGTGCATTAAGACTAAGATCCGGCTCCGAGGCCGGTACGTGGGGGTGGATCCCACAAGACTCTAACACACCGCCGCCCGTATGGTGTATAATAATCCCGGGCCTAGTTTTAGATATCGTGGCCGACGGGCTGCGTAAGGAATGTGACTGAATAAGGTCCTCGCCAGTGGACCTAAAGTAGATCCGGGGATTGGTCTCCCGCTCAACCGGCAAACGGATCGTTGACCGAGATTACGATAGGTAATTGGCTGGGTCTTGGAGGTACAACCAAATCCTCCCATTCCGCTTTTATTCATGGAGATTATTATGGCAAAGACAATTCCAGTTAAGCGTTTTTGGAATAAATATGATGACAATACACAGGAACTGCCTGAAGTTGTTCCGAGTGTTGTTTTTAAGACCCGCGTCAGGGATGAGTCGATTGGCGGAGATAATCCGTATCGCTGGGAAAACAAGACTTCGTTTGACTACTTTGCAAATAAGCGCGTAGTGCTTTTCTCACTCCCTGGCGCCTTTACTCCCACTTGTTCAACTTACCAACTTCCAGGATTCGAAGAAAAGTTTGCCGAGTTTAAGGCTCTTGGCATCGATGACATTTATTGTGTCTCTGTAAACGACGCATTCGTAATGAATTGTTGGGCAAAGATGCAGAAGATCAAGAATGTTAAGATGATCCCAGATGGTTCTGCCGAGTTTACTCGGGGTATGAATATGTCTGTCCAAAAGGACAATCTTGGTTTCGGTGTACGTTCGTGGCGTTATGCATGCATTGTGAACAATGGCCTAATCGAAAAGTGGTTTGTTGAACCAGGCTTCGAAGATAACGCTGAAGAAGATCCATATGGTGAAACTTCGCCAGAACGAATCCTAGATTGGCTTCGCCTTCACCATGCTTAAGAAGATTGTGGCAGGAGCTGCCGGAGTAGTCGCAGTAAGTATTCTATCATACCTTAGTTATAAAATGGTCAAAGAAATCAATTCCGTTGATTTAGATGATGGTATCTGGGAGAATATGGATGACGTTTTCAGCTATCGCACTGCGCAGAATCACCAAAGCTCGTAGAGCTATGATGAATGCTCAGAATCCACAGTTTAAGGAATACTGGAAGAAAGTAATCGACCAGTTGTCCGAAGGCCTTGGCGATTGAGCCTATCAATCGTCGATCCACAACAAAAGGTAAATTTTATATGAAGAACTATATGATTGCACTTGCAATTGCAGGAGCCACTCTTGCAACTCCAGCTATGGCTAATCCTTTCACTGGTGTTCGCGCTGAAGTAACTGCTGGTGTTGATGATGTTACTGCCAAGGTTCGTGCCAATGACATCGATCTGACTGATGTTACCTATGGTGCTGCAGTCGGTTTCGATGCTGAACTTTACAAGAATGTTATCGTTGGTTTTGAAGCAAACCTTGACAACGTTTTTGATCGTCGTAACGTCGGTGCATCGGCTCGTCTTGGTTACGTAATCAAGGATGCTGTTCTTGTTTATGGTAAGGTTGGCTATGCTAACTGGAAGCAGACCACTACTCGTGAACTCGAGGGTCTCCGCCTTGGCGGTGGTGTTGAAGCCAACATTGCTGGTCCTGTCTATGGCAAGGTCGAGTATCGCTATACCGACTTTGAACGTAGTGTTGGCCAGCACGGAGCGCTCGTCGGCTTCGGCGTTCGTTTCTAATCCTACCTTAAACCAAAAAAAAGTGCATCCGGATTCGTTCTGGGTGCACTTTTTATGTGTACATAATTTCGAAAACAATATAAGGTGAACCTATAATCAAGAAGGAAACGAAAAAAATGATTAAGGTTTATCAGATCAAGTTGACCGACGAAGAAATCAACATCATTCGCCGCGATCATGAGCACACTCCTCGTATTAAGGCTTATTTTGATCGTGAGTTTGAACGCACGTTTAAGCCCGAAAATTTCGAGTATTATACTCATGTTGCTAATGTCGATACCGATGACATGGAAGAAGCTTTTCGTCTGATGAATCTCTGGGATGATGAGTCGATGGTTGAAAAGCTCGGTCCTTGTTCTTCGATGTCAGTCGGCGATATCCTTGTCCTTGAAAATGGACAGCGCTATCGTTGTGCTTCATTTGGTTTCAAACTGATCTGAGGTAAATACATGCAGCTTAACATCATTGGCTTCACCAAGAAGCAGAAGGCCGAGCTGGCCGAAGCCGCAATTTTTTTCGCAGATATCCTGATGGATCCGCGGATCGTTCGTAACCTCACAATCGATATTGAACATACACCGAAGAGTGACGTGCAAGGCGAGTGTGTCGACGAGGACGGTACTCGTAATCCTCGCTGGTTTACCATCAACCTGCGCGGCGGCAAGGATGATGAAGATATCATCCAGACGCTTGCACATGAGATGGTTCATGTCAAGCAGCATGCAAGGAACGAGCTTCAGTCAGGTATTGCTGTGCCTTGTCGTGGTGGCTTCAAGCTTCACAGCAAGTGGATGGGCAAGATCTGGAAACCCCGCCGCAAGGAAGATCACTACTACGACTCACCTTGGGAAATTGAAGCATACGGCCGTGAGATCGGCCTGTATCAACGCTGGCTTGCAAGGAATAACTAATAGGAGTTTATTATGAAGTATGTCGAACGAGTTTTTAATTTTGTTTTCAGTGACACCATGTTGCTCATTGTATTTCTTTCATTTATGTCGTATGGTGTTTATTCTATAGTAGATACATCATTCGAACAGAAAAAAGCTCGGCAAGCAAACGTAGCATATTGCTATAATCTTGGAATGGTTCTAGTTGATACTGATGCTGGCCCCCGGTGCGTTATTCCTCAAAATCTGGTGATCCAATGAGTGAACGCGTAGGTATTGTCGCCAGTTGTTTTGATCTGTTTCATACAGGTCATATCCTCATGCTCCAGGAAGCAAAGGAACATTGTGATCGGTTGGTCGTGGCTCTTCAGTCTGATCCGACCATCGATCGGCCAGAGAAGAACAAGCCGATTCAGGGCTTGTTCGAACGTTATGTTCAGGTAGAATCTTGTAAGTATGTGGATCAGGTCATTCCGTATGACACTGAAGCTGATCTCTATAATATGCTTGCCGGATATGATTGGGACGTGCGGTTCCTAGGTGCTGACTATGCCAATCGCACTGACTTTACCGGATACGAGCTACATATTCCCATTCATTATTGCTCACGCAATCACAACTATAGTTCGTCTGGTTTACGCGAACGTATCAAGAAGTCTAAGTAAACCGTATAAATAACTCGCTACGCCGAAAGGGTAGCAAATCATAACTCGCTTAATAAGGAGAAATGACTATGTGGAATCATACCCACTCGTTTAAGGACTTTGATCGTTTCTTTGTTGGATTCGACAAGGTCGCAGAAAAGATGGCATCTGTAGCTGATCAGGCTCAGACTCTTGCCGCAAAATATCCTCCATACAATCTGAAGAAGATCGACGAGAACAAGTACACCATTGAACTTGCTGTTGCCGGCTTTGCAAAGCAGGATCTCGAGATTGAGATTGTGGATGATAAGCTCATCATCAGGGGCAACACACAGTCTGGCGAACCTGCAGAACAGGATTCGAAGGGCGACTGGACCTGGCCTCAGATGCTTCACCAAGGACTCGCTATGCGTCCTTTTACTCGCACCTTTACTCTCTCGGATAACGTAGAGATTCGTGGTGCATCACTTCTGAATGGTATTCTGAAGATCGTTCTGGAAGCTATTATTCCAGAACACAAGAAGCCTAAGAAGGTCGAAATTCAAGACGAGGAACAAACATCTGCACCTTCGACTGCAGAGTATCTCGCAGAACGTAAGGAAAAGTAAGATGACAACCCCTCTATCTAAGTATGTAGTCCCTGTTCACAGGGCAGCAGTGATCTGTGTTACTGCTATGTCAGTCTTTTGCTTCTATGCAATTTTGACGATCTAAAAAGAAGGGGGCTCAAAGGCCCCCTTCAACTTATCCCCACGCGGCGTATTGTTTTGTTTTCTTTAATCGATCATCGAGACCGTGTGTTCCACCATTAACTCGCTTCGTGATCTGAGTAATCACGGCGTCTGTCACACCCTTGTCAGCGATTGCTAATAGTCCATTCTTACGGAAGAACCAAAGTGCAGACTCAAATGCCAATTCACCAGCTACGACGTCTGGATTTGTCAGAATATCAGGCCTACCTACTGCTGCAGCAAATGCAGTGTAGTTATCTTTACCCGTTAACTGAATCGGACCGCGGCCGCGGAACTTCCATCCATCCCCTGATGACTCTGGTCCGTTACCCATACGGTTGGCGTACACCTTGTTCGCAATCTTCTCAGGCTTACGTGCATACCCGGCCGTAGAAGCTACGGTTGGGAAGTATTTCTTGAAG
>Ga0315901_10009850_pt1 | contig 10949 bp, 10 predicted proteins | sample LakEriMetagenome_10_FD_203761 | JGI IMG/M metagenome (GOLD analysis project Ga0315901, IMG submission 203761) | Freshwater fungal communities from buoy surface, Lake Erie, Ohio, United States - Buoy 2 MA116 | ecosystem: Environmental > Aquatic > Freshwater > Lake | place: USA: Lake Erie, Ohio...
TGATTGCCCAGGATACCGGCAGCGCTGTTTTGGGTGCCCACCGGGGTGATATCTTTTTTGGTACTGGCAATGAGGCAGGAGAAGTCGCCGGCCGAATGCGGGCCGACGGGAAGATGTTTGTTCTACTTCCCAAATAATCGGCAGTGCGATGATGAATTCGTTCGCTGGCGCTCAATAAACTTATTTAGCATCCGCAAACATCTGCTCCAGCCGATCCCGACTAATGGCGCCGGTGAGTCGACGACCGTCGGCTAAAAAAGAGGTTGGAGTTCCTGAGACGCCGAGGGATCGGCCCAACTCAACAATCTTGGCGGCTGGAAATCGACAGTCTGCCGACGCTTTCGGGGGCTCTTTGCCAAAAAGCATCCAGTCATTCCAGGCCTCTTCCCGATTTTTTGCACACCACGCATTTCGAGACACGGTTTCCGATTCTGCGCGCAGCGTGGGATAGAAGTAGGTATAGATGGTGACGTTGTTTAATTCAGTTAATGTTTTCCGGTAAGTCCTACAAAAACTGCAATAGGGGTCCTCAAACACTGCAAGAGTACGTTTTCCATTACCGCGAACAGTCTTCAGGGCAAGATCCTTGGGGAGCTTTGCGAAATCAACTTTATTGATTTCTTCAAGTCTGGCTGCGGTGAGATTTTCACCGGTCTTCAAATTCACCATCTGGCCTTCGACAATTGCAAACTGACCCTTTTCGTCCGCATAAATAAGGTCGGTACCCAGCCGAACCTCAACGATGCCGGGCATTGCAGTGCGACTGACGCTGTCGACTTTAAAGCGGCCTTTAAGCCAGGTCTCCACTGCTGTCTTGACCGCTGACTCAATTGCGGGGTTCACACGCTCTTGTGCCCGTAGCGGCTGCGACAACAAGCAAACTGACACCAGCAAACATAAAATGCAGACCGTTAAATTTTTGCCGTTGTTGATTCGCCGAATTTTTGAAATATTAAAACTCCACATCTTGATTTCCTTAATAAGGACCCATTGCTTGCCGGATCAATAGCTGACGCAAAAGGCCTGTGTTGGCAACGAAACGCATCCCAACTTGGCTAAAACGCTGCAGCGTGGGGTGAGATTGAACCACCCAGCGCTGAAGAAAGTCCAGGCTCCACTGAACGGTTTTTATGTGACGCTGTCGCTTGCGGCGATATAAATTAAGTGCTGCGCCGCTGCCCGGATCGGATCGATGCTCCTTCCAAAGAGCCTCAAGGCAAAGCAGATCTTGGATGCCTAAATTTAGTCCATATCCAGCAAGCGGATGAACCGTATGGGCGGCATCCCCCAGCAGTGCAATACGTGTTGCCGTCAGTTCATCGGTAAGCAGCATTCTTAACGGCGCTGCCGTCAGGCCCCCCTCAAGCCGCAGGCGCCCAAATCGCATCGCGGTTCGATCAGTGATCTGATCTGCGATGGTCACATTCAAATCCGGTGTGAGTGGATCGGGCCGCGAAGAAGACCAAACCATCGAAACCTGCTGAGGATCGGCTAAGGGCAGTAAGGCAAGGATATCGCCCCGATCAAACCACTGGGCAGCAACACCGCCGTGGGGGAATTCGGTGTGAAAAGCAGCAACGATCGCCTGCTGGTTGTAATCCCGCTGGCCCCAAAGAATTCCTGCCTGGCCCCGCACCCAGGAACGGGCGCCATCGGCCCCGATTACAAGCTGCGCGTCAAAAGTTTTTCCTTCCACACTGAGTCTTACATGGTCAGGAAAAATCTCTAAGCCAGTGGGCCGCAAAGGAACTCGCGTAACCGGCGCACAAAACTTAAGCGCCTGCTCAAGGGCATCTAATAAATTCCGATGTGTCACCATGGTGGAGAGAAATTCGGCCCCCGAATCCGAGGCAGTCAGGTCAACACGCGACGCCCCGGAGAACACTTCCATTCGGGTCACCGCACAACTGTTTGCCTCCAGCGCAGGCCAGACACCAAGACGCTTCAAAAGGCCCACGGTTGCGGGTGAGAGCGCGTAATTGCGCGCATCCGAACCATCTGTGCGATCTGCCTCGGCCGGGCCAAACCAAAGCGCCTTCAGCCCCAGCTGCGCGGCCGTTAAGGCCGATAAGGCGCCCATAACTCCGCCGCCCACAATGGCAAGGGGTGAAGTAACAGTGGGGTAGGCTTCGGTCGGGGGGCTCATCGCGCCAAAAGGAATACCCGAGATGTTGCCTCATGGCAAGTGGGAAGACCGCTTCGGCTATACTTCTGCCTCTTTTCCGGCGTCTGGTTTTCGGCGCCCGGCTGGCTCGGTAGCTCAGTTGGTAGAGCAGAGGACTGAAAATCCTTGTGTCGGTGGTTCGATTCCGCCCCGAGCCACCATTTGATTACGGTATGTGCTTGTTAGATAGAGTACGGCGCCCCATTAACTGGGGATGGGCCTTCATCAAGCTCATTCAGACAAGAAATCTTTCCTGTATGCGCACTACTCACTGGTTCATAAGCTGCCAATCGCTCAACTGCCCAATAGCGTCATTCAGTGGAGCCGCCTTGCCCTCGTACCACCGCTTTGGTAACAAAACTGCTTGGGCCCTTCCTAGGAGGGCTGCCGTAAGACTGAAAGTGCTATTCGAACAAATGATTGCTTTAGCGAGACGCATCATGTCGTGCGAAACCTCCGCCGGTATCTCGTCGAAGATGTAAATCTTTTCGTAAAATTTCTTAAAAATTTTAGTAGTAGACTCTTCTAGCGGCGAGTCCGAAAATAAAACTAGACAGTTAGATAATCCGCTAAGTGCCCTCGCTGCAACATAAAACTCCTCAAGACTTGTTAGCCGACTTGCCACATTTACATAATCTCCCCGCCTGATATGCAAGCATACTGAGCTCTGGAGTAACTCAACGTCAATATGCTTTCCAACATTCTGCGACAGTGGAAATTTTGCCGAAATTGAGGACTTTCGTAGCGCCGAATAGCCAAGCTGTGCTAGTTCGAATTCAGAATAAATTTTCGAAATGCAATGAGTGGGGCGCTTATCCCGACCTAATGGGTTGAGAGATGGAAATGAGGACATCGGAAGATTGAAGTGGTCTAGTTGATAGTGCCAATGTGTCAACTGTCCGGATACACCCACTGTCGCAATCTTCGATGGTTTGTCGAAATAAGAAAAGTCTGCCACCGAAATCTTACCCAGTTCCCTCAGATGCATTAACGTCGCTGCCTGAAAAATCTGAGTGCCCATCCCGCCCTCGAAACGGACGACAACCACCTCTGACTCGACAGAGCGAAAGAGTTTTCCTAGTTTAGTCAACATGCTCCGCCCTGATAAAGACAACCGAAAATCGTTTCAATATCTGATCTCGTCAGTTCTGGATAATTTCCACAATAAAAACTGCAATCATGGAGAAAATCGGCTCCTGGCAAATCAAAGTCTACGCCTGAATACTTTTTGAAAAAAGGCTGTCGTAAGATATTTCCTGCGATCATGGGTCGAACCTCGATGCCGGCACCAGCAAACCGAGAAAGATATTGATTTTTAAGCTCTTGATTCGCGCAGACGACAGGCAACGCAAAAGTTGATAACGTCTCGATATGATCATGATCGAGAGCGAGAAAATCGTGATTACGCAACATTATTTCTTCAAACTTTAGGTAGTTTGCCTCCCTTTTTTGAATATTTTCATCAAGAAACTGAAGCTGATAGTTACCCAAAAAACCTGTAATCTCAGTAGGTCGAAGATTAAATCCAAGATCATAGAAGCTATATTTGGCTTCAAACTCGCTTTTGACTAAATGTTGGGCTCGGATCCTTTGTTGCTCTACTGCAGATAGATTGCGATCCCATCCATTAGCCCGAACCATTTTTAGCATTCTGGCAAGATCTTGATCATCTGTACAAACCATGCCACCCTCGATTGTGGACATATGATGTGCGACAAAAAAAGAAAAAGTTGATGCAAGGCCGAAATTTCCTGCCTTCCGCTGATGGTGAATAGTGCCGAGCGACTCGCAATTATCCTCTATTAACAGTATTCCACGCTCCCTGCACAGGATAGCGATCTGTTCAAGATCACCAACAAATCCCAAAGCATTCGTTATGAATAAGGCAGACAGGTTTGCGTTCGACAATCTTTCCATTAAGGTTTTTGACGTAACGTTTAGCGTTCGAACTGAACAGTCAACCGGAATAGGTGTCAATCCCAGCTGAAAAAGCGGCATAACATTGGTTGACCAGGTTAATGCAGAAAAGCCGATCTGCTCTTTTTCTACGAGTAAACCCAGGTTTTTTAATGATTGAATCAAAGCAAGATTTGCACTCCCACCGCTATTGAAAAGAATCGAGTGCTTTCTTCCTTGGTAGTGCGAAAACTTGTTCTCGAACAGTTCGCATTGCTCCCCCATCGAGAATCGGTCTGCCCTGTTTATAAACTCAGATAGTGCTTTTCTTGTCTCAAATTCTTCTAAAAAAGCATGTTTCATCAGTGGAATCAATTTTTACTCCTTATAGAGTATCGTTAAGTTATCATCATTTGCTGTCGATCTTCGATTCTTCCAGCTTAAAATCGTAATAATTTGAATATCGTGTCCCAAATAATATTTGCGTCATACCATCCAGCTTTAAGACCCCCTCTAATGCATGTCACAACAATGGCGTGGTTTCGCAGTTTGTTCCTTAAAGCATTATGTATGTCCTTTCGCCACTTCTAGACTCAAACAAACTTAGTTCAAATGAATAGTAATTTAGCGCAAAAGTTCGCCTCAGCAATCCAACTTTTTCAGGCGGGTAATGTTCAGGAAGCCGATCGCTTAGCATCTGAAATACTATCAATAGATCCAAAATCATCAGACGCACTTCAACTGCGTGGAGTAATCGCTGGGCTCCAAAATCGTCATGTCGAGGCAGAAATATTTTTGAAGAGCGCGGCGGATATTACAAGAAATAATCAGTACATATTTTTTAACCTCGCCAAGTCTCTTAGCGAGCAGGGTAAATATGCGGAATCACTAGGATGGCTGAAGAAAGCTCTTGCGCTCGACCCCAAGCAGGATAAAACCTGGCTGAACTACGGTGAGTGTCTATTTAAGTTAGGAGAAGTTGATGCGGCCTTGCATGCTTTCGATCGGGCCTTAAAAATCAATGGCGATCTAGCGGAGGCTTACTCTAACCAGGCTAACTGCTACAACGAGAAGCGAATCTATGAGAAGTCTCTCGCGCTTCACGATCAGGCAATAAAGCTCAAGCCAAGTCTTGCACAAGCTTGGAATAACCGCGGCATCACACTCAACGGTCTTAGGCGGCATGCGGAGGCGCTCGCAAGTTATGAGCGTGCAATCGAACTCAGACCCGACTACGCTGAGGCATGGAATAATCACGGTATTACACTCATCGGTCTTAGGCGGCATGAGGAGGCGCTCGCAAGTTATGAGCGTGCAATCGAACTCAGACCCGACTATGCTGAGGCATGGAATAATCAAGGCTTGGCTCTCAATGATCTGAGACGCTACGAAGACGCGCTGACAAGCTACGGTCAAGCAGTTAAACTCAATCCATCAGGGGATTTTTTTCTCGGTAATTTACTGCATACCAAGATGAAAATATGTGACTGGGTCCATCTAGATCAATACTGCGATACTCTACGAAAGAAAATATTGGCTTGGGATAGAGTAAGCACCCCATTTGAGGTTCTCGCAATCTTTGATAGCCCACCGCTCCTTAAGCGATGTGCGGAGATCTACGCTAGTGAGAGGCTCAGCCAGAAAAGTCAGTTAGGTGCGATCGCCCGAAGGGCAACAAGACACAAAATCCGAATCGGTTATTTTTCGATGGACTTCGGCGATCATCCTGTCTCTCACTTAATAGTGGAATCTCTAGAGCTCCACGATCGGGAAAAATTTGAAATCTACGGCTTTTCTTTCGGGGTAAGTGTCCGAGATCCCACGCGGGAGCGCATAAGAAAAGCTTTTGACAAGTTTTTTGATGTGGAGAATTACTGTGAAGTAGATATTGCTCGTCTTGCGCGCCAAGTCGGAATCGATATTGCAATTGACCTCGGTGGATATACTCAAAACGCGAGGCCACAAATATTTGCAGAACGTGCAGCACCTATTCAGATTAATTATCTAGGCTATCCAGGGACAATGGGGAGCAAACATTTTGATTATGTCATTGCAGATCAAATATTAGTACCCAAAGAAAATAGAGATGCATATTCTGAAAAGATTATTTACTTGCCGAATTCCTATCAGGCAAATGCCTCGAGCCAAAAAATATCAGATCGACAATTTACACGTAACGACGTAGGTCTTGATACAAGTAAATTTGTCTTTTGTAGCTTTAACAATACCTGGAAAATAACTCCGCAAACTTTTAGTCTGTGGATGCAAATTCTTCGATCAGTAGACTCTAGTATCTTATGGCTTTTAATAGATAGTCCAGTAGCTGTGAAAAATTTACGAAAAGAGGCTTTAGCTCGGGATATCAACCCTGAACGCCTTATTTTTGCGGATCGGATACCCCGTGCTGAACACCTGTCTAGGTTTAGGTTGGCAGACCTGTTTCTCGACACCTTTCCCTACAATGCTCACACCACTAGCAGCGATTCTCTGGGGGCTGGAGTACCGGTCTTAACCCTAAAAGGGCAGACATTTGCTGCGCGGGTAGCAGCAAGTCTGCTTACCAATATTGGGATCCCAGAGCTGGTTGCAAACACCAGCAATGAATACTGTTCTTTGGCAGTTGAGCTTGCTTCAAATTCTAATAAGCTCGCTAAGATTAAGTCAAAACTAATCGGCAATCGGGATTCAACACCACTATTTGATACGCATCTATTCGTCAGGCATCTCGAAACCGCCTACCAAAGAACTCTCGATCGCTCTGATGCTGACTTATCACCTGAACATATCTACATCAATCATTAGACAAAATTTTAAAGCTCTTACTCAGCGAATTTAGATCTGCTACCGGAGAATTTTTGCACGATAATGAGATCTGGGCACCTCAAAAGCAAAACCAAAAAATAGCGACCGAATAAATGAATCTTCTCTCGGATAGTCATGGTGGCACTGATTTGGTCGCAAGAAAACTATTAGAGAAACTAGGCAGCAGAGTATTTGACGGAATAAATTTGATCGTCAGCTCAGCTCACGAGTCCTGGATAAAACCGCATCAAGTAAATGTTTTGTGGAATCATCACAATGTTGATCAACCCGCAATACGAAATTTGTCGAATAGTGATTATCTAAAAAAAATTGATTGCTTTATATATGTTTCTCACTGGCAATATGAAAAATACAGATATAAATTTCATATTCCTGAGCACAAATCGGTTGTTATTCGAAACGCGGTTGATGAATTGTTTCCAAAGGAGAAGCCGAAAAAATTAAAATTGATTTATACATCTACTCCATGGCGTGGTCTGGATATTCTTCTCGATTGTTTCGAGGCACTCGATCGAAACGATATTGAGTTAGAGATATTTTCTTCGACAAAAATATACGGAAAGGAGTTCGACAGAGAGAATGCGGATAAATATAGCGATTTATTTGCCAGGGCAGCTTCAATGAGGAATGTAAATTATCGCGGCTTTGCAAGTAATCAGCAGGTGAGAGAAGCGCTTCTCTCGGCGCATATTTTTGCTTTTCCTTCGACCTTTGAAGAGACTTCTTGTCTGGCTGTGATTGAAGCTGGAATGGCTGGACTGAGTATCGTCACAACTAATTTGGGAGCGCTCTTTGAGACTTGCGGGGCGTGGGCGCGATATGTTGGATACGACTCCAACAGAACGTACCTAACAAGAAAATTTACCTTTGCGCTAGAGAGGGCAATTAATGAATTTTGGAACCCCGAGAATCAGCGTAATCTAAAGGAACAGTCAAATTATTTTAACCGGTTTTACGGCTGGAATACACGCAGGATTGAATGGGAAAATCTTCTGAGTCAGCTGAAGAAACTTGGGCGGTAGATCTACCGAAAATTTATTATGAAGGTATTTCCAACGAGATGATTAAAACCACAATCTGTTTGCTGACTTATTCCTCACCATGATCCGAGTTGTATTGGTGTTTTCTGAAGTGGCTAGACCGAGGGAGCAATTATGATTCGCGTCGAGAAACTCTCTCAGTTGTATGACAAAGAGTGGGCGGGTACTATTCAACATAGCAAAATTATGCAGAGACAGTGAAGATGAGGGGAGTGACATCGCTTGTTCTGTTTTTCCTTTTGTTTGGGTGTAGTGCGTCAAACTACGGCGACAGCTTTCTTAGTCTGAGGTACGCTTCACATGGAAAGGATGTAATTTGGATACCAACAAAAAGAGAAATAGCAGTCGCAATGCTTTTAGCCGCGAATGTTAGTGCCGAGGACGTCTTATACGATCTCGGCTCAGGAGATGGGGTCATTCCGATACAGGCTGCAAGACAATTTGGATCTAAAGCAGTGGGTATCGAATACAATCCGGACTTGGTGGCACTCGCGGAGCGTAACGCCTCCCGAGCTAAAGTTGAGAATCTTGTGTCATTCAAACGTGGTGATATTTTCTCAGAAGATTTCTCTCAAGCAACCGTGATAACTCTCTATCTCGGAGAGGACATCAACATTCGACTAAAGCCAACGCTTTTAAGCATGAAACCGGGGACCCGTATTGTTTCTAATACTTTTAAGATGGGCACTTGGATTCCAGATCAGGAACTTAAGCTTAACTCTGGAGAGCGGGCATACCTGTGGACCGTGCCAGTGAAACTCGAGGGTCGATGGGAGCTTAGTGGCCCACCACCTTTTGAGGACGTTTCACTCTCTATTCGGCAACGGAAACAATTTTTTGATGCCCTATTAAGCACCAGATCACAGAAGAAGGTGTATACAACGGAAGGTCGAATTGATGGCGCTAAAGTTTTTTTTGAGGTTACCGACAGCGATGGTAAAAGATTTAGTTTTAGAGGAGAAGCAAAGGAGGGAAGGCTAACGGGCTCCCTCAACAATGACTCCTCTCTTCTTGTTTCTGGGCTTCGCAGCCCATAGCGCTCAACGAATTTTTAATCAGCCGAGCCCAAACATGGTACGCTCATTTTTTTTTGGAATGTAAAGAGTGCCATATAACCAGTCCCATACCGCAAAAGCCGTTCCAAAATTTTTATTATGGTGAATTGAATCAACCGAGTGATGAACTTGATGCATTTTCGGCGAGATCAGTACATAGGATAGCCACCTCGGATAGGCTAATGGCAAATGGCTATGTCGCAGATGAGAAAATGCAAGCAACCAAATCACCGCGATTATATTGATACCAAACAGCTTCGCTGGAGAGATTCCCAACCCGAAAATTAGCGAAACAAGACCGATCGCGAGACCTTCACCCAACGCGAATGCGAGCATATGCACAAGGGTCTCAGGTGGCCAAAACCGAAAGGCTGTCAGTGGCGTGAGTACACGTGGACTATGGTGAAATCGATGTAAACGCCATAAGGTACCGAATCGATGAAAAATTCGATGAGTCCAATAGATGTTGTGATCACCAAAAGCGTAGACTAGGAGCGCAACCATCAATGTCTGCATCGGGGTGATCGCATGAGTCAATGGATCGGGAATCCAAAAAACGGAAAAAATAATAGATATACTTCCCACCATAATGGGAACAAAAAACGGTGTCGCAACTGCCTGAGTCAGTAGATAACCAAAAGTTGACACGAGATCGGTAGGTAGTTCGCGAATCAGCGGCTTAAACTTGAATTGCGGCTGCATCTCAGTCTTTCGGCCGATTAGCCAGACGCTTGAGAGCAAAGTTACGATCAATGTGGGCCACCAGAATAAGCCCTGTGGACTGTTAAACATCACCGTTATGAGGTGTGTCCAAAAATGCCAAATTCCAGAAAAGCTAAACTCGATAGTCATAATCGTATTTTAGCTTAGCTGTCGACCCCGAAAAGCGTCAATGACATTGCCTTGTGGCGCACCGGCAAGAGCGCCGCATATTCGGGGCTGACCGCCCATCGCTTGGCATCCTCAAGACTCGGAAAATCGAGCTCAACACAATCATCAAATTCGTTGATTTGAAGTTCATTCCAGGGCATAAATTTCTGTTTCCCCCGGAATACAACCCGCCCTTGGTAAAGGGCTACGGTCTGACCCACCTGGCTACGATAGGCGTCAAAGGCTTCTTGATTCAAAACTTTTATTAGCCCAATCACTTTCATAAAAATTTTCTTTCTTTTTCACTTCGCTCTTCGATTTCGCACAGCCTGAGCCAAAATATCGAGCAGTGGCTGTGTTTGGGAAAAACTAATGCAGGAGTCAGTAATCGAGACTCCGTGCTGAAGCGGCCGACCTGCCACCAAATCTTGCCGGCCCTCATTAAGGTGGCTCTCGATCATCACGCCCATAATGCGTGCATCACCCAGCGTAATCTGTTGGGCGACATCGGCAACAACATCTATTTGACACTGATGCTGCTTATCGCTGTTGGCATGTGATACATCAATCATGAGCTGCGGGCGCAGGCCCGACTTCTGCAAAAGTCTGGCCGCAGCATCTACCGAATCAGCGCCGTAGTTGGGTGTCTTTCCGCCACGCAAAATAATGTGGCAATCCTCATTGCCGCGGGTCTCAAAAATCGCGCTCTGGCCGAGCTTTGTCATGCCGATAAAGGCATGGCTTGCCTGTGCGGCCAGCAGTGCATCTACCGCAACCTTGATGCTGCCTTCGGTGCCATTTTTAAAGCCAACCGGGCAGGAGAGGCCACTGGCTAACTGACGATGACTCTGGCTCTCTGTGGTGCGGGCGCCAATAGCACCCCAGCTCACCAAATCGCTAAAAAACTGCGGACTCAGCAGATCAAGAAACTCGGTGCCTACCGGCAGGCCCAAATTTAGAATATCTAGAAGTAGCCGCCGGGCCAGCTCAAGCCCATCGTTAATTGCAAAGGATCCGTCGAGATGCGGGTCATTGATATAACCCTTCCAGCCGACGGTTGTTCTGGGTTTTTCAAAATACACACGCATCACGACAATCAGG
>Ga0315901_10009856_pt1 | contig 10945 bp, 23 predicted proteins | sample LakEriMetagenome_10_FD_203761 | JGI IMG/M metagenome (GOLD analysis project Ga0315901, IMG submission 203761) | Freshwater fungal communities from buoy surface, Lake Erie, Ohio, United States - Buoy 2 MA116 | ecosystem: Environmental > Aquatic > Freshwater > Lake | place: USA: Lake Erie, Ohio...
TTTTGGCGTGTTATGGTAAATTCCACATAACACCGTGATATATGGAACTCAATAGATTATTTGTTCCACGGACCTAAACGCCCAGTGCCTTCCGTTCTTTCAGCGTCAACTTGCGTAAACCGCTTTCGCGGTGCAATTCCCGGTCTACCGGCAACTCATCAAAAACGCCGTTTGCTGGAACGTAGTAAATCCAACTGCCGTGCTGGTCCTTCTCTACCCATGCCTCAAATTCATGATACGTAGGATCAGGCGTCAGGCCGTGGAACGGCCTAACCTCTTGGCGTAGCTTTTCACAAAACTTCGCTGCCTCTGACGACATACTAAACCATGCCACCGTTCCTCTGTGACCGTCATCGACGCTCGTGCGCGATACGGCGTATACGATACACTTCTCTAAACTGGCTGCCATCAATCATTCCTCCCAAACGTCTTTTCCGGTTTGCTTCTGAAACTCACGGTCCACTTTTGCGACTGGCCGATACTTCGACCGCCGCGTGTAATACTTCTCGCTTCGCAACTCTTCCCAATGCGTTTTGTCTGTCACCGACCACACTGAAAACGGCGGCGGTGTTTGGCCTCGCTTGATCGGAAACGGCGTGCCTTCCCAATGTCCGACCAACACCCAGTAGAGGACAGGCCGTGGAACAATCGGTTGCATCGAAGCCGCCGATAACGTCTTTTCTGAAATCATAGTTTTTCTCCGGCGGCTGCGATGAACCGTAGCGTTCACCGTACCTAAAACAACTGAAACGCTTCGTCGCTCGGTGGTGCTATCCACAGAGCTGCGGACTGGTGCGCTTCGATCCGTTCCGCAATGATCGCCATCCGCGTTGATGCATTTGGCGGTGTGTACATTCCAAACCTCGCGTAGCTCGACGAATTGCGTACCGCATTCGTGCTATCCGCACTTGCTAAAGGCAAATACTTGAACACCTCTGGATCGAGCATTCTAAGCCCATGCAAACGGCTGATCGGCCTACCGGCCTGATCGCACGCATACGGCATCGCTTCGCTCATCCGTCGCCACCACTTGTCGGTTCCAACCGTTGCAAAATCTCCTGACGATCCAAGACACACGCGACGAAACGACTCGCACAACCTGCGAAGACGCTCCAGCGATTCGTGCATGTGCCAGACTGGAGCGCCTACGGCTTCCAGGTCTTTCGGCCATGCCTCAATCAATGCGTCGTTGTCTGCTTCGGTTCCGTCTATCACATCGTCAATGATTGCAAAATCAAACGCTGGGTGCATGCACCAATCACGCACAAACTGATGGTATTCATTGAAATCAATAACGATGTTTTGCTTCCATGCTGTGTACGCAGAACTGTCAATCACAAACGACTGCGAGACTTCTGCGATTGTTCCAATATCTTCGGGGCGAAGAAACGGAACGAGCATGTGACGCCCTTTCGCAAATCTCGCAACATCTTCGCGGGTTGCCCCGCATGGTGTGCCGTGGTAATGAATCATCCCGCTAACGCCTTTTCTAGTTCCGCAATCTCTTGTTCCAATCGAGCGTTGATTTCGTCTAATCGTCGCTCTCGCTCCAAACTTCGCTGGAATGCTCGCTCGCGTCTTCGTGCGTTGGTCGCTTCGCGATTGCTTCGCTGTTGCTGAAGATGCTTTGCTTGGCACGCCTGACACCTAACCGCATCTGGCATTGCCTGATTTGTGCATCCTGCACATTGACCACGCTTGCGACGGTTTTGGTAATTGCTCATCCCGCTATCACCAGCCTTCCGTTTTGTCCGTGTCGTCCTTTCACCGTGACTTTGGCCGCGTGTATCTTCGATTTGATGTGTTCGTAAACTTGCTCTTGCGTGATCTCCTTGCCGCGAATTTCTTCGCAGACTTCTTGCAATCGCTCGCACTTGAGGAAATCCGGTGTCTCGACGATGACCGTGTAATAATCCCAAACAGGTGCGTATGGGCATCGAGTGTGAACTGTCGTTTTGTGGTTATTCATAATGACTCCAGGACGGTGAACAAAGTATTGCAACCGAGTCGCGTATCAGCCGCTTTCTGATGGAAAATCAACCGACGCGACCGGTTGAATACAATCGTTAGCAGGACTTACTCATCCTCTCGCCATAACGCATCGACCGCTCCAGCGAGGCGGTCGTTTTTTGCCTTTAGCTCACGCACTTCTCGCTCGTAGTTCTCGATGATGTTACCTTTCCGCGTTGCAATTTGTTTCCAGTCGTGCCGAGACGATAATGCCCCACCCGCATAAAACAAAAGGATTATGTTCGATCCTGCCAAAAGAAAATTCGCCATTTCGATCATAGTAAAGCCTGCTAACAAAGCGTTGTTCCGAAGTCCACCGCGACGGTTGTTTGTAAGTTTGAGCTTTCCGATGGTGGACTCGGAAAACTTTTGCGTTAGCAGGACGATGGCATGTCGTACCGCATCAGCTCAAACTGCTTCAGCTCGCCACGCACAAAGTACGTGCTGAACTCAATCCAGCCGCTATGCGACTGGCCAACGTCTTTGGCCGCGATGGACGACGCTTGCGTGTAGAACGCAATCTCTCCGGTGAATGCCAAACACGGAATCCATTGCTTGTTTGCGTTTGGATCGCTTCTGTCTTCGGTTTCGTATGCCTCACGCCAGAGCGTTCCGTCCTCACGGATCTCGTAGTAATCCATATCGCAACCGAGGCTCTTGGTCTGGAACCAATGCTCTCGATGCTCAACGTCTATCTCAACTGGTAGCGGCATCTTGCACCGTATTTCGTCGAACATTCCCATCTAATCGCCTGCTAACAATTGCGTGAACCGAAGCCCCCGAACTTCGATTTTTGAAATGGAGGCGTAACCGGCGGGGGCTCGGTTACGCATTGCGTTGACCGATTCGTTCAATTGCTCGCTCATGCTGCCTCTGTCTCCTGTGGTTCTGTAACGCTCGCCGGCTGTGACGTTGGAGGATTCGGAACGATCGTACGAACGTCGTCCCACCGGCATTGCGATTTCTCGTTGCATAGCTTTCGAAAGGCCCCGTCTAGGTACGCTAAAGGCTTCTCCACCTGACGCGTTGCAATGCGTTCGATGCATCCCTGCAACACGTTCGGATCGAAGTCTGTGCCGGCCCAGGAGTATTCGAGAACTTGCCTTTTCGACATCGCACGAATTGCCGGGTGGCTGATCCGTTTGAGTTTCTTCGCGATCTCGATTACTGATTCCAAAAACTTTTCATCCATCCTCAATCGATCCCATCGATCTTTCAAAATCATCAAGTTCGGATTCGACGCAACTCCAACCAGCGAGCCAACTGCGGCTAGCTCGGTAGCCAAACCGGGAACATCCTCCACCGGGGCCTCGCCCGGTGTCTTGTCCTGTCTTGTCTTGTTGTGTGATGTCTTGTCTTGTCCTGTCTTGTCTTGTCTTGTAGCCCGACTTTTCCCCCAGACCTCTGGCGGATGCGTGGGGGATTCCCCCAGACTGCTAGTTTCCGTGGAAATCACTTGGTTTTCTGCGATCGCAGCCTGAACGTCTTCAGCCTCCAACCTCTCCAACCAACCAATCTCGTCGGACGCAGCCCAAGCGACCAAGCGTTCGAACAACGTCACCGGAAAACCGGTCGTCCTGGCTATCCAGGTGATTCGTAGAGGATTCCCCCGCGAATCTGCCAGCATCCCACGAACGTTGCAACCAGCCGAAACTAGCAACAACGAACACCAACAACCATAGATCGCCGCTGCGTCGTCTCCGAACTCGTCTAGTAACGAGTGATAGCCGCTCGAACCAAAAGCGATCGGCAGGGAGACCCAGGACGGAACCTTGAGTTTGCGCGACTCGCTTTTCTCGAACACTTCACGCCATTTGGCTATTCGGTAAACGACCATTGAAAATCCTTTTCAGTCCAAAGAGGATTGCGGAGCAATCCACTACATTTCAAACAAACTCATTTGCCGCGGTGACTGGTCCTCGGTAGGTGTTCCAATCCGACCCCCGTCGCGTACCTCGAGAAGTCTCGCCTCTACGCAACGTTCGATCGTCCGCAACCAATGTTGTGCTGTCGCCCTAGGCCATTGAGACCTAGGAACCTTGCCCAACTGCTCCAACTCTTCCGCAACCTCTTGAGCCGTGTAGCCCAACCGATTGCTAGCCGTAACAAACTCAATCAAAGCATCGTCCATAAAAACCTCGTTCCTAGTTCTTCGTGCTTCGTTCTTAGTTCAACCAAGAACCACGAACAAAGAACCACGAACATGATGTTTTCAACACTCCCTAATCGTGATGCCGTGTTGGGCTGCCATCAGTTTCTTCTTGCGAAGATACTCCGGCGTTTTGTACCCCTTCACATCCTCCACGATCTCTGCACCGTCAAAGCAATCCACGTAGACGAAATCGGCCACGTATCGCGTCGCAATGACGATCTTGTATGGAACTTGCCGACGCAGATGCTTAATCTTGCCGGCTCGCTCCAATAGCTTCAGTTCGCTGTATCTCCGAGCCTCTTTCTTGGACGGAAAAACTATCCCATCGACTATCGTTTTCTTCGCTGCAAATTTGTGTTTACGCTTCGGCATCTATTCCCTCCTGAAAACCGGGGCTAGCGCCCATCGGCTCATTTCCAAACCATGACGACGGCCATCGAACCCGTCCGCGTCGGTCGACGTCGATCCGATGCGTAAATCAACTGACTCTCGAACAACTCACGGACGCGACCGCAAACGGTAGGCAATCCAATCGACAACTCCACACTGATCTCGTCGCGAGTCGCTCCGATCGCACCACGTCCAAGAATGAAAGCCGCAATCCGCGATCGATCGTTCTTGCGGTCAGTCGTCAAGTACGCGTCGCGGCTAGTCTGTCGGCACGCGTCACGATCCTCGGCCGGCTTCTGCGTCGCATCGAAATCAAGTGTGAGCTGGTTCATGGTTCATCCCTCGCTGACGCGTCGGGTTGTCTTATTTCGTTGCAAGCTGCAGGCTAGGCAAACGCCATCGACCCAGACGTACACCTTCGCACCGCAACGGCATTTCGTCGCGTGCACCACTGGGCCGCGTGGGTCGTTCTTTCTGTTTTTGATAACCACGTCTTTCCCCTTTTGCTTTTCCCGTTCCTCGCGGCGTTTCTTGTTTAGCCGCTCCCGGTCGATGTGATACTTTTCACGCCGGCGAGCCAATCGACGTTCTCGTTCGATCGTCTCTGCCAATTCATCGCGTTTGGCTTTCTGTGCTGCCGACACGCTACACCCCCATCAGTTCCAGTACAGCCTCCGCACCCAAATCGCCGTGAACCGCTCCGAATATCGCGTCACGCAACTGTTGATCACCGCACACGTCGAGAGCCTCGACCAATGTCGCTTCCACGCCGGCCAACTGATCTTTCAACGCCCGAGCACGCAACACAGCATCCCGCACCGTGATCGCCAAATCGTCGTCAGCCAACGCCGGGTCCGTCACTTCGCAGCCGTTCGCATCAACCAGCGTGAACTTGGTCGACGGGTCGAGAGCGTAGTCGAAATCCTCGCCGTACAGACGTTGAGGAAATGGATCACCCTTCACACGTCGAATCATCTGTTCACCCGATTCGGGATCTTCGAACACGGCGCAAATGGGACCGGTAGCACGCGACCGACCGACCGCATAGCGACGCCCAACGCGTACCGTATTACCAAACTGATCAGTGAATTTCATCGTTGCTATACCTCCGTTCCTTTCCTGGGATTCAAAATCGACGCGTGTTTACTCACGAGAACGTCGTACGTGTCGTTTGGGATGTCATCCGACTCGGAACATCGAACTTCAACGCGAACCGTTGCCGGCAATGGCAATGACGTCGTGATTGCCTTTTGCCGTACCGCTTCGAACAGCGACACGTTCGGAAAGTCTGACCAAACCGCTTCACCCGCAAACCTCGCTTGCCTATTCATACCCCTGTCTCTCCAATCAACGATCGAATCTGTAAACCGCTTGTAATGAGCAACTCCGCAGCGTCGCTCCTGTTCTTGCCGACCGCGACTGCGAACCGATCAAGCTGTTGCAATTGGTGCGGAGCCATCCACATCGAAATGCAATACTTTGACTTCTCAATCGGAATTGAGATCCCGTCTTGAGTGACCCACAGACTACAATCCGACCCGCGAGACTGAAGCAACGAATAGAGTTGCAAAATGTAATCCGCACCGTTATCGGAATCCGCGAAACCGTCCTCGATCGCTTTCCAAGCGTTCAGCAAGTCCGGATGTGCGTCGTGTGCTTCTAAGCTGTATTCGTTGTAAATGATCTTCAAATGTACGTTGCCGGCTTTCGCAGACGCACGGACAAGACTGCTAACCAGTTCAATGACTTTCTCGTGGTGCATGGTGGTCATTTCGTGTAGAGGGTCGCGGTAAGGCCAGCGTTTTTGGCTGCGGTGAACATGCACCGCAGCACGGATTGAACGGCGATCGTCTGCGCTCGTTTCTCTTCTGGAGTCTTCCACGGTTCGACAAACGCACAATCAAGGAATCGCTCCCAAACCATGTCCATTCCGTCTACCGCTTCATAGAGAGCCAACTGCCAACCGCCGCCGGACAAGAGATAGGATTTCTCCCCCTTCAACGCGGCTCCCTCGACGGGATTGCTAACCGTTCCGCTGGTACTCACCAGCCCGTTGACACTCGTCGTGACACCTTGATTCATCCATGCACCTCTAACAAACGGTGTTAAGCAATCAACATCCACTCAAAAGTCACGGGAGGGTCTCGAACCCCCAACCTTCGACGCACGCCCGAAACGTCGACGCTCTGCCAATTGAGCTACCATGACACTCGGCTGGCTCCCGACCCAGTAAGTGAGAGCCAGCCACCTAGTTCGACATCCTCGCGGTATGTCGAAAAAACCACGCTGGGAGCGTCGTACCCCCAAGCCGCCATCCATAGTCGACGTCCTGCACCATGCCGCGTGGTTGTATCCAAACCGAATGACCGAAAACCGATCAACCGGCGTTCTTTCCTGTGAGACGCGCGAACGCGTATCGTGTTTTCAGTTTGCGAATCTCTTGGTCTCCCAGAATCCAACCTCTCGCGATCGCTTCCTGTTCCGCCGCCGCCGCTTCCTCTGGTGGAAGTGAGCCGATATGGTCGAGAAAAGCCTGATAGCAACGGGAACAAACGCCACGCGTGCCGATCGACTTGCCATTGATCACAGTCGGACGATCACAATCTGCGAGATCATCGGAGCCTGGAGACGAAAGCCGCATCGTGCACAAGCCGGCAAGAACGCGTTCATCGACGCGTTTCTGTTCTGCTCTGCTACGAGTGCGACGTGAAAGAATCACGATTAGAGCCTCTCTAGAAGACATCGAAACAAACCCCTTTTCAGGAACGAACCGCACTCCATCGCTTAAAGCCTCATGCGTTTCCTTCCATGTCCATCCACCGGACGGGATAAAGAATAGGGCTATCAAGATCCTATGTCAATACAACAGACACTAGATAAAGCTAACTAGTATCTAAACTTGCTATAAAATTTCGCCACAAAGGTTTTGTGAGTAAAGACTTATGGCAGCAAAAGTTTTTTTTGATAATCTTTTGCAATGGGAAGAGAAAGCGAACGGCAGATAGTTAAGACTGAGATATTGGCAGATGTTGCATCAATGCTTCGTGATTCGCTCGTGTTGTTTGAGAAAGCAATCGAAACCGCGAAAAACAACGAATTGATTGAAATCGAAGTTCGTCATCTTCCGAAGGGTCGAGCCGCAATCAAAGATCTGATGGAGTTTTCGAACACACTCCAAGTATCTGTCTCCGAAACGCTTTTACCCAACCGAAAGAAAATCTATTCGTTGATGCAACCAACGAACATCAACGTCGCTAAAAACAAACCCGAACCTGTCAAACCTGTGTCAGTAGAGGGCAGTAAGCGACCACGCAAACGGGAGTCATGATAAAACGCTCGTTTGGGTTTACTTCTGTTTCTGAAACGATTGCGTGACACCGTTTTTGCGTTTTGCTTGATTCGACGAGACGAATACCATGTTGTCCCAAAATCCAAAGATCAAATTTCGGTTTGGTTTTTTTGCTGTTCTTCATGCTGATTCCTTTGGAGAAATCGCGGGGCGTTTTCCTGCGGCCTGTCGCGAGAGTGATAAACTGAAATTTCCTTTTGAGTAGAGTTTGCTAGCCTAGGAGACACGTCTGGTCATGAGTGAAACGCCACGCGGAAAAGTTGCAATTGTGTCTGTCTTAGGTGTCGCATTTGCAATCGTGATTATGGTATGGGTCGCATTTAACTATGCAGGCCATCGGGAGAACGTCGCAATCGTTGAAGCGATAGAAAAACCCGAAGAAGAAACTCCAGTTCAACACTTGATCAGATTTTGGCCAGTGTTGTTAAACTCCGAATCCGCCGAACGAGTGCAATGGACGATGAAGAGTACGGAATTTCCAATTCGAATCGAGTTGATTCCGGCAAAACACCCGATTGATTGGACTCGGTGCGTTGCAACTCGAGATCCAAGGGGGGACAAAAGCTCAGTGCGGATTGACGCGGCTAGTGCGGTACGAAACTTTGCAAAAGCGGCGTTTGCCGAAAGAACTACGAACGGTGAATCCTATTGGGATGGAGACGGATCAAACTCTGTCGTTGAGTGGCAACACTTTGAACAGGATGAACCACATCAGTATTTGTACGAGATCAGATTTAGGTTAGCTCGGTAATCAATCTAGTTGACATAGTTGCGAATCGTTGGCATACTTCTCGGACCTAGTTCGCCATCCTCGCAGGTAGCACATGACGTGTCACTGTGAGGAACCTTCTGAAAATGTCCATTGCAACACAACGCGGTTTGCTGTCTCGTGAACAGGCTGCGGAGTACCTGAGTATCAGTCTGCGATCGTTTACACGCATCGTCGCGAGTGAGTCTATACCGCGTCGTCGGATCGGCTGTATCGTTCGCTACGCGGTGCGAGATCTCGACAACTACATCGATTCGCTTCCCAACTCGCCTGGCCCTAAGCCCGGTAAACGGGGCGAAGAATAATGGGTACCGTCTACAAAGTGCCGACGTCCCGTCACTATCGTATGCAATGGGTCGACGAACACGGCAAACGCCGACGTCGAACCACTGGCACAAGCGACAAAGCTACCGCACAACAGATCCTTGCCAAAACGGAAAAGGAAGTTGCCCAGATCCGTGCCGGCCTGCGTGACCCAGCCGCCGACGCTATCGCCTCGCACGCAAAAGAAACGGCACAGAAATGGGTCGATGACTTCATTGCTTCGTTGGAAGTGACGCACGGAACATCAAATCAGCATGTTGCCGACACTCGCACCCAAATCGAAAAGATCATAGCGTTCGCTGCGGTCGACTCGGCTGCGAAACTGACGGGGCAGCATGTCGTCGAATACGTCTCAAGCCGGCAAAAGGAGGGCGTTTCGGCTCGTACGGTGCAATCGTACTTGGTGTCGATCAAGGCGTTTTCTGCTTGGTGCGTGACGAACAACCGATTGCCTCGAGACCCGCTTGCGAATATCCAATCGCCTAGCCCAGCTCGAGATCGTCGCTATCAGCGTCGGGCGTTGTCGCATGCGGAGTGGGTGAGGCTGAAGATCGTTACCGAGAACGGTCCAACGATCCGTCTGATCGATGGGCCGGAACGTGCGTTGCTGTACGAATTGGCCCTTGTGACTGGGTTGCGTGCGAAGGAATTGAAGTCGTTGAAGCGGTCTTCCTTTGTCTTCACTGGCTCCGCTCCGTACGTGATGCTGCCGAGCGCGAACACGAAGAACGCGAAACCTGCCGAACAAATGCTTACTCGGTCGCTTGCGGTGCGATTGGAGAAACACCTTGGGAATAAGCTTCCAAGTGCGAATGCGTTTTCAATCCGTGACCTGAATCGATTGGCGATCGTCTTGAAAAAGGATCTTGAATCGGCTCGCAAACAATGGATCAAGGAAGCGAAAACGGTCGACGAAGTTGCGAAGCGGACTGCATCGGACTTTCTGTGCCAGGAATCGCATGAGAAGAAGCGATTGGACTTCCACGCGTTGCGTTACACGTGCGGGGCGTGGTTGGCGTTGGCTGGCATCCATGCGAAACAGATTCAACAGGTGATGCGACATAGTACGATCAGACTGACGTTGGACACGTATGGGCATCTGTTCCCTGAGCAACTGACAGAAGCGATCGAAGCACTTGAGAAAGCAACGGCGGTATAACATATGCAACGTGCAACTGTGACGCCGGCGAGACGGATCGTTGGCCTTTTGTGGCCCACGCTGGCCCTTTGTGGCCCAACGTGCGAAGATGTATTGAAACGAAAAAACCCACGTTTTCCTTGGCAAAACGTGGGTTTTCGTTGAGAGGCTCCGGTGGGAGTTGAACCCACGATGGCGGATTTGCAATCCGCTGCCAAACGTGCGAAACGATTGGCTTTATTCTGATTCTTTACCTTCTAGTGACGCGGGCGAGACAAATCAAAATGGCGACCTATTTACCACCTGGATGGAGCGTGCATCAGTCGCAAAGAATATTAGAACACGACATGCATGAGGAGTTGGCAATTAGATTGCTTGGTTGGAAATGGGTGTCATTTGTCGGCATACCAGCCGTTATTGTGGCAATCTAGGTGTTGCTTTTCATACAATCCCTGTTTGTATGAGGGACAAGCTGCCTGTTAAACTTGAAATGACATGCGGCAACTTCAGGCCATACGATTTGAATAGTTCCCAACAGAACATTCAAAAGCAAACGAATGAGACATGCCAGCGTTGTAATGGAAGGGGTTGGGTAGACGGAGCAAGTCCCCTTGATCAATTCGTCTGCGACTGCCGTGCGAAATCAGGCGAAGACACCTCCGAAAACGGTGTTAGAACTAAGTGAAAAACATGCAAAAACCCAATGTTTTTGATGATAAAACGCTCGTTTTCGGTGCAAAAACACAGGGTTTTTGCATGTTTTTGGGGTCCTCCCTCCCCCCCCTTTGGGCTTGCAGGGCGTAGCCCAATCAT
>Ga0315901_10009863_pt1 | contig 10941 bp, 5 predicted proteins | sample LakEriMetagenome_10_FD_203761 | JGI IMG/M metagenome (GOLD analysis project Ga0315901, IMG submission 203761) | Freshwater fungal communities from buoy surface, Lake Erie, Ohio, United States - Buoy 2 MA116 | ecosystem: Environmental > Aquatic > Freshwater > Lake | place: USA: Lake Erie, Ohio...
CCAGTGCCAAGTCGATTCCGGAGAACTCGACGGCGGTTCACACCTTCCTCGCGAACGAGGGGGTGACCTGGACCATCGACGGCGGGGCGGATGCCGCGCGGTTCACGATCACCGCGGGCGGCGCGCTCGCCTTCGCGGTGGCGCCGGACTTCGAGACGCCGACCGACGCCGGTGACACGGCCGGGAACAACACGTACGTCGTCGTCATCAAGGCGACGGATCTCTCGCCGGCGGCGAACACCGCCTCGCAGACCGTGACCGTGACGGTCACGGACCTCGACGACTCCGCCCCGGTGATCACCGGACCGAGCGGCGCGGCGGGTGACGCCACGAGCGCCAAGTCGATCGTCGAGAACACGACGGCGGTCCACACCTTCACGTCGAGCGAGCCGGCCGGCTGGAGCATCAGCGGCGGGGCGGACGCGGCGGCCTTCACGATCGACCCGGCCACGGGGGCGCTGCGCTTCATCGCCGCGCCGGACTTCGAGGCCCCGACCGACCTCGGCGCTGGCGCCGGGAACAACACCTACGTGGTGGAGGTCCGCGCGACCGACCTCACGGGCAACTTCACGACCCAGACCGTGACGGTCACCGTCACGAACGGTGACGATGCCGCCCCGGTCATCACCGGTCCGACGGGTGGTGCGGGCGCGGCGACGAGCACCAAGTCGATCGTCGAGAACACCACAGCGGTCCACGGCTTCACCTCCAGCGAGCCGGTGACCTGGACGCTGACGGGCGCCGACGTGTCGAAGTTCCAGATCGACGCGACCGGCAACCTCTCCTTCATCCTCGCGCCGGACTTCGAGAGCCCGACGGATGCGGGTGACACGCCGGGGAACAACACTTATGTGGTCGGCGTGGTCGCCACCGATGCGGCGGGGAACATCTCCACGCAGACAGTGACGGTCACGGTGACCGACATCGACGACGTCGCGCCGGTGATCACTGGCCCGAGCGGTGGGGCCGGTTCGCCGACCAGCGCCAAGTCGATCGCCGAGAACACGACGGCGGTGGCGACCTTCACATCGTCCGAGCCGGCGACGTGGACGCTGAGCGGCCCGGATGCTGCGAAGTTCTCGATCGATGCGGCCGGCAACCTCACCTTCAACGCCGCGCCGAACTTCGAGGCGCCGACGGACCTCGGGGCGACGGCCGGGAACAACACCTACGTCGTCACCGTCCGGGCGACCGACGGCGCGACCCTCTTCTCCTCGCAGGTCGTGACCATCACGGTCACGGATGTGGATGAGAACGCGCCGGTCATCACCGGGCCGAGCGGGGCGGCGGGTGCCGCCACGAGCGCTAAGTCGATCGTGGAGAACACGACGGCGGTCGCCACCTTCAGCGCGAACGAGGCGGTCACCTGGAGCATCGATGGTGGCGACGACGCCGCGAAGTTCTCGATCAATGCGGCCGGCGAGCTGGTCTTCAACGCCGCGCCCGACTTCGAGAGCCCGAACGACATCGGCGCCGGGGCGAACAACAACACTTACGTCGTCATCATCAAGGCGACGGATGGCGTGACGCTCACCGCGACGCAGACGGTCACGGTGACGGTCACCAACGCCGACGACACGGCGCCGGTCATCACCGGTCCGAGCGGCGCGGCGGGCGACGCCACGAGCACGAAGACGATTAACGAGAACACGACGGCGGTCCACACGATGACGGCGAGCGAGGCCGTGACGTGGTCGATCACCGGCGGGGCCGACGCGGCCCGGTTCACGATCACCGCGGGCGGCGCGCTGCGCTTCGTCGCGGCGCCGGACTTCGAGGCGCCGATCGACCTCGGCGACACGGGTGGCAACAACACCTACGTCGTGACGGTCACCGCGACGGATGCGGCGGGGAACACCTCGGCGCAGACGGTCACGGTCACGGTCGCGAACGTCGACGATGCCGCGCCGGACATCACCGGTCCGACCGGGGCGGCGGGTGCCGCCACCAGCACGAAGTCGATCGCTGAGAACTCCACGGCGGTGCACACCTTCACGGCGAGCGAGGCGGTCACGTGGACGCTGAGCGGGGATGACGCCGCGAAGTTCACGATCACCGCGGGTGGCGCGCTCGCCTTCGCTTCGGCGCCGGACTTCGAGACGCCGACCGACGCGGGCGATACCGCCGGAAACAACACGTACGTCGTCGAGGTCAAGGCGACGGATGCGGCCGGGAACGTCTCGATTCAGACCGTGACGGTGACGGTGACGAACGTCGACGACACGGCCCCGGTCATCACCGGTCCGACCGGTGCGGCGGGCGACGCGACGAGCATCGATTCGCTTCCGGAGAACACGACGGCGGTGCACACGCTGACGGCGAATGAGGCCGTGACGTGGAGCATCACCGGCGGTGACGATGCCGCGAAGTTCGCGATCACCGCGGGTGGGGCCCTCAGCTTCATCGCGGCGCCGGACTTCGAGACGCCGACCGACGTCGGGGCGGGCGCGACCAACAACACGTACGTCGTGATCGTGACGGCGACGGACGCTTCGACGAACGCCTCCTCCCAGACCATCACCATCACCGTGACGGACGTCGACGACTCGGCGCCCATCATCACGGGTCCGAGCGGGGCGGCGGGTGCGGCGACGAGCGCTAAGTCGATCCCGGAGAACGGGACGGCGGTGCACACGTTCACGGCCAATGAGACCGCGACGTGGAGCGTCACGGGCGGGGCGGACCAGGCCAAGTTCTCGATCAACGCCACGACCGGTGCGCTGAGCTTTGTGACAGCGCCGGACTTCGAGACGCCGACCGACCTCGGTGACACGGCCGGAAACAACACGTACGTCGTGATCATCACGGCGACGGATACGCTGGGGCTGCCGTCGACGCAGACGGTAACGGTCACGGTGACGGACCTCGACGATACGGCGCCGGTGATCCAGGGCCCGAGCGGTGGCCCGGGTGCCATCTCGGCCTCGAAGTCGATCGTCGAGAACACCACGGCGGTCAACACGATGACGGCCGATGAGCCGGTGACCTGGAGCCTCGTCGCCGGGTCGGATGGCGCGAAGTTCACGATCGATCCGACGACGGGTGCGCTGTCCTTCATCGCCGCGCCCGACTTCGAGGCCCCGACGGACATCGTCGCGGGTGACGGCTTCGCCGGGAACAACATCTACGTGGTCGTCGTCAAGGCCACCGATGCAGCCGGGAACACTTCGACGCAGACCGTGACGGTGACCGTCACGAACATCGTCGACGAGGTCGCGCCGATCATCACGGGTCCGAGCGGCGGTGCGGGTGCGGCCACCAGCTCGGCCTCGGTCCCGGAGAACACGACGGCGGTGCACACCTTCACGGCGAGCGAGGCGGTCAACTGGACGCTGAGTGGCGCTGATGCGGCGAAGTTCACGATCACCGCGGGTGGGGCGCTGGCCTTCGCCGTCGCGCCGGACTTCGAGACGCCGACGGACGTGGGCGCTGGTGCGGGCAACAACACGTACGTCGTGACCGTGACGGCGACGGATGCCGGCGGCAACGTGGTGACCCAGACGGTGACGATCACCGTCACGAACGCTCCGGAGCTCGTGCTCGCCGGCTCGGCCCAGCCGAGCGTGGCGGTCGGTGAGGTGACGGAGCGGGTCGTCTTCACCGTCCAGAGCGGTGCGGTCCGGACCGCTGTGACCGGCGCGACGACGTTCAACCTCACCGCCAGCGGCGGTGGCACCTTCTACTCGGATGTGAACGGCACGACCCCGATCACCAGCGCCACGGTGCCGGCGGCCGCCGATTCCTTCGTGGTCTACTACAGCCAGGCCGCCGGTGCGGGGACCACCACGACGCTGACCGCGACGCGGTCGGCGGGTGATGCGGTCGCCGCGGCGTCGGTGAACCTCAACGTCACGGCCGCTGCGTCGGCGGCGAGCCGGTTGACCGGCATCGTCTGCTCGGCGACGACGGGCAATTCGAACAGCGCGGATCTCTCGCCGACGATCGACCCGGTCGACAACCCCTGCACGGCGACGGCGGGTCAGCTCCTCGTGATGATCATGTCGCACAGCCCGACGGCGAATCCGTACGACATGCCGACGTTCGCGACGCCGGCCGGGTGGACGCTCCTCCGGCAGGAGTCGGTCGGGACGGCCGCCACGCCGCGTCAGCTGCGGACCTACGTGTATTACCGCGTCGCCGCCTCGACGGGTGATGTCTCGGTGACATTCTCCACGGGCACCGGCGGATCGGCCCCGAAGGTTCGCAGCACCTACATCATCGCGGCGATCAACAACCCGAACGGGACGCCGATCGACGTCGACGCCGTGGCCTCGACGATGACGCCGACGGCGGGCATCACGACGCCGAGTGCGAACGCGACCTCCAACGGGTCGATGCTCCTCTCGTACACCGTCCAGGACATCGGATCGAACGCTTATACCGCGCCGGCGGGTCTCGCGACGGTCGGACAGGCCGGTAACGGCGGCCAGGCGGTCACGATGATCATCTTCTCGAAGGACCGGTTCTTCGCGGGGGCGACCCCGACGTACACCACGGGAACCGCGCAGATCGACGCCGCCTCCACGGCCGGTGTCGTGATCATCAAGCCACAGTGATGCCATGTCACGCCACCCTTCGCGTTCCTCCCATCCTGTGACGTCCAGCCTCCCTTCCGTCATGTCGAATCGAACGACCTTCCGCCGTCCCGCCGCCGTCGTGGCCGTCCTGGCCTCGCTTCTGGCCCCGTCGGCCGCCGCGGCGCAGGCCTGCCTCGGCCTCCACGCCACCCGGTCCGTGCCGGCGATGGAGATCATCAGCAACTTCCACCGCGACGGGCTGACCGGTCCGTCCTCGCTGGGGGCCACCCTGACGATGGGCGGGCTCTTCGCCGGGGTGCAGACCGGCGGTGACGCGGCCAACGGCCAGTCGGCGCTCTCGGGGAACGGCCTCGGGGTGATGGGCGGCGCCGGGATGAAGTTCGGCCCGCTCGACATCTGCGCCGGTGCGCAGGTCTCGCGCGACGAGACGGCCGGCTTCTCGCCGACCAGCGCGAACGGCGTCTTCGGCGGCGCGGCGATCCCGCTCCCGAAGATCCTCGGGATGCAGTTCTCCGCGTTCGGTGTCATGACGCAGGAGTCGCGCACCAACGCCCCGATCGGTGGGACCGAGACGACGGAGCAGGGCCTCGCCTTCCGGACCGGTCTCGCGACCTATCCGCGTCCCTGGCTCGGTCTCCGCGTCTACGAGGATCGTGCCGAGGAGTACAATCGCCTCGGCTTCAGCGTCGGCATCGCGTTCGGGCTCCGCACGACGGACTCGGACCGTGACGGCGTCAGCGATTCGATCGACCGCTGCCCGAACACCCCGACCGGCACGCCGGTCAACGAGGGTGGCTGCCCCCGCGACACCGACAACGACGGTGTCATCGACACGCAGGACCGCTGCCCGAACACCCCGGCGCTCACCCCGGTGACCGCCGATGGCTGCCCGCGTGATTCGGACGGCGACGGCGTGATCGACACCGCGGACAAGTGCCCGAACACGCCGGCGAACACCCCGGTCACCGCTGAGGGCTGCCCGCGTGATTCCGACAACGACGGCGTGATCGACGCCAAGGACGCCTGCCCGAACACCCCGGCCGGGACCCGCGTGAACCCCGATGGCTGCCCGCCGAACGATCAGGACGGCGACGGTGTCATCGACACGCAGGACAACTGCCCGAACACGCCGATCGGCACTCGCGTCGGCGCCAATGGTTGCCCGCCGGACACGGATGGCGACGGTGTCATCGATACCGCCGACAAGTGCCCGAACACCCCGCGGGGCATCGCGGTGAACGCCGAGGGCTGCCCGCTCGACGCGGACCGCGACGGCGTCCCCGATACGCTCGACAAGTGCCCGAACACCCCGGCCGGCACGCAGGTGGACGCCGAGGGCTGCCCGGGCGACCGTGACCGCGACGGCATCGCCGACAACGTCGACGCCTGCCTCGATTCGCCGGCCGGCTCGGCGGTGGACACCCGCGGCTGCCCGAAGATGTTCGCCGACGCGTCGACCTTCACGCTCACCGGTGTGACGTTCGAGACCTCTAAGGCCGTGATCCGCCCCAGCTCGTTCGCCAAGCTCGACTCGGTGGCGGCGGCGCTGGTCGCGAATCCCGAGGTGCGCGTCGAGATCTCGGGTCACACCGACAACCAGGGTCCGGACGCCCCGAACCAGCGCCTCTCGCAGGCGCGGGCCGAGGCGGTCGTCCGCTACTTCGTCGAGAAGGGCGTCGCCGCCAGCCGGATGGAGGCGAAGGGCTACGGCGAGAGCCGACCGGTCGCCACGAACGCGACGGCGGCCGGTCGGGCCGAGAACCGCCGCGTCGAGATGGCGAAGCTGCCCTGATCCGCTGTTGACTTGACGTTCGCGAAGGGCCCCGGGATCCTCCCGGGGCCCTTCGTGCCTCACCGCGCACCGAGCTGTTCCCGGCCACCCGCGTGGATCGGGAGGTCACGCTCCAGTGTTCCCGACCGCCACCACCCCTCGCAACCCATCCTGATGACCGACCAGACCACCGCCCGCGCCGACCTCGGCCTCCTCGTCATCCGCGCCGCCACCGGCGTGACCCTCGCGGCACATGGGGCGCAGAAGGTCTTCGACCGGGGGCTCGGTGCCGTGGCCGAGGGGTTCGCCGGGATGGGGATCCCGTTGGCGGGCATCGTCGGGCCGATGGTCGGACTCGGGGAGCTGCTCGGCGGGATCGCGCTCGCCGCAGGCTTCCTCACCCGCTGGGCGGGGGCCGGCCTCACGATCATCATGGCGGGGGCGCTGAGCATCGTGCACCTCAAGAACGGGTTTTTCGCCGGGGACGGGGGGATCGAGTTCGTCCTCGTGCTCGGCGCCGCGGCGGCGGGAGTCGCCCTCGCGGGCCCGGGCCGGTACTCGGTCGATGCCTGGCGCGCGGGACGCGAGGGGTGATCGGGTGACGCTCCCGCCCGCCCGCCCACGGATCGCCTTGGCGGATGGTCAGCGGCTCGTGCTCGAGGCGCTGGCTCGGTCGGTCTCGGCCGTCGCGACCGTGGTGGGGATCGCGACCGATGGGGCGGCGTTGCTGGAGGTCGTTGAGTCGGCGCGTCCCGGCATCGTCCTGACCGACGATCAGTTGCCCGGGCTCTCCGGGCTCGAGGCGATCCGTCGGCTCCGCTCACCGGGGGAGGCGGCGAGCGCCGTCATCGTGCTCCGCGCCGCGGCGGACCCCTTCTTCGGTCGAGTGGCACGTGACGCCGGTGCGGCGGGGCTCCTGAGCCGGGAGGCGAGTGTGGAAGAGCTCTGGGAGGCGATCGCGACGGTGGCCCGTGGTGGGCGGCACTTCGGGCCCGCCTGGGGGAGCGCGGGGGATGGCGTCGCGCCCATGCCGAGTCCGGTGCTGACGGACCGTGAGGTCGAGATCCTCTCCCTCGTGGCGCAGGGTCTGACCGCCGAGTCGATCGCGAGTCGCCTCGGGATCTCGGGCCGGACGGTGAACTTCCACAAGCAGAACCTGCGCGCGCGGCTCGGGGTCTCGACGACGGTCGAGGCCGTGGCCTGGCTCGGACGGCAGGGGCGCTGACCTGCCGGGCCCGCCTCAGGCGCGAGGTGGGGTCGTGTCACGCTCCCGCGTGGATGTCTCGCTACGGGGTGTCGCGCACGAGCACCACGGCGCCGCGGGGCGGGATGCGTAGCACGTCCTGCGGCGACGACCGCCCGGCGGATGACCCTTCATCGGTCCGTGGCCAGGCGACCGTCCACGGGCCGCCGTCAGGCCAATCGATCTCGGCCGGCACGTCCGAGGCGTTGAGCGCCACCACAGCCGCCTCCGCCCCGAGCCGTCGGGCGTAGACCGCCACGCGGGCTGCGTCGTCGGTCCTCAACCACTCGACGGCGCCATCCGCGAAGAGGCGCTGGTGAGCCCGTCGCAGCGCGGCGAGCTCGCGATAAATGCGGCGCAGCCCGGTGTCGGGGGCGACACGATCACGGGATCGCGGCCGGCCGAAGGGGTGGACCACCTCGTCCTCGTACGCGAGATCGTCCCACACGACGGGCTTCCGCGGGTCGGGGTCGTCGGCGCCCCACATCCCCGATTCATCGCCGTTCCAGATGTGTGGCGCACCGACCCAGGTGAACTGCTGGGCGAGGATGATCGTCATCCGTTCGCGCGTGATGGCATCGGGACGGTCGATGCGGTACCCGGCGTCGTCCCGTGGGGTCGCGCGGAACTTGTTCTTGCCGCGGTTCTGGATCGCGGTGCCGAAGCGCGGCGTGTCGTGGCTCGCCGTGAGGTTCATCAGGGCGCGCTGGAACGAGGGCCGGATGCCGTCGCGGGTGGCGTCGAGGGCGGCGCGGAACCCGGTGGCGGTGAGCGCCGGTTCGGCCTGGGCGAGGAAGCGTCGCGTCGGATCGAACCACTGATAGTGCATCACGGCGTCGAAGACGTCGCCTTGGAGCCACGGGTCGGGGTTCCAGAGGGAATCCGGCCACTGCTGCCACCAGACCTCCCCGACGAGGTACGCCTCCGGGTTGATGCCGCGGACGACGCGCCGGTATTCGCGCCAGAAGTCGAGCGGGACGACGTCGGCGACGTCGAGTCGGAACCCGTCGATGCCATCGGACGGGTCACCGTCGCCGTTCGGGTCCAGCCACCGCCGGGTGACGGCGAGGATGTGTCGGCGCACCGGCTCGACGAGGGTACCCGGGATCGCGCCATGCGTCTGGCCCACGGGGCGCCCGGTCTTCTTCCACTCGGGGAGGGAGGGGACGTTCGCCCACCCGCGATAGCGGAACTCGTTGGTGTCCGGGGTCGCGGGGTCGTCGAAGGCGTCGATCTCGTACCAGTCGGCGTAGGCGGACGCGCGGCCCTTGGCGAGGATGTCCTGCCAGGCCCAGAAGTTCACCCCCGTGTGATTCCACGAGAAGTCGACGATGATCCGCATGTCGCGCGCGTGCACCTCGCGGACGAGGCGGAGGAAGAGCGAGTCGGCGGCGGTCCAGCGCCAGGTGGCGGGGTCGGCCGGGGATTCGGCGGCGATGATGGCCTGGTCGCCCTTCGGATCGGGACCGAGGTTGTGATCGATGTGGTGGTAGCTGCGCGCGTCGAACTTGTGGAGCGACGGCGCGTCGTTGATCGGGTTCAGGTAGAGCGCGGTGACGCCGAGGTCCTGCAGGTAGTCGAGTCGGTCGAGCACGCCTTGGAGGTCGCCGCCGTAGCGTCGGAAGGAGACGGACCCGTAGAAGTCCATCCCGGCGGCCTTCGCCCAGGGATCGAGGGCGTACCAGTCGTGGCCCCAGGGGGTCGGGGCCCAGTTCGCGGGGACGGGCTCTGGGGTGTAGGGCTGGATGTCCGCGGCGGTCGGGTCGTTGGACGGATCGCCGTTGCGGAAGCGTTCGATGAAGATCTGATACCAGACCGCGTCGGCCGCCCAGGTAGGGGCCTCGGTCAGCGGGGTGGCGGGGGTGGTGGTGCGGCCGCAGGCGGAGAGCGCGGAGAGTCCGACGCAGACGGCACCGATGGCGAGCCGGCCCGCGCGGCGGGTGGTCAGAGCGAGAGGCATCGTTATTGAGGCGGAGCGGTCCCGAGGGTGGGGGCGGAGGGAGGGAGGGGGCGACCGTCGCGTTGGAAGGTATCCCCGAATCGACCGCCTCGGCGGTGGATGCGACGGTGGAATCGGCGGTGGTTCTCGACGGGCGGTGTCGCCGGCTGCTGTGGTAGACTGGCCCGTGACCGCGCCCTAGGTTTCCCTGATGCCCATCCCCGCACTGCGTCAGGTTGTTCCTCACCTCGCGCTGCTGGTCAGCGCTCTCAGCTTCGGCCCGCTCGTCGTCGGCGCGCAGGGGCGCCAGGTCCAGGTGAACGGCTACGGCCACCAGGAGTACTCGGTGCTCGATGGGGCGGAGCGCGACGCGTTCTTCTCGATCGGGGAGCACAGCCTCTTCGTGACCGGGAAGGCGAGCGACCGGCTCTCGTTCCTCGGCGAGTACGTGATCCGGTTCACGGGGACCTCGTCGACCGGCTACCTGCCGAGCATCGAGCGGTCCCTCCTGCGATACAGCGTCACCGCGAATCACGCGGTCATCGCCGGCAAGGTCCACACGCCGGTGAATTACTGGAACGACGTCTACCATCACGGCCGCGTCTTCTTCCCGGTCATCGACCGTCCGTTCGCCTTCAGTCACTTCGTGCCGCTGCACACGCTCGGGGTGCAGTGGCAGGGCCAGAACCTCGGGAAGGCCCGCGTCGGGTACGATGTGATGCTCGGCAACGGCATCGACGGCTCCGACGTGAAGCAGGAGGGTGTGTCGCCCGCGGCGATGGTGGCGGTGCACGCGAAGCCGATCGACGGGATGCGGATCGGTGCGTCGTACTACCACGATTACCTCGAGAAGAACGCCTACGGTGCGCACGCGGGGCACACGACGGCGCCGGAGATCCCGGTCTCGGAGCGGTATACGGGGGCCCTCGACTTCACGCTCACGAGCCTCTCGGTGGCCTGGTTCGGGGAGCGGATTGAGTTCCTGCATGAGCACACGTTCAACAACACCCGCACCGACTCGCTCGGTGTGGCGCGGAACCACTCCGACTTCACGTATCTGGGCGTGCGGCTCGGCTCGGTGATCCCCTACGCCGTGAACGAGCACCTGCGCACGGCGGATAACGACCTCCGCGTCTATCCGCTCGCCAAGTTGAAGGTGGCGCTCGGCGTCCGGCTCGAGGCGAGCCCGCTCGTGAACCTCAAGCTGCAGGTGGAGCGTCAGCGGGAGACACACTGGCACGACGGGTCGGCGCACCGGTCCGCCGGTACGGCGCTCCGCATGCAGCTGGCGTACGGCTTCTGATGCGCGGACGCTCTCGGCTTTTCCGTCTGCTGGTCGTCCTCGCGGGGCTGGTGGCGAGTCCCCTCGCCGGCGGCGTGCAGGCCCAGGCGTTCGACGGGCTCGCCGTTTTGGCGAACGTCCGGGGCGTCGAGTCGCTCACGCGCGCGG
>Ga0315901_10009869_pt1 | contig 10939 bp, 11 predicted proteins | sample LakEriMetagenome_10_FD_203761 | JGI IMG/M metagenome (GOLD analysis project Ga0315901, IMG submission 203761) | Freshwater fungal communities from buoy surface, Lake Erie, Ohio, United States - Buoy 2 MA116 | ecosystem: Environmental > Aquatic > Freshwater > Lake | place: USA: Lake Erie, Ohio...
AAGGCGCTACTGGCCGGAGCCATTGCTTCCTGCCTGGCGACCGTTGCCGTGCCGGCCCAGGCCCAGTCTGTTCCGGGCACTGCATACTTCGGTTACAGCCCGAACAACATCACCCTTTCTGTACCGGTACGCGCTACCATCGGCAGTCAGTGTGGTTTTGCCACCGGGGCCGTGCCGACGACCAGCCTTAATGTGGGGCAGATCGATACCACCGGCTGGACCCGTGACGTCGCATTCACTCTGGAATGCACCGGGCCGTCCCGGATCGCGATCCTTTCGAGCAACGGCGGCCTGAAGACGACCGGCACCGTGACCGATCCGGGCTATCTGGGCCTCGCCCCCTATAACGTCGCGGTCAACGTGGTCCGCACCGGCGGCACGACCACCGGCAATTGCGCGGCGGCGGACCTGCTGAGTTCGGCGGCAACCGCCTGCGCACTGCGCGGCACGGCATCGACCACGGTTGGCCTGCACGTAACGTCACCATCGTTCGGCCTGGCCGGATCCTATGTCCGCGTCAGCGCGCCAGCCTACCCGGGTCCGGGCGTGCTGGTGGCGGGCACGTACAACGACACGCTGACAGTAACGATTTCACCCGCGGCCTAGGCGGCGGGAGATGGGAATGCCCGCGGCAAGGGTACGCCTCGGGAAGAATGAACCGCCGGACCACCGGCATTTGAGTGAGGAAGCGAAGATGAAGAAGATTGCTCTTATTGCGATGGCCGCTTCGGCAGCAATCGCCACCCCGGCTGCCGCGCAGACGGTTTCGGGTACCATTACGCTGACCGGCTCGGTCAGCGACAAGTGCCTGGTCGTCCCGGGCGGCGGCACCAGCATTTTTGGTCAGACCGTCGGTTTTGGCGAACTGGCCCAGGCCGACGGCACGCTGCGTGCCGGTCTGGCAACCGAATTCAACACTCTGGGTATTGGCGCTCGAGTGGTTTGCACCACGGCGGCTCCGAGCATCACGGTTGATGCCACTGCTCTTGCAACCGCCGCTGCCCCAGCAGCCGGTTACGACAACAGCATCGATTTCCTGGCCACCGTCAAGGTCGACACTACCGACACTGCCGACGTGCCGTTCACCAATGACAGCGGTTCCGCCAACGGCGTTGCAACCCCGATCGGTGGCCGTTTGGCCAACAACGGCGGCAACAACATCACCGTCGAAGCCAGCAATTTCCGGACCAACGCGCTGACTGACATTCTCGTCGCCAGCCCGACTTACACCGGCAGCATCGTGGTTTCGATCGCACCGAACTAATCGTCGACCTGATAGGAGCGTAACCAATGCGCAATCTTATTATCCTAGCCGCGCCCATCGCGCTTTTGGCCAGCCCGGCGCTCGCCCAGAGCTCCTCCGGCACGGTCTCCATCGACGGTTCGGTTGCCGGGCGCTGCCTGTTCACCGTTCCCAGCAAGACCATTTCGCTGGGCGAACTGGCTCTCAGCGGCACCGGCACCACCGCCGGCAAGCTGGACACCGCCAAGGTCAACGGTCGTACCGAGACCCTGGTCGGCTGGTGCAACAACGCGGCGGCGACCATGACGGTCACCAGCACCGAGTTGACCAACCCGGCGACCGCAGCCCCAGGCTTCGACAACCGGATTGACTACACCGCAACGGCGGTCGCCAACAGCGCCAACGCTTCCGATACCAGCCTGACCGCCGGTGCCGGTGCAACGCAGCCTGTCGGGATGTTCACCGGCAATGTCGTCGTCACCCTCTCGGCTGCGTCGACCCCGACCAGCGGGCTGCTGGTGGCCGGCGCCTACACCGGCAACGTCGTCGTGACGCTTGCTCCGACCATCGCTCTGCCCTGAGGCCCGGCGATAGTCTGAATGCCTGCAACAAGGAAATTGGCAATGAAGCAGTTGACCGGCCTGTTCGCGATCCTTCTGACGGGAGTTCCCGCCAGCGCGATGGCGCAGTCCGATACCGGCACGGTCGGTATCGACGGGCGGGTTGCTCCGATCTGCATCCTGGGCGATCCTTCGCCTGCGGTGGTGGACCTGGGCATCCTCGCGGCGACTTCCGGCCCACGGGTCGGCAAGATCTCCGTGCTGCCCAGCCGGACGGTCAATCTGCCCGCCAGTTTCTGCAACTTTGCCGGATCGGTGGTCTCGGTTCGTGCGAACGCCTTGCTTGCAGCTGACGCTTCCTCTCCCCAGCCCGGCTTTGCCCGCGCGGTGAACTACACCGCAACGGCAGCCGGCTGGGCATCGGGGAATGCCACAGTGACCACGGCAGCCCTTGGCAATGGCACTTCGGCCAGCGCCACGGGCACGGGGGCTACCCAGCCCCTGCCAAAGATCGCCGATATCGGCGTGACCCTTTCGAACTTTACCGTCCCGGGTGACCTGATCCTGGTGGCGGGCAACTACAGCGGCGTTGTCACGGTGACCCTTGGTCCCGCGGCCCTTCCTTGAGGATCTTTGAGATGAACAAGCTGCTTCTCGCCCTATCCGCACTCGCCGTGGCTCTGCCCGGTGCTGCGCAGGCGCAGTCGACCACCTCGACCAAGGAATTCGCGGTGATCGGCTCCGTTCCGCCGATGTGCGCCGGTGGCACCCTGACCGGAGGCAACAGCACCTTTGATCTGGGTGTGCTGATCGACACCACCACCGGTTTCCTGCGGACCGACCTGGCCGCGCCGAACAAGGTGCTGACCGGTTCGTTTTGCACCACCCGCAGCACGATCAACGTAACTGCCACGCCGCTGACCGCCCAGAACTTCACCGCCACGCCGCCAGCCGGCTTCTCGCGGACGGTGAACTACACGGCCACGGCCGCCGGCTGGACCACTACGGCCGCCAGCTTCAACACGGCATCGGCCACCAATGCCGCCGCAACCCAGACGCGCAACACCGCCTTCACCGGTGACATCACCGTCGGGATCGGCAGCTTTGCCACGGGCGGGGGCAACAGCCTGCGGATGATCGCAGACACCAGCTATCGCGGCCTCGTCACCGTCACGCTTGCAGCGGTGAACTGAGCCATGGCCGCGCGCCCCATCCTGGCCGGACTGGCCCTGGCATCCAGCCTGGCGCTGGCTGGCCAGACCATGGCCCAGACCCCTGGCCCGATCGCCACGCGGACCATGCCGGTCGCTGGCACGGTGCCCAATGTCTGCACCATGGATCGCGGCCGCGTGCAGCCCGGCGGACTGATCAACATCACTGGCCTGGACGGCGACACGCTGCGGATTCAACAGCTGACCGATCCGCAGACGCTGGCTGCGCGCTCGGCCAGCGCCACGATCTCATTCGTCGCAATGTGCAATTTCCCGCACCAGATCCGGCTTGAATCGCAGAACAATGGCCTGTGGCCGGTCGACGCCCGCGTCGCTTCGATCACGCCGGGCTTTGCTTCGGCCCTGCCCTACCGCGCGGATGTCGCCTGGGGTCAGACCACCGGCAGCCTTGAAGCAAACGCCACGGTGCGGGCCGCCGCCGAGCAGCGCATCACCGTCAACGGTGCCAGCGTCGGCGATCTCCGACTGCGGGTCGAACTGCAACAGGGCGCTTCCAATGGCGAAGCCAACGCACCGGTCGTGGCAGGGATCTATACCGATACCCTGCGGATCTATCTGGAGCCCCGCTGATGCGCCGTCCGCTCTCTCTTGCTGCCGCACTCGCCGTCGTGGCGATCGGTTCGCCCGCCATGGCTCAGGTGATCGACACCGCCGGCCAGCGGCTCGACATTGCCGGCACGGCCCCGGCGGCCTGCGTGATTAACGCGCCGACTGCCAGCAATGCCCGCAACGCCACTTTCTCGGTGTCCGGCAATTCGACCGTCAGGGTCGATTACGGGGTACTGGTCGATCAGAACACCGCGCTGACCCAGGCCAGTGCGATCGACATTCGCCTGCCGATGGTCTGCAACGCGCCGGGCCGGATCGTGGTTCGCTCGGAAAACCGCGGGCTGCGGCCGGCCGGCAACCAGCGCGGCTCCGGGGGCTTCCTTGATGTCGTCGATATCGATGTCGGGGTGCGCTGGCTGGGCCAGAGCGCCAGCCTGACCACCATGCAGGGCGGTGGCATGCTTGAAAACAGCCAGCCGGCCCGTGGGGATCTGGAAGTGGCACTGAATACTCGCGCCGGCCAGGGGCCGCTCGTGGCGGGCAATTATAGCGATACGATCGTCATCGAATTCCAACTGGCGATGTGAACGGACGGAATTGGATGACGACCCGGAGGGTAATGTGAAGCTGACCAGGAAACTTGCGTTAACCATGTTTTGCGCCGCCATGCTGCCGGTGCAGAGCGCGTCGGCCATGACTGTGCAGCCGGTGGTGATCGACCTCCAGACGGCGGGCCGCGGCATGTCGCAGACGGTGACGGTGGAGAACACCTTCGCCAATCCGCTGCCAGTGGAAATCCGGATCCAGGAACTGGAGCTGACTGCTGACGGGATCAAGCAGACAGGCAAGGATCCGGGCGACCTGCTGGTCTTCCCGCCCCAGGCGCTGATCGAGCCGGGGCAGACCCAGACCTTCCGCGTGCAGTACGTGGGCGATCCCGCACTGGCCAAGAGCAAGCACTACTACATCACCGTGGCCCAGCTGCCGGTTAAGCTGCCCGAAGGCCAGTCGGCGATCCAGATCCTCTATAATTTTCAGGTGCTGGTCAGCATTTCGCCCGGCGGCGGCAAGCCGTCGCTGGCAGTCCAGAGCTCTGAACTGGGCAAGAACGAAGCCGGTAAATCGGTCCCGATCGTAACCGTGGCCAATGCTTCCAACGCGCATGGCTACCTGTCGGGTGGCAACCTGCGCCTGGTGGCCAAGGACGCCAGCGGCAAGGAAGTGCTGCGCCGAACCCTGTCGGGCGCAGAGATCCAGCAGACCATCGGCTTTGGCCTGATCGGCGGCAACCAGAGCCGCAAGGTGACTGTCCCGGTCGAGTTGCCCGAAGGCAGCAGCTCGGTCGAAGCCAGCTTCAGTTCGGATAACTGATCATGACACGCCGGGGCCATCGCATCTGCCTGTGGTTTGGAGCCAGCCTGCTGGCGCTGACCGCACCCAGCATCGCCTGGGCCGAAAGCGGCCAGGAAGCGACCAGCGCGCCGCCGGCGCGGGCCGAGCGACTTAACCCGACCGGCCGCAATATCGTCCTGACCGTGCCCGCCAAGGATGGGGCCACCTATCTGGGTGACATGCCGCTGACGATCGGCGCCGATGACAGTCTGAGCTTCCCTGCCGAGCGCGCCTTGCAGGTGCTGAGCGAAGTGCTCGCCCCCGATGTGATCGAAACCCTGCGCACGCGCTTTGCCGGACGCCCGACAGTCGGCCCGCAGGACTTCGCGACCTCCGGCATTCAGGTCAGCTACAATCCACGGACGCTGGAACTGAGCTTCACGATCCCGGTTGAACGCCGCGCCTCGCGCCGGATCTCGGTGACTGCGCTGGATCGCGCGCGGATCGGGGAAGTGATCCGTCCTGCCAATTTCAGCGCCTACCTCAATGTCCGCGGTTCGGTGGACCTGGTCGAGCAAGGGTTTGACACCGGCTTCCAGGAGCCGGTGTTCCTGCTGGATGGCGCAGCGCGACTGGGCCAGTTCGTGCTTGAGAGCGACGCCATCTGGAACCCCGGCGGGATCGGGCGCGATTTCCAGCGGCTCGGCACGCGCGTGGTGCTCGACGATCTCGACAATGTGGTCCGCTGGACCTTCGGCGATCTGGAAACCCAGTCGCGCGGCTTCCAGAGTGTGCCAGATATTGCGGGCTTTGGCGTCAACCGCAGCTACAGCATCCTCAACCCGCAGCAGATCGTGCGTCCGCGCGGTGACCAGACCTTCCAGCTTGAACGACCGGCCACGGTCGAAGTGCTGGTCAACGGTCAGCTGGTCCGCCGGCTGCAGCTGGCACCGGGCCAGTACAACATGCGCGATTTCCCCTTTGCGCAGGGTGCCAACGACATCCGGGTCAACATCCTTGACGATGCCGGGCGGACCGAAACGCTCCGCTTCAACTTCTTCATGGACCAGACCCAGCTGGCGACGGGTCTGACCGAGTTCGGCGCCTATTTCGGCGTTCACGCGCCGCTGGGCGTCAACGGCCCCGATTACAGTGACGATGTGGTCTTGTCGGGCTTCATTCGTCATGGCCTGTCAGACCGGGTAACGGTCGGCGCCAACTTCCAGGGCGATGCCCGCACCAAGATCGGCGGGCTGGAAGCCGTCTTCGCAACCGCGATCGGCTCGTTCGGCCTGCAAGGTGCACTGAGCGACGTGAAGGGGGTTGGCGGCGGCGGCGCCTTCCAGGCCACGTTCCAGCGCCTGTTCCAGCGGCGCAACGGCCAGGCCGATACCTTCAACCTGTTCTTCGAGCACCGCAGCCGCAATTTCGCGCCCGTCGCGTTCTTCCTGCCGGTCAACCCGTTCAAGTACGAAGTCGGTGGCGGCTATACCCATGCCTTCAACCAGTATGTCTACGCCGGGTTCGATGCGCGCTTCTCCAAGGGACGCGGCACCGTTTCTGACGTGCATAACTATCGCCTGACGTCGGGCTGGCGCATTTCGCCGCGCACCACGCTGACGGCGGAAGGCCGCTATGAGCGTGACAGCCGGGGCAAGCTGTTCAGCGGCTTCCTTTCGCTGACGCACCGCTTTGGCCGCAATTCGAGCATCCGCACCGAATATGACAGCCGCGACAACCGTATGCGCGCTTCTTACCAGACGCTCAGCGGCTCGGGCGTGGGCAGCTATAACGTTACGGCCGATGTCGAACGCTCGGATCTGGGTGCCGGCGTCAACGTCAACGCCAACTACTTCACCAACCGGGCGGAGCTGGGCTTCAGCCACTTTGGCAACTTCACCCGCGGGTTCGGCAGCAGCCTGAACCAGCGCAGCACCTTCCGCATGGGCACCTCGATTGCCTTTGCCGATGGTACTGCCTCGGTCGGCCGCCCGATCTATGACAGTTTCGCCATCGTCAAGCCGCACAAGAGCCTGAAGAAGGCGGACGTGCTGGTCGAGCCGACACCGTTCGGCCTGGCTGCCAACACTGGTACCCTGGGTGCGGCAACGATGCCCAGCCTGTCGTCCTATTCCGAGCGCACTGTGCCGGTGGACGTCGCCAATGCCCCGGCCGGCACCGACATTGGCCAGGGTTCGTTCAAGCTCTTCCCGACTTACAGGAGCGGCTATGTGCTTGAGGTCGGCTCTGATTACAACGTCACGGCACTGGGCACGATGCTCGACATCGATGGCCAGCCGGTCTCGCTCGTCTCGGGTACTGCCAAGCAGATCGGCAAGGCTGATGGCCCGACCCTGACCATGTTCACCAACCGCGATGGCCGCTTTGGCGCCACCGGGCTCGCGCCCGGAAAATGGCGGGTCGAGATGCTCGACGCCAAGAAGTCGGTGTTCATCATAACCATTCCGGAAGATTCGCAAGGCATTGTCCGCCTTGGTGAAATCGCCGCGGAGAAGGATCGTTGAAGATGTCGAAGAGCAATTCTCTGAAAGCAGTTGCTTTCGGGCTGGCAGCCATGCTGGCCGGCTGGAGCGGAGAGGCGCTGGCCAACCGGTGTGGGCTAGAAACCGCCAGCGGCGGAACGGCCAACCTGGTCTATGATCCGTTCAAGAATAATGCCACGACGCTCACCGTCACCAACCTCGTTCTGCGGCGCATCAACGGCTCCGGCGGCGAAAAGACGATGGACATCAATTTCTACCTGAAGGCGCAATCAGCTGCCCTTGACGGTATGCAGGTTACAGTTGTTTCAGCCACAGGCCTTGGCACGCCTGCCGGCATCGGTAACCAGATCTTTCATAACTTCACTGGTCCGTTCCCTACTCCGAGTGTCGCCGTCAATAACACCGCGCCGCCCGGCACTTTCTATTGGAACTTTGGTGGGAACGATCCGAACAGCGATACAATTACACTTGGCTTGGCTTTCACAATACCAGGCAACCTCAACATTCCAGCTTCCACAACGATCCCACTTGACATCATCTATGCCTGCGATGGCACCGGGAAGGGTGGCAACTTTACCGAGAATGGCACCTTCAGCGGCGCATTTCAGGCCCAGATCACCGTGCTGTCAGCACTACAGGCATCATTCGTGGGGACCGCACTGGACTTTCAGGACATTACCAATGTCGATAATCTGGCAGCGCCTTCTCGGAATACCGGCACGTCCAACCATGTCCGGGTGCAGTCGTCAGGCGCCTACACGGTTTCGCTGACCTCGTTGAATGGCTACCGGCTCAAGCATCCGGCCGGCAGTCTGACTGTGCCGACTGAACGAGTGAATTATGAGCTCAAGTTCCTGGGTACGACCCGCAATGAACTTGCGACTACGCCTATTACCCAGAACTGTGCGCGTGCCGGTGTTGGTACTGGCGCGAGCAATGAAGACCGGCTGACCTTGGTCGCTACCCTGCGCGAAGGCGGCGTGGGCAAGACCCCTTCGCCGACCGGCCCCTATACCGACGAGCTGACTGTCACGATCACACCGCAGGACATCCTGACCAGTTACCCGACTGACTGCGGATTGATCCCCCTGCCGTAAGGCAGCAAGCAACACCCCAAACGAAAACGCCGCCCCGGCTCCAGCCAGGGCGGCGTTTCGCATTCGGGGGGATAATCCCGCTTAGAGCGGTTGGATCCGGAAGCTGATCGCCCCGGCTTCAACGCCCTTGGGCAGGTCGAGCGCGAGCTCCTGGCTGGTGATCGCAGCACGGTTCGACTGGCTGATCACCGAAGTACCGTCCTTGCCCAGCGGCACCGGCTTGCCACCGACAATCAGCTTGGCCCGCGACAGCGAGGGCGAATAGTCGGCATGCACGCGATAGCCATTGGGGCTGTTGCAGAACTCCTTCAGCGCCCCGAGCGAGACAGTCCCCGCGCTGGGGCTGACAAAGCTGCTGTCCACCGAGGCACGGCAGATCACCGGCACATAGCCGACGAGCTGGATGGCAAACTGGCCCGATCCAACACCGACACCCGGCGCAAAGGCCGTGGCCGGAGCCGTCAGGGCAAATATTCCGGCCACAGAGGCGGCCATCAGGCGCATGTTCATATCTGGTACTCCCGAATTTGCGTCGGGTGCTGAATGCCACGTCAACCTCAATGCCCGCTCACCGAGTGAGGTTAACGGCCGGCTAAGGAAATCTGGCTGGTGGCAAGGGCTTGCCGGGGCATTTGCCGCCGAACTCCGCGGTATCTTGTCGGTTGTTCCGCAGCAGGCAGGCGCTTACCCGCACCTGGCGGGAATGCACTTGCCAAAAAAAATTGAACCACCTGCTTGCTGTCCGGGACGCGATCATGGTCGGCGCAAGACGAGGACGGCAACTTGCCGACCAGCACTGTCTGGCTCCATGGCCTCGGCAGGTGGGCAGCAGCTTCTTGTTCCGGATGGCCTGTCAGCCCTGTCCTGCCGCATGCCCCACGGCCTCTGCAACCATCTCCCGAAGTGGCAGGCGTGCAGCCATGCGCACTGCCAGCAAGGCCGTGCCACTAACCTTGCGCTGAACAAACAGGGTGTCCGCCGGGGGCACGTGCCACGCCGACCGATCGGCTGCGATTGATTCCGCGTGCCGGCGCACTTCCTCGACAAAGGAACGGTCGGCAAAATCGAACAGGCCGGGTTTGCCGAGGTGGCGCATCAGCACGGCGATCATCGCATCGAGCGCGGGTGCATGGCGTTCCAGCGTCACGGGCGAGACAAAGCCAACGTCCAGCAAGGCCGCCTTGAGCGCCGCGGCATCATCAGCCAGGCCGGCATGCATGAGCCGGCGATAAGCGGTCGTGGTCGCCACGGGCACGGGGCGCGCAGCCCCGAAATCAAGCAGGACGATCCGCCCCGTCTCTGCCTGCCAGCGATAATTGGCAAAGTTGGGATCGGTCTGCATGAAACCGAATTCGAACAGCTCGCGCAGGACAAGGCCCAGCAAAGCCCCGAGCGCCTTATCGCGCACCGCTTGTTCGGAACCTTGCAGGGTTTCGATCGGCGTCCCCGGGATAAAGTCCATTGCCAGCACACGCTGCCCGGAAAACTCGGCAATCGGCTCCGGCACGATGAAATCAGGATTGCCTGCCAGCAGGGCACGATAGCGCAGCATCTGCTCCGCTTCACGGCCATAATCGGCTTCTTCCCTGAGCTGCTGTTTCGCCTCAGCCAGCAGCGGCGCAATGTCGAGGGTGGCTGGCAACAGGCTTGAGAGGCGCAGCAGGGTCGCGACGTTATCGACATCGGCATCGATGCTGGCCGCAACACCCGGGTACTGCACCTTTATCGCAACCAGCCGGCCATCGTGCAGTCTGGCACGGTGCACCTGGCCGATCGAGGCGGCGGCAAGCGGGGTGGCCTCGAACCGCGCGAACCGCTTGCGCCAGTCTTTGCCCCATTCGGCAGTCAGCACCTGGTTGAGCTGCGACGGCGGCATGTAATGCGCTGCATCGCGCAGCCGCGCCAGAATCTCGGTCAGTTCCGCTGGCAAAAGATCGCCGGCATCGAGCGAGATCATCTGCCCCAGCTTCATCGCCGCACCGCGTAGCCGGGAGAGTTGCTCGGTCACGCGCATGGCATTGCCGGGGGTTAGCAACAGATCGGACAGTTGCGGCCGCTCACCGGCAGCAAGCCGGCGCGCGCCTTCTGCCAGCATTCCTCCGGCGATTCCTCCTGCCAAGCGACCGAACGAGGACAGGCGCGACAGGCGCGCCGAAGGGACCTTGCGATAGCGGTCATCGTTCAACGCATGAACTCCTGCAACCGCGGGCGGATGTCCAGGAAACGCAGATAGAGCGCTTCAAGCATGCGCAGGAACAGCGGCCGGCGGGCCAGGTGCCCCACTGGCGAAAGCAAGGGAATCGCCCGCCACATCGCAGCAAAGGCCGCCGCGCCGGACAACAGCACCCCGTCCTCTCGCGCATGGAACCGGGCCATCAGCTGCGTCCGGTCAACCGGACAGTCGGTTGTTTCGCTGGCCACA
>Ga0315901_10009871_pt1 | contig 10939 bp, 8 predicted proteins | sample LakEriMetagenome_10_FD_203761 | JGI IMG/M metagenome (GOLD analysis project Ga0315901, IMG submission 203761) | Freshwater fungal communities from buoy surface, Lake Erie, Ohio, United States - Buoy 2 MA116 | ecosystem: Environmental > Aquatic > Freshwater > Lake | place: USA: Lake Erie, Ohio...
CTGCGCGAGGTCGGTGAACTCGTCGAGGGCGCGGCGGGCGATGCCGAGCGACACGGCCGCCACCCCGGAGGCGAGCAGGCTGAAGTTCGGGAACGCCGCGAGGTTGCAGTCCACCTGGCGCTTGCCGAGCATCGGCTGCACCGAGCGCCCCATCGGGACGTAGGCGCCGTCGACGCTGAAGTCGTTGGACCCGGTGCCGCGCAACCCCGCCGTGTGCCACGTGTCGTGGATGGTGACGTCGGCCGCGTCGAGGAACATGAGGTGGAACTCGCCGCCGTCGGTGACCGTGCCACCCGTGAGGTACTGCGAGTGCTGCGAACCGCTCCCCCACTGCCACCGTCCCGTCACCCGCCAGCCGTCGCCGTCGCGCACGGCGGTGCCGTTCGGGGCGTACACACCGCCGGTGATCACCTTCGGGTCGCCGTAGATCGCCCGCGCCCACTCGGGATCGAGGAACAGGCTCATCGACGACGTCGTCGAGGCGATCATCGTGCACCAGCCCGCCGCCCCGTCGGCGATCGACACCTTCTCGATCGCCCGCACCATGGTCATCGGATCGGCTTCGGGGCCGCCGTAGTCGCGCGGCACGCACATCCGGAACAGCTGCGCGTCGCGCAGTGCCTGCACCACGCGCTTGGGCAGCCGCCGCGACTGCTCGCACTTGTCGGCGTGCGCCTCCACGATCTCCTGGACGTGCTCGGCCGCCTCGACGAGGTCGACCCCACCTGCCCCGACGCCGGCCGCCGCCGCATTCACGACGAGCGCCCGGCGGCGCGCTGCGCCTCCGCCCACGTGAGGCCGGCGGTCACGTTCACGTCGTGGGGCAGCCCGAGCACCCGTTCGGCCACGATGTTGCGCTGCACGTCGCCCGTGCCGCCGCCGATCGTGAGCGCCTGGCTGAACATGTAGCCGTCGTACCAGCCGGGGTGGGCGAGGCCACCGGCCGGCTTCTCCGGACCGAGGCCCTTGGTGTCGGTGCCGGGCACGAACGCCTCGCTGCCGTCGCCCCCGGTGAGCATGCCGTGGGCACCGATCATGTCGCGTGCCAGCGACATCACGTGCTGGCCGTGCTCGTCGGCGAGGATCTTGCGGATGCTCGCCTCGGGGCCGGGCTGCTCGCCCTTCAGCGCCGCGGTGAGCGTGCGCAGGCGGATGAGGTCGAGCAGGGTGTGCTCGATGAACACGTCGGCGATGCGCTGGCGCAGCAGCGGGTCGTGCACACCGTCGGGGTGCGCCTCACGGATCGACTCGATCGCCTCGAGCGCCGTCGGCCCGTTGCCCCACAGCACGCCACCGGTGCTCAGCGACACGCGCTCGTTGCCGAGCGTCACCTTCGCGAGCCGCCACCCGTCGTTCAGTTCGCCGACGAGGTGGTCGGCCGGGATGCGCACGTCGGTGAAGAACACCTCGTTGAACGTGTGCCCGCCGGTCATCTCGGTGATCGGCCGGATCTCGATGCCCGGCGCGTCCATCGGGCACACGAAGTACGAGATGCCCTTGTGCTTCGGGACGTCCGGGTCGGTGCGGGCGATGAGGATGCCCCACCGTGCGTACTGGGCGCCGCTGGTCCAGATCTTCTGGCCGTTCACCACGAACTCGTCGCCGTCGCGCACGGCCCGCGTGCCGAGGTTGGCGAGGTCGCTGCCGCTGCCCGGTTCGCTGAACAGCTGGCACCAGAACTCCTCGCCCGACAGCAGCGGGAACAGGTAGCGCTCCTTCTGCGCCTCCGTGCCCGCGTACAGGATCGTCGGGCCCGCCCAGCCGATGCCGATCGGGTTCACCGGCCGGCGCACCCGCGCCTGGGACAGCTCGTCGTCGATGATCAGCTGGTGGATCGGGTCGGCGTCGAGGCCCCACGGCCGCGGCCAGTGGGGAGCGACGAGACCGGCCTCGGCCAGCTCACGACCCGAGGGGTTCGGGTGCTCGGCCAGCCAGGCGCGCACCTCGGCGCGACGCGGATCGTCCGCCGCCGGCAGTTCGAAGTCCATGCGGCCACTGTAGTGACCCACACGGACCCGGCCTTCGGGCGGGCCGGACCCTCTGGCTAGCCTCGCCACGATGACCGCCGCCGGATGGAACCTCGCCGAGATCTGGGAACGCAACGCCGACCGCTTCCCGGACGCGATCGCCCAGGTGTGCGGCGACCGCACCAGCACCTGGGCCGAGTTCGACCGGCGGGCCGACGGCATCGCCGCCGCCCTGCTCGCCGCCGGAGCCCAGCGCCAGGACAAGGTGGCGCACTACCTGTACAACTGCCCCGAGTACCTGGAGAGCATGTTCGGCCTGTTCAAGGCCGCGCTCGTGCCGGTGAACACCAACTACCGCTACAGCGACGACGAGCTGGTGTACCTGTGGGACAACGCCGACGCCGTCGCCGTGATCTTCCACGGCACGTTCGCCGACCGCTGCCAGCACCTGCGGGCCCGGGTGCCGGGCGTGCACACCTGGATCTGGGTCGACGACGGCAGCGGCCCGTGCCCCGACTGGGCGGTGCCGTACGAGACCGCCGCAGCGTTCGCCACCGGGCGCACCGTGCCGTCGTGGGGCCGCTCGCCCGACGACCTCTACCTCCTCTACACCGGCGGCACCACCGGCATGCCCAAGGGCGTGATGTGGCGCCAGGACGACATGATCGGCAGCCTCGACGCGCCCTCGAAGCGACCGCTGCCCCCCACGCCCGGCTGGGACGACTTCGACGAGCGCATCGCCAAGCCCGGCCCGCGCAACCTGCCCGCCGCACCGCTGATGCACGGCACCGGCGCGTTCAACGCGATGTGGAACCTCGCGCTCGCCGGCTCGGTCGTCACGCTCGAGGGCCGCCACTTCGACCCGGTCGAGATGCTCGACACCGTGCAGCGCCACCGGGTGAACTCGATGTCGATCGTCGGCGACGCGTTCGCCAAGCCGATCCTGCGCGCCCTCGACGCCGAACCCGACCGCTGGGACGTGTCGTCGCTGCGGGTGATCGTGTCGAGCGGCGTGATGTGGGCCACCGAGACCAAGCAGGGGCTGCTGCGCCACAACCAGCGGCTCATCATGATCGACAGCCTCGGTTCCAGCGAGGCGATCGGCATGGCCAGCCAGACCACGACCGCCGAGTCGGCCGGCGCCCCGGCGAAGACCGCCACGTTCTCGCTCGGCCCCAACACCAAGGTGCTCACCGAGGACGGCCGCGAGGTGCAGCCGGGCAGCGGCGAGCGAGGCCGGGTGGCCCTGCGCGGCCGCACGCCGGTCGGGTACTACAAGGACGAGGCCAAGTCGGCAGCCACGTTCGTGCTGGTCGACGGGGTGCGCTGGAGCATCCCGGGCGACTGGGCCGAGGTGGCCGCCGACGGCACGCTGATCCTGTACGGGCGCGGCAGCCAGTGCATCAACACCGGTGGCGAGAAGGTGTTCCCCGAGGAGGTCGAGGAGGTGCTCAAGCAGCACCCGTCCGTCGCCGACGCCGCGGTGGTGGGCGTGCCCGACGAGCGCTTCGGGCAGGCGATCACCGCGCTGGTGGAACCCCACACCGGCCACGACGTCGACGAGGCAGCGCTCGTCGCCCACGTGAAGGCCCACCTCGCGCACTACAAGGCGCCCAAGCGGGTGCTCTCGATCCACTCCGTCGGCCGCGCCCCCAACGGCAAGCTCGACTACAAGCGCCTCACCGCGCAGGCGCTCGACACGCTCGCCACCGGCTGACCGCGCCAGGCCGTCGACGAGGGCGTCCGATCCACCTCGAGCGATGTGGTATCGGATCCGATACCATGCGCGCCGATGAACGGGTCGCTCCTCCTGCGGCAGTGCCGCCACCGCGCCGGGCAGTCGCTGCGCGCCGCCGCCGCGGCGGCAGGAACCTCGCATGCCACCTGGTCGGCCTACGAACACCGACGACTCACGCCCTCCGCCGACACCCTCGACCGGCTCGTGCGAGCCACCGGCAGCGTCCTCGACGTCGCGATCGTCGGCCGGATCGCCGACCCCACCCGCGGCGCCGAACTCGAGGCCGTGCTCGACCTGGCCGAGCAGTTCCCCGCCCGCCACGACGCCGAGCTGCGCGCCCCCGTGTTCGGGCGCCGATCATGAGCGGACTCCGGCTCGTCGACCGCATCGTGGCGATCGGTGCGGCCCTCGACGGCGCCGGGCTTCCCCACGCCTTCGGCGGCGCGCTCGCGCTCGCCTGGTGCACCCAGCGAGCCCGCGGCACGATCGACATCGACGTCAACGTCTTCGTCCCGGCCGATCGTGCCGACGACGTGCTCGCGGCGCTGCCAGTGGGAGTCCGGTGCGACGAACCGGCACGCCGGCAACTGCTCGACACCGGGCAGGCCCGCCTGTGGTGGGACGGCACCCCGGTCGACGTGTTCCTCGACACCACCGAGTTCCATCGGCAGGCGGCGCTGCGCACACGCCGTGAGCGGTTCGCCGAGCACGAGGTCGCGTTCCTCGGGTGCTCCGACCTTGCCGTGTTCAAGGCGTTCTTCGACCGCACGAAGGACTGGGCCGACCTCGAGGAGATGGTGGCGGCCGGCACACTCGACGTCGAGCGGGTGGCCGGCACACTCGTCCGGTACCTCGGCCCCGACGACCACCGCGTCGCACGCCTGCTCTCGCTCACCGAACCCGGCGCCTGACGCGGGCCGCGTCGCGAGGCCCGCTCAGCGGCCGCTGGCGTGGGCGTGGCAGCCCACGACGTGGTCGTTCACCAGACCCATGGCCTGCATGAACGCGTACACCGTGGTGGGGCCGACGAAGCTCCAACCCCGGCGCTTCAGCTCCTTCGACAGCGCGGTCGACTCCGGTGTGGACGCCGGGATGTCCGCGATCGAGCGGATCGGTGCGCGATCGGTCGGCCGGTACCCCTCGACGAACGCGGCCAGGCTGCCCTCGCGCTCCACCAGTTCGAGCATCCGCCGCGCGTTGTTGATCGTCGACTCGATCTTGCCGCGGTGGCGGACGATGCCGGCGTCGGCCATCAGCCGCTCGACGTCGGTGTGCCCGAACGCGGCGACGCGCTCGGGCACGAAGCCGTCGAACGCGCGACGGAAGTGCTCGCGCTTTCGCAGGATCGTGATCCACGCGAGCCCCGACTGGAACCCCTCGAGGCAGAGCTTCTCGAACAGGCGCACGTCGTCGGTGACCGACCGGCCCCACTCCTGGTCGTGGTAACGCACGTAGAGCGGATCGTCGCCACACCACCAGCAGCGCGTGATGCCGTCCGCACCGGTCGCCAGTCCCTCGGTCACGTCCGGCACCGTACCGGCAGGGCGTGACACGGCCACGCCCGACGACGGGCCCGGGCGAGCCGGCTCATCGACCCGGCTGGTAGACCCCGAACACCTCGCGGAGGGCGTCGCTGACCTCGCCGAGGGTTGCATCTGCACGCAGTGCTTCCTTCATCGGGTACAGCAGGTTCTGCGTGCCGCGCGCGGCGTCGGCGACGTCCTGCAGACGGGCCTTCACGAGGTCGTGATCGCGGTTGGCCTTGTAGGCGGCGAGCGACTCCCGCTGGCCACGCTCGAGCGACGGGTCGATCGGGAACACCTCGGGCTCGGGCTCGTTGTCCACCGTGAACTTGTTGACGCCCACGATCACGCGCTCGTCGTCGTCGATCGACTTCGCGTACTCGTACGCGGCCTGCTCGATCTCGTCCTGCTGGAAGCCGGCGAGAATGCCCTCCACCGCGCCGCCCATCTCGTCGATGCGGGCGATGTACTCCATCGCGAGCCGCTCGATCTCGTCGGTGAGCGTCTCGACGAAGTAGCTGCCGGCCAGCGGGTCGGGCGTGTCGGCGATGCCGCTCTCGTAGCCGATGATCTGCTGGGTGCGCAGCGCGATGCGCGCCGCACGCTCGGTGGGGAGGCTGAGCGCCTCGTCGTAGCCGTTGGTGTGGAGGCTCTGCGTGCCGCCCATGACGGCAGCCATCGACTGCACGGCCACGCGGACGATGTTGTTCTCCGGCTGCTGCGCGGTGAGCGTGGAGCCGCCGACCTGGGTGTGGAAGCGGAGCAGCTTGCTGCTCTCCTTCTTCGCCCCGTAGCGCTCGGTCATGAGCTTGTACCAGATGCGCCGCGAGGCCCGGAACTTCGCCACTTCCTCGAAGAAGTTGTTGTGCGCGTTCCAGAAGAAGCTGAGCCGCGGGGCGAACGCGTCGACGTCGAGGCCCGCGGCGATCGCCGCGTCGACGTAGGCGATGCCGTTCGCGATCGTGAAGGCGATCTCCTGCACCGCCGTGGAGCCGGCTTCGCGGATGTGGTAGCCGGAGATGGAGATCGTGTTCCACTTCGGGACGTGCTTCGCGCAGTACTCGAAGATGTTGGTGATGATCCGCATCGACGGCTTCGGCGGGTACACGTACGTGCCGCGGGCGATGTACTCCTTCAACAGGTCGTTCTGGATCGTGCCGCTGATCGCGCTGGCGGGCACGCCCTGTTCCTCGGCGACGAGCTCGTACATCAGCAGCAGGATCGCTGCGGTCGAGTTGATCGTCATCGAGGTGGAGACCTTGTCGAGCGGCAGGCCGCCGAGCAGGGTGCGCATGTCGGCCATCGAGTCGATCGCCACGCCCACCTTGCCGACCTCGCCCTCGGCACGCGGGTGGTCGCTGTCGTAGCCCATCTGTGTCGGCAGGTCGAAGGCGCAGCTGAGACCGGTCTGGCCCGCCTCGAGGAGGAACTTGAAGCGCTCGTTGGTGCTCGCCGCCGTGCCGAAGCCGGCGTACTGGCGCATCGTCCAGAGCTTGCCGCGGTACATGGTGGGGTAGACGCCGCGGGTGTACGGCGGCTGGCCCGGCGCACCGAGCTGCACGGCCGGGTCCCACCCCGCCAGATCGGAGGCGTCGTACAGCGCCTTCACCTCGATGCCCGAATCGGTTCGCTTCTCGTCGCTCACGCACCCGAGCGTACGACGCCCGCCGCGACGCCACCTACCCCGACCCGCGATGAGCGATGAGCGGCGGTGGCGGCCGCATCGCGCATCGAGCCTCGCCGCTGAGAACGGGACCAAGGTCGGAGGGCACGGAGCCAGGGGCCGTCGTAGGGTCACCGGCGTGAGCGAGTGCGATCGGCGCGACGCATGATCGACCTGCTCGTCGACCATCCCGTCGCGTTGCTGTTCGTCGTCCTCGCGTGCGGTGCGGCCCTCGGGGCGATCCGGGTGCGGGGCGTGTCGCTCGGCCCGGCCGGCGCCCTGTTCGCCGGCCTCGCCCTCTCCGCGATCGACGAGCGGCTCGCGATCCCCGAGGTCGTGGGCAGCGTGGGCCTGGCCCTGTTCACCTACGGCATCGGACTGTCGAGCGGACCGCAGTTCTTCACCTCCCTGCGTTCGCAGGCCCGCTCGCTCGGCGTGGTGGCCGGCTGCCTCGTGCTGGCAGCGACGCTCGTGCACCTGCTCGGGCAGCTGCTCTCGCTCGGCCAGGGCACGGTGGCCGGTCTTTTCGCCGGCGCGCTCACCAACACGCCGGCCCTCGCCGCCGCTCGCGACGCGCTCGACGGCGCGACCGAGCCGGTCGTCGGCTACTCGGTCGCCTACCCGATCGGTGTGGTGGGGATGATCCTGGTCGTCGCCCTGTCGCTGCGCTCGTCGACCCGCAGGCCCAACGCCGACGACCGCGACGTGCCCGTCGCGCTCGGCAGCCGCACGATCCGGGTGCGCCACGGACACGTCGGCACGGTGGGCGAGCTCGGCCTCACCGCAGCGGTGGTCGCCCGGGTGGAGCGCGACGGGGTGCAGGTGGTGCCCGGCGCCGACTTCGAGCTGCGTTCGGGCGACCTGGTGTCGGTGACGGCGCCGGTGGGCGCGCTCGACGAGGTGACCGCCCGGCTCGGGACGGCGACCGACGAGCAGCTGAGCCACGACCGGTCGCGGCTCGACATGCGCCGCATCGTGGTGTCGGCCCGCCGGCTCACCGGACAGCGACTCGGCGACCTGCAACTGCACCAGCACTTCGGCGCCGTCGCCACCCGCGTGCGCCGTGGCGACGTCGACCTCCTCGCCCACGACGACCTGGTGCTCCAGCCCGGCGACCGGGTGCGCGTGGTGGGCCCGCGCGAGCGGATGGGCGAGATCAGCGCGCTGCTCGGCGACAGCGAGCGCCGCATCGGCGAGCTCGACGCGCTCGGGTACACGCTCGGCCTGGCCCTCGGGGCGCTGCTCGGCCTGGTGGAGATCCCCCTCGGCGGCGCCACCTTCGCGCTCGGCACCGCCGGTGGCCCGCTGGTGGTGGGGCTGCTGCTCGGCCGGCTCGAGCGCAGCGGCCCGATCACCTGGCAGCCGCCCTACGGCGCCGGGCTCTCGATCCGCCAGCTCGGCACGATCCTGTTCCTCGGCACCGTCGGCAGTCGCTCGGGTTCGGCGCTGGTGGACGCGCTGTCGTCGGCCGAGGGAGCCAAGCTCGCCCTGGCCGCCGTGGTGGTGGTGACGGTCACCGCCGCCGTGTTCGTCTGGGTGGCACGCCGCCGGCTCGGCCTCGGCGGCGCCCGCCTGTCCGGCACCCTCGCCGGGCTGGAGACCCAACCGGCGGTGCTCGCCTTCGCCACCGAGCAGACCACCGACGACCGGGTGAGCACCGCCTACGCGCTCGTGTTCCCCGTGGCGATGCTGATCAAGATCGTGCTCGCGCAGGTGCTGACGTTCCTGTGAACTCCCTCTGACCCGCCGGATGATCCGTTCGCGACGTCAGGCGACGGCCACCACGGCGATCTCCATCAGCCACTCGGGGCGGGCGAGCGCCGGCACGGTGACCAGCGTGCTGGCCGCCCGGTGGCCGCCGAGGGCGCGGTCGCGGGCCGCCATCACGGCGCCGAGCGCACCGATCTGGTCGACCACGACGTAGGTGGTGACGCTCACGACGTCGCTCAGCGACAGGTCGGCCTCGGTGAGGATCGCCTCGATGTTGGCCCACACCACCTCGGCCTGCTCGCCGATGCCCGCCGGCGTGGAGCCGTCCGCCGCGATCGGCACCACCCCCGAGGTGTGCACGATCCGGCTGGCGTCGGTGCTCAGCATCGCGTGCACGTAGTTCGCGGCGGGCGGGGCCATCGTGGGCGGCAGGATCGGCGTGTTCATGCTGGTCAGTGTTCCAGAACCACCAGCGGATCCGGTCGGGATGCACGAAACGCACCACGACGGGCGTGCCTATGGTGCGGCCATGGCCACGATCGCCGCGACCACGCACGACCCGGCGCTGCTCGGCACGCTCGACGAGATCCAGCGGCGGGTGCTCTGGCTCGCCGTACGGATGGTGGACCACGCCAACCGTGAGCGCCCGCCGGCGCCCGTCCCGGCCGGACGCGAGGCCGAGTTCGCGGTGAAGGTCGGCGGGCACATGGCGTCGAGCGCGTCGATGGTCGGGATCATGACCTCGCTGTGGTTCGCCCACCTCGACGGCGCCGACAAGGTGGCGGTGAAGCCGCACGCCTCCCCCGTGTTCCACGCGATCAAGTACCTGCAGGGCGAGCTCGACCGCAGCTTCCTGTTCCGGCTCCGCGAGCGCGGTGGGCTGCAGAGCTACCCGAGCCGCACCAAGGACCCCGACGTCGCCGACTTCTCCACCGGGTCGGTCGGGCTGGGCGTGGTGGCCCCGCTGTTCGCGGCGATGACCCGCCGCTACGTCGACGCCCACTTCGCCGCCTCCGACCCGGCCCGGTTCATCGCGCTCGTCGGCGACGCCGAGCTCGACGAGGGCAACGTGTGGGAGGCGATCAGCGACGCCGCCCTGCAGGGCCTCGGCAACGTGATGTTCGTGGTGGACGCCAACCGCCAGAGCCTCGACCGCGTGATCCCCGGCCAGAAGATCAAGAAGCTGATGGAGTTCTTCGACGGCTCGGGCTGGCACGTCGTGGAGGCCAAGTACGGCAGCCTGCTCCAGGCCGCGTTCGCCCGCGAGGGCGGCGACGCGCTTCGCCGCCACATCGACGAGATGAGCAACGAGCACTACCAGAGCCTGTTCGCGCTGCGCGGCGCCGACCTGCGGCCGGCCTTCCTGCACGACGCCGACGCCGCCGTGCACCGCTTCGTGGACGACATCGACGACCGCGAGCTCGTGCCGCTGGTGCAGAACCTCGGCGGTCACGACCTCGGCCTGCTGCTCGACTCGTACCGTGCCTGCGACGCGGTGACCGACCGGCCGAGCGTCGTGTTCGCGTACACCGTGAAGGGGTGGGGGTTGCCGATCGCCGGCGACCCGCTGAACCACGCCGCGCTGCTCTCCCCCACCCAGATCGACGCGCTGCGCGCCGAGCTCGGCGTCGACGACACCACCGAGTGGGACCGCTTCCCCGACGACTCCCCCGCCGGCCGCGTGTGCCGCCGCGCAGGCGACGAGGTGAACAACGTGCCGCCCGCACCCCGGCCGCAGCTGCCCGTGCCCGAGCGCGTGGGTGGCGCCACCGGCGCGAAGCCGGTGAGCACGCAGGAGGTGTTCGGCCGGCTCCTCACGGGCCTCGGCCAGGTGCCCGAGGTGAGCGAGCGGATGGTGACGCTGTCGCCCGACGTGAGCGTGAGCACGAACCTCGGCGGCTGGATCAACAAGTACGGCGTGTTCCACCCGGAGGAGCAGCCCGACCACCTCGGCCCCGACCGGCTGCTGCGCTGGCAGCAGGGACCGACCGGACGCCACATCGAGCTCGGCATCAGCGAGATGAACCTGTTCCTCGCCCTGCACGCCCTGGGGCTCGGCCAGGAGCTGCACGGCCAGCACCTGATCCCCATCGGCACCGTGTACGACCCGTTCGTGTGCCGCGGCCTCGACGCGCTGATCTACGGCCTCTACAACGGTGCCCGCTTCGTGGTGGTCGGCACCCCGGCCGGCGTGACCCTGGCCCCCGAGGGTGGCGCCCACCAGAGCACGATCACCCCGTCGATCGGGCTGGAGCTGCCCGGTCTGTCGTACGCCGAGCCGTGCTACGCACTGGCGCTCGACTGGCTGCTGTGCGACGGGGTGCGACGCCTCGGCGAC
>Ga0315901_10009874_pt1 | contig 10938 bp, 9 predicted proteins | sample LakEriMetagenome_10_FD_203761 | JGI IMG/M metagenome (GOLD analysis project Ga0315901, IMG submission 203761) | Freshwater fungal communities from buoy surface, Lake Erie, Ohio, United States - Buoy 2 MA116 | ecosystem: Environmental > Aquatic > Freshwater > Lake | place: USA: Lake Erie, Ohio...
CGGGCTGGTCGCCTTCTTCTGGGCGCTAAAGCGCGGCCAGTTCGAAGATCTGGACGGGGCTGCCGCCCGCATCCTGATCGACGACGAAGAGGACCGGGCGGCATGAGGAACGCTGGTCTCGCCTTTGCGCTCTTGGCCCTGGTGCCAGTCGCACTCCATGCCGTGCCGGCTGCGGCCGGTGCAGCGATGTTGGTTCCGATCTGCACCGGTGACGGGCAGACCCGCCTGGTGCCACTGCCGGGCGGAGACAAGGACGAAGCTCCGCCGCAGACCGATTGCGTCAAGGGTTGCCATGGCGGTCCCTCGCGCAAGCGCGTGGCCGGGCCGCAATTTGAGCCTGCGCAATGACGCCCCCCGGCCAGCCGACCATAGCGAGTGCCATGTGGCCCTATCATCCCGATCTGCTGTCCGTGCCGGTGCCCCGGTATACCAGCTTCCCCACTGCCGCCGAATTCGGTGACGGGGTGGGAGCGGCCGATGCCGATGCGGCTCTGCGCGGGGTTTCCGGCGACGTCTCGCTTTATGTCCATGTCCCTTATTGCGAGCAGATCTGCTGGTACTGCGGCTGCAACACGGGCGTGGCCAATCGGCGGCAGCGGTTGGCAAGCTATCTCGATGCGCTGCACCGTGAGATTGCCCTGGCCGGGGTCCGGCTGGATGGCCGGATCGCCGCGCGGCGGGTGGCCTTCGGCGGGGGCAGCCCCAATGCCATCACGCCGACCGACTTTGTCCGCCTGGTCGATGCGCTGACTTTGCATGTCACCCTGGCCGATCCGGTCTGGTCGATCGAGCTTGATCCGCGCACCTTCACGGCTGACTGGGCCGAGGTGCTTGGCTGGGTCGGCGTAAGCCATGCTTCGATGGGCGTGCAGACCTTTGCGCCGCACCTTCAGGCTGCAATTGGCCGCGTGCAGGACGATGTCCTGATTGCCCGCAGCACCGACTTGCTCCGCAATGTCGGTGTGACCTCACTCAACTTCGATCTGATGTATGGTTTGCCCGGCCAGACGCTGGACGACCTTGAAGCCACCCTGCGCCGCACCGTCCAGCTTGGGGCGGATCGGATCGCCCTGTTTGGCTATGCTCACGTGCCGCACCTGATCCCGCGGCAGCGCCGGATCGATGGGTCTGCCCTGCCGGACCAGGCCGCGCGCTTTGCTATGGCCGCGTTTGGGTATGACTTGCTGGTCAGCGCGGGCTACGAGCCGATCGGTTTCGATCACTTTGCCTTGCCGGGAGATCCGCTGGTCCAGGCTGCGCGCGCCAGACGGCTGCGGCGCAACTTTCAGGGCTTTACGGATGATCAGGCCACCGCGCTGGTCGGGCTTGGGGCATCAGCCATCACTAGCCTGCCCGACCTGATCTGGCAGAATGAAAAGAATGCTGGGCGTTATCGCATGATGCTCTCGCAAGATCGGCTTCCCGCCACCCACGGCATCCGCCGGAGCGCTGACGATCAGCGCCGCGCTGCCGTGATCGAAGGGCTGCTGTGCCGGGGTGAGGCACCTATCGATGCCGATCTTGCTGGTGAAGTCAGCGGCAGGCTGGTGCCATTCGTTGAGCGGGGACTGGCGCGGATTGAAGGCGGGCGCCTGCATATCGAACCCGCAGCCTTGCCCTATGCCCGCACGATTGCCGCGCTGTTCGATCCTTATCGTCAGGATTCGGTCCGCCGGTTCAGCTCTGCCGTTTGATCATCAAAAAAAGAGCGGCTGGCAGATGCGCAGCCGCTCCAGGTGGGGAGAACCTTAGCAGGGAACCCGAAGGCTCCCGACTTGTCTCCACATTGGAACGGCGCGGGCCAGCCCGCATTGACGGGGATCAATTTTGCGCAGCCAGCTCCACCAGGCTGTCCGGACCTAGTACTTGCGGCAATTGCCGGGGCGTGCCGCCACCGGCCGGATACCAGAGGTACAGCGGAATGCCGGCGGCACCCTGGGCGGTCAGGAAGCGGGTGATTCCCGGATCGCGCCTGGTCCAGTCCCCGCGCAGCACGATTACGCCGGCTTGCTTGAAGGCATCTCGCGTCGGCTCCCGCTCGATCGCCACGCGTTCGTTGACCTTGCAGGACAGGCACCAGTCGGCGGTCATGTAGAGAAACACCGGCTTGCCGCTGGCGCGGGCCTTGGCGAGGGCGTCCTCGCTGAATGGCTGGGCATCCAGCAGACTGGCCTCGGCACTGGCTGCGGGCGTGCGGACCATTCCGGGCAGGCCGAGTGCGGCCAAGACCAGTACGGCGGCCAGCCCGCCCCACCACAGGCCTCCGGCGGCGCGGCCATGGCGCTGGCGGCGGCCCAACAGGACCAGCGCCGCGATCACGATCACGGCCAGCAGGATCAGGGCAAAGGTAAAGGAATCGCCGCCGATGCGGCTGGCCAGCCAGGCCAGCGCCAAGGCGGTCAGCCCCATTGGCAGCGCCATCCAGCGGCGGAACTTGCCCATCCACGGCCCTGGTTTCGGCAGGCGGCGACGCAGAGCGGGCACCCAGGCAATCGCCAGGAAAGGCAGGGCAATACCCAGCCCAAGCGCGCCAAACAGGAGCAGCGCGGGCAGCGGCGGCAATAGCAGCGCCGCTCCCATCGCCGCCGCCATGAATGGCCCGGTGCAGGGGGTGGCGGCAAAGGCGGCGAGCAGGCCGGTGGCAAAGGCGCCCTGCGGTGAACCCTCGCTGGCAAAGCCCGGAACCATGAACTCATAGAGGCCCAGCAGGTTCGCCGTAATGGCCACGGCCAGCAGCAGCAGCGCGGCAACCACTAGTGGCTCCTGCAACTGGAAGGCCCAGCCCACTTCCTGCCCGGCGGCGCGTAGGCCCAGGAGCAGGCCGCCCAGCGCGAGACAGGCGATCACGACTCCGGCGGTATAGGCTAGCCCCTCGGCCCGCGCCTGGGCCTGGCTCTCGCCCGCGCGGGCCAGGCTCAGCGCCTTGAGGCTGAGGATCGGGAAGACGCAGGGCATGATGTTGAGCAGCAAGCCCCCGGCCAGCGCGGCTAGGATCAGCAGCGCGAGCGGGGCCTGATCCTGGCTGGCGGCGTTTTTGGTTGGGACCGGTACGCCGCCGCTCGGCACCGCACCTGGCGCCGCGCTGATGATCACCCCATCCCCTGCCGGGTTGAGCCGCAGCACGGCCTCGATCGCAGCGGGGCGTTGCGGATCGAATTTCGCCTGGGGAATCTCTGCCACCAGCAGGTCACCATCGCGCCAGAACGACTGAACCGCCGCATAATCCACAACCCGCTCGGTCGCCAGGAACAGATGCGGTTCAACCACTTGCTGCGCGGCCGGCAGCGGGATGGCGATGCGCAGCGTGGTGCCCTGCCAGGCAAACCGCGCCGGGCTGCCCAGCGGGGCAGGCTGGGCCGCCCGCCACGCGTCGAAGCGCGGATCGGGCAAGCCGGGCTGGCCAATCGTGACCCGGGCCGCAAGATCGCCCTGCTCGGGCACGCAGATTTCGTCCGTGCAGGCCAGCCAGCGGGCCTTGGCCTTCAGCTCGATCACCTCGCCGGGGCGAGCCGAAGCAGGTGCGGTCAAGGGCACCAGCACGGCATATTCGGTCTTGAACACGTGGTTCATCAGACCGGCCATGGTTAGCGTGCCTGGCACCGGATAGGCCAGTGCGCCCACTGTGCTGCCGGCGGGCAGGGTCCAGTCCAGCGTCATGCCCTGGCCGGCATCGCCCGGGTTCTGCCAATAGCCGTGCCAACCGGGTCGGGGCTTCATGTCGATCGCCAGTGTCACCGTGCCGCCGGGGGCGACCGGCCCTTCCACCAGCAGGGTGGCGACAATGTTGGTTTCGGCGGCCCGCAGCGGCGCGGCAAGCAGGAGAGCGAGGTGCAGCAGGCCGACCAGAGCGGCGAGGCGGCGAAGCATCGAAACTGTTCTCCTCACGGTGACGAATCCTTGCGTTCGTCCCGGTGTGACGCCATCAGGGCCTTGCCGATTTCAGCGCCCAAAGCAAGGATTCACCCATGCGCCGCTCCCTCGCCTGCCTGCTTGCCACTGCTGCTCTGGGACTGGGAACCAGCTTGCCCGCTGCGGCGCAGCAGGTCCCGGCCCAACCGCCCGCCCCCACTGCCGCGCCCGCCGCCACTCCGGCCCAGCAGCCGCGCCCGCAACTGGTGCTGGCACTCTCGGTGGATCAGCTCTCAGCCGATCTGTTTGCTCAATATCGGGAACGCTTTACGGGCGGCTTCGCCCGCCTGCTGAGCGGCGCGGTCTTCCCCTCCGGTTTTCAGTCACACGCTGCGACTGAGACCTGCCCCGGCCACTCGACCATTCTCACCGGTACGCACCCGGCGCGCAACGGGATCATCGCCAACAACTGGTTCGATCCGACCATCGCCCGGGCCGACAAGCGGATCTATTGCAGCGAGGACACCTCCGATCCGTCCAGCACCTCGCGCGAGCCGGTGGTTTCTTCGCGCCTGCTCAAGGTGCCAACGCTGGGCGAAATGATGAAAGCGGCTGATCCAGCCACCCGCAACGTTGCCGTTTCGGCCAAGGACCGGGCGGTGATGATGATGGGCGGGCACAAGATCGATGCGGCCTACTGGTGGAAGGGCAGCGGCTTTGTCACCCTGCGCGGGCGGGAGCTTTCGTCCGCCGCCCAAGCTGCCAATGCCAGTGCGGACCGGCTGCTGGCCAGCGGCGCTCCGGCGCTGAAGGTGCCGGCCTGGTGCTCGGTCCGTGACCGCGCCGTGCCGGTGGGCGGCAGCACGGTCGGCACGGGACGGTTCGCCTTGCCCAAGGGCGCGAAGCCCGATCAGCTGCGAGTCTCGCCGCGGATGGACGGGGTAACGGTCGACCTGGCCATAGCGCTGGTTGACGAGATGAAGCTGGGGCAGGGTGCCACGCCTGACGTGCTCTCGGTCAGCCTGTCGGCCAGTGATTATATCGGCCACGCCCTTGGCACCGAGGGGCTCGAAATGTGCCTCCAGATGGTCGAGCTCGATCGCCATATCGGCCGCCTGTTCGCCGCGCTCGACAAGCGCGGGATCGACTATGTTGTGGCCCTTACTGCCGATCACGGCGGGCATGATGCTCCGGAAAGGCTCAGGCAGCAGGCCCTGCCGCGCGCTGCCCGGGCTGACAAGGCGCTGATGCCTGATGCCCTTGGTGCGGAGATCACCCGCCGCACCGGGATCGCCGCACCCAAGGGGCCCCTGATCTATGGCGATGGTCCCTTCGGCGATTTCTACATCAACGCCGGAGTTTCCGGGTCTGCCCGCAACCGGGTCATCGCCGAACTGGTGGCCGTGGCCAAGGCTCATCCGCAAGTGGCGGCGGTCTATACCGCAGCAGAACTGGCTGCCACGCCCATGCCGGCCGGCAGCCCGCAGGACTGGACGCTGAAGGACCGCGCCCGGGCCTCGTTCGTGGCCGATCGCTCGGGTGACGTTGTGATCCTGCTTGACCGGGCAATTACCCCGATCCCGGTGCCGGTGCCGGGAGCCTTTATTGCCACCCACGGCAGCCCGTGGGACTATGACCGGCGGGTGCCGATGCTGTTCTGGCGGCGCGGCATGGCCGGGTTCGAACAGCCCAACCCGGTCGATACGGTGGACATCGCGCCCACCCTGGCCGCCGTGCTGGGGCTCAAGGTCGATGCCGGGGCATTCGATGGCCGCTGCCTCGATCTTGATGCCGGCGCTGGCAATACCTGCGAGCGGGTGAAGTAACGTGACCCAGCAGCGCGACCTGATCATCATCGGCGGCGGGCTGGTGGGCATGACCCTGGCCCTTGCCGCCGCGCGGCAGGGCATCACCAGCCACGTGGTCGACAAGGCCATGCCGGAACAGCTCACGGCCGAGGGTGCAGACGGGCGCGCTTCGGCCATTTCGACCGCCAGCTGGAACCTGTTTGCCAATATCGGCCTGGCCGAACGGCTCGAGCCGCTGGGCTGCCCGATTGATGCGATTGCGGTGACCGACCAGATGAAGCCTGGCCGGATCGACTTCAAGCCGGGTCCGCATGACGGCTCGCTTGGCCGGATGTATGCCAACCGCGATATCCGCGTCGCCCTGTTCGATGCCGCCCGGGCCGAACCGGGGATTGCCTGGCATTCGGGCACCGAAGCGATTGAGCGCGAGCGCGGCGAGCATGGCGTGCAGGTGGTGCTCGACAATGGCGAAGTGCTTGCCGGTAGCCTGCTCATCGCGGCGGAGGGGCGCAGGTCACCAACCCGCGACGAGGCGGCGATCACCACATCGAAGTGGGACTATCATCACCGGGCCATTGTCACCGCGCTGTACCATGAGCTGCCGCATGACAATGTCGCCTGGGAAATCTTCTACCCGGCTGGGCCCTTTGCCTTGCTGCCGCTGCTCGATGAGGGTGGACGTCACCGTTCGGCGCTGGTCTGGACGGTTGCGGAAAAGGATGCTGCCGGCGTCCTGGCCATGCCCGAGGCGCTGTTCCTCGGCGAAGTGTACCGCCACATGGGCGGGATGTTCGGGGCGCTTGAACTTGCCGCACCGCGGATGAGCTATCCGCTCAATTTCCACCGCGCGCCGCGGATCGTCGAGCATAGGCTGGCTCTGGTGGGTGATGCCGCGCATGGCATTCATCCGATCGCCGGGCAGGGGCTCAATCTGGGCCTGCGCGATGTTGGCGCCCTGGTTGAGGTACTGGCTGACGGGATGCGGCTGGGGCTGGAGCCGGGCGATGCCCAGCTGCTCGCCCGCTATGAACGCTGGCGCAGTGTTGACAGCTTCTCGGTCGGTTTCGTCACCGATGCGATTACCCGCCTGTTCGGCATCCCGGGCCGCCTGCCCAGCGCCGCCCGGCGGCTGGGCATGGGCGCGGTCCAGCGCTCAGGTTGGTTGAAGCGCTTCTTCATGGATGAAGCGCGCGGCGTGTCGGGCGATCTGCCCAAGCTGCTGCGCGCCTAGAAAGTCTCATCGGCGGGCTGCGGCGTGCCCGGGCCGGGTTGCTGGACCCGGGTGCCGACGGCATCCTTCAGCCGGTCGGGCTCAAGCAGGGCGGTAGTTTCGATCAGATCCAGCGCCCGCTGGGCGGCGGCATAACGCTTGGCCGCCAGCTGCCAGTCCTCCGCCTCGCTGGCGCCGGGCAGCCGCTGGACTTCCTCGAGCGCACCCTGGACTTGGCCACTGCGCAGCATCAGCCGGGCGCGGTCCAGCCGCACGTCGGGGCGGGCCGATGGCGTATCGCCGCGGCGGATCACGAACAGGCCCGACAGCTCGCGGGTAAAACGGTTCCACGTGGTTTCGTTGGCTGGCGTGCCCATCAGGCTGGGGGCCAGTTCCTCCAGCTGCAGGGCCAGCTGGTCAATCGTCACGGGCTGGCGCGCCGTCTCGATCAGCAGGGCCACGGAATTGGCCTGGGCATCGCCGAAGCGGAGCCGCAGCTGGTCTTCGAGATAGCCTAGCGGTGCTCCACGTTCGATGGCGCGGCGCACGGCCAGCGCTACGAGCAGGGCCTCGGCCCGGGCCGTATTGCCTTCGCTTGCGGCCGCCTGCAGGTCGATCCGCGCGAGCCGTTGCTCCAGCGCGGCAATGCGCTGGTCCATCCCGCCTGCCACGGCTGCCAGCGAGGGGCTGGGAGCGGGCGCCGGTAGCGCAGTCATCACGCCATTGGCCTTTGGCGGTGGTGCAGCGGTCACGGCGGGTTGGCCGAAGTCGGTGCCAAACTGAAGCCGCCCGTCATAAACCAGCCAGCCGACCAGGGCTGCCCCGCCGATAAAAGCGAGCATGGCCGTGCCCAGCACGGCCCGGAGCGAAATGCCCGAAGCAGCGGCGCGCCGCCGCGAGAGATAGTCTTCGTCCATGACGACCTTTATTATTCCTTGCCCCACGGGTCTTGGCACATCTGGCGGGCCAAGGCCAGCAGTGCGCGGTCGGACGGTTCTGAGGCAACCGCGACCTCGCCCCAGCCATCGCCCGCTGCCGCGGCGATCCGCGGGCCCAGCGTACAAAGCCGCAGCCGGGCGCGGCGCAAGCCATGGCGGACACATTCGGCGGTCAGGTGCTGCGCAGCCTCGGCCGAATGCAGGGCAATCAGCGCCGGTTCGCTCAGCAGCGTGGCCAGGTCTGGCGGGATAGGCTGGGGCCGGCTGGCATAGACCACGCGTTCGGCCATGGTGACCCCGGCTGGCAGGGTCAGCGCAATCCGCTCCTCGCCGGCGAGGCGCAGCAAGCGGTGATGCGCCGGGTCAAGCGCGCCAAGCACGGCCTGCAAGCCGCCCTGGCCCACGCCCGCGATTGTCAGTCCAGCCGCGCGCGCCGCAGCGGCGGTCGTTTCCCCCACGACATAGGCAGGCAGGTGCCGCACCGCCGCGAGGCCTGGCCCGGCGTGACGCACGGCATTGGCGCTGCCCAGCAGTAGGGCATCGAACTGGTCGGGCGGCGGGGCCTGCCAGGATCGCGGTTCGATGGCAAACAGCGGGAAACCGTGCGGAGCGAGACCCGCCGTCCGCGCGGCCTCCACTGTGGCGGAGCCGCCGGGCTCGGGGCGGATCACGATCAGCGGGACCATGCGCGCTATCCTGTAAAGTACTGTCTGATGGCAGGGGAGGCGCGGTCCAGCAGCTCGCGCGCGAGCCGGGTGGGCCCTTCAGTATCGCCTGGCTCGATGCGGGCCGAGCCAATGACCTTGTCCGCACCGTCCGGGCTGAACAGGGCAGCGTGAAGTGTCAACGCTGGCCCGTCCGGCTCGGTCAGCGTGGCAATCGGGCTGTGGCAATTTCCACCCAGCGCCGCGAGCAGCCCGCGCTCTGCGATCAGCGCGGCATGGCTTGGCGCATGGTCGATGCCGGCCAGCAGCGCGGCAGTCGCGCTATCGCGAGCGCGGCATTCGATGGCGATGCAGCCCTGACCGGGCGCGGGCAGCCAGACATGCGGATCCAGCGGGGTACCGACCTCGCTCTGCCCAAGCCGTTCCAGCCCGGCAGCCGCCAAAAGAGTCGCATCGGCTTCGCCTGCCTCAAGCTTGGCCAGCCGCGTGGCCACATTGCCGCGGAACAGCACGATCTGGCAGTCCGGCCGGGTATGGAGCGCCTGGGCTGCGCGGCGCGGGGCGCTGGTCCCGATCCGGGCCCCGGCGGGCAGGGCTGCCAGGCTGTCTGCCCCGATCAGCACGTCGCGCACATCGGCGCGCGGCAGCACTGCGGCAATCGCGATTTCGGCCGGCCGCACGGTTTCGACATCCTTGGCCGAATGGACCGCAAAGTCGATCTCGCCGGCCAGCAGCCAGGCGTCCAGTTCCTTGGTCCACAGTGCCTTGCCGCCGATTTCCGCCAAAGCGCGATCCTGCACTTTATCGCCGCTGGCCAGCACCGGCACGATTTCGACCGCCAATCCGGGGTGGGCTGCCAGCAGCCGGTCGCGCGCCTCATGGGCTTGAGCCATGGCGAGCGGGGAGCGGCGGGTGCCAAGGCGGAGTGGACGGTCAGTCATGCGCGGGTTGTGCTAGTGCGCATTCTCGCTAGATGGAAGCGAGAATGGGGCTGGTCCTAGGCATTGAATCGTCCTGTGACGAAACGGCGGCCGCTTTGGTCGATGACGCGCGCCGGATCGTGGCGCAGCGCATCGCCTCGCAGGACGATGCCCATCGCCCCTATGGCGGGGTCGTCCCCGAAATTGCCGCCCGCGCCCATGCCGAACGGATCGCCCCGCTGGTAGCGGCCGTGCTGGCCGATGCCGGGGTGGAGCTGGGCGATGTCGATGCGATTGCCGCCACGGCCGGACCGGGCCTGATAGGCGGGGTGATGGTGGGTCTGGTCACGGCCAAGGCGCTGGCGATGGCCAGCGGCAAGCCGCTGATCGCGGTCAACCATCTGGAAGGCCATGCGCTGTCGCCCCGATTGGCTGATCCGACGTTGCGGTTCCCTTACCTGCTGCTGCTCGTTTCCGGTGGTCACTGCCAGGTGCTGCGCGTCGAAGGCGTCGGGCAGTACCGCCGCCTGGCGACCACCATCGACGATGCCCTGGGCGAAGCCTTTGACAAGACGGCCAAGATCCTTGGTTTGGGTTTTCCCGGTGGCCCGGCGGTTGAGCGACTGGCCCGCGAAGGCAATCCCAAGGGCGTGCCACTGCCCCGCCCGCTGCTGGGCAGCGACGAGCCGCATTTCTCCTTCGCCGGGCTGAAGAGCGCGGTGCTGCGGGCCAAGCAAGCGGGCAGCCATCAGGATGCTGATATTGCCGCTTCGTTCCAGCAGGCCGCGCTCGATTGCGTGCTCGATCGCACCCGCCGCGCACTGGAGGGTGGCGAGGGGCTGACCGCGCTGGTGGTGGCTGGCGGGGTGGCCGCCAACCAGACGATCCGTGCCGGACTGGAAGCCCTGGCCAGCGAATCTGGCCTGCCGTTCGTTGCCCCGCCGCTGGCGCTGTGCACCGATAACGCGGCGATGATCGCCTGGGCCGGGCAGGAACGCCTGGCACTCGCTACCTTCGCGCCCGATCCGCTCGACATTGCCGCGCGGCCGCGCTGGCCGCTCGATCCTGATGCGGCGCCGGTGCGCGGCGCGGGGGTCAAGGCATGAGCGCGCTGCCGACCATCGGCGTGCTGGGGGGCGGCGCCTGGGGCACGGCGCTGGCCCAGGCGCTGGCCAGTGATGGCACGCCGGTGCTGCTGTGGGCGCGCGAACCGGAAGTGGTCGCCGCAGTCAATGCCGAGCGGCGCAATCCGCTGTTCCTGCCCGGCGCCGAACTGGCGCCAGCGATCACAGCTACGGGTGATCTTGCCGCGCTGGCCAGCTTGCCGATCCTGCTGGCCGTGGTTCCGGCCCAGCATCTTGGCCGGGTCCTGATGGATTTAGCAGCCGCCCCGCGCGACCTGGTGCTCTGTGCCAAAGGGATCGAGGCCGGCTCTGGCCGGCTGATGGCCGACGTGGCCGCTGCCGCCTTGCCCGCGTCCGAAATTGCCGTGCTGTCTGGCCCGACTTTCGCGCATGAAGTGGCCGCTGGCCTGCCAACTGCCGTGAC
>Ga0315901_10009877_pt1 | contig 10937 bp, 8 predicted proteins | sample LakEriMetagenome_10_FD_203761 | JGI IMG/M metagenome (GOLD analysis project Ga0315901, IMG submission 203761) | Freshwater fungal communities from buoy surface, Lake Erie, Ohio, United States - Buoy 2 MA116 | ecosystem: Environmental > Aquatic > Freshwater > Lake | place: USA: Lake Erie, Ohio...
TCTTCCACACCTATGTGCACCAACCGCTGGGCCCGGACTACAAGCCTGGCTTCACTCTCGGGCCGCACGGAATTTATTGGAACCGCAACCAAACCTGGTGGCCGATGGTCGGTGCCTTCCACCGCTACCTCACGCGGTGCTCCGAGATTCTTCGCGAGGGCACCGCGTTCTCCGATGTGCTCTACCTCACCCCCGAGGGCGCGCCGCACATTTTCCTGCCGCCAGAGAGCGCGCTGGAGGGAACGGGATTCTTCAAGGACAAAAAAGGCTACGGCTTTGATGGCTGCTCGCCGCGGATGCTGATGGATCGGGCCGAGGTGAAGGACGGGTTGATCGCCTTCCCCGGGGGAACCTCCTACCGCGTGATGGTGCTGCCTCAGGTGCAAACGATGACCCCGGCGCTCTTGAAAAAAATCCGCGACCTCGTGAAAGCCGGCGCCACGATCGTCGGCAATCCGCCGCTCAAATCCCCAAGCCTCTCAGGCTATCCCTCCTGCGACGAGGAAGTCCAAAACCTCGCCAAGGACCTCTGGGGCGGCCTCGAAGCCCCCGCCGAGCCGACCAAGCGCGCCTACGGCCAAGGTGCCATCCACTGGGGTGGAGCGCTCTCGCCCGCGATGCCGAAGCCGCCGAAGTCGATGGATGCGCTCACCGGCAGCCAGTGGATCTGGTTTCCCGAGGGCAACCCCGCCGCCAGCGCGCCGCCGGGGATGCGGTATTTTCAACGCACGATCGAGGTCGATGCCGCAAAGGCGCTGGAATCTGCTACCGCTTCCGTGAGCGCGGACAATGAATTCACGCTCTGGATCAACGGCAAAAAAGTCAGCGAGGGCACGAATTTCAACACGCCCGTCGTCACTTCGATCGAGTCGTTCCTGCGTCCGGGTGCGAATGTGATTTCCGTGGCGGTGAACAATGTCGGCCCTGCCGCCTCGCCCGCCGGGTGGATCGGAGCTTTTGAGATCGCCTACAAGGATGGATCCCGAAGCGTGGTGAAAACCGATGCCAACTGGTCGGCCGGCATGACCGCTCCGGAGGGTTGGGAGCAAGCCGCCACCCAGTCGGCGGATTGGAAGCCCGCCCAAGTCCTCGGCGCCTATGCGATGGCCCCATGGAGTCTCGGCGGACCGCAAATCAAAATGCCGCCACTCTTCCCCGCCTACGACCTCACGGCTGCGATCTTGAAGTCGATGGGCGTGGTCGAGGATTTCACCGCCAGCGGCCCCGTGCGCTACGGTCACCGCCGCACCGCCGACCGCGACATCTATTTCGTCTCGAACCGCACCGGCGCGCCGATCAAGGCCGAGTGCCGCTTCCGCGTCACCAAGGGCAATCCCGAGCTGTGGAATCCTGTCACCGGCGAGCGCCGCGCCTTGCCGCAATTCGAGCGCCAGGACGGCACGACCACCATTCCGATGGAGTTCGATACGTTTCAGAGTTTCTTCGTCGTCTTCGGCAAGGGAAATGCCCCCGCGTTGGCGAATGGAAAGAATTTCTCGGAAACCACACCCGTGCAGGAAATCTCGGGAGCGTGGGAAGTCGCCTTCGACCCGAAATGGGGCGGCCCCGAGAAAGTCACCTTCGACGCCCTGCAGGATTGGACGAAGCGCCCCGAGACCGGGATCAAATATTACTCCGGCATCGCGACCTACCGGAAAACCTTTCCGGTCCCTGAAGTGCCGAAAGGCAAGACCTACCTCAACCTCGGCACCGTGCACGACATGGCGCGGGTGAAGCTCAACGGCAAAGACCTCGGCGTCGCCTGGTGCGCCCCGTGGCAGGTGGAAATCACCGATGCGCTGAAAGCCGGCGACAACCAACTCGAAATCGAAGTCGCGAACCGCTGGCCAAACCGGATGATCGGCGACAAGCAACCCGCCGACGCCAACGCACGCGAAGTGCAGGCGCCCCCGGGATTCCTCGGCGGCCAAAAAATCAAAACCGGCCGCTACACCTACTGCACCCATAACCCCTACCAACCCAACTCGCCGCTACTGCCCTCCGGCCTCCTCGGCCCGGTGACGATTTCTGGCACGAAGTAGGCGATGAAAATGATTCCTGAGCCCGATGCGATTTCAGCGCAGGAATTTTTCCGCAGGCGAGAGGCGGAGGCCCGGGATGCGCGAGAACTCGGCGGTGTTCAGGGTTGCGAGGTCGAAATCATGGTGCAGACAAGTCGCCGCAATCAGGAGGTCGTGCGCGCCGATGGCCATGCCTTGCGCGGAGAGGTCCGCTTTCAAGCGGGCATGGGTTTTTGCCTCTTCGATTCCAAACGGGAAAACCACATGCGAGGCGACGAGCGCTTCAAAAAATCCGCGACGGGACTCCCGACGCCTCCCGGCCGGTGCGCGAAAAACTCCCTCCAAAAACTCGGAGACCGTGATCGCGCTGATCGCCGCTTCCGAGTCGCCCACGACCTGCTCGTTGAATGCGATGGCATCCCAACGACCGCGCTCCTGTGCGATCAACACCGAAGTGTCAAACAGCACGCTCATTCCGCCCAGGGGTCGCGCTGCGGACGGTTCGATTCACTGCGGATTTTCGACAAATCGTCGGAAAAGGAATCCGCTTCCTCGGCTGACATGGGGACCCGCTTCCTCCAAAACTCCGCCAACTCGCGCCCGGTGGTTTTTTTCAATCCCTCGGGAACCAACCGCGCCACCGGTTTGCCATTCCGCGTGAGAACTGCCGCGTCGCCGCGATACACGACGCGGTTGATCAAATCCGAAAAATTCCGAGCGGCTTCGGTGACGGTGAGGGTTGATTCCATGCCAAATATTAAAAATCAGATAATCAGATAATCAAATTATAAAACCGACCCAATGAAAACAACCGCCCTCGCGCTTCTGGCATTCACCGCCCTGCAAATCCTCGCTGCGCGCGCGGAAGAAAAGCCTGCCGCCAAGCCCGCGCTGGATCAGGAAATCACCGTGGCGAGCTACTACTTCGGCAACTACCACCCCGGCGACCCGCGCAATGTGAAAATGAAGGGAGCCGATTGGTCCGAGTGGGAATTGCTTAAGGCCGCCAAACCGAGGTTTCCGGGGCACCAACAGCCGAAAGTGCCGCTGTGGGGCTATGGCGATGAGTCCGACCCGAAGGTGATGGCCCAAAAGATCGACGCCGCTGCGGACCACGGCATCGATGCGTTTATCTTTTGCTGGTATCGCTACGACGACGGCCCATTCCTCGAGCGCCCGATCACCGAGGGCTTCATGAAGGCCCCCAACAACAACCGCATGAAGTTCGCCCTCATGTGGGCCAATCACGACTGGATCGACCTCCATCCCTACAAGCGCGGGACTCCTGAGAAGTTGATGTTTCCTGGCACGGTGACGCCGGAGAATTTCGAAAAAATCGGCGACCTTCTCTTGAAGGACTATTTTTCGCATCCCTCGTATTGGTGCATCGATGGCAAACCGTATTTCTCCTTTTACGATTTGAGCGCGCTGCTGAAGGGCTTCGGTTCCGTCGAGGCGACGCGTGCGGCGTTGGATAAATTCCGCGCCAAGGCCGTCGCCGCCGGCATGCCGGGTCTGCACCTCAACGCCGTCGTGTGGGGTCAGCCGATCCTGCCCGCCGAGAAGGTGCCCGCCGATCCTGTGAAGCTCGTGAAGGACCTCGGATTCGATTCGGTGACCTCGTATGTGTGGATTCACCATTATTCCCTTCCGCAACTTCAGACCGACTACAATCAGGCCCGCGACGGGTATTTCCGGTATTGGGACGGGGCAAAAGACAAGTTCGGCGTGCCGTATTTTCCCAATGTGACGATGGGCTGGGACCCGAGCCCGCGAACCGCGCAGGACGATGAATACGGCAACTTCCGCTATCCGTTCATGAACACCATCGGCGGCAACACACCGGCACGGTTCAAGGAAGCGCTGGAGTTGACCAAACTACGCCTCCTCGCGAACCCCAGCGGCCCGCGCATCATGAACATCAACTGCTGGAACGAGTGGACCGAAGGCAGCTACCTTGAGCCCGACACCCAAAACGGCATGGGCTATCTCGAAGCCGTGCGCGATGTGTTCGGCACCGCACCGAAACCCAAGTAACTCGCCTGATTTTGGCCCCGATTCATTTTCGAACCTCAAATCCCAACCCATGAAAAAAACCACACTCACTTTACTCGCAGCGACACTTCTCGTGTCGTCAGTCACACTCCACGCGGAAAATACCCCGCCAGCGCCCGCCATTTCCCAAGAGCGGATGCAGCAGGTCTACGAGGAGGTGAAGACTCCCTACAAATACGGAGTCGTCCTGCGCGGGGAGGCGGGCCAACTCCTCGATTCGCCGAGCGTTTTCCGGAAGGACGGGCAGTGGTATATGATCTACATCGCAAGCAAGAACGAGGTCGGTTACGAGACCTGCCTCGCGCGCAGTGCCGACCTGCTGAATTGGGAAAAGCTCGGAAACATCCTGAGCTTTCCCAAAGAGGGCTGGGATCGCTGGCAGAGGGCCGGTTACGCCGCGCTGTGCGATCCAGCGTGGGGCGGAAGCAATGAGCTGGAAACCTTCGATGGCAAGTATTGGATGTCCTTCCTCGGCGGGGCACATCAGGGCTACGAGACCGATCCGCTGGCCATCGGACTCGCTTGGACGAAAACCCCCACCGAAGCGCGCGAATGGACCCCGCTCGCGGAAAATCCGGTGCTCCACCGCGACCAACCGGATGTCCGCCCCTTCGAGAAAGTGACGCTCTACAAAAGCAACATCATTTGGGACAAAGCCAAGTCGCTCGGGTCGCCGTTCGTGATGTTCTACAACGGCAAAATCAAAGGCGGCTACGAGAAGATCGGCATGGCTGTCTCCGACGACATGGTTCACTGGAAGCGCCACGGCGCGGATTCGGTGGTGGCCAACGGCGAAGACAAACAGAACGGCATCACCGGTGATCCGCAGGCGGTGAAGATCGGCGACCTCTGGGTGATGTTTTACTTCGGCGCGTTTTGGAGGCCGGGTGCGTTCGACACCTTCGCGTGCTCGACCGATCTGGTGAATTGGACGAAATGGACCGGCCCCGATCTCGTGCATCCCTCGGAGCCTTGGGACCGTCAATTTGCCCACAAGCCGTGGGTCGTGAAGCACGACGGCGTCGTTTACCACTTCTACTGCGCGGTCGGCGATCAAGGCCGCGTTATCGGCTTGGCCACCTCGAAGGATCTCAAGAACCCAGCCAAATAAAAAACCAACCCATGAAAAAAACCATCCTCAGCCTCGGTATGGCCGTCTGCGGAGCGCTTCAGCTACTGGCGGAGTCGCCGACGCCTGCGGCGGGTTCCGGCGAATTTCCTCTGAAACTCGAGGATATTCGAGTTCGCGATCCCTTCATTCTGGCGGAGGGCGGGATTTATTATCTCTACGCGCAGGGCGGCAACCGCGCTCGCAATGACGCTGCGGACCTCGGGATCGAGGTCTACCGCAGCCACGATTTGGTTCATTGGTCGCAGCCGAAGCAGGTTTTTGCCCGGCCGAAGGAGGGTTTCTGGGGGAATCCTCCGATCTGGGCGCCGGAGGTTCACAAGCTCGACGGGGCCTATTACATATTCGCCACCATGGCCGGACGCGCTGGAGGTCGCGGAACCCAAATCCTCCGCGCGCAGAGTCCTGAGGGGCCGTTTCTCATGGCTGGCGATCAGGCGAATACTCCGCCGGAACAGCGTTGCCTCGACGGCACGCCGTGGATCGATCCCGACGGCACGCATTGGATGATCTATTGCCACGAGTGGGAGCAAATCCGCGATGGCGGGATGCTTGCCGTGAAGATGTCGAAGGATTGGACCACTCGCCTCGGCGAGCCGATCGCTTTGTTCCACGCCTCCCAAGCACCGTGGGTCAGGCCTTATCCGAAGCCGGACACTTATGTCACCGATGGTCCGTTTCTCCACCGGATGAAAAACGGCAAGCTGGTGATGATCTGGTCGAGCTTTGTGAAGGGTCACGGCTACGGCCTCGGGCAGGCGATTTCCGAGAGCGGCACCGTCGCCGGACCTTGGCGCCATGTCGAAAAACCGCTCGTGGGCGGCACGGGCGAGGATGGCGGTCACGCGATGATCCTGCGCGATTTTTCGGGCGGGTTGCTGTTGGTTTTCCATCAACCGAACGGCGGAGATGCCGAGCGGGCGAAAATTTATCGCCTCAAAGAAGATGGCGATCTCCTCGTGCTGGATGGCCTGTGGACGCCGAAGGTCGGCGAGACGAATTCGGTCAAACCGGTCCGCATCCTGTGCGTCGGTGACTCGATCCAAGCCATTCTGCCCGTAGCGAAGAATTAAATTTCCGATGGAAAGAAACCGAATGAGAAAACCACTCCTCACTCTGACATTGGGCCTGCTCCTCAGCCTGTCCGCGCAAGCCAAGGAAACAAAGATCGAAGCCAACCGCGTGGCGGAGGTTTCGCTGGTCTCGGCGAAGCCCTACGCGAATCCTTTCATGGAGGTGGATGTCGATGCGGTTGTGACGCGGCCGGACGGGAAGGAGCTGCGAGTGCCGGCATTTTGGAACGGGGGCAGTGATTGGAAATTCCGCTACGCCTCGGAGCTGACGGGCACCCACTCTTGGAAGACGGAGTGCAAGGATGCCACGAACGCCGGTTTGCATGGCGTCAGCGGCAAGATCGAGGTGGTTCCCAGCACGAGCGACAATCCGCTTTTCAAGCACGGTCCGGTGCGTGTTTCCGCGAGCAAGCGCACCTTCGAGCACGCGGACGGCACGCCGTTTTTCTGGCTGGCCGACACTTGGTGGAAGAACCTCTGCAAGCGCATGACCTGGGAGGGATTCCAGGAGCTCGCCGCCGATCGCAAGGCGAAGGGATTCAGTGCCGTGCAGATTGTTTGCGGGCCGTATCCCGACGAGGGTTTCCTCGAGGAGCGCATGGCTAACGAGGGCGGCCTCCCTTACGAGTCGGTGAAGTTCGAGAAGGTGAATCCCGAGTATTTTAATTACACCGACCGCCGCCTTCAGCACTTGATGGAAACTGGTCTCGCTCCTGTGATCGTCGGCGCTTGGGGTAGGGGGGACTGCAACAGCATGCAGGCGATCGGCCTCGAGGGTCTCAAGCGCCACTGGCGTTATCTCATCGCCCGCTACGGCGCGTATCCGGTCCTGTGGATTTTGGCCGGGGAGGTTCCAGAAAGCACCAAGCGGAACGAAGGCCCGTGGGCGCCCTTGGCGCAGTATGTTCGGAGCCTCGATCCCTTCCGGCGGCCCTTGACCTGCCACACCGGCCATGGGCGGCACGCGGTGACAGACGACACCGTGGTGTTGGACTTCGACATGGTCGGCGGCAACCACGACCAAAATGCGGCGATACAACCACAGACGGTGGGAATCGTTTCCTCGGCCTATTCGCAAGAACCGCCGATGCCCGTGCTGGTGGGCGAGACCTGCTACGAAGGCCACATGCAGCAGGGCTTCGGCGATATCCAACGCCGGATGTTTTGGCAAAGCATCCTGAACGGCGCGGCGGGGCACACCTACGGCGCGGCGGGCATCTGGCACGCGAGCGTGGAGGGCGATCCGGGCTGCGCCTCGGCGGCCTTCGGGGGCAAGAAGGTCTATGATTGGACCACTTGGAAGGAAGGCATGAAATTTCCCGGCGCCAACGAGCTGGGCATGGCCAAGAAACTCCTCGAGCAATACCCGTGGCACCGCTTCGAGCCGCATCCCGAGTGGACGGTGCCCGGTTGTTACGCCGCCGGAATCCCCGGCGAGGTGCGCTTCATTTACCAGCCGAGGGGACGGATCTACGACTGGAGCGGCACGGTGGTGAAAAACCTCGAACCCGGCGTGCGCTACTCCGCGTTCTACTTCGATCCCGCCACCGGGCGGCGTTTCGACCAAGGCCTCATCGAATCCTCCACCGGCGAATTCAAAACCAAGGAAATTCCCTCGCCGCAGGATTGGGTGCTCGTGATGCAGGCGCAAAAGCCGGATAAAACCGTCACGCTGGTGGATGCCAAAATGGGCGAAAATCTCTCTGGAAAGCTCGAACCCGCCGGAGCGACATTCACCAAAAAAGCCGGCCCCGACTGGCTCACGGTCCGCGCGGATGGCACTTACTCCGGCGCGCCCAAGGACACGAATCTCGGGCGAAATTCATTTCTCCTCGAGCTCCAGCCAGCCGAGGGCAAACCGACCTTGTTGGAAGCAAGAGTCAAAGTGATGAGTGCCAATGGTGAGGTTTTCGCCGAAACCTTCGGCGGCTACAAAGGCAACCAGAACAGCAAGCAAGCCGACACCGGCTTGAATGTCGCACACAGCGGCGAGGTTTTGGGTTGGGTTCCCTCGGGCACCGGCGCGATCCACGCGGTGGACCGTTCGATCAAAGGCGGCGAAGTCAATCTCAGCCCGCCCGACTGGGCGGTGATGATTTTTGACAATAATGTCATCACCACCGCCGAGGTCGATGCCAACGCCTCCGGCAAAAGCTATCAGCTCTCGTTCGAAACCAGCCCCGCCGTCTATGCCGACCGCGGCCAGTCCACCCAAGCGGGCGATGGGTTGCTTATCGAGGTCCTGCGCGGTGACAAAACCGTGTTGGCCAGCAAGACGATCACGCCCGGCGCATGGGCCGGAAAACTGGAATTCCAACCCGGCGTCCTCGAATACCAAGGCGATGGCTCCGGTTCGGTGAAACTCCGCATCAGCCCCGCCAAAACGAGCAGCGGTCGATTCCAAGGCGCGATCGATAATTTCCAATGGAGAGAAAATAAGTGAGGGAAATGGAAGGATTCCGCCATTTTTCCAACCCATCCGCGCTGCCAAATCAGCGCCCCAGGCGCTCCAGGGCTTGTCTTGGGGAGAGGATTTCCACGCCGATCTTTTTCATTACGGATTCGGGATAATGGCTGGGGTTTCCGGTGATGATCGTTTTGTCAGGAGTCGCCAATGCCGCAGCGAGAAAAGGCAAATCATCGAGATCAGGGAGTTCAATCTCCGCCAAGGGCGTTGCGGGATGAAAACCGGACGAGGGCAAGGCCTCCAGCAAGGCTCTCACGGCAGTCTTCGAGAGCTTGAACTTGGGACGGGAAAGGACCTCGCGGTATTCACTCAGGACTTTGTTGTCCCAGGCTGGGACGAACATTCCCGCGATGGCGGATTGCAGCACTTGGTCGCAGTCGCCGTTCGGCGTTATCGCAGCCGACACAAGGACATTGGTATCAATGACCCAGTGAGGTAGTGGCATTGGCTTTTATCCGCCGGGCAGACCTTGCGGCACGGATTTCAGCATCGATGTCGGTCATCGAGAGGGTAGCCGTATTGTTCAACACGGCCTCCCGCTGGGTGGCGGCGAGCGCTTGGCCGAGTCGGAGCCGCCCTAGCAACTCGATATCGGCCTCGATACCGCCAGGGCTCGGAGGAATCAGAATACCAACAGGTTCGCTACCTCTTGTGATCACTCGCGGGCCGGATTTCGGGAGATTCCGAAGAACCTTCGCCGTATCCTTTGAGAGTTCGCGAGTATTCAAAAGAAGCGTGTTCACGAAGGCAATGTCCGACACATGGGGGACATTTGTCAAGAGCGCCAGTTTGCAACGCCTCCCGGCGCGCCAAGAGTCCCCCGTAGCGGAAGCCGAAACGGCTTTCGATGGCTGCCCGCGAATGCCAGAAGATGAACGCGAATTCCAAACCAAGGAAATTCCCTCGCCGAAGGACTGGGGGTTCGTGCTACAAAAAACCGATTCCAAATAAATCCAAACACGAAGCCGACTCATGAAACCCACACTCCAAATCCTCGCTACCGCTTGCCTCATGACGACCAGACTTTTCGCAGCCGACCCCACGCCAACAGCCGCCGCTCCCGATTTCGCCGCCATGCGGGCGGAGGTCGAGGCGCTGGCGAATTTGACCGAGGTGCCAAAATACGAGGTCGTGGAGCGGGCTGATGCCACTCCGAACCTGAAGCCGATTTTATACTCCGGCCTGGATTACCAGGGCAAACCGACGAAGGTTTTTGCCTGGCTCGGCGTTCCTGAAAACACAACTGGCAAGGTCCCGGGCGTGGTTTTGGTTCATGGCGGCGGAGGGACGGCCTCTAAGGGATGGGTCGAAAGCTGGAACAAGCAGGGCTACGCGGCGATCAGCATGTCGCTCGAGGGGCATGACGACAAGAGGGCCAAGCTGCCCGAGGGAGGCCCCGAGCGCCCCGGCATCTTCGGCGATTCCACCGCCCCGATCAAAGACCAGTGGATGTATCATGCCGTCGCCGACGCCACGCTCGCGGCGGCCATTCTCCGGAGTCTGCCCGAGGTCGATCCCGGCAAAATCGGCATCAACGGCTGCTCGTGGGGCGGCATCATCACCTCCACCGTCATCGGCATCGATCCGCGCTACGCCTTTGCAATCCCCGTCTATGGTTGCGGCGGCCTCGACAAAATTCCGAACCACTACGGCGGGTCTCTGGCCAATAACGAGGTCTACAAAAAAGTCTGGGACGCCAACTTGCGCCTCGATCGCGCCCGCATGCCGATCCTCTGGCACTCTTGGCCGCAGGACGCGCATTTCTCGATGGAGGCGGTCGCCCGTTCCCGCAAATCAGCGGCCCAGAGCGAGTCGCTGCTCAGCCTCGTTCCCGGCATGGGGCATGGAAATTTGTCGGATCGCCCCGAGTGGTTCGCGTTTGCGGCCAGCGTCATGAAGGACGGGAAACTTTGGATTCGGGAAAAATCCACCGCCGTGGAGGATGGGAAAATCGAGGCCGTTTTCGAAACCCAGACGCCGTTGGAATCCGCTGTGCTGGTTTCCACGACCGACACCGGACACACCGGTGGTCGGAAATGGATCGAATCGCCCGCCACGCTCGAGCAGGACGGCGACGAGTGGAATGCCGAGGCCGCCGTGCCGGAGGGAACGACTGCCTGCTACCTGAATGTCAAAGCAGGCCCGGTCCTGACCTCTTCCGACTACATCGAAATCAAATAACCCCAAAAGCA
>Ga0315901_10009880_pt1 | contig 10935 bp, 7 predicted proteins | sample LakEriMetagenome_10_FD_203761 | JGI IMG/M metagenome (GOLD analysis project Ga0315901, IMG submission 203761) | Freshwater fungal communities from buoy surface, Lake Erie, Ohio, United States - Buoy 2 MA116 | ecosystem: Environmental > Aquatic > Freshwater > Lake | place: USA: Lake Erie, Ohio...
ATGGCTGGCATTTTCAAGTACGGGGTGAAGTGATGGCTATTGATTGGTCAATGGCGGTCCAGCCTAACGTGCTGGCGATGGCGCTCAACGGCTATGAGCAGGGGCGGCAGCTTCGGCGCGAGGAAAAGTCGCGCAACGCACTGGCGGGCTTGCTTGGCGGTATGCAGGCACCGAACGGAACGCCCGGCATTGGCGACGGCATTCCCGGCAATCGCCCTATGAGTGGCGGGCAGACTGCACCGATGGGCGGCATGATTGACCCGACGCTTTCGCCCGGTGGCGGTATCGGTGGTGGTCAGGGCGTCAACTATGGCGACTTCACGCCGGAAGACCTGCGCACGGCCATGCCGATTATCGAAAAGCAGCGCGAGGCGGCTAAAGAGCAGCAGGCGGCGCAGATTCGCATGAGAGCAGCGCAGGGAGATCCGGACGCTTTGCAGCAGCTTGTCGGCATCGACTTCAACTCTTACCGCGCATTGGGCGAAGAACAGCGCCGGATGCTCAAGGAGCAGAATGACTATGTAGGGCAAGCCGCGCTGCGTATCAGCCAACTTCCGCCACAGCAGCAGGCAATGGCTTGGGATCAGGCTATCGCGCAAGGCGTTCAGCGCGGATTTTCGGGCCTTGCCGACAAGCAGGGCCAATTCAGCCCGCAAGCTCTCAACAGCGCAATCGACAGCGCCGGTCTGGTGGACAAGTTCTTCCAACTTGCGGAGCCGCGTTACACGGCAATTCCGGCAGGCGGACGCTTGGTGAACACGCGCGATCCGGCCGCGGTTAATTCTGTGGCTGGCGGGATGGCACCGCCTGTCGCGGCTCCGAGTGCCAACCCCGGCGACATTCTGCGCAACGCTGCAAGCGCGGGTACGATCACCCCAGAGGAAGCCGCTACGGTTCAGCAGAGCCTCGGGAACAACCCGCAGGGCGTGCAAAAGTTTCAGGCATGGATGCAGCAGAACGGCATCGCCATCGCCAAAACCATCAATGGCCAGACCTTTTATCAGGTCAATGGGCAGTGGTTCGATAACCCGGAGGGCCGCTAATGCCTCAAGTAACCGACCCGGCACTTTTGCAGGCGTTGAACGGTGGCGGGCAGCAGCAGCCCCGGCAACCGCGTTTCCCCGGCGTAATCGAGGGCAACCCCGATCCGTTCAAGCAGAGCGCAGAGGCACGGGCGCAGGCGGGTGAAGCTCGGGCAAACGAAGATCAGGCGATGCAGCGCCAGCGGTTTGCCCAAGACCAGCAGAAGCTTGAACTTGAGCGCGAACGGGTGAAGCAGGAAGGCATCAAGGCCACTGGTGAGCAAAACAAGGCAGCGGGCTTTCTCCTTCGCGCGCTCAAGTCGAATGACGTTTATGAAGCGCAGCAGATCGGCCCGCGCTCGCTGGTTGGCCAGACGCTTTCGGAAGTTGCGCCCGGCATTCTGAACACTTTGCCGTCTGACATTGGCAACAGCCCGCAGCGGCAGGTTTCGGATGTGACGCAGGACGACTTCATCGCGGCCACGCTGCGGTATGAATCCGGCGCGGCCATTCCTGCCACCGAACTTGAAGCACAGCGTCGCCGCTATTTTCCAATGCCTGGCGATGGCCCGGAAGCGCTGGCGGCAAAGGCCGAACTGCGCCGAACCGCCATCGAAGCGTTGAAGACCTCGGCGGGTGCAATCGGTGAAAAGACGTTTCAGGACTTTGTGGGGCCGCAAGACGAAGGTCTGACCGGCGGTGTAGTGACTGATGACCGGCCAGAGCAGGATATTGTCGGAACACTCAATCCCGGTGGTGGTTCGCCTCCTGCTGGCGGCGCTCCAACCGATGGCCCGCCCTCATTCCGATCCACACAAGACCCCGGCGGCTTCTCCGGCCTTGCATCGCTGGCAACGCGCGGCGTGACGCTTGGCCTGTCCGATGAAGCGGCGGGCATTGGCAACTACCTTGGCGCGCTTTTGACTGGCCAGAACCCGGCAGACGCTTACGTTGCAGGCCGCGATTCTCAGCGCCAGTTTGATCAGCAGGCAGCGCAGCAGTGGGGCTTGACCGGCGGCGCTATGGAACTGCTTGGCGGCGGCGGTGCGGCGCGTATTGCTTCGCTTCCCTCCACTATCGGAGGCGCAGCGCGGCAGGGCGCGGCCATCGGTGGTGCGGCGGGCTTTGGCGCTGGCGAAGGCGCGCAAGGCAGTACGATGAACGCGCTTCTGGGCGCTGGGGTGGGTGGTGCACTTGGCGCTGGCGGGCAGTATGTCGGCAATGCTCTCGCCGCTCGCGCAACTCGCAATGCGCCAGGCATGGCGGTTGTGCAGGCAGGCCAGCGGCAGAACATCCCAATCCGGCAGCCGGACGCGCGGCCCGATCTTCGCGGGCAGATGGCGCAGGCGGAAAGCACACAGACCGGTGGGCCGATGATCCGCGCAACCCGCGAGGCCGACGCAAACGCTATTGAGCAGCGGATTGCTGAAGTGGGCGGCGGTGGCAATCCGTCCGACCCCTACGCGCTGGGGACGCGGGTGCAGGAAGCTGGACAGCGGTATATCGCGCGGACCAAAGCGCAGGCGACCCGGCTCTATGATCGGGCACGCGAGCTGGCGGGCGATGCGACGGTGACGGCGCGCAATGCCGACGCAGCGCTTGACCAGAACATCCAAGAACTGCGCGCGGCGGGCGAGAACAGCAACGCAGCAGCAATCGGTTATCTTGAAGGCCTGCGGGACGACATCGACCGGGGGCTTTCGCTTCAGGCGGTGCAGAACCTTCGCACCAACATGCGCGGGCAGATCAGCGAACGCGGCTTGACCGCAACCGACACAGAGCGCCGCGTAGGACAGGTTTTGGACGCGATGAACCAAGACTTGACCGAACAGCTACCGCGCGAGGCTGGTGACGCTCTACGGGCCGCAGACAGCTTCTATCGTGAGCGCCAGACGTTCATCAATAACACGCTGAAGCAATTCATGGGCGACCGGGGCAATCCCCTGCCTGCTGAAACCGCAGCGCAGCGGCTTGTGTCCATTGCGCAGGGGAAGGGCAATTACGACCGCTTTAGTCGCATGTGGCAGCAGCTTGAGCCGACCGAACAAGCTGACGTTTCGGCCACCATCGCCGCATCGCTCGGACGCAAGGCCAACGGTGACTTCAGCGTTGCAACCCTCATTCGCTCGCTTGATCCGTCGAAGGGCATCAATCCCCGCACGGCGCGGCTTGTGTTTGGTGAGGACGGCGCGCGGGCGCTGCAAGACCTTCGCGTTATTGCGCAGGCCAAAACGGAAACCATGGGGCGGCAGTCACCTTCTGGTGTGGCCATCAATGCCGGTGCAAGCGGGCTGAAAAAGCTGCTTTGGGGCGCATTGGGTATGATCGGCGGCGGGCCGGGTGGTGCTGCTGCTGGCGCGGTTGGGCAGTCGTTCTTCCAGCAGTGGGGCGAACAGCGGGCGGCGCGAATGCTCCTGAACCCCGACTTCACCCGCTGGCTGCGCAATGCACCGAACGCGACGAACCCGCAGGCCATCGACCGCTATTTCTCCAAGCTGGCGACCACGGGCATCGCGGCAAATGACAACGCGGCTTTCACGCAGGCCCTGATGGCAGCGTTCAAGCAGTCACCAGGACGCGCCGCCGCTCAGGATGAACCCAACGGTCGGCGCGTACCACCACAGCAGTAGCGCCCATCCCCAAAACTTGAGCCGGATAAAGGTCTGCACAGGCCCGTTCCTACCACACCAGCCCCGCCCCGCAAAGGCGGGGTTTTTCATGGGATCAACGCATGAGCCTTTTCGAAGCTGGCATCATTCCCGCGCTGGATGAAGACGCCAACCCCATCAGCGGTGCCAAGTGGTACTTCTACAACCACGGCACCCTGACCCCGCGCGCCGTCTATGCCAACGACAGCCTTGTGACCTCGCTGGGCTCGAACATCACGGCAGACATCGCGGGCCGGTTTCCGAACGCCTATCTGGACAGCGAAGACCTTTACCGCGCCATCCTCAAGGACGCGGGCGGCATTCAGCTTCGCGACATTGACCCCGTGCGCTCCGAAGCCGAACAGGTCTATTCCAACACCTATGTCGCGGCCTCCATGTTTGTCGAAAGCGGCGATGATGGCGACGACGCTCCGGCCCTCCAGCGCGCGATTGACACCGTTCATGCAGCGGGCGGCGGCACGGTTCTAATCTACAGCGGAAGCTACATCTGGCTGTCTGCGGTGGCCATGAAGTCGAACGTCACGGTGCAGGCCTATCCGGGCACGCAGATCGATGTGAACGACGCGCCGTCGCCTGCCCTGACCTATGACGGCACGGTCGGCACCGAATTGGCCATCAGCGTCGATGTGGGGAACGGTGACAGCCTGCTGACCTTTGGCAGCGCGCACGGGTACGCGGCGGGCGATCTGCTGCACATCGTATCGCAGCGCAACGCTCTCTCGCGCACTGATTCCGGCTCGTGGTGGCTGGGCGATGGCACCGCAAGCTTGCCCTACGCCTATTTTGCCGAGTTCAGCCCGGTTCGCGATGCAACCAGCACGACGACGCTTACGCTGTCCTCGCCGCTGCTGTTCGACAACTACCGCACGACCGCAGCTTCGGAAACGGAAACGCAGCGGGGCAGCACCACGGTCAAGAAGGTGACGCCGTGCGCCAATGCACACTGGACCGGCGGCATCTTCAACCGCAACGTGACCGGCGCGTCTCTGCATTCGGGAACGTGGGCTTCGGACTGCACCTTCAAGCCCGAGCGCATCGAGCGCGGGCGGGTGCTGGGTACGTCCTCGGTGTGGAACTCCAGCCTTCGCTGCGAGACTTCGACGCTCAACAACAACGATCCGACGCTGATCTGGGATTACGACACGTATCACGCGCGGCTGAACCGCTTCAAGGTTGTCGGGTGCCAGGATTGCGGGTTCGACAAGATCAAGGAAAGCTTTGGCGCGCAGTCGGTGGACTTCACCTATTCGGACGAAGTGCCCTTTTCCAACGTGCGGCCCTACTGCAAGAACAGCTTCTTTTACAACTGCTACGAAGGCGTGACCTCGCACGCCGGGGCCTACCGCGAGACATGGGAAAACAACGATGTTTTCTCCGCCGCAGACGATGCGCTGGTGGTTCGCGGGTATGAGCCGACGATCACGAACAACCGCTTTTACGGGCTTGTGGACACCACGGACGGAGATGTGACGACCAAGACCTACGGCGTGGTGCTGGCCTTCGGTGGGCCGCGCCGGGCGGTTGTGCGGGGCAATACGTGCCGGGGCTTCTATGGCTTCATCGACGTTCGCGATAGCACGACGCTTGAATGGTACTGGGGCAACGTCCTCGCCTACATCACCGGCAACGAAATCTCCGGCTGCTATGTCGGCCTTGAGACGAGCTTCTGGAGCAGCAGCCCCACCAAGAACTCGCACCGCTTCATCACCTATGCGAACAACCGCCATTCGTTCATGGGCCGGTTCTGCGTGGAGCTTTCCGAATATTCGGCGGGCGTCACGGTCACTGGCAACGTCTGGGATGGCGGTTCACGCTATACCGGCGCGGGCTTGTTCGTCGCGTTTGTCTATGCCCTCGCCAACTGCCCCGGCTTGGTTGTGACGGGCAACACTTGGCGCAGGACGCTGGGGGCTGACAGCGGCTACACCAAGTATATGGTCACTGCTGGCAGCGTGTCCGACACGACCACTTTCCCGCAAGCAACGTGGGCGGCGCAGAGCGAGGTGGAGAACAACGCCGTCGATTATGCCGACATTGATGGCGTCATCAATGCTTCGGTTGGCTCGACCAATTACATTCAGACCAAATACGCTGAACCGGCATCGGCGGATTACACCATTGCGGGCGGGTTGGTCGCGATCCTGCCCACGGCCTCGCGCTCGTTCTACATGAACGTGGACACCGAAGGCGCGGCGGCATCCGACGATCTGGACCGCATCACGCCCTACACCAACTCGGCATTCCGCGAGGGCGATGTGGTCTATCTGCGGTCGGTTTCGAGCGCGCGGGACATTGTGCTTCGCGATGTGACCACCAGCGCGGCGGCAACCTACGGCATTCAGACGCCGGGCAATGCCAGCGTCACCCTCAACACGAACAACGACATCGCCTGCCTCCTCTACAACGGGACGCATTGGTCGCTGTTCGCCTCCACCAGCACGCTTTGACGGGTGACAAGCATGTATCACTTTCAAGAGAACATTACCGACAACAACGGCACCGCGCTCAATGGCTGGTCCATGGACCTGTTCGCGGTTGGCGGCGATCCTGAGACGGCGCCTGCAATCACGATCTATTCCGACCGCGCGGGAACACTACCCATTGCAGGCGGCAAGGTGCGCGCGGTGTCGAAGGGGCTGGTGCAGTTCTACGTCCCCACGGGCCGCTACAGCCGCCGTTATTACGACACGGCGGGCGAATACCAGTATGCCGTTCTCGACAGCGACTTCCTGAGCGCGGGTGATGTATCCGCGCTTGAAGTGCGGCCCGCATATGCCCATGCGCAACACTTCTGGCGCACGATCCGCGCCGGGCAGGATGATGTCTATGTGTTCATCAATTCGGACAGCACATGGAACCAGACGACCGAGCCGCTTTATCGCTGGGTGGCTGAATACCTTGCGCCCGCTGTGCCGACGCATTCTATCGTCTATCGGCTTTGGGTTGACGGCTCTGGCTGGAATACCCCGACGACTGTCCAGACCGGCACCGGCTCGCGCACGATCTACATCGACAACGCGGCGGTGGCAGGTTCGGGCCTTGTCTATGGCCAGGGCGCAAACGAAGTCGCGCAAAACTCCGATGGCCGAACCTACGATCTGGTCTTGATCAATCACGGCCACAACTTCGGATCGACCACGACCGCAGCGCAAAACTACGCGCTGATCCTTACCGCCGTCGCCAACATGATGCAGCGCCATGCGAAGGCCGATTTTCTGGTCACGCTGCAAAACCCGTGGCTGCGCAATCTGGCGTTCAGCCGGGCAACGCAAGGCGTCTGGCGGCAAGTTGCGACCGAGCTGGGGCTTGGCATCATCGACGTTGCCAGCAAGTTCGAGGCGCTGGGCGATCTGGACGACCCTGCCATCGGTGGTGAAGGCGGGACCGTCGATCTGGCCTATTACGATCAGGACGGACAAGGCGGTTTGCACCCTGCCCCGCCTGCCGGGGTAAACCTCGCGCTGCCTGCTTTTGCCGAAGCGCTGGCAGAGAACCCGGCAACCGGCGCAAGCGCGATGATCCGCCCGTTCAGCCGCCCCGCTGTCAATCTCATGCCGAACCCGGCTTTCACAACGTGGACCGGAAGCGCGCCAGAAGGCCACACGCTGACCAACGTGGTGGCTTCGAAGTCCGTAGCCTATGTTGAGCGCGGGTTGTACGGTCTGGCGCTGACCCCGAACGCAGGCGCAAGCCCGGTCAAGGCGGTGGACCTGTCGAACCTTTTGCCCGTGGCCAAAGGGCGCTGGCTGACCTATTTGGCGCGCATCTGGGTTCCGGCTTCCATGACCACCACAGCCGGGCGGGCGCAGCTTCTCACGACCGGCACAATCAGCCGCAGCTTTACCTCGCAGCCTTCATCGGTTGGCCGCGATGGCTGGCGCTGGGTGATGGCCTATCATCAGGTTTTGGAAACCGACACCTCGATCACCGCGAACCTGCTTTGCGGCGAGGCGGCGGGGGCTGACAACGGCAAGACGTTCTACGTTGACCGCGAGATCATCGTAATCGGCACCATGCCGGGTGAGCTTGACGAATCATGGATGACCGGCGCGTTCGTTCCGGACTTCTACAACTTCCGGCAGACCGGCATTCCCTCGGGCTTCACCGGAACGCTGGCGTTGTCTGGTGCGGCCAGCAACACGATGACAGTGACGAGCGGCACGGCGAACCTGACGCGCGCATTCGGCAACTTCAACACAGTGCCAGGGCGTGTCTATCGCGTGTCGTGGGGCACTCGTACGGTCACTGGCGCGGCGGGCTGCAACCTTAGCGCTCGGGGGCCGGGCGGGATTGGCGGGCAGTATTCCGTCACCACGGCCAACGGCACACCCAACCTGACGGGCGTGTCGGTCAATCTCGCGGTCGGCCAGCCTATCAGCGGCACGGGCATTCCGAGCGGGACGACGATCATCGCAGTCGGTTCGGGCACCGCTGTCATGTCCGCAAATGCGACGGCAACCGCGACGATCACCGCGACGACTGTTACGGCCAATGCGATTGGAAGCAACGGCTCGTTCATTTTTCAAGCGTTCCTGCCGGTGCATTCGTTCTCGATCAACGGCGGCTCCAACGTGACCGGGTTCGAGTTTCAGAACATCACGATTACCGAAGTGTTCTCAGGCATCACGCCGGTCAATCGCCTCAACCTCATGGACGGGCGCAACACCAACGGCACCGCGCTTGATGCGACCGGCTCGGCAACCAACTTCGCCATTTCCAGCACTCCGGGAACGTCGCTGCGGCTGCTTGGGGCATCTGCAACGGGGCTGACCCGCACGAACACGGCAACCTATGAGGTCACGTTGCCATCGTCCTACATTCCGGGGCGCGATGTCACCCTGACCGCCAGCGCGAACCGCACGGGCACGGGCACGGCGGGAACCAATACCGTTGACTTCGCGGCATATCGGATTGCCGACGATGGCACCCAAGGCGCGGACCTTGTGACCACCACGGCGCAGGCCATCACCGGCACAGCGGCAGACTACGCTTTCACCGTGACGGGCACCGGGCTGGTTCCGGGCGATAGGCTGCTGCTGTCTGTCGTGACGGTCATGCAGGAAACCGGCGCGGTCAATCCGCTGACTGCACAGGTCAATTCCATTCGCGTCTCATAAGTTCAACCACAGGAGGACGTACCAATGCCAGCAGACCCGCCGAAGCCGAAGCCGCTTCAGAAGCCGACGCCCACCAAGCCGACCAAGCCGACGAAGCCGGTCAAGTGACGTACTGGAAAGCCGCCATGCTCATGCTGCTGCCGCTGATGATGGAAACGCGCGCCTATCGCACTTGGCGCTCGTTGCTTCATTTCCAGAAGCCGCGCGCATGGCTGGCGGTTTTCCTTTCGTCGCTCCTCGCTTGGTGTTTCCCCTTGTCGCCAGAGGCTTACCTTGCAATCGATCTGTTCTGCGGCGGTCTAGTAATCGCGCGGCCTGCTGGAGTACCCCAAAAGGCAATTGGCCTAATCTTCTCCATGATGGCGCTAATTGATGCGGGTTACATAGTTTCACCGCAAGCAGATCATGGTATGCTGTATTACCGCGTTATGGTCACTCTTGGCTGGGCGCAATTCGGCATTCTTGCCGCTTGGGGGTCTTATGACGCTTGGGGATATTGCTCTCGCCGGTTTGGGCTTGCTCGGCGTGCGGTGGCTCATCGGGCAGATACTCGATGACGGTAGCGCAGTTTCTGGAAAAGAACCTTTGGGCAATCCTGAGCGCCGGGATCATGGCGTTGCTTGCCTACGTGATCGGGACGACGCAGACGGCGGCAACCTTAGCTGACCTTACCAAGCGGCTCGACAAGATAGAACACCGCATGGACGCGAGCGCCAAGTACCAGGCCTGCGCAACGCGGTATCTGGACGCCTTGCAGCGCGGCGATCCGAAGGCTCCTGAATGTGAACTTGAGGTGATGTGATGGACAAAGCCGCCTTCTATGCAAGCGTGCGCAACGGCATTCTTGGCCCCAAGCTTGAACAGAACGAAGTGGACGGCTGCGAGGCCATCCTGACCGCCATGCAGGGCACTCCGGTCGCCCATTGCGCCTATGCGCTGGCGACGGCCTATCATGAGACGGCGCGGACCATGCAGCCGGTGCGGGAAGCCTACTGGCTCTCGGAGGCATGGCGGCGGCGCAATCTGCGCTATTGGCCGTGGTATGGGCGCGGTTACGTCCAGCTTACGTGGGACTTCAACTATCGCAAGGCCGATGCGGAGGCTGCGGAAGCGGGGCTCATCAAGCCGGGTGAACTGATGACCAACGCCGATCTGGCCATGCGCCTCGATATGTCCGCGTTTATCATGCGCCGTGGGATGGTCGAAGGCTGGTTCGTGCCCAAGCACACCTTGGCGCGTCACCTGCCAGCGCGTCTGGGTACGCCTGCACAATTCACCGCAGCGCGCCGGATCATCAACGGGACGGACAAGGCGGCGTCGATTGCCAGCTATGCGATGGAGTTTCAGGAAGCGCTTGTTGCTGGGGGCTGGGCATGACCCCCAACCAACGCACCCGCGCCGCGCAAGAGCTAGCCATGTGGGCGCTCGTCCCGCTGTTCATCCTGATTGTCTGGGGGCTGACATGAAACTCTCGAACCTGCACACCATCATTGCGGCCATTATCGTGATCTATGCCATGACGCTGGCAACGGTCTGGGCATTGCCGGGGCTGGCCGACACCATCGAGAAGCTGGCCAACCTTGTGATCGGCGGCTTGCTGGCCATCATGCGCCCGCCTTCGCAGCAGGTGGCCGCGTGATCGGCCTGCTACTGACCCGCTGGAAGTGGGGCCTTGGGATTGCGGGCGCGCTGGCGTTCCTTGGCCTTGCTCTCGCCGCCAACCACTACCGCCACGCCTACCACGCCGAAAAGGCGCTGCGGAAGGCAGACCGTGCCGCATACGGGCAAGCGCAGACCGAAGCCGCCCTTATCGCCCAGCGCGCTCTGGAGGCCACGGAAGCCCGCTATAGGAGACAAGCCGATGAAGCCGACCGCAACCACAACGCGGGCCTTGCTGATGCTCGCAGCCGCACTGACGCTTACCTTGCCCGGATGCGGACCAAAGCAGCTTCGTGTCCTGCCAGCGGCGCCGTTGCCCCCGCCGAAGATCACGGTGCCGGAGTTCCTGCACCAGTGCCCCAAGAGCTTGTCCTGGTTGACAGCGCCGACGTGCAGCGTGCCGCAGAATGGCAGACCTACGGATTGGCGTGCCGGGCGTGGGCTTTGACGATCACCGAATGACAGCAA
>Ga0315901_10009884_pt1 | contig 10930 bp, 10 predicted proteins | sample LakEriMetagenome_10_FD_203761 | JGI IMG/M metagenome (GOLD analysis project Ga0315901, IMG submission 203761) | Freshwater fungal communities from buoy surface, Lake Erie, Ohio, United States - Buoy 2 MA116 | ecosystem: Environmental > Aquatic > Freshwater > Lake | place: USA: Lake Erie, Ohio...
CGTTTGGCTTCTTCGAGTTGGTCGAGATGGTTTTGGAGATCCTTCTTGTCAAACCATGCGGTTCCGTAGAGGCGTTGGAGTTGGGGGCCTGACATGTTCCCCTTCCAGTGGGAACCGGCGACGCTCATGATTTTGAAGGCTTTTACTCGTCCGGCATCGGGAATATGGGGCCCGCGGCACAGGTCGACAAATTCGCCTTGGCGGTAAAAGCCCAATTCAGGGTGGCTGGCTAGTCCGGTTTCGATATGCTCGACCTTGAGCCCCTGATTCATGTCTTTGCAAAGCAGTACGGCCTCTTGGCGATTGAGCGAGAATTGCTCAAACGGCTCGGACTTGGCGATGATCGCGGCCATTTCCTGCTCGATTTTGGCAAAGTCCTCCTCGGTCAGCTTGTGCGGCATCAAGAAGTCGTAATAGAAGCCGTTGGAGATGGTCGGACCAAAGGCAAGCGAGACCTCCGGATAGAGCCTCATGACGGCCCGGGCCATGATATGGGCGCTAGAGTGCCTGAGCACATCGAGCGATTCTGGATCTTTCTCGGTCAAGAGTCTCAAGGGGATCGGAGAGCCGTTGTCAAAAGGCTTCAGAGGGCCGGTCGCGTCGATGACTTTTCCAGCGACTTGGGCCGCAACAACGGCTTTTGCGAGTCTCGAACCGATCGAATTAGCGATCGAAAGGGGGGTAGCATCGTCCGGATGGGAGACAACGGTTCCATCGGGAAGCTGAATATCAAGCATGTTAAATCCATCGTAAAGGAGTGGGGCACGTCTGGACAAACGACGCATCCGGCAGAGTTTCCATGGTCGCTTGGGACGATCAAGTTTGCAAGTAGGTATCTAGGTATCGAATATCCTTCTATGCGTCAATTTTTCCCTGCTAGGATAGGATAAGATCTGTTAGACTTCCGCTCGGTTCGCCCAGGTTGCAAGATTCGCGGCTCGTTTCGAGGTTCGGAGTCTATAAAACCTCTGGTTTTTCTCAGGATTGATTGGGATCAAGATTTTATGAGCACGTTGGTTTTTGGACATCGAAATCCGGATACCGATGCGATTTGCTCGGCGATCGCGTACGCGGATTTTTTACAAAAAACCCATCGTCCCGATGCGATCGCCGCTTGCTGTGGCACTCCGAACCAACGTACCGAATTCGTTTTGAAACGAGCTGGTGTGGCCCCCCCAAGAATCGTCATGGATGTGCGGCCCGAGGTCCTGAGCCTCTGTGCCCAGGGGCCAGTGACGGCCAAGCGAGGAGAGGTTTTCTACGAAGTCTACCAACGGATGAAGGGCCAGGATGTGCGAGCCATTCCGGTCGTCGATGAGGATCGAAAGGTCGTCGGTATCCTGTCGCTGCTGCAACTGATGGATCTGATTTTTCGCGACGATGCCGATCCGCTCAAGACACGAACGGTCCGCACAAGCTTGGGCAAAGTGCGAGAAATCCTAGGAGGTTCCTTCCAGTATTCGATCGACCCAGAACAGCACGACGAACTCATGGTGATGGTCGGCGCCATGAGCGCAGGGGGATTCACCGAGCGGATGGAACAGTTCCCCGCTGAAAAACTCATGGTCGTCTGCGGCGATCGACCCACGATCCAACTTCCGGCAGTCGAACACGGCGTGCGTGCGATCATCATCACCGGTGGATATGCATTATCCGAAGGGCTCGTCGAACTCTCAAAGTCCCGTGGGGTATCGGTCCTGCGCAGCCCGTATGACACTGCGACGACGGCTATGCGAATCAAGTCCTCCCAGTTTATCGATTCTGCAATCGACGAGGACTTTGTCACCCTGTCCTCCAAGCAACCGATCGACGAAGCTCGATTGAAGACCGAACGGATCCAACAAGCGATCTTTCCGGTGGTCAACGACTTAGGCCAATTGGTCGGAGCCGTCAGCAAATCGGATCTGGTCAATCCGACCAAACCCAAACTAGTGCTCGTCGACCACAATGAATTGAGTCAAGCGGTCAACGGTGCGGAGGATGCCGACATTCTCGAGGTCCTCGATCATCACCGCATCGGAGGCTCGCTCAAGTCAACCCAACCGATACGCTTTATCAATGAGCCGGTCGGTTCAACCTGCACGCTCGTGGCCCGGCAATACCGCGCCGCGGGGATCGAGCCCTCGGCCGGGATCGCATTGTGCATGGCCTCAGGCATCATTTCCGATACGCTCTATCTGCGTTCGCCGACGACGACCCAAGTCGACCGCGATATCTTGGCTTGGCTTGAGAAATTGTGCAAAGTGGACCTTGAGCTCTACGCCAAGGAGTTTTTCGAGATCGGCTCGGCGCTTCGCAACTGCTCGCCAGCCGAAGTGGTCCGAGAGGATTGCAAGGAGTTTACCGAGCTTGGAATTCGTTTTTCCATCTCTCAGATCGAAGAGACCGGATTCGATCTGTTCTGGGATCGCAAAGAAGAGCTCCGAAAAGGGCTCGAAGAGTTGTCCAACAAACAGCGGTTGCACTTTTCCGCATTGCTAGTGACCGACGTGGTCAGCAATGGGTCGCTTCTGTTGTTGTCCAAGGAATCCGATGCCTGGGACGAGATCAACTATCCGTGTCTGGATCGCGGTCTGTACGAGTTGCCGAACATTGTCAGTCGCAAAAAACAACTCCTGCCTCTTTTGGCGCAGGTTCTCCGCAGTTCGACTCGTTAACTCCGGGACTCCGGCTTTCCCGCAAAATTTATGGGGTAGAAAAGGTCTAAGAGCCCTGGTGTTGCTTGCGATAGATTTCGATTTCGTAAGGTCCCAGAAACATCACCAAGATAGCTCGGTCGGCCGCATAGTGCCTAAAGACATCCTTGAGAAAGTAGTCTTCGCCAGGCCAGGGGTAGGCGAAGATAGTGGCAAAGTCGTCGACGGCCAAGGAATGGGATGAATAGACGCTGGGGATTTGGTGGAACAACGAGGCGTGGTTGGCTTGACGCTTGGCCAATCGCTCGGCGCGGCTTGGCAGGAAATTTCCATGCCAGATTTCGGCAGGGATGTTCTCGGAACGAACGAACTGTCGGGCTTGTTCAACCAGAAACTCCTCGGCCTCGATCCCGACGGCATCCCAACCGAGTTTTCCCGCCATCGCCGTGACGATCCCAAATCCGCATCCCCATTCGCAAAAGAGGTTTCCGATCGGGAGGTCATGGGATTTCACAGCATGCATGGCGCGATAAACATCGCGAAAGTCGCAAGCGACATACTGCTCGATCGGCCGTCGGTGCCATGAGTCCCAATAGGCTTGTAGCCTTTGGTCGGCCTTGGCTAGCAACACTTCGATCTCCTGGGGGATCGGCGATTCGCTGTCCCAATCGACTTCCAGAAGGATCAGTTCCGGTTCGCCCGAGGAGTCTTCTAGCGGGGATCTTTGGGAGGGTCGTTTGGACATAGGATGGATTGTTTTTGAATTTCCTGCTGCTGTGTTGCTTGCCCGGGATACCGACCCAAAATAAAATCAGAAGCGCAACGACGGGCTTTACAACCCAAGCCTCCTTCCCCACCCTTTGGCCTCTTTATAACCTCTGGTCCTTATGCAATCCACCAATCGACGACATTTCCTGGCTAGTTCCGCAGCGGCTGTAGCTCTCTCGGCCAACTCCCGATGGAGCTTGGGTCAAGACACCGCACCTGGTAAGGCTTACAAAATTTCGCTTGCTCAATGGTCGTTGCACAAGCCCCTGTTTGCAAAAGAGATCGACAATTTAGATTTTGCGAAAATTGCCAAAGAGCGATTCGGCATCGATGGCGTCGAGTACGTCAATCAGTTCTTTAAGGACAAAGCCAAAGACGCGAAGTACCTCGAGGAGATGAAGAAACGGACCAGCGATCTTGGGGTCACCAACGTCCTGATCATGATCGATGGAGAAGGAGGCCTGGGCAACAGCGACGCGGCCAAGCGTACCACGGCCGTCGAGAACCACTACAAGTGGGTCGACGCGGCGAAGTATCTAGGCTGCCATTCGATCCGGGTCAATGCAGAGACCGATAAGCCTTATGAGGAGGGGTCCAAGCTAGCTGCTGACGGCCTACGCCGCCTGAGCGAATACGCCAAACCTTTGGGGATCAACGTGATCGTCGAGAACCACGGTGGATTGAGTTCCAATGGCAAGTGGCTCTCGGAGACGATCCGCGCTACGGGTATGGAGAACTGCGGAACCCTCCCGGATTTCGGAAATTTCTACGACTACGATCGCTACCAAGGTGTCACGGATTTGATGCCTCTTGCCAAAGCCGTCTCGGCCAAAAGCTACGATTTCGATGAGCAAGGTAACGAGTCGAAGATCGATTTTGCAAAGATGATGAAAATCGTCTTGGACGCTGGTTACCGCGGTTGGGTCGGAATCGAGTACGAAGGTTCCCGATTGAGCCCTGACGATGGGATCAGGGCTACGAAGAAGCTTCTGGAAAAAATCCGCGACACGGTCGCAGCCAAATAACGCGGCGAAACAACGGGGCGAATCGACTCCGCACGATCGATCCGTTTTGTCGAGCCGTTTGGTTACTCGGACTCAACGATTCGCATAGAGCACCTCCGACTCCCGGACGCTTCGATTGCACCTGGGATCCTCGTCGCACTTGCGTGCGAAAACCTCCTCCCGGTCGATCACCACATCGTCCGGTGCTCCAACGGCAATGACCACTCGAGCACCCGTGATCTTTCGGACCTCGATGACAATGTCGTCGCCAATAAAAATCCGTTCTCCTACCAATCGACTCAGTGCAAGCATGGTTTCCCTCCCGGTTTGGCTTGTGGTTCATTCACAGACTCAACGGAATCTATTTTGCACTCCGAGCGTGACACCTTTGGTCACGGGTTTTCCCCGCCAGGAAAAATTTTCCAAAGAATCGGGCGTATGCTAGCTAAACTGAGCCCTCTAAACTAAACCCCCTAAACCAAACCACTCGGGTTGCTTGGGTTTAGCCGCCGGCAAGCCAGTGGTTCTTGCCTCAAATCCCCCCTTTTTTAATTTCCTTTTCCCTGGAGCATAAAGCGATGGGCTTTCCTCGAGCATGCTGGATGTTGATTTTTGGATTGCTGACGCACACAAGCATCGGGCTCTTTGGAGACCATTCGCTCTGCGCTCAATCCCCTGAGGGCTCGGCAGTAAAACGCATCGTGTTGATTGCAGGCCGACCCTCGCACCCCCCTCGAATGCACGAGTTCAACGCTGGTGTTCAGCTCCTTGCGCGATGCCTCCAAGAAAGCGGATTACCGGTCCGCGCAGACATCTCGCTCAATGGCTGGCCCAAGGACGAATCGGTGCTGGATCGAGCCGATGCGATCGTCTTTTATATGGATGGGGGGGGAGGACACGAAGCGGTTCAAGAGTCGGGACGACGCCTTAAAAAGATCGATGAGCTTGCGGGCAAAGGGGTAGGGATCGGATGCATGCACTATGCCGTCGAGATCGTATCAGACCAAGCGGGCAAGGAGTTCAAGAAGTGGATTGGCGGCCATTACGAGCATATGTTCTCCTGCAATCCGATGTGGTCGCCGGAATTCTCTCAATTGCCCGAACATCCTATCACCCGTGGGGTTGAACCTTTCTCGGTCAAGGACGAGTGGTACTTCAACATGCGTTTTGTGAACGATCTTCCAGGCGCTTCGCCAGCCGACTCGAGCAGTGGCAAGTTCGTGCCGATCTTGGTCGCAGCCCCCTCCGATGCGGTCCGAAACGGACCCTATGTCTACCCACCGGGGCCTTATCCGCATATCCAAGCCAATCTAGGCCGAGCCGAGGCGATGCTCTGGACTGTCGAACGCCCTGACTCGGGTCGAGGATTTGGCTTCACCGGCGGTCACTTCCATAACAATTGGGGAAATGACTCATTTCGCAAATTGATCCTCAACGCCTGCTTGTGGTTGGCCAAGGCAGAGATTCCTGAGAAGGGGGTTGCCTCGAAGGTCACCCAAGAGCAACTCGAGGCGAACTTGGATCCGAAGAAGTAGAAGACCTGCTGGTCCCGTGAAGCTCGATCGTCTAACGCTGCTTGGCCTTGCTCGTGGGCACTGGTTGGACCAATGGACCCGACATCGGTGGGGTTTCGTAGAATTGCCCCTCTAGCTCTACCCGGGGATCCCCGGTGGCGGTCAACTCCTGGATCAGCCGATCCTCGAGCTCGCTGCGAATACTCTGGTACTGTGGCTCTTGGGCAATATTGGTCATCTGTTGCGGATCGCTTCTGAGGTCGTAGAGTTCCACGCGAGGTCTCTTGCCATAAGCCCTCTGATAGAACGGCTTATAAAGCGGATCGTCCCGATGGGTGATCAACCAAGCTTTCGTGGGTCCTGCATCTTCGTCCGGATGCGTCGTACGGGTGTTTCTTTGAATCTGCTCGTAAGTGGGTGGCTCAGGGGCGTCCAATCCATAAGGGTCCCCGAGCGGCCAGCGGTCGGGTCGAAAGTTGATGATCAACAGATAGTCGTCGGTCCGTATGGCGCGTTGGGGATAGGGGCTAAAGTCAGCGCGGGCCGACTCGACGTGCCGCTCTCGACCGACAAATACGGCGGTTCGATTCGGATCGAGCTTGCCACTCCGCTCGCTGCGAAGCATCGCCAAGAGGCTTTTTCCCGTCATGCTCTCGGGGATCGGCAGGCCGGCCGATTCGAGAATCGTCGGCGCGATATCGGTCAGACTGACCAGATCGTCGATCGTCCGATCGGCAGGAATCTGCGGTCCACAGATCGCCAGTGCCACCGAAGTTCCAAAGTCGTAAAGATTGCATTTGCCATGGGGAAAACCCGGAGGTCCATGGTCGCCACTGACGATGACCATGGTCGAATCGGCAAGCCCGCTCGAATCGAGCCGATCGAGCAGCATGCCGACGGCCGCATCGTAGGCGGCGATCTCTCCGAAGTAATCTGCAAGATCCTCTCGAACGACGGGCACATCGGGCAGGAACGCTGGAAGCTTGCCCTGGAACTCCTCGGGGTCGAATCCCCAAAGTCGTTTCCCGGAGCCTTGGACCCACTGGCGATGGACGTTGGTCGGTCCGAACCAGTAGCAGAACGGTTTGCCTTCGGGGCGATCCCCGAGGAACTGATCGAAGTTCGAAGCCACTTCGTCCAGGAGTGTTTGTTTGGCCTCTTCGAAAGGTATGCCTTGGTTGACCAGTTGCGTAACGTTCTCTGAAAAGTCGTTCCAGCGTCTGCCCGATTTTTCGTAGGCGAATTTTCCGGCCCCATAAGGTGCATCGACCGGTGAGCCGGGGCTCCATACTTTGAAGCTCTCCCCGATGTGGTAGCCGGCCTCGTGGAGCAAAAGAGGAAATGCAGGGAGGCTCGGTTCCCACCTGGCACCCTGGAGAATGGAGGCTTCTTTGGTCCTCCAGAAATGCTGGCCCGAGAGCAGGGCACTTCGGCATGGCGTGCAGCTTGGGGCCGAGACAAAGGCTTTGCGAAACAGGACTCCGCGTTGGGCGATGCGATCGATGTTGGGAGTTCGCACGAGCTTTTGAAGTGGCTCGTTGGGCTCATGTTCTCTGTAGGCGCTAGCGAATCGGCCATAGTCGTCGGCGAAGAGAAACAGAATGTTCGGTCGCTGAGCAAGGCACGATGAGCCTAGCGATAGGATCGAGACGATTGCCGAGCCGAACGTCAGCATCCCACGCAGAGAGAATCCCGAGAGCATAAATCACCTTGCATCAACTGCGAGCCTACAACAGCCCGATCGCGAACGATCCAGAGCTTCAGTTGCAACATTCTACCAGTCGATCGGCAGCTCGCCAACCTCCTAGGAAGCATTGGAAACGCAAGCTCGCCGCTGCTTACGCCGAGCCAAAACAGTGGCCAGCGAAAGTGATTGTCGTGCAGCGTAAAGAAAGAGCCATTTTTTAGGCTTCCGCGTTTTGTGGTATACTTCAAGTAACTTGCGGAGGGAAAAGAAATGAATCCAGCATTGACGGTGGTCGGAGATCAACTCTGGCAAAGAATCGGGGAGTCGATGGATCGAGTTGAGTTGCGTCTTAGAAAAGCCGTATCTATTCTGGAGCCTACTTCGATTCCCTTTGCGATCGTCGGAGGCAATGCAGTGCGAGTTTGGGTGGCTCAGGTCGACCCCGGAGCCGTACGTGCCACGAACGATGTCGATATTTTGATTCGCCCGGAGGATCTTGAACAAGTCAAACAGGTCATGGCGGCAAATGGATACCACTACCGCAAAGCGGCTGGTTCGGACATGTTTCTCGAAGGAAAAGACGATTCGGCTCGCTATGCAATTCACATCGTCCTGGCGAACTGTATGGTCAAGCAGGACGACTTCGAGCCAAACCCCGATGTCGAACCAATCGAATACGGAGACGGTATTCGAATCTTGCCGTTGGAGCGGCTTGTTCGAATGAAATTGAATTCGTTTCGACTCAAAGACCGTGTTCACCTTCTAGACATGATCGAGGTTGGTCTTTTGGACGAAAGTTGGGTTGCGAAATTCCCAAAACCGCTTAGCGATCGACTCAAGTCGTTGATCGACAATCCAGATCAATAAGAATTCCCGGGGAATCACGGAGCGGATCCAAATCTCGTCGATACCACCGACTACACCGAATACGCGGACGTAAGGCTTGAATTTGCTGCGATTTGTTTCCGTGTTTTCCGTGTCGTCCGTGGTTAAAAAATAATGCAGCGGGTCAGGCCCAGGACTGGTGGACTACCCGTGACGTTCGAGAGAATCGCTGGATCATGATCCCAAGCGGGAATGGCAAGTGCGGTGACGAAGGTGAACATCGTGATGCTTCGACCTAAAGTTGTCACCGGGGTGATGTCTCCGTAACCGACGGTAGCGGCGGTGACCATGGTGAAGTAAGAGATTTCCCCTTATTCCTAGGACAAGACTGATTTCGATTTGTGCTCAAAGCGAGAAAAAATCTAAAAGCCGCATTCCCATAGAACCTCGTCCTCAAATAGAAAATGCGAGTGATGTCAAGAAAAAAATTTCGCGATTGCGCCGGCTCGGCGCAAAGCAAATCGGAGATTCTTGGCTGCTGACGAGTTGATCGCCAAACTAGTGCTTTCCACTGGTCATTGCAGGAAGTCGATGATCAAGGTTTCACCAACTTATAAAGGGATGTTCGAGCGAGCTGGAAACGAAACAAGGGCGCACCTTGAATCAACCTGTTAATGACCCGTGCGCTTTGCAAAAGTCAATTAGGGTCCCTTCCGCTTACCGAAATGCCGCTAAACACTAGCACACGTTTTGGTAGGCAACTTCGAATGTAGAAAAATCACGACTGGCCCATGTAGTCATCGATGCAAGGGCCTTCAATCGCCGGTGTTTAAATTTCCTCAAATCTCAAATTATGTATCTGGAGTATTCCTATGAGCTTCCGAAAGATTTTTTTAATCGTTTTTTCGGTTTTGTGTTTGCTTCCGAATCTCTGTTTCGCAGCAGTTGTTGCGTCTTACGATTTTACTGGTAACGCGAACGACGGTAGTGGAAATGGTCTTCACGGCACAGTGATAGGCGCGACGTTAATTGCTGATCGTTTCGGCAATCTGAATTCCGCATACAATTTTGATAATATTGATGATTTAATAGTAGTTCAGAACTCTGGAGGTCTCTTATCATTGAGTGGCCCTTTTTCGTTGTCCGCGTGGGCCAGACCAAGCAACCCTTCCTCGGATGGACGCAACAATCCAATTATCTGGAAACTTGCCGGTCCCGGTGACCCTGACAACTATGCATTATCCTGGGGCGCAAATAGTCGATTCGGGATAGGCCTGGAGGATTCCGCGAACGATCAGGACTATGGTGTTGTCTCAGATACAAAAATTCATGGAGCCTGGTACCATGTCGCGTCGGTCTACGATCGGCAGTCGCTCAAAATTTATGTAAATGGAGTACTTGAGGGCGTTGCATCGGTGGTGAATGTTACACCATACATGGGCGGTGCTCCACTCCGAATAGGAAACATTCGCGATTCAACGCACGCAAACGCAGGCGTTTTTGATGGTGCGATAGATGACATACGAATCTACAATCACGCCTTAAACCAATCTGATATCGATTCGTTGTACGGGACCCCCAACGCAGTTCCCGAGCCTAGTTCGATGCTGATTGGGACGCTGCTTGGATTGGGCGGGTTGCTTAGTAAGAGGATGAAGAAGTAACCCTCTTTGCTTCTTTAGCAAATATTCATTTGATCTGCTGCAAATCTTAGCCATCCGCCGCCAAGCGGTGGGGCGGTGCGAGTAAAGCTTTCACCGTCTGGCGACAGGTAGCTACGTCCAAGCAGGTGGCTACGTCCAAGGAACGCGAATCGTTCGCTGCCTTGCCGCGCAACCCACCATCGAGCTCGGGGGCTTTGCCAAGCACCTTTTTGATTGAACATGGGGTGAGTGGTAACTTTAGAGGCTGAGCATGTGTTTGCTAAATAAGATAGTAAGTAAAATGCGAAGCATCTGAAATGGATGCTAGCGCATCTGAAGGATATGGAGTGGTTGTGTTGTTGCCAGGGTCCGGTGGCTTACGCACTAATGGCAGAGAAGTGTCGCCCTCCGGGCTAAAACCAGCCAGTCTACCCCAAGTCATTGGGCAATACAGTTTCGTCAGTAGCGCTGCCGTACCCGAACCGACTTCGATGGCGATCTTCGGCCTCGGTGCGCTCGGCATGGCTTACCGCGCAAGACGCAAGAGTATGGTGTAACTCCTTGCTTTTTGAATACGATCGGTTTTCAACACAAGGAGGCAGCCATCCGGTTGCCTCCTTGTCGTTCCGTTACCTTCGCCACGCCTGCCGCCTTGGCAAAGTCATCCTCGGCAACCAACAAGTAACGCTGCTGTGCACGTGGGAACTTTCGATGCGCAGATCAATACCACAGAACGCACCGAATACACGGACATAGGGCTTGAATTTGCTGCGATTTGTTTCCGTGTTTTCCGTGTCGTCCGTGGTTAAAAAATAATGCAGCGGGTCAGGCCCAGGACTGGTGGACTACCCGT
>Ga0315901_10009888_pt1 | contig 10926 bp, 13 predicted proteins | sample LakEriMetagenome_10_FD_203761 | JGI IMG/M metagenome (GOLD analysis project Ga0315901, IMG submission 203761) | Freshwater fungal communities from buoy surface, Lake Erie, Ohio, United States - Buoy 2 MA116 | ecosystem: Environmental > Aquatic > Freshwater > Lake | place: USA: Lake Erie, Ohio...
TTTGTAATGTGTACCTTGGTTCTAGCCCAAGGTTGGCAGCCAAGTGTGGTGCATCATACTGCCACTCAACTACATCTCCTGCTCGCCAATTGACCTTGGCATCGTTGTTGCCTTCAAAATAGTGTCCGGGTTTCCAATCTTCCAAGAACACAATGGCTCTGCGTATGCGTTGCTCTTGACCTTTAAGATTGAACAGGTCAACATAACGAAGATACAAGTCACCGTGAGTTGGAAGAATGGTACCTGTACCCATTCTATAGTAACTGGTACCAATGTCTTTCCAGCCCAGTTCACTATAGATATTAACAAACTGCTGATTCCAACTTGGTTGTGGACTGCGCATGTCGCACATGTCCCCAGTGAACCGGTTGGCATAACCCTGAGCCGTCCAACGCTGCAGACTTTCCGCGTCATTGAATTCTTCGTTGACGTAGTTGAGTTGCTTAAACTCATCATCCCAAAACTTGGGAATATGATATTTAAGAATTTCGTGTGTTACCATAATGCACCACAGTCAAGTTCTCAATCTGTGGCAGTTTACGCCATGGATCAACAACTACACTACCATGTGGGATTGGGCAATACGGCAACGTGTCAGGTTGATCACCAGTGTACTCGTAAGTGATCTTGCGATTGTGTGCCCACAGGATAACCGCGGGGCCTGTTAGTTCTGTGATAACTTCAGCAGGATCATCTGCCAGGGGATCAAGATATCTTACATCATGTCCTGCTTGTTTAACATAGTGTCCCACCAAGGTAGAGTATGATCCAATGCAATATTCAACATCAGGTTTGTAGGCTTTGCCATGAATCACAATGCTCATGCCGTGTTGTTTGGCTTGGTCAACCAGGAAGTGCGCCAAATTCTTGGCTTGAATTTCTCTGGCATGCATTACTGTGTCAAACAAGTCGTAGCCAATGTCATATTCTTTGGCCAACCAACGCAAGGCAATGTTGTCACGTGGGTGGCATGCACCTGCATCTCCCATGCCTGCGGTCATGTACTTAGGTCCCATGATACGCATAGTTGAACGTGCCAGGGCATCTGTAACAACATCAACATTGATGTTGCCAATACGCAAGGCAAAGTCTTGAATCATGTTCACAAGGCCTACTTTGGCCGAGATGAATGTGTTGTAGAAGATCTTCATTGCTTCACATTCGTCCCAGGTACCAATCTCATAGCGAGGATCGTTTACCATCATGGTCTTGTACAAGTCAATCAATTCGCCTGCTAAGGCATTGGGGTTCCCATCTTCGGTACCAATCATGACCATCTCGGGGTTGACCATGTCCCACTTCACACTGCCCATGGCAATTAGATAAGGATTGTACAAGAACTGATGTTGCTTGTCTAGCAGTGGGAAAAACTTGCGGCGTGTGGTGCCAGGCAATACTGTGGAGATCAACACAACTTTCTTGGGGCTCTTTGCGTACCGGTTGACATTGTTAATGGCACTGATCACAGCGTCATGTCCAAAGTCACGTGGTTCCATGTGTGAGCTGGGTACCGAGCCATCGTAGCCTTCAGCGTGTGGGGTGGGTACTGCAATAAAAATCCATTCGCTTTCGTTGACCAATTCATCAATGTCGCAAACTTTTACTGAGTCGCTGACACGCGGGTAAATATCGTAACCTCTGACTTCGTGCTTTTCGGCCATGACTTCTGCGCAGTCAAGTCCCAGTTTGCCAATACCAATAAATCCAATTTTCTTCATATGAGTGTTCCTTTAGATAGATTATACAACTTTTTACACGATGTTTGCAACCGTGACGATCTAATAATTTATCGCTTTTTTCCACATGGCTCAAGAAAACTAGAAGATGTTCAACCATTACGGTTTGATAATCAATTATTAATTTTGCATAAAAATTATATTTTTTGCCATGATCAAGAACCTTTAAATTTTGACCTATATAATGAAATAGACATAAATGATCTTGATACCATTAAACATGAATTAAAATATTTAGATGAACATAATATCGAAAAGTATAAACAAATTTGTAAACAAGTAATGCCTAAAATGAATCTAAAATGGGCAGCTGGACTGATTGGAGCATTTGAAGTTGACGCAGTATTGATACATTCTGAAAAACGCTCACCAGAACTCAAAAAATATAAAGACTTAGAATTTATACCGGTGTATTGGTGGAGCCATGGGTTGATTGCACTTGATTGGTTTAGATATGCTGAAATTGATCCTGCGTTGAATAAAAAAAATATCAAACACGATTTTTTAATTTATAATCGTGCTTGGTCTGGAACAAGAGAATACCGGATCAAATTTGCCGACCTTTTAAGCAAACACAAACTTCATCAATACTGTCTTACTTGGTTTTCTGAAATAGATAATAATCAACATTATCTAAATCACACATTTGTAAATCCAAAATTTTCTACCAAAAATAGTAACTTACCACTTGAGTTTCCTAGTAGTCAAGCCAACAGTAACAGTAGTGCCGACTATGTAGGTCAAGATTATCAAAACACTAGAATAGAGGTGGTGCTTGAAACTTTGTTTGACGACTCAAGATTGCACCTAACAGAAAAAATTTTGCGTCCAATAGCATGTGGTCAACCTTTTATATTGGCCTCCACCCATGGTAGTTTAGAATATCTTCGCAGCTATGGATTTGAAACTTTTTCAGAGTTTATCAACGAAACCTATGATACTATACCAGATGCACTGGAAAGACTTGAGGCAATTGTGGCTGAAATGTTACGCATATCACATTTACCTGACGTAGAGAAAGAGAATTTATATCAAAATCTAGACAAAATAGCTCAGCGAAATAAAAAATTGTTCTTTTCAATGTCATGGCAACAACAAATCGTTGACGAGTTTCGTACTAATATGAATCACGCCTTGACTACGATTGACCAAATAAATCATTCTTCAACTGGTCAATAACAATGCCTGTTAACTTTTTAGTGTGTGAAATCCATCCCAGTCATCTGACGGCGGGTTTTCTTTCAAGTGCATCACACGACTCAATAGATCGGTGTAGAATGTGTCAAGCTCACCATTCCAACGTCCCATGAGTCCTTCTATTGCATGTTCACAATAGTTCCATTGACGTTCTCGATAGAACTTTACAAGATCAGCATGTATTTTTTTATAGTCTTCCAGCGTGGCAAATTCTGACAAGGGTATGGTTTCTACCACGCAATATGCTGTTTGTAACACGTTGTTGGGCGCACGAAATGTGTCTAGTTCTAATATTGTGAAACTGTCGGGAATCTCTTTGATGGCGTCGCCAAATATTATGTTCATGTTGTTTCCTTTTAAATATGTATCATGAGTTTTGCATTTGATTTAATTTCTGACCTACACGTGGAGACCTGGGACCAACTTGATTGGCACTATCAAGCCACTAGCCCAGTGTGCATAGTTGCCGGAGATATTGCTCGAGATCGCGACACAGTCACACGTACACTTAGACATCTTGGACGATGCTATCAGGCTGTGTTTTACATTGACGGAAATGACGAGCATTATAATTATCTTGAAGACCTTGGTTCCAGTTACAGTGATCTTGTGCGGCGCATCAAACGCATACCCAATATAGTGTATTTACAAGACAACGTGGTAATTGTTGATGGAGTTGCTATTCTAGGCACCAATGGCTGGTTTGGATTTGATTTTGATCTGGGAATTGATCCAGTCCAAGTGGACCAGTGGGTTCAAGAAAAATACAACATGAGCTCCGCAGCCACAAAAAACATAGCAAGACTCAGCAATACTGATGCCAGTTACATGATTGCCAGTGTTCAAAAACTACAGCGACACACAGATGTGCAAAAGATTGTGATGGTTACTCATACTGTGCCCGATCCGGCATTGATTGCTCATGATATCGATCTAGACGGTCACATGAAATTCAATACCATGGGCAACAGACTTATGATGCAGGCCATGGCAGCTGACACCGAAAACAAGATTCATACTTGGTGTTTTGGACACTACCATGGATCAGTAGACCAAACACGGTCGGGTATTCGATTTGTCAACAACTGTCGTGGACGACAACATACCAAATATTCACGGCATGTGTACTATCCACAACGCATTGTGATTGATTTTTAACCAACAGGTTCTGGTTCTAGTTTGATCTGTAGTGGATAACTTTGAGCTCGTGCCAGCATGGTCACTTCCACACCTTTTTGTTCGGCAATCTCATATGGTAGTACTGCCACCACAGCTGATCCTGCTTCGTGAATGTCTACGGTAATCTGTTCTGCGGTTTCTGTAGTGTAGTCAAAGTATTCGATCAAGGTTTCTACCACAAATTCATATGTGGTTTGATTGTCATTGAGATAGACCACACGGTACAAGGGAGGCTCTTGCACAGATTCTAAAGGTTTGATTCTAGTTTTGGTTTCGCTTTGTGCCATTTTGTTTCCTTGTAATCAGTAGGGACACCGCGTCCCTACTGTATTTACACTATTATATTAGGAAGTGTATGTGATAGCAATAGTCTTTGGCTTGGCTTCTTCAGGCACTTCACGTCGCAAGTGAACGCTTAAAATACCAAGTTCAAGGTGAGCATTGCTGATTTCCACATGATCCGCAAGTTGGAATTCTCTGCGGAAACTTCTTTCACTAATACCTTTATGCAGGTATTTTGCAGTGGCATCGTCATTCTCCACAGTTTCACGGCTGTGCTTGCCTTCAATGATCAAGAATTTTTTGTCCTTGGTCACTGTAAGGTTATCGTGCCCAAAGCCGGCCACTGCCACTGAGATCATGTACTCGTCTTCATTGACTTGTACAATATCATAAGGTGGATAGTTTGTGCTGGATTGTTGAGCACTCACACGCATGAGTTCATCAAACATGTTATCGAAACCGATACCAAATTTGGTGAGTGCGGGAATGTCGAAAGAACGAAGGGTGAGAGTTTTTGTCATTTGTTTTCTCCTTTATAAGCAAGATGACTTTGATGTAGCCCGACCATCGGCGCTACACAGTTATTTATTATACACGAAAACTTGTTATCAATAAAGTTTCTTTGGCAAAGCCTGTTCGGTTAGTTTTTTGCGCCAACGATTTTGTGCCGCTGACTTTTTGCGTTTGCGTTCTGTAGTGGGTTTTTCGTAAAATTCTTTGGCACGAACATCATCCAAGATGCCCGATGTCTGAATTTTCTTTTTGAATTTACGTAGAGCTTTGTCTACGTTGCCGTCTGTGACCAGTACTGATCTACCCCTTAGCTTTTCCATTTGCTTCCTTAAGTTCTGTAGGGGTATTTACCTGATCTGCATCAATAAACACGCGGTTTACTCCTTCCCTACGATAACGGGCCAAATAGAACATATGGGGTAGTAATACACGTTCTAGCTCTGAGTGCAAACCTCTAGCACCAGTTTTGTTTAGAATAGTGCGATCTGCGATCATTTCCAAGGCTTCGGCACTGAATTCTAGTTCTACTTTGTCTTGTTCAAACAACCAAGAGTATTGTGCAATGTAACTGTGTTTGACATCCAGCAAGATGCGGATCAAATCTTCTTTGTTGAGTTTGTTAAGTGCAACCCAACTAGGGAATCGCCCAACAAACTCTGGAATCATACCAAACTTGATCAAGTCTTCTGGTGTGACCTGGTCCAGGTGTGTTTCTGTATCATCCTTGACCTTGGCACTAAACCCGATACTGGTACCACGCACACGATTTTTTACCACTGCATCAAGACCCACAAACGCACCACCAGCAATAAACAAGATGTTGGTGGTGTCAATCTCAATCATGTCGCCACTAGGATGCTTGCGATTGCCTGTGGGAGTGACTCGGCACTTGGTGCCTTCTACCAGTTTAAGCAAGGCCTGTTGTACACCTTCGCCACTAACATCTCGAGTGATTGAAGCACTTTCACTACGACGGCTGATCTTGTCAATTTCGTCAATGAACACAATACCACGCTGTGTTTTGGCAATGTCACCACCTGATGCGGCAAACAGTCTAGAAATCAAGCTCTCAACGTCATCACCTACATAACCTGCTTCGGTAAGACTTGTAGCATCAGCAATCACAAACGGTACATCCAAGTAACGTGCTACACTACGTGCCAACAATGTTTTGCCGGACCCTGTTGGGCCAAGCATGAGAATGTTACACTTTTCAATTTCAGTGTCAGTGCCTGGATTACTAATGCGTTTGTAATGATTTACAACTGCTACACTTAGTACCTGTTTGGCACGATCCTGACCAATCACATACTGATCTAGATGATTTTTTATATGTTCAGGATCCATCACAACAGGAGAACTGACTGTACCGGCAAAATTTTCATCTTTCAGCAATGTCTCACATAGCTCCACACACTCATTGCATATGGCAACACCTTCACCTACAATAAGTTTAGCCACAACATCTTTGTGTTTTCCACAAAAACTGCAGGATGTGATTTGATCATTTGATTTCATGTGTTTGTATTTGTATTTGATTGTAAACGTTGGGACACTTGCTCACGCTCGATTTCACTCAATAGTTCAGCATCATACTCGCCAGATGCAATGCGTTCTATCAAGTGATCAATATAAGCAATATCGTAAGTATAACTATCTGTTAGATTTTTGTCAACTTCTATCCAGTCTTTACCATTGTACTTATAGACCATAGTGGGCAGACGGTCAACTCTTACAAAGGTATCGCCACGTTCGGCATGTGATGGAAACTGTGTACCAAACCCACTGTTTATCTCTTTTCTTGACTCGTTGTCAGCTAGTAACCCCATCCAAGGCAACTGAGAAATTTCACCCCGGATTAGTTTGAAACGTTGATTCTTCAAGGTATCGTGAGGATTATCAGCTTTCCATTTTGTAATAGCGGCTTTGATTTGATTTTCTGCTTCGTGATCCCAATAGTCATCGGGTAGTTCTACATGGTCGCTAGGTTGTTCAATGCTTGCGATCTCTCGAGTGGAAATTGACAACTCAATGGGATCTTCACCTTTAACATTGTCCATAACATCACATTCACGGTTAGGACAGAATAGACCAATACCAGGAACGTCAACTAGTGGCGTACTACACTTGTAGCAAGGTATAGGATCATCAGGCGGGTCTGTTTGAAATGCGGTAACAGATTGTTGGATTTGATCAACTTGTTGTTCTGTTAACGGACCATCATCGGGCTCGTATTTGGGTGCAGGCTCATCATGTACAAAGCCTCCGGTACCTTGTCGTGCCCATTCAAACTGTTTGTTAGCGGCCAGGATCAAGGTTAGAGCCAGCGGATCAAACACCAGCACAATCATGATGATCACAAGACGTACTGCTTTTTCAAGCACATTGGCATCTGGGTTGTCCCCATACACCAAGGCCGCAATGTATTTGATTGGGCCTACTTCAGCTTCGACCTTGCGGAATTCAGCCCGCAATGGCGCTGCCTCTTCACCAAGGGCGGCAATAGTTTTCTGTTCGGATGCGATCTCGGATTGAAGTCGTTGGCGTTCTTTTTGTTGACTGCGTCTAATTCCAACAGCTTTCTCGGCACCTTTTTCATCACTGCTTCGACCCATAACTTGGTCCACAGCCTCATCCATTTGTCTAAGCGCCTTCCGGTTTGCATCTATATTGTCCTTTGCTGTCTTAATCTTTTCATCGTAGATGGCCACCTTGGCCACAGCGTCTCCAGATACTAGGCTTTGGTCACTGTGAGCTTTTGACAAGTATCCAAATATGCCCATGCTGGTCAACAGCATGAGGAATGCCACAGCAGGTATCAAATACATCTTGAACAAGATGCCGGCACGTTTCCAGTTGTTGTGCAACCACACCGTGGCAACAATTTTGCCCAGTTCAAGACTGGCACCCATGATGATCACAGGTATAGTAGCCGCGGAGAAAATAGCAGTCAAGCCTGCTACCGAGTAATAAGCGGCCACTATGCTCAACAACAGAGCGGTGGCCAGGATACCAAAACCAAATATCATAGAGTATTATTTACCGGGTGGTTGCACCTGTCTAACAGCATGTTTAATGGCTATCCAGGTACCGAACTTGGGATCTGGCACTTCAAACCACACACGTTCTGCGTGACCGTCCACTCGCCAGAGACTGGCGTGTTCTAGTCGTCGCTTGACATGTGCCTGACTACGCCAGTTTTTGCCGAACTGTGCTCGTGCTTCACGCATGATGGCATACCATGTGTCAATATCACTCAGTTCGAAATATAATTTGTGCATGGGCAAGGCCGTTGTTTTAAGAGAGTCAAGGGATTGAAGCATGGAATCAGAGGCTTCTATTTTAACAGACATTTAACGTTCCTTTCACTGTGAATTCCAACTGAAGCATACACCGGGTACCAGCCGGTTTTGATCCGTTGCCGGATCTTGGACAGTGTCTCAACCTCGTGGACATTACATCTACCTGCCACGGCTATGTCGGGCCCGGGCGTTCAATCACCCCGCTCATGCCATTAGATCGCCACCTATCTCCCTGTCCATGCACACAGTAATTATACATGGGGAGTGGTGGCGATGTCAACTTATTGTTGTTCTAAATCTAGTGGGCCGTGGAACCAAGTCTCTGTGTCGTCGTTTGACCAGCCTTCTTCTTCCCAGGCACTATATGAATCTTCATCCCATAGTTCGTCCATGCGCTCTTGTTCTTCTTCGCTCATGTCATCTGGATATTCAACTTCGGCCCAGCATCCATCATCAAGACTGTCTAGTTCAAAATCGTAGTCAGTGTTAAACACTTCTAGACCATCAGGATTGTCTAGATCAATGTCTGGACGTTCATCACTTTCGCATGACACTGTGCCCCAACGAAAACCGGTACTGCGTTTGATGGTTTGTCCATCTTTGGTCCAGAATTCAGTTTCTACAACATTTTTCTTTTCAGCAGTTGTTAGTACCCATGTTGCCATATTAGTTCTCCTGATTTAACACAAGTTTATCAAAGTCTTCTCGAATTTCAAGTTCCTCAGGATCATAGGCAATGCCTTGCCATTCCTTGATTTTAAGTTCTTCAGTGTCGCCAACGTCCTCTTGCCAAGAACTAATCCAACGTTTACCAGTCCACTTGGCATGATGTGTATAACCACTTTTGCCTGGTACTCTGATCATGTACACGCCTTCACGCACAGGCGTGATCTTCTTGGGAAACCACTCGGTCATTGAGTATTCAATGTCATCCATGGTGCAGTATTTTTGCCAGGTGTTGGAATCCTTGACCAAGTAGAAGCCAAAGTCTGAACTCTTGCCTGAGGTGTCACCACCCCAGTTATCAATCTGTTCACCATCGTACTTGACACTGTTGATAATGTCGTTGCCGTCAATTTCGTCGTAGCCCAGTTCAAGTTTGGCAATATCGAACGGCTGTGTGAGCGGAAGTTCACCTTCAAAGAAAGTGCCCTTCTCATTGCTGACGCCAAAGAACACCACAGTACCCACTGGCTTCATGCAAATCCAGTATTCCTCTCCACCGCCCCATTCAGGTTCTGGCGGTTCTCCATCTGCGCCCATGCCTGAGATGTCTTCCAGTCGCTTTTCATAAACAATTTCTTCGTTTTCATCCAGGATTTGTACGGTGCCAGCATTACGGTCAACACCGTGTTCATGACAAATGTCATCACAGTCATAGTAACTGCCCGGAGTGAATGGCCACATTTCTTCGGGAATGTTGTTGTCCTCTGCATAGTCACTATCCCAGGCAAAGTCACTTAGGCTCAGTCTACGATAGCGAAAGTAGTCGTAAATTTTACGATCCACTGTGCCCATGATGTACTCACCACCATAGCCCCACAGTTGAATCTTGTAGGTACGTGGAGTGAACTTGAGTACTTCAATCAATTTGTTTTGTTCGTCAATCGTGGCCATGCTAGTCCTCTACTAAAAAATAACCCGAAACTGGGTAGTGTTCTTGCAACCATTCCAACAGGCCTGGTTCCCAAGGTAACTGTATTTCAAGATTCCTGGATGAAATATACATTAGTCGTCTTTGTTGTTCATTATTCCAAACAACTGGAGCAAGTGAATAAAGATATTGATAAAGTCTAGGTACAAACTAAGTGCTCCAGACACTTCATCACCGTAGGTGCTATCTTCACGTGATACCCTTTCACGAATGGTTTGAGTGTCATAGGCCGTGAGTGCCAAAAACACCAAGATTGCAATTGCGGAGATCACCATCTGCATCACGGTGCTGCCAATAAAGATATTAACTATACTGGCAATACAGATGGCGATCAAAGCGACAAAGGCATACTTGCCCACTGAATCAAGACTTTGTTTGGTAAAATAACCATACCCACTCATGGTGCCGAACAGCACAGCCGCACCCATAAAGGCAGTAAAGATTGATCCCATGGTATAGATCACAAAGATCATTGCAAAGCTCAGGCCCATCAAGGCCGCAAAGCCGTGTAGAGCCGCCATGGCCACCGGAGGTGTTGGGTTACCGGCCAGCACAGGCGCAACCACAAATATTGCCGCTAGGGGTGCAAAGATTACTACCCATTTTAGGATGCCGGTAAAGAAAAATTCAACCAGTTCCGGGTTCATGCCCACAAACATGCTCACAAGCATGCTGGTCAGCACAGCCAGTGCCATGTGTCCATACACTCGGCCCATGGCCTGGTTTACGCCTGCGGCGTCTCGATAACTGTCAATAGTTGTTGCATACATCATGCATTCTCCTTCTTGGTTAATTCGCATACCAACAGGAATTGTTCGTATGCACGTTTTACACTCTCGTGTTTCATTAATTTATCTGCTTCTGCTTGCAATGCTTTCAATCCTGCTTCGGCAATGTCATGGGCACTGGACCGAGATAAAGACCTAGCATCTTCACCAAACACTTCAATCAAATGATTCCAAGCCGCCATTTGCTCAGGTGTAAGAGGAGTACGACTTGGTTGTACTTCGCTGGCCTTGCGCAGAGCATCACACATGGCAAACTCGGCCACACGACTGGCCGC
>Ga0315901_10009889_pt1 | contig 10926 bp, 7 predicted proteins | sample LakEriMetagenome_10_FD_203761 | JGI IMG/M metagenome (GOLD analysis project Ga0315901, IMG submission 203761) | Freshwater fungal communities from buoy surface, Lake Erie, Ohio, United States - Buoy 2 MA116 | ecosystem: Environmental > Aquatic > Freshwater > Lake | place: USA: Lake Erie, Ohio...
CGTGGAGGCCGGGCAGATTCCGGTGATGGGGGGCTTTGTCGGGGCTGCGCCCGGTCGCGTGACGACGACCCTTGGTCGTGGCGGCTCTGACTACTCGGCGTCGCTCATCGGTGCGGCGCTCAACGCGCAGGCCATCGAGATCTGGACCGACGTGGACGGCATGCTGACGGCCGATCCTCGGGTGATCCCCAATGCGAAGCTGATTGATCGGATCGGTTTCGAGGAAGCGGCGGAGCTTGCGGCCTTCGGCGCGAAGGTGCTGCATCCCGCAACCATCGCGCCCGCGGTGCAGCGTGGCATTCCCGTGTTCGTTTTCAATTCACGAAACCCGCAGGGCACCGGCACCATGATCGCGTTCGATGCCCCGCGTCTGCCGGTGCGTGCGATTGCGGGCAAGCGAAGGACGACGCTGGTGAAATTGCGTTCCTCTCGGATGCTCCTCGCCCCCGGATTCCTGCGCCGCGTGTTCGAGGTGTTCGAGTCGCATCGCACATCGGTGGACGTCGTCACGACCTCCGAGGTCTCGGTGTCCGTCACGCTGGACGATACCAATCATCTGGCGGCGATCGTGCAGGATCTGGCCCAGTTCGGTGACGTCGCAGTGGAACCGGACAGTGGCATCCTCGCCATTGTGGGGGCCGGGATCGCTGATGCGCCCACGGCGATGGCGACGGCGCTTCAGGCGTTGGGACCAATTCCCGTGCATATGGCCTCGCTGAGTGCTACCGGGATCAACTTCACGCTTGTGATCGATGACGCGCAGGTGGTGCCGGCGATGCAACGGCTCCACGCCGTGTTTTTCGAGAGCGCCTCGTGACGCAGGGCGAACAGGGGCGCCCGATCCGCGTGGCGCTCATTGGGATGGGGCGCATGGGGCAGGCGCTCGATGCGTTGGCGAACGCGCGGGCGTGTGAGGTGGTGGCACGCATCGATGCCGACGTGATGGCGCGTGGTGTGACGCGTGCGGACCTCGGTGGCGCCGACGTCGCGATTGAGTTCACCACCCCACACAGTGCCATCGCCAACACGGAAGCATTGCTCGCGCTCGGCTGTCCCGTGGTGTTGGGAACGACCGGGTGGGGCAACCAGCATGAGCGGCTTGCGGCGGCGGTGCGGGCATCACAGGTCCCGATGCTCTGGTCACCGAATTTCTCCGTCGGTGTTCAACTCTTCTTGGCGATTGCCGAGGAAGCTGGCCGCCGGTTGCGTGATCTGTCCGGGTTCGATCTGCATTTGATCGAAACCCATCACACCGCCAAGCTCGACGCGCCATCGGGGACTGCGCTGGCAATCGCGGAGCGGATCCGCGCTGGGCTCGGTCGAGACGTTCCGATCACCAGTGTTCGGGTCGGAGCCGTGCCCGGAACGCATGATGTGGTGATTGACGGGGCCTTTGAGCAACTGCGTGTGGTGCACGAGGCCCGCGATCGGCGCGTCTTCGCTGACGGCGCCCTCACCGCAGCGCGGTGGCTCGCTGGCCGTTCAGGTGGGGCGGTCTACACGATGCGCGACGTCCTCGCGCTCAACGGGGAGTCGTGATGTCGGAGCCGATGCAGTTGACCGGGTGCGGAACGGCAATTGTCACCCCCTTCACCAGTGCGGGGCGTCTCGATGAGGCGGCGTTGCGCGGGTTGGTCGAGTGGCAAGTGCAGGAGGGCGTCCGCATGCTGATCCCATGTGGCTCTACGGGAGAAGCGGCGACGCTGACCATCGAGGAGCATCGACGCGTCGTGGAAATCACGGTGGAACAGGTGAATGGCCGCATCCCGGTCATCGCCGGCGCCGGCTCGAACGACACCCAGCGTGCGATCGCGCTCTCCCGCGATATGCAGGCGATCGGCGCCACGCACTTGTTGCAGGTCACGCCGATGTACAACAAACCGCCGCAACGCGCGCTGTTGGCGCACTTTCGAGCGATAGCGGACGCGGTGCCGCTGCCCATTGTGCTGTACAATGTACCGGGGCGAACGGCGGTGAATCTCGAACCGGCGACGTGCCTCGAACTGGCGGCGGACGCACGCTTCGTGGCCGTCAAGGAAGCCTCCGGCAATCTCGCACAGATCGGCCGCATTGTACGCGAGCGGCCGGACGGTTTCCGCGTGCTCTCGGGCGATGACGGATTGACGCTGGCTGTGATGGCCGAGGGGGGCGATGGCGTCATTTCGGTCGTTTCGAACGTGGTGCCGCGTCTGGTGGTGCAGCTGTGCGACGCCATGCTTCGCGGCGATTTGCCGTCCGCGCGAGAGCGTGCGGCGCGGATGGCACCGATCACCGACGCCGCCTTCGTGGAATCGAACCCCATACCGGTGAAGGCCATGCTCGCCGCGATGGGGCGCTGTGCCGACGTGCTGCGATTGCCCTTGGTCCCTCTGGACGACGTGCACCGCCCACGCATTCAGGCGGTCCTTCGTGAGGCCTCGCTGCTGGCATCGTGAGTCGCTCCTGATGAGCTTTCGCCATCCCCGTTTCCCGTTCCTGTTGCCACGGTCATGATGCTCTCCCTCGCTGAACTCGAAGCCCGCTGTAATGATCCCGCGCTGCTCGATGGCGGCGCGCCGCTCGTCCACGATGCACAGGTGCTCTTCGACTCGGTGATGGCGCATCTCGAGCGGGGCGACGTCCGTGCGGCACGGCGCGATGCGGATGGACACTGGCATGCCGTACCCTGGGTCAAGCGTGCGATCCTGCTCGGCTTCCGCCTGGGGCGGGTCGAAGAAGTGGCGTCTGCGGAACCGTTCAGTTTCCTCGACAAGCACACGTATCCCGCGCGGCAGTTCCGCACGGAGCATCAGGTGCGCATCGTGCCTGGCGGGTCCACGGTGCGTCGCGGCGCGTATCTCGCGCCGAACGTGGTGTGCATGCCGCCGATGTACATCAACGTCGGGGCCTATGTTGGACGCGGCACCATGGTCGATTCGCACGCGCTGGTTGGCAGCTGCGCCCAGATCGGCGAGCGGGTGCATCTGAGTGCCGCCGCACAAATCGGTGGGGTGCTCGAGCCCATCAATGCGTCGCCGGTCATCATTGAGGACGACGTCATCGTCGGCGGGAACTGCGGCGTCTACGAGGGCACCGTCGTGCGGCAGAAGGCCGTGCTGGGCGCCGGGGTCATCCTCACACGGGGGACGCCAGTCTATGACCTCGTGAAGGAGACGGTGCATCGCGCAACCGCCGACTCGCCCCTCATCATCCCCGAGGGAGCCGTGGTGGTCCCGGGCGCGCGCAAGGTCACTTCGACCTTCGGCGAAGCGCAGGGCTTATCGCTGCAAACGCCGGTCATCGTCAAGTATCGCGACGACCGGACGGACGCGGCCACGGCGCTCGAGGCCTGGCTGCGGTGACGGTGCACAGCCGGCTTGCGGTGCAGGGGCGCCTTCGCGTTCCCGGCGATAAGTCGATCAGCCATCGAGCTCTCATTTTCGCGGCGCTCGCCGATGGCCCGTCGCGCATCACCGGGCTCCTCGAGTCGGCCGATGTCCATGCGACCGCGTCGGCACTCCGGGCGATGGGGGTCGATATCCCCGCGCTTGCCGAGGAGATCGTGGTGCGTGGTCGTGGCGTCGGCGCGCTGCATTCGCCGGAAGGGGCGCTCGACTGTGCCAACAGCGGGACCACGACGCGGCTGCTCGCCGGCCTGATTGCTGGTCTGGTCGGACGGCAAGCGCGTTTCGAAGGGGATGCCAGTCTCAGTCGCCGTCCGATGCGCCGAATCGCCGGCCCGCTTGTCGAGATGGGAGCGACAATCACCTTCGAGGGGGCACCGGGGCACGAAGGACTCCCGATGCGTGTGCAGGGCGCCGCCTTGCGCGCCGTGCATCACATCAATGCGCACGCGAGTGCGCAAGTGAAGGGGGCGTTGCTGCTGGCCGGGTTGGCCAGCGGCGTTGCCGTCACCGTCGAGGAGCCGCACGCATCGCGTGATCACAGCGAACGGATGCTGGCGGCGCGTGGCGTCACGGTGCGCACCGATGGGCACACCGTGTCGCTTGCGGCCGCACAGACCGTACAGCCGCTTGATGTCGAGGTGCCGGCTGATCCCTCATCGGCGACGTTCTTTGCCGCGCTGGCAGCGCTGGCGCAGGATGGCGAGCTTCGGCTCGAGGGCGTGTGTGTGAATCCGTCCCGCACGGGTGCCTTCGATGTGTTGCAGCGCATGGGGGCGGCAATCACCGTCGAGCAGGAAGAGCGGTGTGGCGGTGAGCCGGTCGGCACGATTGTGGTGCGCGCCGGCAACCCGCTGCTCGCCACGATGATTGGCGGCGCCGAGATTCCGCGGTGCATCGATGAATTACCGATGTTGGCGTGCGTGGCAGCGCGCGCGACAGGCGAGACGGTGATCCGGGATGCACAGGAACTGCGCGTGAAGGAGAGCGATCGGATCCGCGCCGTGGTCGAGAACCTGCGCCGGCTCGGGGTGGACGCCGAGGAGACGACGGACGGGCTACGCGTGCGCGGCAGTGGCCATCCGCTCGTCGGGACGGTCGAGACGCACGGCGACCATCGACTGGCGATGGCGTTCGGCGTCCTCGCGGCATTACCGGGTAATCAGATCACCATTGATGATCCGGCCTGCGTGGCCGTCTCGTATCCGGGATTCTGGCGAGATCTCGCGGCGGTGACGCACGTGGGTACGCCGGCGATGGCGTCACATCGCGAGCAGGCCCCGCTCGTGATCGCGATCGACGGTCCGGCCGCGTCGGGAAAGAGCTCGACGGCGCAGTGGGTGGCCCAGCGTCTCGATGTGCGCCATGTCGACTCGGGCGCCTTCTACCGGGCGATCACCTTCCTCGCGCTCGGGTCGGGGGCGGCGCCCGAGGTGTGGACGCCAGGCTCCGTACTGGCGCAGGCATCGCGTGTCACGTGGCGCCTGACGGAACGGTCAGTGTTGCCGCTGATTGACGGGACGGTGCAGGACGAGGCGTTGCGCGACAAACCGGTCACGCAGAACGTGTCCCGCGTCGCGCAGATGGCCCAGGTCCGGGCGTGGGTGAACGAGCAGGTTCGCGCTGCCGGGGCGGCCGTCGATGTGGTGGTGGATGGACGGGACATCGGCACCGCGGTCTTCCCCAACGCGTCGCTGAAGGTGTTCCTCATCGCCGATACCTGGGAGCGGGCGCGGCGCCGGTTGCTTCAGCGGTTGGGACGGCGTCCGACTGACCCCGAGATCGCCGAGGAGACGGAGGCGTTGGTGGCCCGGGATGCGCAGGACGCCACCCAGAGCGCCCCGGCCCGGGATGCCGTGACCATCGACACCACGGCGCTGACTCAGGAGGATCAGGTGGAACGGATCGTGGCGCTGGCTCAGGCGGCTCGGCAACGCCGCCAGGGATCCGCCGCCGGCTGATCCTTCGGTTCCGGTTCGGCCCCAGAAGTTGCCGCTCGGGGCTGGTTCCCCTATGTTTCGAGGTTCCTCCCCGTCCGGACTCCCTGCGGAGCGCCGGACGGTGCTGTCTCGTTCACCCCTTTCTCGGCGCGGCGAGTGTGGTTCCGCGAGTGGAGACTACCTGTGAGCACTGAAGTGATCCCCGAGCTCAACACCGACATCGGCGATTTGCCGGTGTATGGCAAGATGACGGCGCGCGAGAAGCGCGACCTCCAGAAGAGCCAGCTGCGCCCTCTGGCGAACCGCCGCCCCGAGCTCTACGAGGAAGACGAATTCTCGTCTGACGAGTACGAGCGGATGATGGAGCTGTACAACGGGACGCTGGCGTCGATCGAAGAAGGCGAGATCGTGAAGTCCCGCGTGCTCGAGATCCGCGAGAACCTCGTGGTCCTCGACATCGGCTTCAAGTCGGAAGGCACGATTCCGCTTGAAGAGTTCAAGGATATGCCCGACCTCAAGGCGGGCGATGAAGTCGAAGTCCTCCTCGAGCATCTGGAAGACCAGGAAGGGTCGGTCGTCCTCTCGAAGAAGAAGGCCGACTTCATGCGCGTGTGGGAGCGCATCCGCGTGGCCTACGAGAGCGATCAGCCGGTGGAAGGCACGCTCGTCAAGAAGATCAAGGGTGGCGTGGTCGTCGACCTCATGGGCGTCGACGCGTTCCTCCCGGGTTCGCAGATCGCGCTGCGTCGCGTCCCGAACATCGACGAGCTGCTCGGCCACAAGTACGAGTTCAAGATCATCAAGCTGAACAAGCGCCGCCGCAACATCGTCGTGTCGCGCCGCGTGATCCTCGAGACGGAACGTGCCGGCAAGCGCGAGAAGCTCATGAAGGAGCTCGCGAAGGACCAGGTGCGGAAGGGCGTGGTCAAGAACATCACCGACTTCGGTGCGTTCATCGACCTCGGGGGCGTGGACGGCCTGCTCCACATCACCGACATGTCGTGGGGCCGCATCTCGCATCCGAGCGAGATGGTCCAGATCGGCATGGAGCTCGAGATCAAGGTGCTGGACATCGATTGGGAGCGCGAGCGCATCTCGCTCGGCCTCAAGCAGCTCCAGAGCTATCCGTGGAAGGATGTCGCGGCCAAGTACCCGGTGGGGACGCGCGTCAGCGGCAAGGTCGTGTCGATCACGAACTACGGCGCCTTCATCGAGCTCGAGCCGGGCATCGAAGGGCTGGTGCACATTTCCGAGATGAGCTGGACGCGCAACGTCCGGCACCCGTCGAAGATCGTGTCCATCGGCGAGGCGATCGACGCGGTGGTGCTCAAGGTCGACGAGACGGAAGAGAAGATCTCGCTCGGCATGAAGCAGACCGAGCAGGATCCGTGGGTCATCCTGCCGCTCAAGTACCCGGTCGGCACCCGCATCAACGGCAAGGTGCGCAACCTGACGTCGTTTGGTGCGTTCGTCGAAATCGAGCCGGGGATCGACGGCCTCATCCACATCTCCGACATGTCCTGGACGAAGCGCGTCCAGCACCCGTCGGAAGTGGTCAAGAAGGGTGACGCCGTGGATGTCGTGATTCTCAACATCGACAGCGAGAACAAGCGGATCTCGCTCGGTCTGAAGCAGGCCGAGGAAGATCCGTGGCTCCGCATCGGCGAGAGCTACCCGGTCGGGACGGAACTCCCGGGCAAGGTCGTGCGCCTGATGGACAAGGGCGTGGTCGTCGATCTCGGCAACGACATTGAAGGCTTCGTGCCGGTGAGCCAGCTGAACCCGGAAGGGACGGTCACCAACCCGGCGGACTTCTGCTGGGAGACGATGAACCTGAACACGCGTGTGCTCGAGGTGGATCCGATCCACCGCCGCATCGTGCTCTCGGTGACCTCGGTTCCGGCCGAGCAGCCGCCGAAGCCGGATACGCCCAGCAAGGTGCACAGCTCGGACGACGAGCTCGGTTACTAAGCCGACCGTTGGTAGGAAACACGAAGGCCCCGGCGATTTCGCCGGGGCCTTCGTGCGTTTTGATTGATCGACTCAAGCTCAGGTCAGCAGTCCAGCGCGACTCCGGCGCGATGACCGCGGCGCATAGTCTTCGTCTTCATCCTCCTCGTCGTCATCGTCATAGCTGGCGCTTCGACTGCGGCGTGAAGACGACACGCGGCGCGTCCGTTTCTCCCTGCCGGACAGCGCGAGCATGAGGTACGCGATGGCGAAGAGGATGGCGATGACGCCGACGCGGACCGATGTCACCTTGAACGCCGCCAACATCTGGGACGTGACGATCGTCTTGAGCTGGATTGCATCGAGCGCGAAGACGACCACCGAAGCGGCCAGCCCCGCCGTCATGAGGGCGGAGAGGATCGTGACCGTCAACGACAGCCCGCGCGATTCCATGGCCTTGCCGACGAGCCGCAACAGGCTCATGCCGAGGAATGGCATGAGCAGGACGCTCGTCAGATTGGCAGCGGCATCGAAGCGCCACCGGATGTCGCTGGGCCTGAGCGGCCAGATCTGCGCACCCACTTGAATGAAGGGGATGGCGATCATTAACAGTGCGGCCGCGATCAGGAGCCGGCGCATTGCATCATCGTCGTGAATGTCAAGAAGATCGGACATGGATGAGGTCAGTCACGGGACAGGTGAGGAATGGAACGCGGGCCCTGCCATTCCATGCAAAGGACGGTCCATGCCCGCTCGAGGAAACGAATCGGCGGCGTCTCCCCGGATCATCCATGGGCACGCCCTCCGCGTCGGCTGGTCCGGGTGCTAGCTTCCCGACCCATGAGCCAGACTCCTCCTTTCCCGACCATGCGCGACCGGCTCGCCCGGCTTGCCGTCGCGCGCGACCTCGCTGATCAGGGCGGGGGTACCGCCCGGATTGCTGCCCAACACGCCAAGGGGAAGTTGTCCGCCCGTGAACGTCTTGATGTCCTGTTGGATGAAGGATCGTTCACGGAGATTGATCGGTATGTGACCTCGCGATCGCTGACGGAGGGGGAAGCCCCCATTTACGGCGATGGCGTCGTGACCGGACACGGTACCATAGACGGGCGTCTGGTCTACGTGTTTTCGCAGGACTTCACCGTGTTCGGTGGATCGCTCTCGGAGGCGCATGCGGCCAAGATCTGCAAGATCATGGATCTCGCCGTGCGGAACGGTGCCCCGATGATCGGCCTCAATGATTCCGGTGGTGCACGGATTCAGGAGGGGGTCGTCTCGCTCGGCGGCTACGCCGACATCTTCCTGCGTAATACGATGGCTTCGGGGGTCATCCCGCAGATTTCGGCGATTCTCGGGCCGTGCGCGGGCGGGGCGGTGTACTCACCGGCGATCACCGACTTCATCTACATGGTGCGAGGCACGAGCTACATGTTCGTGACCGGTCCGAATGTCGTGAAGACGGTCACGCACGAAGACGTCACGATGGAGCAGCTCGGAGGCGCCGACACGCACGCGGGCACGAGCGGCGTGGCGCACTTCGCCTGTGATTCCGAGCTGGCGTGTCTGCAGCACATCCGCGAGCTGTTCCGGTATGTGCCGAGCAACAACGTGGATGATCCACCGCGGGGCAGTGGACGGGATCCCCGCGATCGTCGCGAGGAGTCGTTGTTGGATGTCGTTCCTGACAACCCGAACAAGCCGTATGATATGCGCGAAGTCATCACGCGCATCGTGGATGATGGCACCTTCTACGAGGTGCAGCCGGATTACGCCGCGAACATCCTGGTGGGCTTTGCCCATCTCGGTGGCCACAGCGTCGGCATCGTGGCGAATCAGCCAGCGGTCCTCGCCGGCGTGCTCGACATCAATGCGTCGATGAAGGCCGCACGTTTCGTGCGCTTCTGCGACTGCTTCAACATTCCGATCGTGACGTTCGAGGATGTCCCGGGGTTCCTGCCCGGCGTGGCGCAGGAGCATGGCGGCATCATCAAGCACGGCGCGAAGCTGCTGTACGCCTACTGTGAGGCCACCGTCCCCAAGCTGACCGTCATCACGCGGAAGGCGTACGGTGGCGCCTACGACGTCATGAGCTCGAAGCACATTCGTGGTGACTACAACGTGGCCTGGCCGACGGCGGAAATTGCCGTGATGGGGCCCAAGGGGGCGGTGGAGATCCTGTACCGCAAGGAGATCGCGGAGGCCGCTGATCCGCAGGCCGCGCTCGATGCCCGCGTCCAGGAGTACACCGACAAGTTCGCCAACCCGTATATCGCGGCGGCCCGCGGCTACGTGGATGACGTGATCGATCCGCGCGACACGCGGCCTCGTCTGATTGCGGCGCTCGGTACGTTGCGCGGCAAACGGGATCGCAATCCCGCGAAGAAGCACGGCAACCTTCCGCTCTGAGGCGCACGATGTTCTCCAAGGTCCTGGTGGCCAATCGCGGCGAGATCGCGCTGCGTGTCATCCGTGCGTGTCAGGAACTCGGCGTGCGGACGGTGGCCGTGTACTCCGAAGCGGATGCGCAGGCCCCTCATGTCCGCGAAGCCGATGAAGCCGTGTGCGTCGGCCCGGCCCCATCGAGCCAGAGCTATCTGGTGGGGGAGCGGATCATCGAGGTCGCCAAGCGCGTTGGTGCCGAGGCGATTCACCCGGGGTATGGATTCCTCTCCGAGCGCGCATGGTTCGCGCGCGCGGTGCGGGATGCGGGGCTCGTGTTCATCGGCCCCCCGGCCGAAGCGATCGAAGCGATGGGGTCCAAGACCGCGGCGCGCCAGTTGGCCATCGCGGCCGGTGTGCCGGTCGTTCCCGGCAATGCCGATGGGGTGAAAGACGCCGACGAAGCCATTGCGATCGCGGAAGCGTACGGCTTTCCGGTGTTGCTCAAGGCCGCCGCCGGCGGTGGCGGGAAGGGGATGCGCATCGTGCGCACCAAGGACGAACTGCCGGACGCGCTGGCCTCGGCGAAGCGCGAAGCGCAGAACGCGTTCGGTGATGATGCGATGTACGTCGAGAAGTACATCGAGGGGCCGCGCCACGTCGAGATTCAGGTACTGGCCGACCAGCATGGTACGGTGCTGCACCTTGGTGAGCGTGAATGCTCGGTGCAGCGGCGTCACCAGAAGATGATCGAGGAGGCGCCGAGTGTGGCCGTGACCCCGGAGTTGCGCGCGCGCATGGGCGCTACCGCGGTCGCCGCTGCGCGCGCGGCCGGTTACGTGAATGCCGGGACCTGCGAGTTCCTGCTCGATCGCGACGGGCAGTACTACTTCCTCGAGATGAATACCCGCATTCAGGTCGAGCATCCCGTCACGGAACTCGTCATGGGGCTCGATCTCGTGCAGTGGCAGATTCGCATCGCGGCCGGTGAACGGTTGCCGTTCGGGCAAAAGGATTTCCATCCGCGCGGGTGGGCGATGGAGTGCCGGATCACGAGTGAAGATCCGGCCAACGGATTTCTGCCGAGTACCGGTCGCGTCGAGTATCTGCACCTCCCGAGTGGCCCCGGCGTGCGGTGGGATGGGGGCATCGAGGCGGGGAGCGAGATCGGGCTGCATTACGATCCCATGCTCGCGAAGCTGATCGTCCACGCGCCGACGCGCGCCCTCGCGATTGCACGGATGCGGCGGGCCCTACTCGAGCTGACCGTGGAC
>Ga0315901_10009890_pt1 | contig 10925 bp, 11 predicted proteins | sample LakEriMetagenome_10_FD_203761 | JGI IMG/M metagenome (GOLD analysis project Ga0315901, IMG submission 203761) | Freshwater fungal communities from buoy surface, Lake Erie, Ohio, United States - Buoy 2 MA116 | ecosystem: Environmental > Aquatic > Freshwater > Lake | place: USA: Lake Erie, Ohio...
ATTCAAGGTACTGGTTTTGATATGAGAACATTACCGTCATATGTTAATTTCTATGGTGCAAATTATAGTAATAAAACAAAACCAATACCATCTAAAAATTTGGCGAAAAATTTATTTGGAACATTTTTAGAAGTTGACTATCAGGAATCTTCACCAAAAGTAATATTACAATATGTGGGACCCACATCTAAACATTTAGATTTAAACAAATATAGTAAAGATTATAAATTTATGGATGATGGATTTAACATACAAGATCCAAATAATAATCCATTAATTATAACGTCACCTGCCGTTTTTAATGATCCAGATTTATACAAATCAAATAGGGTTGTGGCCTTTGAGGTTAGTTTTGATGACCAGAATCAAGGAATATTTAAATCTGTTCAATTAGATCAAAGTACATTAAAAAATACCACAGAATCATTTGTTGCGATGGAAAATTTGGGTAGATCAGAGTCAGGATCTAACTCATATCAAGTTGATATCGGTTTATTTGATATATATAGACAATCATCATACGCGTGCCAGGTATCTTCAATGGGTAATGTAATGATACAACCAACAATGTATTTTTATTTAAAAAATATCCCTATGTTCAAAGGTACATATTGGATAACAGATGTAACCCATTCAATTAAAGGAAATTCAATATCTACTGTTTTTAATGGTACGAGGATACCATACGCTTCATTACCTGATCCCAAAGAATCAACAATGGCATCATATAAACCATTATTTGACGCCATTTTAAATAAAGCACTCGTTAAAACAAATGAACTTGAAACAAATCCTTCATCAACTGAAAGAAAGTTAAAAGTACAAGATAATATTTCTCTTGAAATCGATCCAGGATCACAACAAGTACCAAATGAAGTTGTGGTAAATGAATCGGGGGTAAACATATTTGGAGTTCCATATAACGGTTTCTCAGATGAGAAATATATTTTACTTGTTGAAAATTCCAATTTTACCGCACCTGACGGCACCAATAAATGGTTTAGAGCACAATCTGTTGAAATGGGTGGATTTAATTACCCATTATCACCTAATATGTCAATGGGTATTGTGAGTAATTTTAAAGATACAAATATTAATGAAAGACTAAAATGGAGTGATATTTCAAAATTAGATTCATATTTTTATGGTACCAGATTCTTACTTAATGTTGCTACCGCAGATTATATATTTACATCAAAAGTAACATTTTTAAATCCTAGAAATAGTAAATCTATTGAAATAATACCTGACATCAATCTTAATTCAGATCCTAAGTTTGTTAAAGGTCCAGTTCACGTTGGTCCATCACTTAAATCTACTCGTAGTAATGTTACAGGTAATAAATATGCAGTTGCATTATCATCTAAATTAATGAAAGAATTGTCCTTATTAGATGGTGACGTTGTTTATTTTAAATTATATTGAGAATATTCGTATTTATAAGATATTTATATAAAAAAAGTATGGATAATAATAGATTAAATAAAACAGTAGATAACTTTTTAAATAAAAAGGTTATAAAGAACATTTCACAAGATGGTATGGAAAAAGAAGAATGTGATTTACAGACTGGTGAATGTTATGTAATTAGATCAAAAGATGGTATTGTTGAAAGAATAAACAAAAAATATATTACCGAAGACGGTAGACAATTATTACAAGATTAATCATATGTCACAGAAAAAATTACAAGAAGAATTAGAGCGTTTTAGAAGTATTAATAAATACGCAGATAAACTAATAATGGAACAAGACGCACCTCCCCCTCCTGGTGGTGATTTAGGTGCTCCTCCACCTCCCCCGGGTGATGCCGCTGCCCCTCCCCCTCCTGGTGGTGATTTAGGTGCTCCTCCACCTCCTCCGGGTGGTGCTGCTACTCCACCTCCATCTGGTGGTGACACTACTGCCGATTCAGAAGAAATCGATATTACAGATTTAGTTAATATGACTAAAAGTGTTAAAAAAGATATTGAAGATAATAAACAAGACCACACCGCCGTTTTAACAAAAATGGAAGATGTATTCACGAAATTAAATGATCTTGAACAAAAGCTATCTCAAATGGACAGAGTAATGGATAGAATTAATTCTTTAGATGGTAAAATTGATTCTATTAGAGAAAAAAGACCAGAAGAAAAATTAGAAATGCGTTCCTTAGATTCATATCCATTTAATCAAAACCCCCAACAATTTTTTGTTAAAAAACAGGACGAAATGAGAAAATCAGGAAAAAATGAATACATTTTAACAAAAGATGAAATTGAGAATTATTCAAACGACACCATAAGACAATCTTTTAACCCAGATCAAGAAGAAGATGAATATAGCTTCTAATGTAAACTTTTTTTTAGGTTTACAACTACAATTAAAAATAAATCATTGGCAAACTAAGGGCCATGCAAGACATTCTGCTTTTGGTGACACATATAATAAAATAAATGATTTAATAGATGAGTATGTCGAGCAGGCAATGGGTAAATATGGTAGATTTATTTTAGACGAAGAAACTAAAAAAATAGAGTTATTAAATTTGAATGAGTTAGATGTGAATAACTTTATAAGTGCGGTAACAAATGGATTGGTTAATTTTACAAAAGAACTTGACCAAACAGATACTAATTTGTTAAATATTAGAGATGAAATTTTAGGGGAAATGTACAAATTGTCATATTTACTAACACAGGAATAAATAAAAAGATATTTTTTAAAAAAAATTAAACCAGATTTTTTAATCTGGTTTTTTTTATTTATATTTTATCATAATCATTTTATAAACATTTAAATTTTTAAACATGTCAGCATTAGATTCAGTACTCGCACAGTACGAAAAAAACAAACAAGCCACAGGTGGCAACGTAAACAAAGTCTCACAAGAAGAGAGAATGAAAAAGTATTTTACTACTATTTTACCAAAAGGAGTTAAAACACAAGAAAAAAGAATTCGAATTCTTCCAACAAAGGATGGGTCTTCACCATTTATTGAGGTTAAATTTCACGAAATTCAAGTTGACGGAAAATGGGTTAAATTATACGATCCAGCACAAGAAGGTGGTAGATCACCTTTGAATGAAGTCGCCGAAGGGTTAGTTATGTCCGGAGATCCTTCAGATAAAGAATTGGCTAGACAATATAGATCAAAAAAGTTTTATATTGTAAAAGTAATCGATAGAGAAAACGAACAAGATGGAGTTAAGTTTTGGAGATTTAAACATAACACAAAAGGAGAAGGGGTTTTAGATAAAATCGTCCCTATTTGGAGAAATAAAGGTGATATTACAGATTCTGAAAAGGGTCGTGATTTAATCCTTACTTTATCTTTAACAAAATCAGGTAATGGTAAAGAATATACATCAATAAGTTCAATTATTCCTGAAGATTCGGGACCACTTAGTACAGATGCTGAATTATCAAAAGAATGGTTAGAGGATGATTTGGTATGGACAGATGTTTATTCTAAAAAACCATTTGAATATCTTGAAATGGTTGCAAATGGAGAAGTCCCAAAATGGGATTCAGATTCAAAAAAGTGGGTTTCCAATTCAACACAAGAAACAAATATTGGTAACACACATACAACCCAAGATACACAAGATGATGAGGTAGATAGTGATTTACCGTTCTAAACCAATAAGAACATAGACACAAACATAGACATAGTGTCTATGTTCTTTTTTAATAATAATATTTTAATATACATATAATGGCCAAGTCAATTAAGAAAAAAGAATTCAATTATAAAGAAAAATTTTCATCAAAAACAAAATATAAAGAAACAAATTTTTACTATTGTGGTGACGCGTTTCTAAATGCATGTGGATTGCCTGGTCCTGTAATGGGAGGAATTAATATGTTTTTAGGACATTCAAATTCATCTAAAACAACTGCGTTAGTGTTGGCTGCGGCTGATGCTCAGAAAAAAGGTCATTTACCTGTTTTTATTATAACAGAAAAAAAATGGAGTTGGGATCACGCTGTTGAATTGGGGTTACAGGCCGAAAAAGATAGTAATGGTGAGTGGGATGGTGATTTCATTTTTAATGATAGTTTTGAATATATTGAACAAGCAACTGATTTTATTAATGAAATATTAGACGCACAAGAAAAAGGTGAAATTGATAGATCAATATTATTTTTATGGGATTCTGTTGGTTCTATTCCATGTAAAATGACTTTTGAAGGGAAGGGTGGTAAAATGCATAACGCAGCCGCATTATCTGATAAAATTGGTATGGGTATTCATTCAAGAATTTCTAAATCTAAAAAAGAAGATTACCCAACCGCAAACAACCCATTAATTAATACGATGGTTGTTGTTAATCAACCATGGGTCGACTTACCGGATAACCCATTTGGACAACCAGAAATTAAGGCAAAAGGTGGTGAAGCATTATGGTTGGCGTCTTCATTAATTTTCTTATTTGGTAATCAAAAGAAAGCAGGTATCAATCCTATTGAAGCAAGAAAAGATGGAAGAAAAATCGCATATGCCATTAGAACTAAAATTTCTATTATTAAAAATCACGTAAACGGTCTTACGTATAAGGATGGTAAGATTATTGCAGTACATAACGGATATATTCCTGATACTAAAGAAGCTGAAGAAGAATATAAGAAAAAATATTCTGAATTTTGGTCACAAAAATTAGGTGGTGATTTTGATTTAGTAGAGTCAACTTCATATAGTGATGAAGAAGAAATTGAGGGGTAACAATATTTTTTAACCAATAATACAAATTTTAATGTCAACACTCATTGTTGATGGGGACAATTTACTTACGATTGGTTTTTACGGTGTTAAAAATTACTTCTATAAGGGTCAACATATCGGAGGTATTTACCATTTTCTTAATACTCTTAGAAAATCTTTTGAGGTCTATAATTTAGACAAGATTGTCGTTTTTTGGGATGGACACGAAGGTTCTATTCAACGTAAACGAATTTATGAAGGATACAAAGACAATAGAAGATCTAGACTAAAATCCGAAGAGGAAATAGGTTCGTACAACTATCAAAGGAATAGAATAAAACAGTATCTTGAAGAGGTATATGTTAGACAAGGTGAATATGATTATTGTGAAACAGATGATTGTATTGCATACTATGTTCAAAACTCCCCAAAAGAAAATAAAATTATTTATTCATCAGATGGTGATTTAACACAATTAGTTTCCGATAATACAATAATTTTTAATCCAAGTCACGGTAAGTTATACAGAGAAAATGATACAATTTTTTATCTAAAGGAAGAAATTCACATTAAAAATGTAAAGATTGCCAAAATTTTATGTGGTGACTCGTCTGATAATATTTTCGGTATCAGAAATTTCGGAATTAAAAGATTATTATCTATATTTCCTGAGATCAAACACACTCCATTGACAATAGAAGAAATTAGAGAAAAAACCAACACTCTATTTGAAAATGATAAGACCAACAAGGTAATATTAAATCTATTGGGTGGGGTAACTAAAAAAGGTATCTTAGAAGAAGAATTTTATGAATTAACTACCAAGGTAGTTAGTTTAGATCAACCATTCTTAACCGAAGAATCAATCGAAGACATACAATCATTAATTAATGGGACATTAGATCCTGAAGGTAGATCATATAAAAACACAATAAAAATGATGATGGAAGATGGTCTATTTCAGGTTTTACCAAAAAGAGACGACGCTTGGACCGTATTCTTTAATCCATTCCTAAGATTAACCAGAAAAGAAAAAAATAAAAGAATAATTAAAATTAAAAACAATGATTAACAATCAAGAAATCACAAAATTTGAGTTTTTATTAACACTCGAAAAAAACATTATCTGCCAAAGGTTTTTTAATGTAAAGGATCACAATCCTAAAACAAGACAATCAATGGATTTACATTACTATGTAAAAGAAATTTCGGATAAAATTTCTGAAGATTTAAAAATAAAAAGTTCCGATTATCTGTGTGAAAATCAAAATTATTTTTTGAATTCCGATAATGTGGAAGATGTAAATGAGAAGGTGGAAGAATATTTTTTACTACAAATTAAGTTGGGTGACGATGTATTTATTCAAAGAACGTTTCCGGCTCACTATTATCACCCAAAGGTTAGGTACACGGTTGATATTAGACCAAGACTTAAAGAAATTTTGTCAGATTTGACTGAAATTTTGTCAATGTCACAACCAGAAACAACTTATTTACAATACGAACTTTAATAAAAATTATTATGAAAGAAAAAAACTTTGGGCACTTAGGATCATCATTTCAACAATCACTGATTAAATCAATTATAGAGGATAAAAAATATGGAGAAACAATTATAGATGTAATCGATAGTAAGTATTTTGATAATAATTCTTTTAAATATATCATGGAAAATTTAAAAGAATTATATGTTACATACAATAAAATTCCCGATTATAATACATTAGGTCAAAAAATAATGGCCGAAAATACTACTAATGAAACAGGTAAAATACATTTAGATACTTTAAACAATATAAAAGAAAGTGATCAAGATACTTCATATGTTCAAGATACCGCTTTAAGATTCTGTAAACAACAAAATTTAAAAAGAGAATTAAAGAAAGTATCGACAATAATTGAAAATGGAGAATTTGAATCATATAATAAAATTGAACAAATTATCCAAAAAGCTTTACAAGTTGGTATTAGTAACGAAGATGCTGTGGATGTTTTTGATAATATAGAAGATGCTCTTAAAAAAGATTATAGACATCCATTACCGACAGGTATAAATGGAATTGATAATTTATTAAAAGGTGGATTAGGTAGAGGTGAATTAGGGGTTGTATTGGCTCCTACAGGTACAGGTAAAACAACAATCTTAACAAAAATTGCGAACACTTCATTTATATATGGTTTTAATGTTTTACAAATAATTTTCGAAGATAATGTTAATAGTGTAAAAAGAAAACATTATACTATATGGACAGGTATTGCACCAGATGATCAACCTGATCGTGAATCTGAAGTAATTGAAAAAGTAAATGATGTAAATAAAAATACCAATGGTGAAATTAAAATCTTAAAATTACCAAGTGATTCTGTTAGTATATCAGAAATAAAATCAAAAATTAGAAAATTCAAAAATGAAGGATTTAACATAGATTTATTGATAATAGACTATGTTGATTGTTTATCACCTGAAAGATCTACTGATGGTGAAGAATGGAAAGGTGAGGGTTCAATAATGAGAAGTTTAGAGGCGATGACAACTGAATTTGATATAGCCATTTGGACCGCAACACAAGGTAATCGTAATTCTATTTCTTCTGAAGTTGTAACAACAGATCAAATGGGTGGATCAATTAAAAAAGCCCAAATAGGTCATGTAATTATATCGATCGGAAAAACAATAGAACAGAAAGAACATAAATTGGCAACATTAACTTTATTAAAATCACGTATTGGGGCTGATGGTGTTATTTTCCAAAATTGTAGATTTGATAATGAATATTTGATTATCGATACCGAATCTCAAAATACATTACTTGGTCATGAAGAACAAAAAATTGAGAAGGAAAGAAATAGAGCAAAAGAAGCTTTTCAAAGAAGACAAGAGATGTCAAAAAAATAATAAACATAAACATAAATTAGAAAAAAATGCAGAAAGGTAAAAAATTTCTGAGTGACTTAAAGTTACATTCAGATTATTTTAAATGGTTAGAAGAAAAAGGAAGGTACGAAACATGGGAAGACGCATGTGATAACATCATGGATGGACACAGAAAAAAGTATAAAAAATATACAGATGAGTTATTACCATATTTCAATTCGGCACTTGAAAGTATGAAAGACCAATTGGTTTTAGCTTCACAAAGAAACTTACAGTATCGTCACGAACAAATAATGAAACATAACACAAGAATGTTTAATTGTACGTCAGGTCACATTGCAAGAAACAGAGTCTTCCAAGAAATTTTTTACTTAGCTTTATCCGGATGTGGATTTGGTGGTGGATTATTAAAACCATTTGTTAAGAATTTGAGTAGAATTCAGAAAAGATTAAACGGTACTAAAACATTCGTTATCAACGATAGTATCGAAGGATGGTCAGATGCTTTAGGGGTGTTAATGTCTTCTTACTTTGTGGACAGACAACCTTTTCCTGAGTTCGCAGGTTATGAAGTTAAATTTGATTATTCTCAAATTAGAGAGAAAGGTTCTTTTATTAGTGGTGGATTTAAAGCACCTGGTCCCGAAGGTTTAAAACAGTCTTTGGAAAAAATAGAACAATTAATTGAAAGATGGATTGAAAAAGAAGGTAATGAAATTAGACCTATATTAGCTTTTGATATTATTTGTCATTCGGCAGACGCTGTGTTATCTGGAGGTGTTCGTCGTTCAGCTTTGAATATGATCGTAGATCCAAACGACGATGAAATGATTCACGCAAAAACAGGTAATTGGAGAGTTGAAAACCCACAAAGAGGTAGAAGTAATAATTCAGTGTTATTATTGAGAAGTGAAGTTAAAAGAGAACAATTTGAATACTTGGTTAAATTAAACGATGGTGCAAATGATATTGGATTCGTTTTTGCTAATAGTTGGTTTGATATGTTCAACCCATGTTTTGAGATTTTAAAGATACCTGTATTAATGAATGTTGATTTTTCAAAAATTCATTATGATGATATTGAGGAATTCACTAAAACTAATAATGATAAATTTGGAATTCAAGGTTGTAATTTAACAGAAATTAATGCTGAAAAATGTACAACAAAAGAAAAATTCTTTAAAGCATGTAAAGATGCTTCAACATTAGGTACTTTACAAGCGGGTTATACTAATTTCCCTTATTTAGGTGAAACTAGTAGAAAAATATTTGAAAGAGAGGCATTATTAGGTGTTAGTATAACAGGTTGGATGAACAACCCTAAATTATTTAATGCTGAATTACTTAAAGAAGGTGCTGAGGTGGTTAAGAGAACAAATAAAGAAGTTGCTCAGATTATTGAAATTAATCAAGCGGCAAGAACTACTTGTGTTAAACCATCGGGCAACGCTTCAGTTGTATTAGGAACGGCTAGCGGTATTCATCCAGAACATTCTGAGAAATATTTCAGAATTATGCAATTGAACAAAGAAAGTAATACTGCTAAATGGTTACAAGATAATATGTCTTTCTTACTTGAAGAAAGTGTATGGTCATCAACTAAGAGTGATTATGTTGTATTTGTACCTGTAGAAAATCCAAAACAAGGTTTATTCAAGAAAGATATGAAAGGTATTAAACATCTTGAATTAATCAAATTGGTACAACAAAATTGGGTTAATGAAGGGACCAATCCTGAATTATGTACATATAGCCCCGTTAATCATAATACAAGTTGTACTGTTATCATTGACGATAAAGATGCTATTGTTGAATATATTTGGAATGAAAGAGATTATTTCACTGCAGTAAGTTTCATGTCAGATTATGGTGACAAAGATTTTAATCAAGCACCATTTACATCTGTATTAAACCTAAATGAAATAGTCGAAGAATATGGTAAAGGATCTATTTTAGCATCTGGTTTGGTTATCGACGGTCTTCACTATTTTGAAAATAATTTATGGATGGCTTGTGATACTTTAATTAGTACACAAACAGATTCACCACTTCCTGTGACTGGAACAAGAGAACAAGTTCTTTTAAAAAATTATTGGATAACAAGAGCCAAAAAATTTGCTAAGAATTACTTCAAAGGTGATCTTAAGAAGATGGTTTATTGTTTGAAAGATGTTCATCTTTTCCATAAATGGGAAACAGTTACTCGTCAATTTAAAGAAGTTGATTTTGGTCAAATATTAGACAAACCACAATATAAAGATATTAGTGATTATGCTAGTATGGCCTGTAGTGGTGGATCTTGTGAAATAACCAGTATCTAAATCAATAAAATGAGTAATGAATTTATTGAAGGAACACATTATTATCTTGATGGTAATAAAGTTATCTTCACTGAAAGATATCACATAGAAAGAGGGTATTGTTGTGGATCATCAGGTAATGGATGTAGACATTGTCCATATGAACCTAAAGGAGAAAAAAATAATACCACTTTAAAAAAAGGATTGGATGACTCCCTCAAAGATTAGTCTGTCGTCAAGGCGTACCTTGAGCATCTAAGGATTGGTTATACAGGGGGTGAAAACCAAACCACCATAATTAACATGGACAAAATCCAGACATATGTCTGGATTTTTCATTTAAAAAGATTTCGAATATCATTATATTTATTATCATGGCAGTAACATATGGTATAGATTATCCATTTAGAGATAGTAGAAAAGGTGACTTTTTAAGAATGACTGAAACTCCTGAAAGAGAAGTTAGAGCAAACTTATTACATCTTTTACTAACAAGAAAAGGTAGTAGATATTATCTACCTGATTTTGGAACAAGAATATATGAGTATATTTTTGAACAAAATGATGTCGTATCATATAATCTTATTGAAGATGAAATAAGAGAAAGTGTTAGAAAATATATACCAAATTTAGATATTAATTCTATTAGTATTACATCGGCTGAAGATGATCCCGATAGATTAGTTGGTTCTATGGAAGATGAGGATAATAGACTTTTTAGAGTTTCAGATTTTTCAACTAAACCATATACCGCAAAAGTTAAAATAGATTACACTGTAAATAATGGAACATTTTCATCATCTGATTTTATAATTATTAATATATAATATGGCTAAAAAAATATCATACGCAACAAGGGATTTTGTTGGATTAAGACAGGAATTAGTTAATTTAACTAGAAATTATTATCCCGATTTAATTAAGAACACAAATGATGCATCTATTTTTTCGGTTTTATTAGATATAAATGCCGCGGTTGCGGATAATTTACATTACCATATTGATAGAGTTTGGCAGGAGACAATGTTAGACTTTGCACAACAAAGACAATCATTATTTTTCA
>Ga0315901_10009891_pt1 | contig 10925 bp, 7 predicted proteins | sample LakEriMetagenome_10_FD_203761 | JGI IMG/M metagenome (GOLD analysis project Ga0315901, IMG submission 203761) | Freshwater fungal communities from buoy surface, Lake Erie, Ohio, United States - Buoy 2 MA116 | ecosystem: Environmental > Aquatic > Freshwater > Lake | place: USA: Lake Erie, Ohio...
AGCCTTGGACATATCCTCCTATACGAGCTGGAAGGGCGTAGGGCAAATCTGATTGAAAATGAATATCAGGCCGGTTTAGATGAAATCCCGCTAAGCCAACATCTATCTTTGTTCGATTGGTTGGATCTTGGAAATGCCAATTGATTCCTGCGGACAAGCTGGCTTTTATCCCTGATTGGTTGTTAAGTACCTCCCTCGAAGAAAGGTCAGGGTTATATAAGTCGCCATCCCATTGGTTATTAAATTTTAATTGGCTTAGGTCCACCCTTCGTTGTACTCCTTGGATTCCAAAACCGACTGAAAGTTGTTGGTTTTTACTCAAAGCATGTAGTGCAGACACCTGTAATCCGATTTGTGACCAACGGAGCACGGCATCTCCTGCCTGATCTTGAGCCAACAGGAGGCCGAAGGCCAAGCCATTTTTTCCGAATGTTTGACTTTTAAGGTCCGCAGCGGCAGAACCCGTGCGGTATTGTACGGGTACAGACTCCCATTGGCTCCGGTAGTGCGCAGAGGCCCTCCAGTCTCCCGAAAATACACCCGTTAGGGCGGGATTTTGGAAAGTGGCATGCAGGGGAGCTTGGGAAAAGTGTAGGTCTTGCCCCCAAGCACCTGCGGCACTACCGAGGAGTAGGAGTGCTGGCAGTACTATTGTCGTTATAGCTGGGGCGCATTTCATAGACTTGAAGTGTATTAGAACCCGAAGGTCTAATTTTTTTTGATAATTTTGCCCATATTTTTTTCAAAATCTAATGTTTCATGGCTTATATTGAAATTTGCGCTGCCAACTACGCTTCTGTGGTAGCGGCTGGTGAAGGGGGAGCGCACAGAATTGAGCTTTGCTCTGGACTGGAGAGCGGGGGCTTAACTCCTTCTCCAGGACTAATTAAGGCAGCGGTTGCACACCTAGACATTCCCGTTTTTGTATTAATTAGGCCCAGGGAAGGCGATTTCTGCTATTCCCCTGGGGAAGTGGAACTAATGTTGGAGGATATCCGCTTTTGCCGTGAGGCAGGGGCCGCGGGCGTTGTGGTTGGGGCGCTCACTCCTCAATATGAACTGGATGCACCTGTTTTTAGGGCTATGATGGCGGCAGCGGGGCCACTACAGGTGGTCTGCCACCGTGCGTTTGATTTTACAGCGGATCCGAACAAAAGCTTGGAGCAATTGATTGATTGGGGAGTGGTTCGGGTACTGAGTTCAGGTCAAAAAGCCAGTGCCTGGGAAGGCAGGGAAAACCTCGCTGCTTGGGTCCGTGAATATGGAGATCGGATTCAAATCATGCCAGGAAGTGGTATTTCTGATCAAAATATCCAAGCGATTCAGGCGCATACAAGGGCACAACACTTTCACTTTTCCGCCCGTAAATGGGTTGAACAAGCAAATCTATCGGATATTCCGGGATTGCCTGCAGGTATTTTTGTAAGTGATGCCGAGATGATTCGCCAATGTGTAACAATGGTAAATAATTGATTTTAACTAAAAAAGGTGTCTTGCGAGCGCGAGACACCTTTTTTAGTTAGGGCAAACAAGGCCTAGATCAGGCGCTTTAGTCGTACCTCTTCCACCCTTCGAAGCACCAGAGGTACTTTTTCTACTGCCACCGAATCGCTGTCCAATCCAAACCAATTGTCTGGCGAAGCAGTCACTGATTTAACACCGAGGTACAGGGACATTACAATTTGTTCGTAAATAGGCAAGTCATTTTCGTGGGAAAGGAATTCCTGAATAATTACAAACTTGAAATCGCCTGTAGGTAGTTCGTTCCGGTTAACATGGTACCGGGGTTCAATATTCAATTCTCCAGTTTCCATCAATTCTTCGACTACCTTTCGGAGGAAAATGTTCATCCGCTGCTCCACACGGAAACCAAGTCGGAAGGTTACTTTGTAAATATCATCCGGGGCGATGGTATTTACCTTGTACTCCATCGTATACGGTTCGTCGGTTACTTCAATGTGTAGGAACCAATAGATATCGGCCCGTTTGGGTTGGGTTTGTAAAATGGAGTACAGGATTTTTTCTTCTACTTTTTTATTGGATTTGGCACTGCTCAAGTACACCAAGTTGGTGGCATATTTGGGAATTGATTCGTCATTGCTCAGCATGATCAGCTGATCCACATAATCGTGTATCTTGGTATTCTGGACAAATCGGGATTTAATGTTTTTGGCCAGCCTCCAAATGAACATTAACGCAAAAATAAAGGAGGACATGATGACGGTGATGAAGCCTCCATCCTTAAACTTAAGCAGGTTGGCAGCAAAAAACACCCCTTCAAACACCAAATAAAACAACAAAAAGCCCCAAACCAGAGGCTCTTTGATCCGGTTGATGACAAAATAGTTGGACAGCAAAATGGTGGACATCAGCATTGTCACGGTAACGGACAGACCATAAGCGGCTTCCATTTTGGAACTTTCCTGAAAATAAAGGGTAACCCCAATACAACCTGCCAGCAACACCCAGTTCACCGTTGGAATGTACAATTGGCCTTTCATATTACTTGGGAAAATGACCGTCAACTTTGGCAATAATCCCAACCGGATGGCTTCGCTGACTAAGGTGAAAGAGCCAGAGATCATCGCTTGGCTGGCAATGATCGTTGCTGCTGTTGCAATCATGATCCCTACCGCCAAAAACCAGTCCGGCATGATTCCAAAAAAGGGATTGGGCTGGTCAGAGGGTAAAAAAGATCCCTCATATTTCAATGCCCAAGCCGCCTGGCCCATGTAATTCATCACCAGGCATATTTTTACGTAAATCCAACTGACCCGAATGTTCTGCTTGCCACAATGCCCCAAATCAGCGTAAAGAGCCTCTGCTCCAGTGGTGCATAAAAACACCGCACCCATCAGTACCAAGGCGCTGGGGTAGTGTAAGATCAGGTTAATTCCGTGCCATGGGTTAAGGGCTTCCAGGATGGAAGGTTGTTGTACCACTTCTTTCAAACCCAATACAAACAGCATGGTAAACCACACAGACATGACAGGACCAAAGTACCTACCTACTGCAGCGGTGCCAAATTGCTGGATTAAAAACAGGGTTGAAATAATTCCAATCGTAATGGATACCACAGGGATATGGGCTCCATGCAACATCGGTAAACCCTCCAGTCCTTCGATCGCGGACGAAACGGAGATGGGAGGGGTAATCATCCCTTCCGCCAACACTGCGCTTCCCCCAATCATAGCCGGGTACAGCAACCATTTTTTTCGACGCCGAACCAGGGTGTAGAGGGAAAAAATACCGCCCTCACCGTTGTTATCCGCTTGTAACACCAGCGTGATGTACTTGAAGGTGGTCTGTATGGTTAAAATCCAGAAAACAAGAGAAACAGCTCCCAGAATGGTGCTTCGCTCAATAGCTGCACCGCCAATTACGGCTTTCATTACGTACAGTGGAGAAGTTCCAATGTCTCCGTAGATGATACCGAGGGTGATAAGAAGACCGCCTAGGGTTAATTTGTGGTGCGCCGAACTATTGGAGTCCATCCCGAAAATGTAGAAAAAGTGGAATAATCGGCAAATGTAGTTCGAATGCCTCCTAAAACAAGTACTTTTTGGCTACAAGATTTTTCAAAGATTCTTTTCCAACAACTTTTCTACAAAATGGGACCAGGAAAAGCGCTTTTTTTCGGATTTAACGCCCGCCTCCAATTTTTCCTGGCGGTTGTTCTCAAAAAAGTCCCTCAAAGCAGCTCCAATCGCAGCAGGATCTGGTTCCGTTACATAACCTGAAACTCCATCGCGGACAATTTCTGGTAAGCCCCCTACCCGGGTTACCAGCATAGGTCTATCAAAATGGTAGGCAATTTGTGAAATGCCGCTTTGCGTGGCAGTCTTGTAGGGTTGAACAACCAAATCTGCCGCAGAAAAATAAGTTCGAACCTCTCCCGAGGGGATAAAATCAGTGAATAACCAAACCCTGTCTTGCAGTTCATGCTCAGTGATGATTGCCTGATAAGGCGTCCAGTCTTCATAACATTCACCAGCAATCAGTAGGCACACATCCGGACAATAGGGAAGTGCCTTGAGCAATAAATCGAGTCCTTTGTAGGCGCGAATAAAGCCAAAAAAAAGCACCAATTTTGACTCTGCGGGGATACCAAGCAGCTCGCGGGCAGCTTTTTTGTCTACCGAAGTTCCGTATTGATCGTAGATTGGATGTGGTGAAAACCGGGCGGGTCTGGAACTAAATTGCTTCAGCTCCTCTTGAACGGACCTCGACATGGTAAGGAAATCGGAGCATGTAGCGGCAAAATACTTGGAAAATAGCCGATCTCCGGGTCGTTTCTCATGTGGAATTATGTTGTCAATCAGGCCGGTTACGTGGATGTTTTTTTTAGAGAAAAAACGCAGAACCCTTACAATCGTTCCTAAAGCAGGTCCCATGAACGGGAGCCAATACCGGACGATAACTCGATCTGGCTCTTGCCGAGCAATAGCACGTCCGGTGGTCCACCAGCTGATGGGGTTAATCGAGTTGATAGTAGTCAAAATGGTGAGTCCCTCGGGTGCTGGATCGTCGGTTAATTGGGTTTTTCCCGGGAATAAAAAAGAGGGATATTGAAGGGAAAAACTGTACACCAGCACCTCATGGCCTTGCTGCTGGAGTTCCAAGGCCAAACGTTCAGACAGAGCTGCAATGCCCCCTCTAAGTGGGTGTGCGGGTGAAATGAGTACAATCTTCATCTTAATACGCCATTAGTGACCGGATGGCTTCTGCTACTTTCTCGATAGAAGGAATCATTTCTGCTTCGAGGGTGGCGTTGAGTGGAATCGCTGGAAGATTAGCGGAGCCTAAGGTGCGAACGGGTGCATCCAGGTATTCAAAACAGTGCTCCACAATTCGGCCAGCTATGGATTGTGCAAAGGTATTTTGAACGGGCTCTTCCGTAAGTACCAAGACCCTTCCATGTAGTTTTGCTTGCTCAAAAATAGCTTCCTCATCTAGGGGGGCTAAAGTCCTAAGGTCCAGCACGGTAATTCGGCCGGCAAAGGCTTCGGCAGCGTTGAGGGCCCAGTGTACCCCCATTCCATAGGTTACTACCAACAGGCTGTCTCCTTTTTGAACGGCCGCCGAACTTGCTTCCAGCGCAATTCGCGCTTTCCCGAACGGCACCAGATAGTCCTCTGACGGTTCTATTGTCTTGGCAGCATCGGTTCCTCGAACCTTAGACCAATACAATCCTTTGTGTTCGAGAACGACCACAGGATTAGGATCCAGAACAGCTGATTTGAGCAGCCCCTTAAGGTCTGCTCCATTGCTGGGATAGGCTATTTTGATACCGCGGATATTGGTCAATACACTTTCCACACTGCTGCTGTGGTAAGGTCCTCCACTTCCATAGGCACCGATGGGTGCCCTAATGACGCAGGAGACAGGCCATTTTCCGTTGGATAAATAACAGCTACGGGAAACCTCTGTGAATAATTGGTTGAGTCCTGGCCAGATATAATCGGCAAACTGCACTTCTACAATTGGCTTTAATCCAACTGCGCTCATCCCAACCGTGCTTCCAATAATAAATGCTTCTTGGATAGGTGTGTTAAAAACCCGGTGGTCCCCAAATTTTTCGGCTAGGGTGGCAGCTTCCCTGAATACGCCCCCAAGACGGCGACCCACATCTTGTCCGTATAACAGCACAGCGGGGTCGTTTCGAAGGGACTCTTCAACGGCAAACAAAGCGCTGTCGACCATCACTTTGGCTTCCCGGCCTTCCGGAGCTCGATCACCCGTTTCGATTTGCACTGCTGACGGGGCGAACGCATGGGTGTGCAAATCGGATGGACTGGGGTCTTCTGCCTGTTTGGCCTGCTCAAAATCTAGTGCAACTTGTTCTATTGCAGCGGCTTCTAGGCCAATTATTTCTTTTTCAAGCCCTTTTTTCACTAAAAGCGCTTTTAATTTTGGAAATGGGTCGCGTTCTTGGTGTTCTTCCAAATCATCGCGGTACCATTCTTTTCGTACGCCGGAGGTATGGTGATTAAGCAACGGAACCCGGGCGTGCAGTAAGACAGGTCGGCGCTCTGTTCGAATAATTTGAAGTGCTAGTTGGCTGGCCTCCCAGCAAGCCTCAAAATCACTGCCATCAATGCTGATTGCTTCCAGACCGGGGAATCCTTTGGCGTATTCTGCAGCATTGGCTACTCTTGTCTCAGCAGCGTTGGCAGAAATGTCCCAACCATTGTCTTGGACCAGGTAAAGAATAGGCAGTTGTTTGAGGATGGCCATTTGAAAAGCCTCTGCCACTTCTCCCTCCGTTACGGAAGCATCTCCAAGCGAACATACTACTAATGAATCGGGCGCTGCCTCCGGAAAGGCATCTTTCATTTGTGATTTATACCACATACCCATGGCAGCACCCGTAGCGGGAATGGCTTGCATCCCGGTTGCGCTACTTTGGTGTGGAATTTTGGGTTTGTCTGCATCCCGTAAACTGGGGTGGCAATAGTAGGAGCGTCCTCCGGAAAAAGGGTCGTCCTTTTTGGCCATTAATTGGAGCATCAGGTCATAGGGGCGCAAGCCCATGGCCAATAAAAAGCTGTCATCCCGGTAATATGGGAAAGCATAGTCCTGTGGACCTAATTGAAGTCCAACGGCGATCTGAATAGCTTCGTGGCCTCTGGAGGTGGCGTGAACGTACTTACTGACCAGTTTGAAGTTGGCCTCGTACAATTCCGTCATCGCTTTTGCGCTGGCCATTAGGCGGAAAGCTTCCTTAAGAATGGAATTACTAGGAGGGCTGGGAGTATTGGAATGGGCAACAAGCACTTTTTTCTGAGCCATTTTTACTGCTACAATTATCAATTATGGGTTAGAGCGGCTCAAAGGTACTTTGTTTTAAGCCATGGCTGCATCCTTTTTGATTGGGAAATCTTCCAAAGCGATTCGTCCAGTATTTCTTTAAAGTGTTTTGATCAATTTCTTAAAAAAACGACATGACAAGCAGAAATACCACTAGATAGATCCAAAGTAGATCTAAAAAGTGCCAGTAAAGGGTAAGTAACCGTAATTTAAGCCGTTTTTCAGGGTCTGAAAAATAAACCAAAACGGTTACTGGATCTATCATGTGTTTTTTGGCAGCTTTCAGAAAAAGATAAATGAAAGGAAGACCAGCCACTACGTGTAGCAGGTGAACGATTGAAATTACATACAAGTAGCCCGCAGCCGTAGAGCTGGAAAGGCTCACCTGGTTGATCTTAAAAAGCCATGTCCAGGTTATCGCTTGTAAACCCATAAAGACAACAGAAAGCCAGATGGTCTGCTGCAGGCTTTTTTGGTATTCGGCTGTATCATCCCTCAGGTAGGCTCTCTGGGCGCGCACCATCGTGTAACTGCTTCCCAACAACACCAAGGTATTCAAATAAAATAATGGAGGAACCTGGATGGTCCCCACTCCCATCGTAACCTTGGTGTAGGCGTAGGAGAGGGTGAGAGCCAAAAAGAGCATAGAGAGACCAAACAACAGCAGGACTAACATGATGTTGTATGGATGAAAAAGGAGCTGTTGGTCTTCGCGTTGAGCAGTCGTCATGATGCAAATTTTTAGTAGATCTAATAAACCAAAAGCCCGCCCGTAGGTTTAAATTAGGGTGATAAAACCCTACCTTTGCACGATGAAAAAAGTTTTCTTCTCGTTTTTTGCTTTCGCCATCAGTTGGTTGGCGTGTACCAACTCTTCTACTCCTACAGTTGTCGACTCCCCTGAGTATCCCGTTTTTTCAGCGTTAACAGCTGACGGAAAGCTAATTCTTAAGGACAGTACCTTATTACCTATCCCGCATTATGGAGATACCTCCTATTTAATCCTATACCTAATCCGGCACTGCGAAAAAGAGACGCAACCAGATAATCCCCCGCTCTCTACGATGGGCCAGGCAAGGGCGGAGCGCATTGGCCGAATGTTGGACAATGCCGTGATTGACCGATTATGCGCCACTAACACCAAACGAACCATACAAACCGCAGAAGCCATCAAGTATTGGGCTGGTGATCCCGCTATTGAAACCTTTCCGGTCGAAGCACAGAGTGACTGGTTACTGGAAAACCTCCAAAATCGAGGAGGGCGCCGCTTACTGTATGTAGGACATGTAAATTCTATCCCTGCTCTGTTGAATCAGCTGACTCAATCCAAAAAGTACCAGAATATACCAGATCCGGAATACAATCATTTTTATGTGGTGGCGACCAAAGGAATTGGTCAGACCGAAGTGCTGGAATTGCGCTACTAATCCCACCTGTACAACTCTAACCTAAACACATGCACGACTCTATATCGATTTCCCGAGTACATTTTAAAACCTATAAAAACGACCCCATCGGAGTCAAAGAATATACCCTCGATAACGGACTAAAGCTATTACTTTCTGTCAATACCGACGAACCCAGGATCTACACAGAAATCGCCGTTCGGGTAGGATCCAAGCATGATCCAGCCGATACCACTGGGCTGGCACATTACTTTGAGCACATGATGTTCAAGGGAACGGATCGCTTAGGGAGTTTGGATTGGGAGCAGGAAAAGCCCTTGTTGGATCAGATTGAAAAACTGTTTGAACAGCATCGAAGCTGCTCGGACCCCGCGGAGAAAAAGCGGTTGTACGCAGAAATCGATCAGCTGTCTTTCCAGGCAGCCAAGTTCGCCGCTGCCAATGAGTATGATAAAATGGTCAGCGCCATCGGTGCAAAAGATACCAATGCCTACACCTGGGTAGAACAAACAGTGTACGTGAACGATATTCCAACGAACGAACTGGAACGCTGGTTCTTGTTGGAGGCCGAACGATTCCGCCGGCCTGTGCTTCGCCTCTTCCACACAGAACTGGAAACAGTATTTGAAGAGTATAATATTAGTCAAGACAAGGATTTTCGTAAAACCTTGAAGGCAATGCAGGCCATCCTGACGCCCAGCCATCCGTACGGCACTCAAACTACTCTCGGAAGGGGAGAGGACCTCAAGAATCCCTCTCAAACTAATATTTACCGCTTTTTCGACCAATACTACGTTCCTAATAACATGGCCATCGTGCTCTGTGGAGACTTTGACCCAGAGCAGGCGGTGGAGCTCGCTAAAAAATACTTTGGGGGCTTAAAAGCAAAGCCCATACCGCCCTTTACGTTTGAACCCCAGCCTGACCTTGCGCAAAGGACCCTCGTAGAAGTGTTTGGAAATGAGGCGCCTTGGGTAGAAATGGCTTGGAGAATGCCAGGAGCTGCTTCTCCGGAATTGGATTTACTCCCAATTCTTTCCGCACTGCTGTACAATGGAGAGGCAGGTTTGATCGATGAACACCTTCTCCATCAACAACAACTTTTGGAGGCCTACGCTTACCCACGCTCTTATGAAGACTATGGTTCGTTGTACCTCTATGGTAAGCCCAGGGAGGGCCAGCTTCATTCAGAAGTAGAACAACTACTTTGGCAGCAAGTAGAACGACTCCGGAAAGGCGATTTTCCCGATTGGTTAATTGAAGCGGTGGTAAAAAACCTGAAATTGCATTAATCCCGGCATTTTGAAAAAAATGAAGGCCGTGCTGGTGCCTTGTCAGCGGCCTATATCCTCGGCTTGGAATGGGGCGACCTGATCCGACGCTGGAAGAAATGGGAAACCATCACGAAGCAAGAAATAGTGGAGATGGCAACCTCCTTGCTCCGGCCCGATAACTATGGAGTAGTGTACAAACATTGCGCACCGGACAACACAGTTATGAAGGTTGAGAAGCCAACCATTACTCCGGTAGAGCTCAATCGGGTGGATACTTCCTCCTTTGGAGAGGCTTTTTTATCCCGTCAAACACCGGATATTGACCCTCACTTTTTAGAATTCAACAAGGTTATAAAAACGGCTGAATTAGCCCCAAAAATTAAGCTGCGCGCCGTTCCGCAAGCCAAACGCCCCACTTTTCGCCTCGACTATTGCTTTGATATGGGAAGGGTGTCTGATCGCCGATTGGGGGTCCTGGAGGCTTATTTGCCGTTTTTAGGCACTGCGAAAAGGTCCGCTACGGAGCTTCGGCAACAGTTTTTTAGGCTGGGCCTTCAATTTTTCGCTACTTGCCGAGACGAACATTTTTACCTCTCGCTTTCGGGGCTTCCAGAATCGCTTCTTCCAGGACTAGAACTAATGGAGGAAGTGTTAGCCAGCGCGCTGCCTGATCAGGCAGCTCTAGACAACCTGGTTGCCGATATTTTGCTAAAGCGGGACAACGATAAAAAAGAGAAGCGTTCCGTCTTGTTTAAAGCCATGCTGAACGAAGCCCGGTACGGAGCGTCCTCTCCGTTCAAACACCGTTTTTCGAAGGAGGAATTGCTTCAGTTAAAGGCAGAAGTGCTCACGACATTGCTATCGGAGCTGCGTGGCATCCAGCACGAAGTATATTACACAGGTCCGCACCCTTTTTCGGAGGTAAAAAAGGTACTTAAGGAGAAGCATGTCGTGTTGGAATCAGTTCAGCCTCCTATCCCTGCCCAGCGGTTTAAGGAAAAAGCAACCCTGCAAAATCAGGTTATTTTTGTTGATTTTCCGACGGTTCAAGTTGAGTTATTGTTGTACTCAAAGGGTACCTCCCGATTTAACTTGGAGGAATACCTTTTCTCGCAATGGTACAACCAATACTTCGGTTATGGACTTTCGTCTATTGTCTACCAAGAGATTCGGGAGGCCAGAGCCCTTGCGTATTCAGCCTATTGTTATGCGGCGAATCCCAGCCATAAAAAACGGTCCCATTACTTACAGGCGTACGTTGGAACACAGCCCGACAAATTAAAAGAGGCGGTGGAGGCTTTTCGTGGTATTTTAGAAGAAATGCCGGTCTCTTCTAGTCAGCTGGCACATGCCAGAACCAGCGTTCTCAAGCAATTAGCCGCCGACCGTATCGCGCCAGCAGAGATATACTGGACGTGGAGAAGTAACCGCGATA
>Ga0315901_10009892_pt1 | contig 10923 bp, 9 predicted proteins | sample LakEriMetagenome_10_FD_203761 | JGI IMG/M metagenome (GOLD analysis project Ga0315901, IMG submission 203761) | Freshwater fungal communities from buoy surface, Lake Erie, Ohio, United States - Buoy 2 MA116 | ecosystem: Environmental > Aquatic > Freshwater > Lake | place: USA: Lake Erie, Ohio...
TCGGCGTACGCCGCACTGCTCTGGCGCTCGTGCAGCTGGCCGGCCAGCAGGGCCAGCTGCTCACCGCGCCAGGCGGCGCCGGCAGCCGGCATCACCGTGTTCTGGTCGTAGTAGAGGGCGCTGCTGATCGAGCCCAGCAGGCGGGTGTGGTGCAGGTGCTGGTGCAGTTGCGCAAAGGCGGTACCTGCTGGCGGCATGGGCAGACGGAGGCGATGGGCTCAGCATGGCAACGCTGTAGACAGCCCAGCCGCTGCTGCTGCCACCGAGGGACGGGATCGACAGCCGAGCTGCGTAGATAGACAGTGGTTGGCCTGTGCCTGATCGCCTACAACCAATCCGAAAAGGGCAACACCAGTTTTGAAGTGGGAAACTACCTCATCTCAGGTGGTTGTCCCACAAACGCCTTTGGGTTCGCCAACCCAGGGCGATTGCTCCAAACCCCTCCTGATCCATGGCCTGTGTTGTTGTGAACCTGCTTTGATGCTCAGCCAATCCATCGATTCCCACCTGCCGAAGCTGGCGCGGGTGTGTGCCCGCACCCTGTTGCTGGCCTATCTGCTCACCCAGTTCTTCCTGCTGTTACCCCTCAGTCCGCTCTCACCGGACTGGGGCAGCCAGCTTTCCAGTCGGATCCTCGATGGTGCCCCCGTGCCTCTGTTGGCCGTAGCCCTGCTGCGCTATGCGTCCCTGGCCGAGCCCAGCCCTGATCCGCAATCGGAGCCCGAGGAGGCGATGGAGGTCGCCCGCCGCCGGCACAATGCGGTGCAACTGTGCAAGCTGGGGGTGATCAGCCTCTCCCTGCTGGCGGTGTGGCAGTTCGCCCTGCTCGCGGGCAGCCTGACGGCGCTGGAGCAACGCAACAGCAACAAGGCCACCCAGGAATCGAGGCGCCTGCGCCAGAGCGAACAATCGATCATCCAGGCGAGCGGCGTCCAGATTGATCAGGTGTGGCAGGAGCTCATGGCCGCTGGGGCTCCCGGCCTCGGCAAACCGGTGAGCGGCACCGAACAGAGACGGGAACGCCTGCTGGAGGCGATCAAGACCGACCAGCAGCAGCTGGTGCAGGGCCTGAGGGAGGAGGGCAATCGGGCCCGCTTCGCCATCCTGCGCGAGCGGCTGCGCAACCTGGGCCTGTGCCTGATCTACGTGCTGGGCTTCGACAGGCTGGGCCGCCAATGGCTCTGAGCCCAGCCGTGAACCGGCCTGGCTGGCTGGCGAGGGGCTCGCCAGAGCTGTTGCGGCAGGCCGCCACCGTCATGGTTCGAGCAAATGGCTGGCCTTTGGGCTGCCTTGCGCTAAGGTTTGGCCAAGCACTTGTAGGATGCCGGGTCCCATGGCTTTGAATCGCCTGCCTAAGTTTTTGCTCAAGGCCTGCCTGATCAGCACAGCAGCCGTTGGATCGATGGCACTGATGCCCGAAGCAAATGCTGCCTGCCTCGATACCAGTTGTTCCACCTTTGACTCAAGAACTCTAACGTCAGTTTCTAACTCCAGCTTTACTGGATCCGCCAGCAGCAAGCCTAACTTTAATACCGCCACTGTTCGATTTGCTATATCCGGTACATGGAATCAACCTTTTACGATTTCCGGGATCACGCTGACTGGCGACGGGATAGCCAGCCCTTTGGCCTTTAACGACGTTACATTCAACGGCGCCCCAAATAATAGAACAACTAATGAGCTTGCCATTAGCCTACCCGGTGGAACTTTTGATTTTGCAAATAGCACTATTAACTTCATATTCCAACCAAATGCAACTAATTTCAACTCTGGAGCAACGATCAGCGCTAGACTCCGGTACTTCGATAACGCCGATCCCGAAGATTCACTAGTAAGCACTAACGACTTCATTTCAACATCCGTGCCGGGACCCTTGCCCCTCCTAGGCATTGGTGCCTCATTTGGCTTTTCTCGTAAACTGAGGAAGCGTATTAATAATCAAAACCTACTTCCATCTGATAAGTGATCCAATTTTAAGTATATCGATATTGATCTTTATTTTGAGTACTGCTTTCAGATATTAGCATTTTCCACTAATCTTATTTGCAGACTATCAATATCTCGCTTAACCTGATCAGTTTTCGCATTTCTTCTGTTGTACAGATACTAATTGCCTATCTAATTACTTAGTATTGCCTCATATTGCAACACTTTATCCCATTATTTTTACTTCACTTAATTACGGCTAAGGTTCGACTCTGTAGTTGAGCAACGCAATTTAAAGACCTCCATTCTAGAGAGTCAGGTGATAGCAAAAATGGTTGCTTAGGCGCACTCCGACCCTATCAACACTTTTAATTCAAGTGATTTTATGGCACCGGAGTAGGCGGTGGATATACTGGTTCGGAAACAGATTTGACAATGTTGCGCCATTGCCGCGCAAGCGCCTGATCGAGGGCCGGGCAGCTGGCTGGCAGCGGGAATGGCTGCTCGCTGCCCGACGGCGACATGGTGCCCTGGGACGGTTCGGCCACGGGTGGGGGAGGCAGAGCGGGCCGGCTCCAGGCGATCAACGCGCCCAGGGGGTCCTGAGCGGCCCTGGCCAGCAGCAGCTGGCGATCGCTGGAGCCGTCGCGGAGCTGGCTGAACTGCTGTCTGCGCTGGGTGAGGGTTCCGGCAATCAGACCGGGGTCCCTGCACAGGCGCTCCGCCTCGTTCTGGATCACGGGCAATGGATCGGTGGGTCGAGCCCACCAGGCTGCGGCGCCCATGGCCAGCCCAACCGGCACCAGCAGCAGCAGGGCAAGGGGCACCCCCGGGGGCCGGCTGACCACGGGCAAGGTCACGGCGCGGCTGGGCCCAGGGGTCTGCCCAGCTGCTGGGGACCAGCGGCCCACGGCGAGGGAGAGGTCATCGCCACTGCCGGCGGCACTGATTTCAGCGAGGCCCTCTTCCAGCTGACGGGGGTCCTGGATGCCGACCATCTGGCTGCACAGCTCCAGGAAGTCCCCGTCGGTGGCGCAGGACTTACGCACGCCATCGGTGCTGATCAGCAGGGCAAACGGTGGGCTGGAGGCTGGGATGGCCTGCAACTGGGCCCGCCCAAGCCAGCGCGCCTCCGCCTCGTTGAGACAGAGGCTGGCCGTGGCCTCCCCTGCCCCGGGCAGTTCGGCCTCCTCGCTGAGGAGCCGGTTGCCACCGCCGTCAACCCGCACCAGATCCCAGTCCCCCAGACCGGTGCATCCCCACCAGGTGGGTGCCAGCAACAGCAGCCCCAGCGTGCTGCCATAGAGCGAGGGGCAGAAGGGCTGACGATCGCCATGGCCTTCATGCAACTGCTGCTGCTGCCAGTGCCGCTGAATCGCCTGCAGCCAGCCGGCCTGAATCGCAGCCGGCAAGCCCTCCGCCAGCAGGCGCTCCCAGGCAGGCAGGTGATCGAGGGAAGCGGACTGCAAAGCAGCCTCCACCGCCTCGGCGGCCTGCTCGCAGGCCAGGCGGCTGCCGCTGTCGCTGCAGCGGTAGCGCGCCCCGCCATGGCCATCGGCCACCGCCAGCAGCTGCAGGCGGCCGCCCGATGGGGCCCGCAGCTGGCGCACCAGGGAAAAGTCCTGACACACCACCTGCCTGCGGCGGTGGGCCGCGCCGATCACGGTGCAGTGCCAGGCCGGCAGCCAGCCGCCATGGGCCGGAGTGCTCACCACACCACGGGCCCCACATCGCCGATGGGATCCAGCAGGGTGGGTGGCAGGTCCGGGAGCGGAATGTTGCCCAGCGCCTCGCCCTGCCGTTGCACCCGGCTGGCGGGCATGGACGCGGCACCCACCACGGCCGTGGAGGCCCACTGGATGTACTGGGCCAGGGCCGTGGCATTGCTGGCCTGGAGTGGCCGCCGCGGCGAGCGCGAGGAGGGGGCCACCTGGTGGCGGGGCATCTCACCGCTCGCCCCGGGCACCTCCGAGCGGTCCCCGGCCTGGCCCGATTCCGGGCCGATGAACTGCTGCAGCACCTCCTGGTCGGCGTCGTGGCCGACGGCAATCGCCAGGCGCACGGCTTTCTGGGCCCAGGGCTGGCGCAACAGGCGGGCCAGCCCGGCCTCGAAGTCGTCGGTGGGTTGGCCATCGGAGATCAGCACCAGCACCGGCGGCAATGCCCGCTCCTCCATCGGCGGAGAGGCCAGCTGGGCGGCCACCAGCTCCAGCGCCTCGCCCATCGCCGTCACCCCCCCGGCCTGGAGGTCGTGCCACTGCAGCTGCTCCACCGGCGTGGGCTCGGCGATGTGCCAGTGGGCGCGATCGGCAAAGCGCACCGCCCGCACCAGCACCCGGGCCTCGGGGTTGTCCCGGGCCACCCGCGCCATCCCCGGCAGCGACTGACGGATGGCCTGGTTGAGGGCCTGCATCTTGCCCTGGGCGGCCATCGAGCCGGAGCAGTCGCAGATGTAGATGAAGTGCAGGGGCCGGTTGGCCAGGCGCACGTTGGGGAAGGAGGGCATCAGCGGGGCGGCAACGCGTCTGGAGGCCCTGGGGTCAGGGATCGATCCGGATCAGGCCATCGTCGCTGACGATGGCAGCGGTGGCCGCCAGATTGCAGCTGCGACCGGGATCCACCTGCAGCTGCTGGCCTTGCCGCAACGTCACCTGCCAGGGGCTGGAGCCGCGGTTGCGCAGCCCAAGGATGCCGGCATCGCCGGGATGGGCCACGATCTCGGCCAGCGGCCGATCGAACTGTGGCGGTTGCAGCCGGTCGAAGTGGTGGCGGTGCAGGGTGGTGCCCGGGGTTGCCACCACATCGGCGCAGGGCAGCTGCAGCCGGCGGGCTGGGGCCAGGGTGGCGCCACAGCTCCAGCAGGGCGGAGGCGGGCTCTGGTGGCTGCGGAAGTTCTCCTGGCCGCAGGCCGGGCAGATCTGGCGGCGGTCGAGGGTGCGGGCCAGTTCGTCCTGCCACTGGCCGGTGAGCACCCGGCGTGCGGGGTCCCGCAATCCCGGCCCGAAGGTCTGGATGAATAGGGCCTGCAACGCGGCCGGGTAGATGGGCCAGGTGAGCAGGGCCGCGCTGTGCAGTTCGGGGTCGGGGCGGTTGCGCAGGTCGCCCGGATCGAAGATGAACACCGGATCCTCGCCATAGAGGCGGCGGCGGGCGGGCTCATCGAGGCAGCGGATCGCCAGTTCCATGGCGCCACGGAACGGGTCGTGGCGGGTGAGCAGGCGGAAAAGCAGCACCGCCAGGGAGTGGAGGTCGCTGTTGGCACCGGGCCTGGCGCGGCCCATCAGCACCTCCGGGGCGATGAACCCCGGGGTGCCGAGCACGCCGCCGGGGTCGCGGCCATCCACGTCCACGTTGTCGTTGTCGCAGATCAGGATGCGGCCGCTGGCGGGCTCGAGGAAGAGGTTGCCCAGGGAGATGTCCTTGTAACAGAGCCCCCGGCTGTGCAGGGCATGGAAGGCATCGGTGAGCTCCACACAGGCGCGCAGCACGCTGGCCAGGCTGAGGTCCACCAGGCCGCCGTAGTGCTCCACCGCCCCCACGAAACCCGCGGGCCGCAGACCCATCAGATAGCCGAAGCCCGGCTCCCGGCAACGGAGCAGGCGCTGGGATTCGGCGGTGGGGCGCAGCAGGGCCATCGGCCAGAGGAAGCTGGCGCTGGGCGCGGTGCTGCTGATGGCGGCAGCGAGGCGGAGCTCCAGCCCCGGATCGCGGGCGATGCAGGCCGGCAGGTACCACTTGAGGGCGAGGCGCTCGCCCGCCAGCTCCACCGCATACACCTGGCCCTGGCTGCCGCTGCCGATGCCGCGCAGAACCAGCAGCGGGGTGCTGAGCCCGGCAAAGGAGAGCCGGCTTCCCTCCGGCAGGATCCAGGTCATCGCGCCCGGCCCGCTTGCACGGGATCGGCACCCGGGCTGAGGGCCCGGCGGATGCCGTTGCGGTGGGCCAGGGCCGTGCGGCGGTTGCTGAAGGCGTGGCGGCGGGCCCGACCATCGCGCAGGTCCACCTGCAGGGTGTGCCGCTTGCGGGAACCCAGCAGCACGGCCGCCAGCAGCAGGGCGATCTGCAGGGGCCAGAAGATCCCCAGGGGACCGATGCGGAGGGGCAGCAGCAGCAGCAGGGCGACGCTCAGCAGCACCCACCAGCTGAACAGGTGGGGGAAGCGGGCCGCGGTGTGGACCACGACCGCGCGAATCTGATCGAGGCGGATGGTCTCCCCACCGATGGCGACCGTGGCGGCTGTGCCGCCGTTGCTGGGGCTGGCCGTGGAGGGTGGGAGTGGTTGGGGAATCTCCCCGGCCTGCCGCTGCAGGCGGAACACCAGCACGGGGCCGGAGCGGCCCAGGCGGATCTCGTCACCATCGCCGAGGGGCCGGCAGCGCTGCACCCGCTCCTCCTCCAGATAGGTGCCATCGCTGCTGTGCCAGTCGCACACCACCCAGCCGTGGCGGCTGGAGAAGCGCACCACGGCGTGGTGATCGGCCACGGCCGGCTGGGATGGCAAAGCCAGCTGGTTGCTGCTGGCGCGGCCGATGGTGAGCGGCCGCTCGGGATGGAGCTGCAGACACTTCTGCGGCTCATCCCGCAGGTGCAGCGAGGCGGCCGCTGTCATTCCTCACCCCGGCGGCGCTTCCACCACAGCTGCCAGTCGTCGCGCAGATCGTTACACCAGCCGCCGTCACCCTGGCGGAACGGCTGCACCCGGCCAGGGAAGAGCAGGGCCTTGGCGGCCAGGGCCAGGGCCACCAACAGCAGCGCCAGCAACACCCAACCCGGGATGGCGCCAGGTGCCTGGGCCACGGACACCGCCCGCAGGGCGTACACCGCCAGGGTGAAGGCGAGCCAGAAACGGAAGGGCTCCCAGGGATCGCGCGGCTGGGCCACGGCCTGATCCAACGAACAGCGCAAGGCTAGGTCCGTAGCGTGGTGACCGTCCCGGGTTGCCGTCACTCGTCCATGGAGACGTCCTCCCCAGCGCCCGCCCGGTCGCGCCTGCAGCTCTGGCGTGAGCTCGCCAGGGCCTGCGTCAGGGGCGAGCTGATGGGGCGTCCGGCGGCCATCCGCCGGGCCTGGAGCGGCCTGCGTGAGCACGGGGCCACGGTGGAGCTGTGGCAGGGGGAGACCTGCGTGCAGCGGCTGGCGATAGGCGATGGGCGCATCCGCATCGGCCGTGACCCGGCCTGTGAGCTGGCCCTCGACTCCCCCAGCCTCAGCCGGGTGCATGCGGTGCTGGAGCGGCGGCAACCCAGTGACCGGGACGCGACGTTGCTGGATTACGACTCCAGCAATGGCCTGTTTCACCGCGACCGGCGCATCCGCTCGATCGCCCTGCGCCATGGCGACAGGGTGGTGCTGGGATCGGCGCTGAAGGGTGACACCCCCGAGCTGCGCTATCAGCACCGGCGCAGTGCCCTGGAACTGGGGGTGCATGCCCTGGGCATCGGCAGCCTGGCGGGGGCGGGCCTGCTGGCCTCGGGGATGCTGATGGCGGCCACGATTGCCGGCGGCTCGAAGATCCGGGTGATCGATGGGCCCGTGAAGATCCTCGCGGCCAATGGCCGGCAGATCGACGCCCAGCAGGGATCGGCCACGGCCCTGCCGTCGCTGGCGGACTACCCCCTGCACCTGCGCCAGGCCCTGCTGGCCTCGGAGGAGGCGCGCTTTGGCTGGAACAGCGGCATCGACCTGTTCGGCACCCTGCGCTCCGCCCTGCGGCGCACGGGCGGAGGCAGTGGGCTCACCCAGCAGGTGGCTCGGCTCTACTACCCCGCGGTGGGGCGTGATCTGAGCGTCACCCGCAAGCTGCGCGAGCTGTGGGTGGCCCTGCAGCTGGAGGTGGGCTACAGCAAGCACCGCATCCTGAAGATGTACCTCGACCGGGCCCACCTGGGGCTCGGCACCGACGGCTTCGAGCAGGCCGCCCAGCTCTATTTCCGCAAGTCGGCCCGGGAGCTGGATGTGGCTGAAGCGGCCTTTCTGGTGGGGCTGCTGCCCAGCCCCAACGGCTACAGCCCCTGCCATGCCCCCAGCCAGGAGCAGGAGGCGGCGGCGCTGGAGGAGGCATTGCTGAAGCGCCATGGCCAACTCAGCAAGCAGGACCTGGAGAGGATCGCGGCCGTGCGCAACGGCCCCTGGCTGCCCGTGAAGCGCCGCAACCTGGTGCTGGAGCTGATGCACGGCCAGGGGCAGCTGAGCGATCAGGGCCTGCGCGACGCCCAGCGCCAACCGCTGAACATCGACCCCTCCGCCTGCCGCGAGACGGCGATCACCAGCTTTCCCTTCTTCGCGGACTACGTGATCGGTGAGCTGGAGGGGCGGCGCTTCGGCCTCAATCTCTCCGGCACGGAGGGCGGCAACTACGTGGCGGTGAGCACGATCGACCCCCAGCTGCAGGCCCTGGCCCAACAGCAGCTGCAGCGGTTTCTGGAGGGGCCGGCGGCGGCGGTGGGCCTGGGCCAGGGTGCCCTGATCAGCCTGCGGCCCAGCAGCGGCGAAATCCTGGCCTACGTGGGCGGCGGCAACTACGCGCGCTCCAGCTTTGACCGGGTGCAGGCCCTGCGCCAGCCCGGCTCCACCTTCAAGCTGTTCCCCTTTCTCGCCGCCCTGGAGGCCGGCATGGGGGAGCAGGAGCTGGTGGACTGCTCGCCCCTGAGCTTTGTGGAAGGCTGCCGCCAGGGCGACGCCCCGATCAGCGTGATCGACGGCCTGGCGCTCTCGGAGAACGTGGTGGCCCTGCGGGTGGCGGAACGGGCGGGGCTGGATCAGGTGATTCGGCTGGCGCGGCGGCTGGGCATCAGCACCCCGCTGGACGCGGACTACTCGGGGATGCTCGGCGGCCGGGAGACCTATCTCTATGAGCTGACCCGGGCCTATGCGGTGGTGGCCCATGACGGTCGCTGGGTGCCGATGCACGGAGTGACGCGCATCTACGACCTGGGGATCTGCCAGTCGCTGCAGAGCCGGGAGCAATGCCCGGAGCACGGGGTGACGATTGCCCGCGGCGAACAGACCCGCCAGGTGCTGCCGGCGGAGCATGCCGCGGCGATGGACCGGATGCTGCGGGCGGCGGTGGTGCGGGGCACGGGCCGAGGGGCTGCGCTGGTGAGCGATGCCCGCGGCAAGACCGGCACCACCAACGACGGGGTGGATGTGCTGTTCATCGGCTACTCGCCAGCGATGGACCTGGTGACAGGGATCTGGATGGGCAATGACGACAACACGCCGGCGGCGGCGGCCAGCGGTGCCCTGGTGGCTGAGTTCTGGGGGCAGTACATGGCGGCAGCCGCAAACCGCAGCTGACGACCGGCGGCGGGCCAAGCTGGGGGGAGATCTGCAGAGCAGCTGGTGGAGGGGCGTGATCGGCTGCGGTGGCGGGAGCTCGGCCAACGGCTGGCGCGAGCCCTCAGCCAATCCAGCGGCCCAATCTCCACGCCTGCACGGCTGCAGGGGCTGGTGGCCGATCTGGCCGCCGACCAGCAGGAGCTGCTCCTGCCGCTGAAGGATCTGGTGAGCCGGCCGGCCTTTCAGTCCCTGATCCCCAGGGCCGGCAGCGGCAGTGGCGCAGTGCAGCGGGATGTGCTGATCCAGGCGATGGAGGCCACCTTCTCGCGCCGGGTGATCCAGGCCCTGGCGGAGGTGCTGGATGGCTTTCTCGATCTGCCTGCTGGGTCGGCCGACCAGGCCGGTTGGAGCTCCGCGCTGATCGACCGCCAGCCAGCGGCCCCTCCAGTACCGCCACAGACTGCTCCACCGCCACCACCACCTCCGCCGCCGCCGCTGTCACCACCACCCCCGCCTGCTCCGGCGCCGCCACCACCGCCCGCTCCGGCGCCCCAGCCCCGGCCCCGGCCCCGGCCCCGGCCCCGGCCCCGGCCCCGGCCCATCGTGCAGCCGGCCCCGACAGCGGCGCCATTGCGCGGCGTTGAGCGAGACCACCTGATGAGGCCCGTAGAACCCAGGCTGCCGGTGTTCAAGCTGTTCCTGCTCAGCCTGGCCACGGCGATGGCCGTGGCCGCGGGTGCGGCAGCGGTGGTGGTGCTGCGCTCGAGCGACCTATGCGCCCTGGTGGGCTTTTGCCCGGGCACCCGCGAATCCAGCAGTGCTGCTGAAGCCCTGGCGGCCGCGGCGCAGGCCGCCGACGACCTGGGCCAGGCCGACACTCTGCGCGGCTACGAACGGGCACTGGAGGAGCTGGAGCAGCAGTTGCTCAATCACACCGCCGCCCAGCTGACGCCGGAGCAGGAGCAGCAACGGCAGCGGCTGGATCAGGTGGCACGGGACGCCCGGGCGGTGCTGGCAGAGGAACGCAAGGACGCCCTGCGGCTGGAGACGGCCGGCAAAGCCCTGGCTGCTGCACGGCAGGGCAGCGGAGACGAGCGTGCCGGCCAGCTGGCCATCGCCAGGGCCGAACTGGATGGGATCGCGCCGCGCAGCTTCTCGGCCGCTCCAGCCCAACGGCTGCGCCGCGAGCTGGAGCAGCTGGAGGCGGAGGCCCCGCCCAGCGAACCGTCGGAATCGGAGGCCGTCCCGGATCCGGCTGCTGGCGAGGGATCCGCTGCGGAGCCGGAGGCGCCAGCCCTACAGCCAGCACCCCCTCCACCGCCACCCCTGGCTGATCCGCCACCAGTGGCACCCGCAGCGCCAGTGGATGCCGCGCCATAACGTTCTTCAGGATCTGCAATCTGCGGTAACGCACAGAAGTGCGAAGGATTGGTGGCAGCAGCCTTGGCGTCTTGGCCGTGGTGTCGACCCATGCCCTGATGATCCTGCGCTGTCCCCTGTCTCTCCTTTGGATGCGTTAAGCGATCTCTGCTGGGGCTGGCGAGGACCAGAAGACGCAAGGTTCTCTCTTGCGAAAGCCGCGGCGTATCACCATCACCCCAGGGCCGACTGAAAGTCTGTCACGGGTCGGCTGGTGCGGCCATGCTGGTGCCGGTTTTGTCGGGACTGCTCTCGTCCTTTGGCCGACCCCGCTGCCACTGCTGATCTGATCGCCTTCTT
>Ga0315901_10009893_pt1 | contig 10923 bp, 6 predicted proteins | sample LakEriMetagenome_10_FD_203761 | JGI IMG/M metagenome (GOLD analysis project Ga0315901, IMG submission 203761) | Freshwater fungal communities from buoy surface, Lake Erie, Ohio, United States - Buoy 2 MA116 | ecosystem: Environmental > Aquatic > Freshwater > Lake | place: USA: Lake Erie, Ohio...
GCGAACGGCGGAATCGCACGCATGCAATGCACCGTGGATCGTTTCGGCAAGGACGAGGAAATTACCACCCCCGACGGCGCTGGTGCGCGATACGGAGTCTTGACAAACGAACTCACCATCCATGACAGGGATGCGCCAGTACCGCTCGGAACCAATCCGTTTTGATATTTGATGGCCGTCACCGAAATAGCGCAGCCGCGATCCCATGGCAATTTTCTTTTCCGTTTGGAGACCGGCGAATACAGAGGTGCTAGGGCATGTCAAGACGCATTGGCCAATGCGACGAACCAGTTGCTTTTCCAGCTCTGATCCGCTGATGCTGAACATTAGAACTGCGACCCCGGGTCGTCCATCCGGCGTATGCTCACCATCAAGGAATTGTTCAATGCCCGCTTCAACACCGCATCCGATGACGCTGGTGGCGAATCCTGTCATCGCTTCGGCGGCCCGCCGCGCCCACGCCGGTTCGGTGGCGGTGATAATAATCCGAGTGGCAGTCATGTCGAATGCCTCTGCGAATGTGTTTTCGATCTCGATACCGTTGATTTCCATTGGTTTAAACGGTCCACTTGCGGTCAAAAAACGGGGATGCCATCTGGCACGATCTATTCATGGTAGTCCATAATGTACTGCAGGTTGTGGACTTTGACTGCTCGATCTTCGACTTCTCGATTGCGAAACCAAGGCCATGTTGGGAAACTTTGAGATCGGATTCCAATACCCGTGGCTGCTATGCTTTCTGGTTTTAATCCCCATTTCTTGGTGGATTGGGTCACGGTCGCTGTCGGGTCTAGGTCCGGTTCGGCGTTGGTTGGCTTTGGTACTGCGATCGCTGGTGTTGCTTTGGATCGTGCTGGCGCTGGCGGGGATCCAGTGGATTTGGTCGAGCGAGCGGCAGACCGTTATCTATGTTCTCGATCAGAGCGACTCGATACCGAACGCCAAGCGGCAATTGATGCTTCGGTATGCGATCGAGAGTGTTAAATCGCACCGCCGTGAACGTCGCTTTGACCGTGCAGGACTGATCGTCTTCGGTAAAGAAGCATCGATCGAGATCCCGCCGCTGGATGAAAACCTGCCACCGTTGTCGAAACCGGAAAGCTACTTCGGGACGACCGATGCGACAAACCTCGAAGGCGCGATGAAGCTTGCTGCGGCGAGCTTCCTGGAAGATTCCGCGAAACGGATCGTGGTGTTGACCGACGGAAATCAAACGCTGGGGTCTGCGGATAGCGCTGCGAAACGATTGGCGGAGACCGGAGTCGGGATCGATGTGGTTCCGATCCGTTTAGACACATCGACAGAATTGTTGGTCGAAAAGATCGATATTCCTGGTTTCGTCAGACAAGGCCAAACGGTGGATGCTCGCGTTGTGATCCACCGGTACCAAGAACCGGGACAACCAGAGAAGAGTGTCGATGGGCGGTTGCGGATCGTTCGTCGTATCGGCAACCAAGTCGAGGTGTTGGTGGATGCCACCACCACCTTGGATCGCGACATCAATATCATCCCTTTTCCGCACCGCATCGAAGAAACGGCGGGCTACACCTACGAAGCGGAGTTCATTGCGAGCGATCCTTCGGAAGACACAATCTCTCAGAACAACCGAGCAACCGCCTTTACCTACGCACGTGATCGTGGACGCGTCATGCTGATCGAGGACTCCGCCAACATTGGGGATTACGATCCGTTGGTCGACGCGCTCCGCCGCAATGATATCGAGGTCGATGTCCGTTCGGCACCGAATTTGTTCTCGAGCTTAATAGAACTTCAAAGCTACGATTCCGTGATTTTTGCGGGCGTGCCGCGAAGCAGCGGAGAAGAAGCTACGCAGATCGTTTCGATCACCGACGATCAGATCGAGATGTTGGTTCAAAGCGTTCAGCAATTTGGAATGGGGCTCGTGATGCTCGGTGGTCCCGAAGCATTCGGTGCGGGCGGTTGGACCAATACCAAGATTGAAGCTGCGATGCCCGTTAACTTTGCGATCAAAAATTCCAAAGTGAACGCGGTCGGAGCGTTGGCCATGGTGATGCACGCGTCGGAAATGCCCGAGGGCAATTACTGGCAAAAGGTGATTGGCAAGTCTGCGTTGGATGCGTTGGGACCGCAGGACTACTGCGGCGTCGTGCAATACGATATGAGCGGCGACAAATGGCTGTGGGGAGAATCCTCCAACGGTCTGGCGAAGGTTGGTGAGAACAAGCAAATGATGCGGTCCCGGATCAACAGAATGGTCCCAGGGGATATGCCTGACTTCGACTCTTCGCTGAAGTTAGCGATCAAGTCGCTGAAGAAAAATGATGCTTCGGTCAAGCACATGATTGTGATCAGCGATGGGGACCCGACTCCGGCATCCAATGGAGTCTTGGCGGATTACGTCAATAGTAAGATCAAGATTTCGACGGTTGCCGTTGGTGCCCACGGCTCTGTGGGAACGGCGGAACTTAAGAGGATCGCGAACCGAACGGGAGGCAATTATTACGTGGTGACCAACGCTGGCGCTCTCCCTAAAATTTTTATGCGAGAAGCCAGGAGGGTTGCAAAACCTCTCGTCTTTGAACCCCCCGGGGGTGTCTCGCCGATCATTCAAATGCCTAGCCATGAAGTGATGTCTGGGATCCGTGGGCCGCTGCCGACGCTGAGAGGATTTGTGCTAACTGAGCGCAAAGATAGCCCGTTGGTCGAGATCCCGATCCTATCACCACAACCCCAAGAGGCTGAAACGGCGAGTATCTTGGCTACATGGAACTATGGGTTGGGAAGAACGGCGGTATTCACCAGCGATGCGGGGAAACGCTGGGCTGCGGATTGGGTCGGATCGCCGTACTACGATCAGTTCTTCTCCCAGTTGGTTCGATGGACTATGCGACCATCCAACGATGATGGGAAATACTCCGTCGCGACACAGGCAAAAGATGGTCGGGTGCAAATCATTGTCAATGCTCTTGATGCGAATGATAAGTTCCTGAATTTCATGGACATGAGTGCTACAGCGATCGGCCCCGACCTCAAGCCAATTTCGGTTCCACTCAACCAGCAGGCACCGGGGAGGTATGTCGGTGAGTTTGTTCCCGAAGCGGCGGGTAGTTTTATGGTGAGTGTCAGCCCAGGGGCGGGTAAAGCCAACATCACCACCGGGATCACCGTTCCGTTTTCCGATGAGTATCGAGTGCGGCAAGCCAACATGCGACTGCTCGAGCAGCTCGCGGAACAAAAGCCGACCGGTGGTGCGCCGGGCGAGTTGGCGCCTGCGCTCGAACAAGGAAACCTGGAAGAGCTTGTTGGGATCGACACGTACCGGCCTGGGTTACCCCCGGCCAAATCTCTGAAGGATATTTGGCCCATCGCCATATTAATCGGTTCTACTCTCTTTTTTGCAGACGTATTTGTACGGCGTGTGGCTCTGGATTTGGGGGCGCCGCTACGAGCACTCGCCCAATGGCTGGGGAGGGCCCGAACCAGTGGTGCCGACCAGCAACGTCAGAAGAGTCTCGACCAGCTTCGGAAAAGCAAATCCCAAGTCTCGGGAGATTTGGAACGTCAACGCTCGGCGGTAACCTTTGAAGTCACCGATCTCGAGGAGGGAGCGGGTCGAGGTACTGCCTCTTTTGGAGCTGAGCCGAGTGCAGGCAAGCCGAATGCTGCGGCTCCTGCAAAGCCGAGTATGCAAACCGAGGATGATCAGAGCTATACTTCTAGGTTGTTGGAAGCGAAACGCAAAGCCAAAAAGAACAACCCATAGATGACTTTCTATTTCTATACCTTTTCAGTGAAAACCAACTACGCGAAAGATCAATATAGATGAGTAATGTTGCGGAAACGATGCAGCAAGAGGCGGAGAGGTTTCGCGATCGCTACCAAGCCGTTCGGTCTCAGATCGGACGAGTGATCGTAGGTCACGACGAGATTGTCAACGGAGTGCTGACCGCGATGTTCGTCGGAGGCCACTGCCTGCTCGAGGGGGTCCCGGGACTTGGGAAGACGATGCTCATCCGGACCTTGTCCGAGACGATGGCTCTCGATTTCAACCGGGTCCAGTTCACCCCGGATTTGATGCCATCCGACATTCTCGGAACCAATATGATTGTCGAAAACGAAGGGCGCCGCGAATTTCAATTTCAGAAGGGGCCAATTTTCACTCAAATTTGCTTGGCGGACGAAATCAACCGTGCGACTCCCAAGACCCAATCGGCATTGCTCGAAACCATGCAGGAAGGGACGGTTACCGTCTCCGGGATTAAATACGAGTTGAAGAAGCCCTTTTTCGTGCTCGCGACCCAGAACCCGATCGAGCAGGAGGGAACGTATCCACTCCCCGAAGCGCAGTTGGACCGATTCATGTTCAAGCTGGTCGTCGGGTATTCATCGAGGGAAGAGTTGAACACGATCATCGATCGGACAACGCGCGGTGTGACCGTGGTTCCCGAAAAAGTGATGGATGGCGATGAGATCCTGCATTGGCAACGTTTGGTTCGGCAGGTGGTTTTGGCCAAGCATGTCCAGGACTACATCGCTAGGTTGGTCCTGGCGACGCACCCGGGCGGCGTATTGGCACCGGAGGTTACCAACCAATACATTCGTTGGGGAGCGAGCCCTCGAGGTGCCCAGACGATTGCGTTGGCATCTAAGGTGCGGGCACTGCTCGATGGGCGGTACAACGTCAGTTTCGAAGACGTACGCCGCGTTATGTTGCCATCGTTGCGGCATCGCGTGCTGCTTAATTTTGAGGCCCAAGCCGAAGGGATCGAGGTCGACCGAGTGTTGCTCGACATTCTCGAGAAAGTCAATGAACGCGCTGATGACCTGTAGTGCTAGTGACGCTATGAATACGATCCTACCGATGGGGCTGCGTTTGCGAATTGCTGCTACCTGCGTTGTATTCGCAACCGCATGCGTTTTTGGAAATCCAATGTCGGTGCATTCTCAGGAAGCGTTCCAAAAGGATGATATCGATGCGGCGGTAACCAAGGCTATTGGTTATTTGCTGTCACAGCAAAAGCCCAATGGTTCCATCACCGATCGAGGGCATGACAATGCCATGACGGCCTTGGCGATCATGGCGATGGCCTCTGTGGGGCATCAGCCGTCGGACTCAAGTCCCGAGGGAGTCGCAATGACTCGAGGTTTGAAATTTCTGCTCGGGGAGGGTCGTCAGGACAAGGCGGGGTATTTTGGGGCCTCGGACGGTTCTCGGATGTATGGCCATGGGATCGTTTCTTTGATGTTGACCGAGATGCTGGGGATGACATTGGATTCCTCGATGGATCGCGATGTTCATGAGGCATGCCAAAAGGCGATCGATCTAATTGTTCGTAGCCAACGGGTCAAGAAAGGCGCCAATGCGCGCGGAGGATGGCGATATACGCCCGACGCTGGGGATAGCGATCTCTCGGTGAGCGTATGGCAACTGATGGCGCTGCGCAGCGCTAAGAATGATGGTCTCGATGTTTCATCGTCGACGATCGATGATGCGGTCGGATACCTTAAGCGATCGTTCACCTCTCCGTTGGATTCACAAGGAACCCCCAGGGATCCGAAGAGCGGATTCTCCTACGAGGCGAACGGCGGTGGGCCCTCGTTCACGATGACGTCCGCAGGATTGTTGGCGATGCAGGTATGCGGGCAGTATGAGTCGCCGCTGGTACTTGGTGCATCGGATTGGTTATTGGATCATCCGCCGCAATGGAGTGACCGGTTTATTCTGTACGGACTTTATTACTTTGCTCAAGGGATGCATCAGCGAGGTGGGACACACGCGGAACGCGCGGCAAAGATCGTGTCGGAGTTGTTGCTTTCCAAACAGAAGGCGAGCGGAGCGTGGGAATCATCGGGTGGTGAGGAACAAAACGCAGGGTCCGTTTACTCCACCTCGATGGCCGTATTGAGCTTGTCCGTAAAATACCATTACCTTCCTATTTATCAAAGGTAATCCTTTGCCCACAGTCTGAAACACTACATCGTTGCAATGGGCCGCTGTAGTGCGAGAGGCTTTCTTCCATGGAATTGGCCGTATCGACTTAAGGCTTCAAGCAGTAGAGTCGATCTCCGCGGCGGATAAGAAGGGCGTTGGGGACTGCGCAAACGGCATACTGGCGCGTTCGGCTGAGCGTGGTTCGAGGCCCGTTTGCTTCGACGGCGGATGACTCTGTCTTCCATAATTCATTAAAGGCAAGTTTCTTAAAAGTCCGGTCGGCTGCGATCACAGTAGTCATCCCGTCCTCTCCCACGAAGTAAACGCGGGAACCGATCGCAAGCGGAGTTGCCCACACGGAATGCTCGAGGTTCTCGCTGAAGACCTCTTCGCCGGATTCGGCATCCAAACAGAACAGTCTTCCTCTTCGGTCGACAAAGTAGGCGAGACCTCGGTGTGCGATTGGGGAACAGAAGCCGCAGGTCGCGCGAGTGGACCGCCAAACATAACGAGCTTGCCAGCGACCGTCCTGCTTTTCTACAGCCACCAAGCCATTCGATGCGACCGCTTCCTTGGTCGGTCCACCTTCTCGACCCGCGGAGGCCCCCACGAGAAACTGTCCTGGTTTCACAAAGGTTGGAGTTGGAGTCGTGTTGCCTGCCAATCCACTGAGTTCCCATGCCGTTTCGCCGGTTGTTGGATCGATGCCAATCAGTTTCCCTGCATTCGCGTTACCCGCCGCGCTTAAGACCACGTGTGTCTCTTCGCCATTCATTGGGACAATCATCGGCGAACTCCACGAGGTTCCTGGTTCCATTTCTTTCTTCCAAAGTACGCTCCCATTTCCTTGATTCACGCATAGCAGGTAGGGTTCTTGCTCCCTTTGCACCCAGATAAAGATGCTTTTGTTCCATTGAGCTAATGAGGAAGAGAGGCCGTGTCGGGATTGGATTGGGCCGTACAGGTTGACCAGATCAGCATGCCAGAGTTGTCGACCCGTGTGATCAAACGTGAACAGATCTCCATTCTCGAACCAAACCGTGACACCCAGCTCCGAAACGACGGGTGTTGGAGCAGCGCGAGAAAAGTAGTCCGAATTTTCGCTTTGGTGCGTTGTCGTGATTTTCTGTTCCCAGACTTTTTCGCCAGATGCAATCGTGTATGCGGAAACGATCAGGTTTTCTTTCATCTTGCCTTCGACGGAAGATACATAAACCATGTCATTCCACACGACCGGGCTGCTCTGACCATAGCCCGTAATCGCTCGCTCCCATGCCAAGTTTTGATTTGGTGACCATGTAAGCGGGATCGATTGTTCATCAACTGCTAGAGATTTTGGACCGAGGAAGTTAGGCCACGCAGTAATGTCTGCTGAAATCTGTGCGAAGGCCACCACAAAAAGGATCGCATGAGGTGCAAAAAGCATTATTGGTTCCAAAAGCAGGATAGGAAAAGGCAAGTCCTAGGAATCGCCAACTCATTGGCGGGAGTGCGTTAATCACTAAGTGTAACAGACTCGGCTCCATTTGCCGAAAAGGTACTTCGATACGCAATTTCATCGACAGCGTTCGCCGTGAACCGGACAGAGCCGTCCACGAACCCGAGCTGTACACCACTCCCGTGCATGGAACGGGATGCATAGAAGCCTCGTCCATGAAACCCGATATCTGGTACGGGGTTGTTCGGAGTCAGGTACCCATTGATCACTGTGGCTGAAGGTACCCCTCGGATCCAACAGTCACCCCGATTTCCGCGATAACTATTCACCACACGAGAGAATAGAGCTTGAAGGTTGGGATTCGCGATCGTGCTGCCGCCTGTCGAGAATCCAGGCTGAGTTGCATTTGCAGTGGTTCCTTGCCAGTTACCGATTCGGCGAACCGGTTGTCTGCTCGGCATGGTCGGACTGACTTGTTTATCTCCGAGAATCGTCTCGGCTACGAGGACTGTGTTGGAAGTTCCATCGACGCATTTTGCTAGTTTCGCGAACCCGCCGGTCCAGAACATACCGTCTGTTTCATAACGGTCGTCATAGAAGGTATCGCGTCCGCTGCCGATACTAAACATGTAGTTGATTCCAGCCGTATTCCAAACCGTATTGTTCGCCAAGATGGTAGGGAATAGAGGGTCTTCTGCGTCGCTGGGGCATAGAAACGTGGGGATTTTCTGAATGATCAGATTCGCGAGAGTTGGGTCAAATCGAGCGGCAAAGACAGGCCCGATGAGCAAAGGACGTCCATAATCGATGCCTTGATGAAGATTGTTTTGCTCCATGTGCGGCAGGATACGAGCTTGGGGCGAATAGCTACTACTGCCGAGCATGCCAGGAAAACGCTTGAACGCTGATTCATAGTTCAAGGTTGCCAAAACCACTTGCCGAACATTGCTCGAGCACGACATCCTTCGTGCCGCTTCGCGAGCAGCTTGTACCGCAGGAAGAAGTAGTCCAACGAGGATTCCAATGATCGCAATTACCACGAGAAGTTCGACGAGAGTAAACCCATTTTGGCCAATTTTCTTTGAGGAATTACACGATCGCATTTGCATATATCCTTTTATTGCTGGGGAATACAGTACGTAAATGCAATTCTTATGCATAAGTAAATTATTGTCAAGTGCGAAGTGGGGGGGGGGGCTTATCTCTACTCCAGAGAAAAACGGACCGCGATGGAACGAGCGTTTGGAGTGGCGCCCTTACGTAAAGAAAAAGCGAGATGTCGTCGGGCGAGCCAACGAAACCAAAAAGCGGAGTGGTTGGCTTCTCGGATGCCTTAGAAAGTTAGAGTCAAGCTCTGACTGTGGCACTGTAGTTCGGCGAAGAATCGTCGTGTGACCGGACATGCAATATCCGTCCAGTCTCCTCTAGTCTTACTCTGTGCAGTGGTGCCTTTGTGTGAGAACACTTTTAGACAGAACGAAGATAACCAGGGTTGGTCCTTTCGCTCGAACTTAATTACAACCGGGTTCTTTCGCGAGATCCAGTTCCGCAACATACCCTAGCGGCTTCGCACCCTCGCTTCAGATGGATCAGGAGCAACCTTCCCCTCGTCGACTTCGACCCATCTGCGTTCGTTTCCAGTGAAATAGACTGCGGCGCCGATGAGAGCGATGATGATAAGGATCACGCGTATCATGGCTGCTACGATGAGCCCTGAGAAGCCTTCCGGGATTCCTTCGACTTCGTTAAAGAGTGTTTGAATGGCGACTTCTTGCACGCCGACTCCGCCAGGGGTCAACGGCAATGTCGCAGCTGCCAACGCCGGCGGGATGGCTTGGAAGTGCTGAGCGAGTGTCGGTGCGGTTGCGTAGAGAGCTCTCGACACAAACCATGCTGCGGAAGTTGAAAAAGAGTGGACGATAAGCGTCGCGATCAGCATTTGAAGCACCAAGATCGGTCGGCCTTGGAACACCATGCATGCGTTGGCTATTCGGTAGAGAAGATGCCCAATTCCGGGAATGCGGCTGAGTTGTTTGATGGGGAGATGGTGACCAAAGATAACGATTGCGGCGATGACGGCCAATCCGATCAAGGCTAGGGTGACCGCACCGCGGTGAATCCACTGCAGTTGTACGGTCAGTTCGGATGGGAACGATAAACTGATTGCCGCGACGATGATCAGACCTAGAAGTCCGATGGCGCGGTCGACAAGCACGGAGGTGACGACTTCGGCGCGTTTCTTTTCGGTCTTTCGAGCGGCGGCGATAGCTTTGAAAAGGTCTCCTCCCACGGCTCCAACGCTAACCATATTGAGCATGGTGCCTAGGAACCCAAGGCGGATCGCTTCAAGCAACGACATAGGAACGCCGAGTGCATTGACGAGGATTTGCCAACGCCAAAAAGTGATCAAATGGGCGGCCAAAACGATCAGCAACGCCATACCCAACAGTGACCAGTCCTTAGGCTGAGAGACCAAGGTGTCCCAATCCTTCTTTGGGAAGGTGGCAACGATCCAGGTCAGAATCGCAACGAGGATTGCGAGCTTGGCGAGTGTGATCAGCTTATTTGATTTTTGGCCAGGAGCTTTCATGTCACCGTTCTAAGGAAAAACCTCGGGGGCCAAGGCCACCGAGGTTTCTAGGAGAGTTACAGCTAAGGAGCTTTGCTTCGATTCCCAGTCGGATACACCGTGTCGCTTGCCGATACACCGTGTCGCATTCCGATCGGTTTCGTCCGCTAGGGGCGAATGCCTAAGCTCCAGCGAGAGCGCCACCTTTGACAGCTTGGGCCAATTCCCGAGCGCGGGCAGTGCTTTCCCAAGTGAAATCGGCTTCGTCGCGTCCGAAGTGACCACCTGCGGAGGTCTTGGTATAGATCGGTCGGCGAAGGTTGAGGTATTCGATGATTCCGCGAGGGGTAAGATCGAAGAACTCTTGGACGACCTCGCAAATCTTTGCATCGTCTACTTTGCCGGACCCTTGGGTGTCGACGCGAACGCTGACAGGCTTGCTAACACCGATTGCGTAGGCGAGTTGGACTTCGCAACGGTCGGCCAATCCAGATGCAACGATATTCTTGGCAACGTGGCGAGCCATATAAGCAGCGCTTCGGTCCACCTTGGTGGGGTCCTTGCCGCTGAACGCTCCGCCACCGTGTCGTCCCCATCCACCGTAGGTGTCTACGATGATCTTGCGTCCGGTCAAGCCGCTATCGCCGTGAGGGCCGCCAACCACGAAGTTCCCGGTTGGGTTGATGTGGTAAACAATTTCCTGCGTGATCATCTTTGGCGGCAAGCATGGCTTGACGATCTTCTCGATGACGTAGTCCCGGATTTCTTTTTGGGATACGGTCGGAGCGTGTTGTGTTGAAACCACAACATTGTTGATCCCGATGGGAGTGTAATCGTCGTAAACGACGGAGACTTGGCTCTTGGAATCGGGACGAAGCCAATCCACTTCTTTGTTGAAGCGAGCTTCGGTCAATCGGTTGGTGATCCGGTGAGCGAGGGCGATCGGGAGCGGCATCAATTCGGGGGTATCGTTGCACGCATAGCCAAACATGAGGCCTTGGT
>Ga0315901_10009894_pt1 | contig 10922 bp, 11 predicted proteins | sample LakEriMetagenome_10_FD_203761 | JGI IMG/M metagenome (GOLD analysis project Ga0315901, IMG submission 203761) | Freshwater fungal communities from buoy surface, Lake Erie, Ohio, United States - Buoy 2 MA116 | ecosystem: Environmental > Aquatic > Freshwater > Lake | place: USA: Lake Erie, Ohio...
CGCACAATGTTCTCCGGATCGAAGAAGATGGGATTCGGGGCAAAGCTGGCACCGGCACTGTGTTCAATACCCTGATCCACAGGCAGGATGCTCATGTATCCTGTGCCGGCGAGGCGGCCATGGTCGTAAATCGACTGAATGCTGCGGAGCACCTGGGGGCTGCGGTTGCTCTGGGCGAATACCCTGTCTATGAAATCACCGCCGGGCAGGTGGATGCTTTCTTTGGAGATAGTTTTGCATTCGTGGTTGAGCAGGTACTCGGCCTGGTCACCAAGGAGTGAAACGATATTCTGGTTAGACATGTCTTGGTATTGTCGGCAAAAGTAGCAATTTTTGATGGTTAGCCAAGGTTGTGACAATCGCAGTAGAAAGGGTGCGTGATGCATCGGAACTGGAAGAGGTTTTTGCCATCCGCCGCGAGGTATTCGTGGTGGAACAGGCTGTGCCCGAAGAAGAAGAATACGATGAATACGAAGCAGAAAGCCATCATTACCTCGCCAGGGTGAACGGGCTGCCTGCTGCCACCGCGCGATGGCGTTTCACGGAACATGGGGTGAAACTGGAGCGATTCGCGGTGCTGGCCCAGTATCGGAAAGCAGGTGTTGGTTCGGCTGTGTTGCGAAGGGTATTGTCTGACCTGCCCGCCGATTCGGAGTTCATTTACCTTCACGCCCAGGTGCCGGCAATGAATCTCTACGCCCGGCAAGGCTTTGAGCCGGTGGGCGAGCTCTTTTATGAGTGTGAAATTCCCCACTACAAAATGGTGAAACGCGCTTGAAGCTGTTGGCTGATATACCGGCCTGGATGCCGAAGGTTTTTCCGGAGCGCCAGTGGTTTGCGCCCGCAGACGGCAATACCTTGTACCTGAGCTTCGACGATGGTCCGCACCCGGAAATCACGCCGCAGGTGCTCGACTGGCTGGATGCCTTCTCCGCCAAAGCCACCTTCTTCTGCATAGGCGACAATGTGCGGAAGTATCCCGATATCTACGCCGAAATCCTGCGCCGTGGCCATCGTACCGGCAACCATACCATGCACCATCTGAAAGGCTGGCAGACACCTACCGCCAGCTATGTCGCCGACGTGGCAGCCGCCGCCGCGCTGATCCAAAGCCCCTTGTTCCGCCCGCCCTACGGCCGAATGACCGGTGCACAGGCGCGTATCCTCCTTCCTGATTACCGCATCGTAATGTGGTCGTTGCTCAGCCGCGATTACCTGCAGGGGCTCAACCTCGACGGCGCTTTGCGCTTCCTGCAACAACAATCACATTCCGGCGACATTGTTGTTTTCCACGACAGCGAAAAAGCCTGGAAGAATCTCGCCTTCCTCCTCCCCCGCTATCTGCAGTTTGCCGCGGAACGCGGCTTTACCTTTGCAGTACTTTGAGCGACCTGCTGTTCCTGCTTCCCGGCCTTTATATCCTCCTGCAAACGGCGCAGCTGGTAGTGCTTTGGTCTTACCGCGACCAAAAAGAAGCTGAACCGGCTGAATGGCCTGAAATCAGCATACTCGTTGCCGCCCGCAACGAAGAAGACAATATTCTCGCTTGTCTGGAAGCCCTTAACCGGCTCGATTATCCCCGGGAAAAACTGCATATCCTTATCGGCAACGACCAAAGCACAGACCGCACAGCTGCCATCACAACAGCCTTCATCGCCGACAAACCCTGGTTCAGTCTGATTGAAATCGAAGACACCGAGTTACCGCTCAAGGCGAAAGCACGCGTGATGGAACAACTCGACCGCCATGCCCGCGGCAGCTTTTACCTCATCACCGACGCCGATGTGCAGGTGCCGCCTTCCTGGGCGAAAGAAATGCTGCTGCGCTTCAAACCTGAAACCGGCGTGGTAAGCGGAACCACTATGGTCAAAAGCCAGGCCGGCGGAGACCACAACCAGGAAATCGACTGGACCTATTTCATGGGCCTGCTGAACATTATTTCCTACTCTGGTGTACCCGCCACGGCAGTTGGAAACAACATGGCGGTGCGCAGCGAAGCCTACCGGCAAACCGGCGGTTATGCGGCCATCCGCTTCAGCATTACGGAAGACTACAAATTGTACCAGCAAATCTGCGCCGCCGGCTGGAAATGGAACAATATCATCGCCCCGGGTGTGCTGGCCTTTTCTGCCCCTGTTTACGGCTGGGAAACACTCCTGCACCAACGGAAGCGCTGGCTTACAGGAGGCAGGGAACTGCCCTGGTACTGGTGGCTGCTGTTTGGCATTTTCGGACTGTTCTATTTCGCCCTGCCCATCGCGTTGTTCGTGTCGCCATTCAAGGCCCTGGTCGTTTGGCTGATCAAATGGCTGCTGCAAAGTGCACAAATCAGGCATATCTATGCGTTGTTGGGCGAGGAAAAACCCGACTGGACCGCGCTTCTGCGTTATGAAATTTACCTCCTGGTGCTCACTCCTGCTACGGCCATCTTCACCTTGCTGCCGGTGGCCACCAACTGGAAAGGGCGTTTTTACAAAGGCAAGGATCTTTAACCTGCATTCAGGCCCGCCTTTAAATGCAAGGCAAGCCAGTACTTCATCCACACTTCGCGGGTTTGCCAGCTGCAGATATCCCAGCCATCTTTTCCTGAACGCCAGCCGCCTTGTGCAAGCCAGGTGCGCAAAAAGCGGAACAAAGGCGCGCTGAGCATTTTGGCAATGAGGTACAGCCAGGATTTCTGTTGCAGATGCTGCGCGCTGATTTGTGCAAACTTCTTTGACTGCCGTATGAGGTCTTCCTTGCCCGGATATGTAAGGTGCAGGATATCGCCTTCGAGTTGTGCCACTTGCTTATCTGTCGGCACTTCGTAGCGGTCGTGCGGATTCCTTCCGGTCCATGCTCCCAATCCACGCCGCCACAACCTAAGCTTGCGGTCGGGATACCAGCCGCAGGTCTTAACCGGCCTTCCGCAGTAGAAATTCAAACGGTTCATGGTGAAGGCATCGGCATCCAGTTTCCCCTCTTTTACTTGTTGAATGGAATGCCGCAACAGCTCATCTGGCATTTCGTCGGCGTCGAGCGACAGCACCCAGTCGCAGCTTGCGAGCGCCCGGGCCCGGTTCTTTTGTTCCACATGGCCGTCGAAGGCATGTTGTTCGACCCGGGCTCCCAATTCACGCGCCATTTCACAGGTATGGTCTGTTGAAAAGGAATCGAGTACGATGATTTCGTCTGCCAGGTCTTTCACGCCTTGGAGACAGCGCCCGATGTTTTGCGCTTCGTTGAAGGTGATCACCACTACACTCAGCGTCTGCATCTGTTTCAGATTGAATACTGACCTGTACGCAGCATCACCAGGGTACAGGCTTCGATTGTTTCTATTCCGGCTGCTTCTGCCAGCGCCTGCAATTCCTCATTCTCCGTACCCGGATTGAAGATAATGCGTCGGGCACCGCTGTGCAGGATTGCATCGTACCATTCCGGTTGGTGTGCCGGGCCGATATAGAGGGTGATGGTATCAAGGTTTGCCTCTTTGCCAGGGAAGTGCCGGGCAATTTCCTTCCCCCCTACCACGCCTTTTTTGATTCCCACGGGGAAAACCCCGTGGCCATATGCTGTGAGCATTTCCGCTGCGATGAACGCGTAGCGGGATGGATTCGTAGTAGCACCGAGCACGAGCGTATTGAGGCCCATACGCGGTCAATCAACGGATAATGGTTTGCTCGCGCGAGGGCCCGACGGAGATTACCTTCAGGGGCAGCCCGAGTTCGGTTTCCACGAATGATATGTAGTGCTGCAAGGTGGAAGGAAGCGCCGTGAAGTCGGTGACGCGTGTAATGTCTTCATCCCAACCCGGGAAGGTCTTGTACACCGGTTCGAGCCCTTCTTCGCAGATACCGAAAGGCACTTCAGACGTCTCGCTGCCGTGGAGGCGATAGCCTGTTCCGGCGTGGATGGATTCCATACCGCTGAGCACATCGCTTTTCATCATGATAAGTTCGGTCACACCGCTGAGCATGATGGCATATTTGAGTGCCACCAGGTCGATCCAGCCGCAGCGGCGCGGCCTGCCGGTGGTAGCGCCAAATTCACGGCCCTTTTCGCGGAGCGCTTCTCCGGTCGCATCGTGCAGTTCAGTAGGGAACGGCCCCGAGCCCACCCGTGTGCAATAGGCCTTGAAGATGCCGCTTACCTTGCGGATATGCCGGGGTGCAATTCCCAGCCCTATGCAGGCACCACCGCTGATGGTATTGCTGCTGGTTACGTAGGGATAGGTGCCAAAATCAACGTCGAGCATGCTTCCCTGAGCGCCTTCGGCCAGGATTTTCTTGCCTGCAGCAATCTGGTCGTTCAACCAGTATTCGCTGTTCACACGGCGGTAAGGGCGGAGCTTTTCAATGGATGCAAAAAACTCTGCATGCAGGGCATCGAGGTCGAAGCCGCTGAGACCCAGGAATTCGATCAGCTGGAGGTGCCCTTCGCAGATTTCTTTGTATCGTTTTTCGAAATCTGGCGCATCCATATCGCCGATGCGCAACCCGTTGCGGCCGGTTTTATCGCGGTAAGCCGGACCGATCCCGCGGAGGGTGCTGCCGATGCGCGATTGCCCTTTGGCATTTTCATGCGCTTCGTCGAGCAGGCGGTGCGTGGGCAGGATAAGGTGTGCCTTGCGGCTGATGAGCAAGCTGGAGCGCACATCGGCACCTGCTGCTTCCACGCGGCCTATTTCGGCTACGAGCTTTACCGGATCAATCACCACACCATTGCCAATGAGGTTTGTAATGCCGGGATGGAAAATACCGCTGGGCAGGGTATTCAATACGTGTTTTTCCCCGTTAAACTCGAGACTGTGGCCGGCATTTGGTCCGCCCTGGAAACGGGAAACGATATTGTAGCCCGGCGTGAGGTAATCGGCGATTTTGCCTTTGCCCTCATCGCCCCATTGCAGGCCTAAGAGTACATCAACCATGGGAGATTTTTTCGTTGAGCTTTGCCATGGCTAATCCGCAGTGTTGGCAATTGCCATCTGCATCGGCGCGGGGCTCGGCGTATAAATGAAGGGAATGGTGGTTTACATCAAACTTGAGCAGATCGCCCATCGTGCTGGTAATCTGGTGTATCCGTGGATCGCAAAATTCGAGCACCTTGTTGCAACGCTGGCAAATGAGGTGGTCGTGTTGGCGGAAACCATAAGCCTGTTCGTAATGGCTGGTATTCTGGCCGAACTGATGGCGTTTCACCAAACCCGCATCTACCAGCAGGTCGAGCGTATTATACACCGTGGCCCTGCTCACCTGGTAGCGGCGCTGCTTCATTTGCAGGAAAAGGGTGTCGACATCAAAATGCGTTTTGTGCGTGTAGATTTCGTCGAGTATGGCGTAGCGCTCCGGTGTTTTGCGTTGTCCTGAGCGTTCCAGGTAGTCCGTGAATAGACCGCGTACTTCTTCCTTTACCTCTTCTATGCGCTGTCGGGTTGCCTTATCCATACAATGAGAAATCCTTTGCGTTTCAAAGATAGCGGCGCCTCCTGAAATGGAAGCGTCACATCCTTACAAACTCCAATAGTCGAGCCCTTCGAGCTTGTCGCGGTAGATGCCTTTCAGATCGAGCAGGAATCCGTCGGCTTTGAGTTTTTCGCTGAACCAGCTTTCCGGCAGGTTGCGGTATTCTCGGTGCGACACGGCCAGGATGATGCCATCGTATTCATTGCCGAGTTCCTGGGTCAGGCTGAAGCCGTATTCATGTTGCAATTCCTCGCTGTCGGCATGCGGATCGAATACTTCCACATTCACCTCATACGATTTAAGCTCATTCACGATGTCGACGATCTTGCTGTTGCGTATATCGCTCACATCTTCCTTGAAGGTGGCGCCAAGGATGGCGATGCGGCTGCTCTTCACATTGCGATCGCGCTTGATCAGCTTCTGTACGGCAATCTTGGCGATATGGGCGGCCATCATGTCGTTGGTGAAACGGCCGGCTGCAATCACGCGGGGATGGAAACCCAGGGCTTCTGCCTTATGGAGCAGGTAATACGGATCGACACCGATGCAATGCCCGCCCACCAGGCCGGGGAAATAGCGATGGAAATTCCACTTGGTACCCGCAGCTTCGATAACATCATAGGTATTAACGCCCATCTTGTCGAAGATGAGGGAAAGCTCGTTCATGAGGCTGATATTCACATCGCGCTGGGTGTTCTCAACGATTTTGGCGGCCTCTGCCACCTTAATAGTTGGTGCGCGGTGGATACCCGCTTCGATGATGGAACCGTAGAGCTTGGACAAGTTGTCGAGCGACTCCGCATCGCAACCTGAAACAATCTTCAGGATTTTGGTGAGTGGTCTTTCCTTGTCGCCCGGGTTGATGCGCTCGGGAGAATAGCCAACCTTGAAGTCCTGCACCGATTTAAGTCCGCTGATTTGTTCGATGATCGGAACGCAGTCTTCCTCTGTGCAACCGGGGTAAGTGGTGCTTTCGTATACCACGTAATCACCGGCGCTGATCACCTTGCCTACCGTCTCGCTGGACTTCTGCAGGGGAATAAGGTCGGGTTCCTTGGCATCGTTGATTGGGGTGGGAACAGCCACGATGTACACACCGCATTCTCGGATGTCGTCGAGCTGGTTGGTGAAGGTGATGTTACGGCCTTCGAATTCAGAAGACGGCAATTCACGGCTCGGATCTTCCCCATTTCGCATCATTTCGACGCGGCGGGCATTGATGTCAAAGCCAACCACACGGTACTTGCGGGCAAATTCCAGGGCCAGGGGGAGGCCTACATATCCAAGGCCGATTACGCAGATGCTTTTCTCACCTGCGACGATCCGGTCAAACATTTCCATAACGGGTTCGAGAAAACGAAGGCGCAAAAATAGGTCAGGCTATCCGTCCATAAAAGAAAGAGCCGGAATACCCCGCGGGATATTCCGGCTCTTTCGGAATCCGACGTATTACTTCACGCCGTGCATCATGCTCAGCAATTTCTTGTTGAGAGCAATCAGCACAAATCCCATAAAGATGGTGAATCCGGCAATGCCGGCGAAGATGGTCATGGCGCCCAGTTCATTCACAATACCCACGGTAAGACCGGCGAGGTTATTGGCAATGAAAGAACTGAGGAACCATACGCCCATGAGCAAAGAGGCAAGTTTTACAGGCGCCAGCTTGGTCACCATCGACAAGCCGATTGGGCTCAGGCAAAGTTCACCACAGGTGTGGATGAGGTAGGTGCCAAGCATCCAATTGATATTGGCTTTGATGGCTTCGTCGGTGCCGGCTTCTCCGCGCTCGAGAACGGCGCCTACCATCAGCAGAAAGCCCAAACCGAGCAATATCATACCCAGACCCATTTTTACCGGTGTGCTCGGTTCGCGGTTGCCTTTGGCCATTTTAGCCCAAAGGACAGTGAACAAAGGTGCAAGCATCACGATGAACAAGGGGTTCACGCTCTGGAACCAGGATGTCGGAATCAGAAAGTCGCTTACTGTTCGGTTGATGTATTTATCTGTGTAAAGCGAGAATGTGCCACCGGCCTGCTCAAAACCAGCCCAGAAGAAGGTAACAAATGCCACGAGGATAACAATCACCCAAGTGCGGTCTTTTTCTTCTTTTGAAAGGCCTTTGGTATCGGCGCTCATGCCGTCTACGATATCGCCGGCTGCAGTATTTTTGTTTTGCGGACGCAAGCCTTTGTCGCCGAGATATTTAGCAGCCAGGCCATTGAACATAATCTGGCCAATCGTCATACCGATACCGGCAGCGAGGAAGCCATATTGGAAGGCGTATTGGGTGATACGGGTACTACCGTCTGCCAGCGTTTCTTTGGCAGCGAAGAAATCTTCAGCAAGGAAACCGCAAACCAGGGGTGCAAGGAGTGCACCGAGGTTGATGCCCATATAAAAGATATTGAAGGCTCCGTCTTTGCGGGGATCTTTGTTGTCGTACAACTGACCAACTACGATAGAGATATTGGGTTTGAAGAAACCGTTACCGATAATCAACAAGCCGAGACCAAGGTAGAAAGTAGGGAGGCCCATGTTGGATGCCAGCGCAAACTGACCCAATGCCATCAGGATACCGCCAATGGTGATGGAGCGGCGCTGCCCGAGGTAATTATCTGCCAGCCAGCCGCCGATGATCGGCGTAAGGTAAACGAGACCGGTATATACTCCGTAGATAAGCCCGGCGTTGTCTTCCGAGAATCCAAGACCGCCTTCAACCAGGCTCTTTGTCAAATACAGGATGAGGAGACCGCGCATCCCATAGTAGCTGAAGCGTTCCCACATTTCGGTGAAGAACAGCAGGCGCAGGCCGGCGGGATGCTCCTTTTGCTCAAAAATCCAGACCATGATGGTGGCCAGGAAGGCGATCACCACGGAATACATGTAAATCTGGAACGATTCAGCAGGGACACTGAAGCTGAAGCCGGCTACCTTATTCAGGAGCAAGACGCCAGCCAGCAATGAGACCAAAAAGGTCAGCAATAACTTGGTATTGGTGTTTTTCATAGGTGTGATTTTGTTTTCAAGCGGGCTAAAATACAGGTTTTCCGCACGCGTGCAGTCACTTACCTGATTTCAATCCAATGAACTCAGAGAATATTCTTCTCCCGCATTACCTGGTTCAGCCAGCGCAGGATGGCAAACATCATGATGCCTGCCAACAATGCCAAGGCGCAGTTTACAAGGAAAAAATCGCTCTTGTCTTCATAGCCTTCCCACATGCCGCTGAGCATCCCGCTGAGTTTGTTGCCCACAGAAGTGGAAAGGAAGAAGCCGCCCATCATGAGGGCGGTAATACGCGGCGGACTCAGTTTTGAAACGAGGGAAAGCCCCATCGGCGAAAGGCAGAGCTCGCCAATGGTAATTACCGCATAAGAGGCTACCAGCCAAAGGCTGCTCACTTTGCCCGCTTCGATATCTGTGCTTTTCACGGCACCTACCATCACCAAAGCGCTTAAGGCTGTGATAACCAGTCCGATGGCAATTTTCGCTGCGGTGCTTGGTTCGCGGCGGCGGCGGCGCAGGAAGCCCCAGAAACCAACCACCACCGGCGTAAGCAATACAACCCAGAAGGGATTCACGCTTTGGAATAATTCTGTACTGATGAGTTTCAAACTCTTGCCTTCGGCCGGTTTCTGTTCTTCGGGAAGATTGCTGAAATACTTTCGGCTGGCGGTTTGCTCTTTTAAGGTCTGGCTCAAGGCAAGCCGACCCGCTCCGTCGCCCTGGGCTTTGAGGATAGAATCCTGCACCTTGATGGCGGCCTTGTGCTTTTTAAAGTCATCTGTACTCAGCCGTGCAATGCTATCGTTGGTAACAGTCTGGTTGAGTTTAAGAAAATCGAGGGTCTTGCCTACCTGCTGCGAAGGCACACGATCTGTATATTCTTCCGCCCAAACGGTTAAAGCGTCACCATTCTGGTGAAAAACGGCCCAGAAAACAACCAAACAACCGTAAACGGCCAGCAAGGCGCCGATTGGCCTTTTGTCTTCTGCCCGGGCTTTGCGGTACAGGTTGATAAAGAAATAAATAACCGGCAGACAGCCGAAAATGAACGCATCATTGGAATCGCTGCCCAGGATATTGTCAGGAATCAGGTAACCCAGAATACCGAAGGCAAACATCGGAATCAGGGTATTAAACAAGATTTTCCCGGTGCTCATATCCCCTTCTTCCATGGGTTTAATGACATCGGCTTCACGGATGTGCCGGGTGCCGAGGAAGAAAATCAACAAACCGATGAGCATTCCGACACCTGCTGCGGCAAAAGCCCAGCCCCATCCATAGTTGATGCGCAGGAAGGCGGCAACGAAATTGCAGGCAAAGGCTCCAATATTGATGCCCATGTAGAAGATGTTGTAGCCGCTGTCTTTATTGGCTTTGTACTCGTCTTTGTTGTAAAGATTGCCCAGCAGGGTAGAGATATTCGGTTTGAAGAAGCCGTTGCCGATGATGATAAGGAGCAGGCTAACGTAAAAGGAAGTTTCTCCTTGGAATGATAGACCGAAGTAACCGGCGGCCATTAATACGCCTCCCAACACTATAGAGCGTCGGTATCCGAGCATACGGTCTGCCAGCAGTCCCCCAATGAACGGAGTCAGATAAACGAGCCCGAGATAGGTTCCATAGATATCCGATTTCTTTTCCGGGCTGAAACCCATGCCTCCGTTGTCGACATTGTCGAGCATATAGAGGGAGAAGATGCCGAGCATCAGGTAATAGCCGAAACGTTCCCACATTTCGGTCAGGAATAGATAAGGTAGGGCGCGGGGGTGTTTGGATGCAGTGCTGCTCATGGATTTCAGAATAGGTCTACTGTTTCGACTTGAGCGGGCTAAAATAAGGAAAAAGCCTTTGGCTGCAAGCGAAGCGAAAATTGGATCAACTCAGCCAGAGCGCCATATTGCCCGGATTGGAGGCGTCGAAGCTCACATGTTCCTGGATGGTGGTGGCAAGCGAAATACCGGTATAATCGGCCCGCACAGGGAAGCTCCGGTAGCTGCGTTCGGCGAGGAAAACGGTTTCCAATGAAATCGGATTGGCCGCCACGATGGGTTGGATGACGTGCATGAGTGTTTTACCTGAGTTCAGCACATCGTCGGCAACGATCACATGGCGTCCGTTGAAATCAGGTTGCGGCGCATAGAGAATGGCATCGGATCGGAATCCACTGCGGTCGAAATCAATCCGAAACAGATTGACGTTGCCAGTGTGCAGGCGTTGCAAATGGCTGTGCAGCAGGGTAGCGACCAGATAACCACGGTCTCCGATACCGCCTAAAACCAGGTCGGAACCGTCGTGATGCCGCGCGCAGATTTCCAGGGCGATGCGCTCCAGGGTCAATACGATGCGGCGGTGATCCAGAATGAGGGTTCGGTTGTCGCTCATTGCACTGCGAACTTACGGAAAAACGCAGGTGCTGCATTGGAGGAATGCTGAATAGCCAAATATGCATTAGAAAAGCTATTCGGATTCGGA
>Ga0315901_10009895_pt1 | contig 10921 bp, 14 predicted proteins | sample LakEriMetagenome_10_FD_203761 | JGI IMG/M metagenome (GOLD analysis project Ga0315901, IMG submission 203761) | Freshwater fungal communities from buoy surface, Lake Erie, Ohio, United States - Buoy 2 MA116 | ecosystem: Environmental > Aquatic > Freshwater > Lake | place: USA: Lake Erie, Ohio...
GAACGTATTTTCAGGCGATTGGACGTGGGGCTGAGGTTCGAGGTATCAGAATTGGGCAATACCGACCGACCAAAATCATCGCTGATGATGTGGAACATTCCGATGAAGTCTATAATGAGCAAGTTCGTGCAAAAACAGAGAGCTGGTATTTTGAAGACGTTACAAAGTCTGGAGATACAGGAACAAATTTTGAATTCGTTGGAACCGTCCTACACAAAGACTCGTTACTATCGAAACTACTGAAAAATCCGGCCTACAAAGGCGTTACATTCAAGGCCATTATTTCATGGGCAGAGCGCGAAGATCTTTGGGAAGACTGGCGCAAGATCTATCGTGACATTGATAGCCCAACACGCATTGAAGATGCCAATGCCTTCTTTGATAAAAATCGTACGGAAATGCTAAAAGGCACTGACGTGATGTGGCCTGAAAAAGAGTCTTATCTCGATCTCATGAAAGAGATGGAAGAGATCGGTAAACGCGCTTTCATGAAGGAAAAGCAGAATGACCCTCAAGGCTCCGAGGATGCTGTTTTCACCAAATTCCATTGGTATCGAGAAGGCCAACAAACGATTAACGGAAAACTTGTTGATGGCTTCATTATGGAAGAATCAGGAAAGTTCATACCGCTTGAAGAATGCTTCTGCATTGGTGCGCTCGATCCGGCTACAGGCCAAGAGAAGCAAAGGAAGACGGGAGACTTTTCAGTCATCATCGTGGCCTACAAGCACGTTCACACTGGTCGAGTCTTCATTCATTGGGAATCCACTAAAAAGGATGCTCCGACCGCATTCATTAAAAAGGTGTTTGATGCCTATGAGAAGTTCAAATTCGAGAAATTCGCAATCGAGACAAACCTTTTCAGAAACATTTTGATACCAAATATCATCATTGAGCAAAAAGAGCGCATGAAGAAAACTGGAAACAAGATCTCAATATCATTTTATGATGTGGTCAATACAGAGAATAAGCATGAGCGAATCTATAGGATCGAGCCAAAGGTCACTCATGGATTCATTTCATTCAATCGAGCACTATCAAAAGAGTTTATGAATATGTTTGAAGCATTCCCTAACAAGGATTCGCATGACGATGCTCCAGACTGTACCGAGATCCTTTGGAACTTAGCAAACAATCGTTACAAGGCGAGTGAACTAAATATTTCTGCAATGAGTTTTACATAAGTCGATAACGATTCGATGGGTGAAATAATTAATTCAGTTTTGGGTGTCGTAGGTTTTCTTTTCGTATCTCTACTTATGCTGAATGCTTGGTTCATCAAGCGATTAGTTCATAAACTAGACACATTATCAGAAGTGGTAAGCATTGCGATGCCCACGCAACAAGGAAAGATTGATGGCCTTGAAAAGACTTGCGAAGGGATTAAAAAAGAAGTCGATACCCTTGTTTCAAATTTAAAAGAAGTCACTGATCTAAAAGTTCGTATCGGTGTTTTAGAGTACGCAACCAAAATAACTGCAAACAATTAATCGAAATTTTTCGTGAAGGTAAACAAAGGAATGTTTTCAGGCTAACGGACTAGCTGCCTTCTCTAAAACTTTCGATAATAAAATATGCTAAAAACTAATCTACACGCAGCCGAAAATTTCTCTGATAGTCAATTCACTAAACTTTTAAATTGTTTGGAATTGATTGAAAAAGCCGTAAATTCTGATGAATTTAAGCAAGCCGTCCTGGGCTTTTCACACGCACCAACTTACACAACTGGAAAAATGTGGTGGAAGAAAACAGTAGTCGGAAAACCTGTTAACCATTTCTTTTTTGAAGTGGGTGAGCAGTTTTATTCTAATCAACAAGTTTATGACCGAGTGATGAGTGGATGGGAAGAAGGCGAACCAACTTCTGATCATGAAATGGATATTTATATCGGATTGGCTAGATCTCGATGGAGTTCTGCTACTGCATACGGATACGCAGGAGATGACAGAATTACAATTTATACTTGGTGGTTCAATTCAGCTTTGATTCCTCAGCTATGCAATACGATCTTCCACGAGTGGCTCCACAATCAAATGTTTGAGCACGACTTTAATTGGAACGTATGCCGAGACTTTTCTGTTCCATACGCTCTAGGGCAAATTCTCGAAAACATTATCAGTAAAAAACTCGAATCTGGAGAGTACAGAGTATGACACGAGAAAAGTTAATTGAGATTGGATTGATCATTCCTGCTGAAAAGGAATACGGAAATTATAACCGTCCTCCAATGACCAAAGAATGCCTTGAATCTTACCGCGATAGATTGATCAAGGCTGGAATACTTAAACCTTCATTGAGGCACTAAGTGGGTCTAAAAGATAAACTAGGACGTGTTATCTGGAGAAGGATTGGAAGAGGCAAAGCCATTCCGATTCGTATTTCAAATGTTGCTGATAAAATAGCAACTGAATCAACTTGGACTAAGCATAGAAAGATTGTTGCAAAACTACCTACTGGTGAACAAATTGCACAAATGAATTTGCGTATGCCTGACAAGGGCAAGAGTGCAACAATTGTTAGCGTTAATGTAGAGAAGAAGTTTCAAAATAAAGGAATTGGAAAAAATCTTTTTGCTCGTGCCACTCAGTTTCTTGAAAGAGCTGGTTACAAATTCCTAAGAGCTGAAGATCTTCAGAATCCTGCTCAAGTAAAAATTAGATCTGGATATGGAAAGTATGTTTCATACCTAAAAGAAGTAAATGGCAAGAAGATACCTCAAAGCAAAAATAGAACAAAATATTTTGGTGATCAATTTGGTAGATATGGTGAACAAAAAAGAAGAATCACAAAACAAGATGCAATCTCATACATAAAACAAAATCATACCCCAAAAGGAACTGGCAGACAAATTTCAGCTACTACGATGATTAAAAACCTTAAGAAATTGAGGAAGAAATGAGCGTAAAACTCTCTGGTTATGTTTTTAGAAGAATCCACGGTCGAATCATACCGATTAGAAAAGGAATTGAGCTTGCATCTGAAGCGGTAAACAAACTTGCTCGTGAAGTGTTGTCTACTCCAGTTAGTAAGAAAACACTTGAGCCAGCTAAAAAATTCCTAGTTGGTCGTGGTTCTGACTTCAATGTTTTTGGAAAAAACTATGACATTGTAATGAAGTTACCAAGAAACAAAGTCGGGACTTCAAATAAAAATTTCTTAAAAGCATTTCCAGAAACTAAAGATAAAGTAGCACTTACAAAAGCAATACAAGAAAATCTTCCCAATTGGAATATTCCAACAGTTCATACTGATGTTGTTAGATTAAAAGGAAAAACAACTGCACTCATACAAGAGAAGGTTATTCCAGCAGAGCCAAATTTAACTTTTGGTAGCAGAAAGCTTGATCCTCATGAAATCATGCAAAGAGAAATTAGTTTACTAAGCAGTAAAACAGGGATTGATTTTGATGCTCATGTAAATAACCTTACGAAAAATGGTGACTTGATTGATACAGGATTAAACCTTAGAAAATCAAAAATTGGTCAGGTTAAAAGATCTCAAAATGCAATTGATATTTTAGGTGTCAAAGGATCTAACGCATTTTCTACAAGGATCTCTGAAGTTAGGCCGGAAACAATTACTCATTCTGCTGCTGAGTATGGAAAATCTAACAAAGCATTAAAGATGCTTAATAATGAGCTTAAAAAAGGAAAAGTATTGGCTCGTGTAGCTGATAATCAATACAAACTTGCTTATAGAAAACCTAAGAGTGCTGGTTTTGTTATTCCTGACAGAGTTAAGCGAGGAGTTAGAACAGAAGAAAAGCCTAGCATTGCAGGATTCGCAAATTTCGTAAAAGCATTAATCACTGGTAAATAATTCGAGAACAATCAGGAAAGACAAGGAACGTGTTTCATGAGTGAGTTGAATCAAAAGCAGTACATAGTGCAATTTGTAAAACGGCTTGCTGATGAACTTGGCAAAATTCCAAGTGAAGCGGATTTTAAGAAGGCAATGCCAAGAGTGAATCCGAGTCTTCTCTATTCGAGTTATGAGGGGCTGTTGATTGCTGCTGGACTCAAGAATGCTCCAAGGAATTATCATTCCGATCTTTTGGATCTTCAAAAGCATCTTGAAAAGCATAGAGAGAGTGGACGTGCGTTTAAGTTAACAAAGAAAAGCAAGGTGAGACGATTATATCTAGGAGATATTCATTTCCCATTCGCTAACTTTGATGCTCTCACAATGGTTTATCAGATCATTGAAGAAGTGCAGCCTACTGAGATCGTGCAACTAGGTGATTTAAATGACTGCTACGCGCATACAAAGTTCCCACGCTCTCATAATGTCATTACTCCGTATGAAGAGGCTAAATTGGCGCGTGAGATGGGCATAAGCCTATGGCAAACAATTCGTAAGAATGCACCAAAGGCAGAATGCTATCAGATCTTAGGAAATCATGACGTTCGACCTTATAAGCGCGTGATTGAATCTTATCCTGAAGGCGAAACATTCCTTCGCTTTGATGACTATTACAAATTTGATGGGGTTCACACTCATTACGATCTGAGAGATCCACTTAAACTTGGATCTACTTTTGTTCATCATGGTCACTTGAATCAATTAGGTGCTCACATGGAGCTATTCAAGGCCAATACAGTATGCGGTCACTCTCATCGCGGTGGCGTTGTATTTCGTCGCTACGGTGAAGAGATCCGATGGGAGTTAAACGCAGGATACTTAGGCGACGAGAGAGCAAAGCCAATGGGATACATGCCAACAAAGTTCAACGGGTGGACTCTTGGAGTCGGAATGGAAGACGATCTTGGAGCGCGATTCATACATTTTTAGAATTTGTCGATAACAGTTTATCTTGGAGCTATAGCTTGAAAAATACTCGAATCTGCAAAAAAGATAGTTGCGAAAATAAAGTTAAACAACACGATCAAGTGTACTGCTCTCGTGATTGTGCGCCTTATGGCTGGTATGGAATCGAAGATGAGAAATGGCACCCACTTCGCAAGAATGCATATTTGAAAAAAAGCTCTGATAATTCTGAAACGCCAATGTGGATCAAAGAATGGCGTTCAAAACAAAAAAAGGTCGATAAACAATTATGAGCGCAGGAAGGTACGATCTTAAAATAGAGCAAGGTGCAACTTTTACAAGAAAGTTTCTGATTAAAAACCTTGATACTCCGGTGGATCTTACTGGACAGACTTTTAGAGGTAGCATTCGAAAAACTGCTAGTTCTGCAAATATTATTGAGACTTTTACAATGAATGTGAAAGATCAAGTTACTAATACTGGTGAATTTGAAATCTCTTTAACCGCAACTCAAACTTCTGGGATTCCTGTAAACAAATCCAAAACTGCTGAACGTGAGATTACTTCTTACGCATACGACATTGAGAGAGAGTTCTCCGATGGACGTGTGGAGCGTGTTTTGGAGGGGCTTGCAAATGTATCTCCAGAGGTCACTAGATGAATGAGTTCTCAGTTAATGTAGTCCAAAACGACGATCCAGTAATAATTCAGGTCATAGAAAATAATTTTACAGTAGAGCCACAAGTTCAGAGTGAGCCAATTGTCATTACTGTTTATGAAGGTATTAAGGGCGAGAAGGGCGAGAAGGGCGACACTGGAGATTCAATCGAGTCACTGACTGACGTTAATGACGTAGAGTTAGAAGATCTCTCTGATGGTGAAATCCTAGTTTATGATTCAAGTACGCAAAAATGGCGTAATAAATTCGGTCTACGAACCGAGAAAATAATTCTCACGCAGCAAAATGTCGATGACATGGAAATTAGTCTACTGAAAATGCCGCATTACTCTGAGTCAGTAACTCTGATTCCTGTAGGTGGTATTCCGCAAGTAAATGGAATTGATTTTGATGTGATCGACAACATTATATCGTGGGAAAATCTAGGTCTTCAAGGTGTTCTTGAAGCTGGAGATATGGTTGTTGTTCACTATTAGGAGAAAAAAATGGCAAATAAACTGTTAAAGAAGTTTTTAGGTGATGATCAGGTAGATTCAACGAAGATTTTACTTGATAATAACACTGCAATCAGAAGTAAAGATTCAACTGATACAGAATCTCAAATGCTTAAAATTGATGCAACTGATAAGCTTATCGGTTACAAAAATGGCGGCAATGAAGAACTTGCATACAAGTCAGATATGACTGCTTTTCAAGATCACATTGATGAAACTTCTGGAGCACACGCTGCTTCTGCAATTTCAAATGCTCCTACAGGAAATCTAAGTGCCACTACTGTTCAAGGTGCATTAGATGAATTGCAAGGTGACATTGATGCAATTGATCTTACTGATCTAATTGATGATTCTGCAATGAGTTTAACTACTGTTTACTCAAGTCAAAAATCGGATCAAGAATTTGTAAACGCTGCTGGTGATTCAATGACTGGCACTTTAGCGATGGGGTCAAATAGAATTACTGGTCTTGCTGATCCTGTAAATGCTCAAGATGCGGCAACAAAAAATTATGTTGATACTAACTTTATTCCAACTTCTGAAAAAGGTGCGGCACTAGGTGTTGCAGAATTAGATGGCTCTGGAAAAGTTCCTGTCAGTCAGTTGCCTTCAGCAATAATGACATATGAAGGTGTGTGGGATGCTTCTACAAATACTCCATCACTTGCTGACGGTACTGGTGACGCTGGTATGGTTTATCGTGTATCAGTTGCTGGTTCTCAAGATCTTGGTTCTGGTGGAATTTCTTTTGAAGTTGGTGATTATGTAATCTACAACGGAACAATTTGGGAAAAATCTGACACTACCGATGCAGTAGCATCAGTGAATGGTTTTACTGGAGTAGTTTCTCTTGATTCTGATGATATTTCAGAAGGATCAGTAAACCTTTACTACACTGAAGCTCGCTTTGATTCATCTTTTTCTGGAAAAGACACTGATGATTTAAGTGAAGGTGTAGCAAATCTTTACTTCACTGAAGCGAGAGCAAAAGCTGCTGCTGTAAGTGATGTTGCTTATGCAGGTTCTTGGAATGGAGTAACTGATGTTGCTGCTTCTAAGAATGCCGTTTACGATCAAATTGAACTTGAACGTGCTAGAATCCTTGCACTCGAAAACGTATCACCAGAAATCTTTAAAAAGGTTCTTATTTCTGGCGATATTACAAACGAGTACATTGATCTAGCTCACTTAGCGATTGAAACAAACGATTTTCATGTGTTTGTTGATCGTCTAGCTCTTCATCAAGGTGCTGCTGAAGATTACACTCTAAGCGTTGAAGGTGGAGTAACTCGTATTACTTTCTTGAATGAAATGGTTGGAGTAGGCAATCAAAAACTTGCAGTAGGTGATAATATCTACGTTCGTTACAAGCGCAGTCTATAATTAATTATTGGGTGAGGGGGAGTTTCTCTCTCACCCTTTTTTCAAGGTAAATATGCCAAAATTGATTGAACCAAAATATATTAGTCCTGATATGACTGACGATACTGAGCTTGATGCAGAATCTACTGCTCGCTCATCTGCTGATACTACTTTACAAAATCAAATTAACTTAAAACAAGATTTACCTAAAACTTATTTGATCACTGCAATTCAATCTACGAGTTCAGTGACTCATTCAGATATTACTGAATTTGTTTCTGAATCTTTACCTGTTGGAACTTATAAAGTCAGAGCAATGGGAAAAGTTTTATCTTCTTCAACTACAAATGGTTTTGGATTAAGAGTGCAAAATGGTACTGCAATAATTTCAAATTACGTTATTGATTGCGAACTTGAGCAAGGTGCTAGTGGTACGACACAAGATTTTATTTACAAGCAAGTTGCAGCAAACGTAAACATAACTTCAGCAAGCGTTCCATCAACAACCGTACCTACTGTTTTTGAAGTTGATGGTTTTATCACTATTTCATCTGCTGGAACTGTAAAGATGCAATTTAGAAGTGAATTAAATACTCAATCTGTTGCAATTCAAGTTGGATCAGTTTTCACATTGGAGAAAGTAGCATGATTATTGAAGGCCAATACGTTACAAATGAAGTTGAACTCGAAATTGCAATTTCTAACCTTGGTGAATCCTCAAAAGTAATGCTTAGAAATATGTTTTACGGTACTCCACAGCCAGCTTCTACCCAAAAGGATCTCGACTATCAAAAGTATCTGAAAAGAGCTTCAGTAAAAGATCAAATTCTTGCAGAAATGGCTTCTGAAAATATGGAGCGAGTTAGAAATGGTGTTTGGACTGTTCCGCAATTGATTGCGCTTACTCAAGATGTTGAATTGAAGCTAGTTCTCGATGACATTGCAACACTTAGTTTTGAACTTGCTCAAAGCAAATTGAATGCGGCAACTAATCCAATGATCACTTCAGATATTAAAACTCAATGGATTACTAAACTGCAAAATAACCTTTTTAACTCATAAGGGGATTGAATGAAGAAGATTACAGGATTGGTTTTAGTTGTAACGATTGCCCTACTTATTATTTATGATGTTATAGCTATTGCAAAGGGTGGAACAGAAGCTTCAATATCTTCTGTGGTCATTGCATTGAGCTATAAATTTCCTTTTTTTACCTTCATGAGCGGCGTAATTTGCGGCCACCTCTATTGGAGGATGCGTACCAATAGTGACACTTTGAAAATTGATTCTGAAAAGTAATAACTGAAGCGATAAACGTCGAATACAGTTTAGGAGAAATTCGTGGCTAGAGAAGATCAATCAAATTTTCGTTGGGCTAATATCGGTGGATTGATGAGCAAGCGCATGAAACGTCGTAGCACTCAGCAGCTTGGAGTAATATCTACAAACAATGAAAGTAAGAATCAAAAGTTTCGCAAGAAGCATCTTCATAAATACGATCAATATTATGAAAGCGAACAATACGATCATTTGCCTAGCTGGGATAAGTCAGTAGCCCAAAAGGGTGAATATGTTTCTATTCGTAATAGAAAGCCAAGATTTCAATTCCCATTTGCTAAGAATCTCTCTCAACGATTAACGGCAAAGTTTTTGGGTCAATCCGTATTCCCAAAATTCAAGATTGAAGAATCTCCTGACGATCAAGCATTCATTGATGCAGTAATTCGTGAGTCTAAAATCAAATCTGCCATTCTTGAGCCGATGAGAAGATGCCTCAACACTGGATCATACTTTCTTCGCTTCAAAATTGATCGTGGAGCGGTTTCTTTTGAAGGTTGGGACTCCAAATACTGTTATCCTGTTCTTCTTCCTAACGGCGAACTAGAGAGCATTGTTGTTCAATACGTCTATGAAGATGAAAAGGAACGTGATCTACAAGGTCGTGAAAAGAAAAAGTGGTACAAGCTTGAACTAAACACTCAATCTGAGATCCTTTATGACAATCCTGAGTACATAGAGAATGAAGAGCCAAATTTCACTGAGGTTGACCGCTTTGATCATGGTTTTGGATTCGTGCAAGGCCAATGGCTTAGGACTCATGAAGATTCTAAAGATCCTGATGGCTATGGCCTAGTTTCTGATATTACCGATTTCATTGATGAGATCTGCTATTCGCTCTCTCAAAGCTCTCAATCTGTTTCTTACAATCAAGATCCGATCCTGACATTCAATAACATGAATGAAGAAGAGCAAGATGGCCTTATTCGCTCTGTAATGAAGGCGTGGAACCTTGGACGTGATGGAAAAGCCCAATTCCTTGAATCAAATTTGAGTGGCGTAGAACGGGCTGGAGAGCTTCGTGACAAGGTAACTCAAAACATTGGTGAGATTACTAGAATCGTAATGCTAGATCCTGAAAAGATCGTTGGATCTGCTCAATCTGCTAAGGCAATGGAAGTTCTCCATGCTCCATTGAAGGATCTAATTGACGAACTTCGTTCAGCAATGGAAGGCCAGTTAAAAAGTTTAGTTTTGAAAATTGGATTATCAATTCTTTTGGCTAATAAATTAGGGATTGATACCCCGATTGATATTCCTGAAGGATACGTTCCAACTTCATTTAACATTGTTGTTTCTTGGCCTCCAATTTTCCAACAAACAATGGAAGATCTCCAAAAGAAAGTTCAAGTGGTATCTGCTGCTGCTACTGCTAGTTTGATCTCTCGTGAAACTGGAACTAGATGGTTGGCAAAAGACTTCGATATTGAAGATATTGAAGCAGAGATTGCTAAAATCGCTGCACAGCCTGTTCTGAATCCATTCGGAGGGTTCTAGTGGAAAGATATAGGGATAACCCAAATGCCCCTGCGGTTAAATTTATTCGTGTTCGTGGACGAGTGATTCCTATTTTTAAAGGTAATACAAAGGGAACAAAGCCAAGAGTTGCAGCTAGAATTGTTGAAGATCAACTTCATGCAATGGGTGATGCAGTAAATAATGCCGAGGCTGGAAAAAGGATTATTCATGGCTATGGTACTTCTCAACACGTTATTGGAACAAAAAGCACATTCCCAGAATTTTACTCTAAGATTGGCTTTAAGAATAAAAGCGATTTTAAAGTGGTACTTGAAAAACAGGGAATTCGTCACGATAGGCTTATAGATGCTGCTGTTCATGATGTAAAAGTAGGTGAAAACTATGGGTTTCATCTCCCTGATAGATCCAAAGATTTACAAGTAGCTACTAGACAAATTTTCGATAACAAGAATGTAGTTTTCCGCAAATTAAATGGGAAGGTTGTTCCCATGAAAATTAAAGGGTCTTCTACAAGAGTTAAAAATACAACCGTGAGCGATTGGGATTTTAATCTATGAGTATTGGGGCAAAAGCTGGCGTAATTTTTCGTCGTATTGGTGGACGTGTGATTCCAATTTTAAAAAATGTTGGAATTGGAACTGTAGCTGGTGGTGCTGCCGGACACTTCACTTCTGATTCGCTTGGAGCTGAGTCTGGTAGAAGGTCTGGAGCAAAAATTGGGGCTGCTGTTGGTATTATTGCAAGCATTCCTCCTCGTCCAGTAGGAAGAGCCATTAAGCATTTTGCAACAAGATACTGGGCA
>Ga0315901_10009896_pt1 | contig 10921 bp, 8 predicted proteins | sample LakEriMetagenome_10_FD_203761 | JGI IMG/M metagenome (GOLD analysis project Ga0315901, IMG submission 203761) | Freshwater fungal communities from buoy surface, Lake Erie, Ohio, United States - Buoy 2 MA116 | ecosystem: Environmental > Aquatic > Freshwater > Lake | place: USA: Lake Erie, Ohio...
CTAAGCAGGTCGCTGCTTACGCCGACGGAGTCATTGTTGGCTCAGCATTTATTAAGTTGGTATTGGAGTCAAAGTCCGATCACGAGGCTTTAGAGCGGGTCAAGACTTTGGCCAGTGAATTGGCAGCGGGCGTGCGCCGCTCTTAAGTGTTGTAAATCCAGACTCTGGTTTAGACTTCACGCACGATGACGCAGAAGGTCAACGTAAATTTTTGAAAATCAGCACACAAAGGAAAAGTTCAGGGAAGAAGGAGTAACTGTGCCAAAGGAACCTCGTCAGAGAGATAACCGCGGAGCGAAGAAATCAGGCGATACGGTCACGCGCAACATTGTGATCGGCATGGTCGCTCTTGTTGTGTTATCCGGCGTCATCTTCACTGTCCTTGATAAGCGCTCAGGTTCCGAAACTGCGTTACCAGCCTCGATTGAGAAGATAGATGCATCAAATAACGGTGCGCCCCTGAAAGGTGAAGTTCTCCCAGAAAACGATTACGGAATTACCTTCAATGCCGATGCTCCAGTCTCGATCAATATTTGGGAAGACTTCCAATGCCCATTCTGTAAGTTCTTTGAGGATGAAATGGACGAGTACATCGAAAGTCTTATAAGAAACAAGGAAGCCAATGTCACGTACCACATGACATCTTTCTTAGGAATGGAATCAAAACGTGCGACAAATGCAGCGTATTGCGCAGCTGATGAAAGCCGCTTCATCGAATTCCACAAGGCAATCTATGCGGTCCAAGGCGCAGAAAATAGCGGAATCTTCTCCAATAAGAATTTGATCGAAATTGGTAAACGATTAGGTATAAATAGCCCGACCTTTGAGAGTTGCGTTAACGACAATAAGTACGGCGACAATGTCGAAAAGGTCTATGCCTCGATGGCGAAGAACAAAGTAGAAGGAACGCCCACCGTCTTTATCAATGGAAAGCTATGGAGCCGATCTGGTTCTGAATTTGTTCTTGATGAGTTTAAGGCGGCGGTCGAAGCAGCGAAGAAGTGATATTCGCTTCTATCCCTTCACCATCCCAATCTCTCATCGAGATTGGACCTCTCACATTTCATTTTTATGCGCTCTCGATAATTGCGGGAGTGATTGCTGCCGTATACATAGGCAATAAGCGCTATGTAGCTGCTGGTGGTAAACCTGGTGTTGTAAGTGATGTTGCTGTCATTGCTGTGCCAGCGGGGATAATTGGTGGTCGGCTTTACCATGTGATTACTTCGCCTGAACAATACTTTGGCACGAATCGAAATTGGGTTGAAGCTTTTTATATCTGGCAAGGTGGACTGGGTATCTGGGGCGCAATTTCTCTAGGTTTTGCTGGCGCTTACTTTGCCTATAAACGCAATTTACGCACAGAAAAAATTCCCTTTGCGGTTTTCGCAGATGCACTGGCGCCTGGATTACTCGTCGCACAAGCAATTGGTCGATGGGGGAATTGGTTTAATAAAGAGCTATTTGGAAGGCCGCTCGATGCACCATGGGGCCTTGAGATTCCTATTCAATATCGACCCATTGGATATTCATCGAGCGAGACCTTTCATCCTGTCTTTCTCTATGAATCGCTCTGGTGCCTGGTTGTTGCGTTGATACTTGTGACGTATGTGAAAAGCAAAAAACTCAAACCAGGTTCAATTTTCGCCCTCTACGTCTCGCTTTATTCACTTGGTAGAGGAGTTATCGAAACTATCCGCATTGATGACGCTAATCTCATTCTTGGTTTGCGACTCAATATTTGGACTAGCGTGCTGCTACTCATAGGTTCATTGATCTACCTACGAAATCTCAATCTTCGGTCCAAGACTGGAATAGAATAGAGATATGGGTTTAGCTGAGATTCACAGACGCAACGAGGATCATCGCGCTCATCGCGCTGGGTGGCTTCGAGCCGCAGTCTTGGGCGTGAATGATGGATTAGTTTCCACTGCATCGCTCATGATTGGCGTTGTGTCAGCGCAGAAAAATGATTTTGTTGTCACTGCGGGTCTTGCTGGAATTGCCGCGGGGGCTATGTCGATGGCAGTCGGGGAATATGTCTCCGTGCGTTCCCAGAACGACATTGAAGAGTCAGATAAGCAATTGGAGATTGAACACCTCGCGATTGATCCACAAGGCGAATTAGAAGAACTCACACAGATTTACCAAGAGCGAGGAATTTCTCGCGCCACCGCAGAAAAAGTCGCTCAAGAGCTTCATGCTCATGATGCATTGGGCGCGCACTTACGTGATGAACTTGGTCAACATGATTCGACGAAGGCCAGACCAATGCAAGCAGCTCTTGCTTCTGCCATAAGTTTTACAGCGGGCGGCGCTATTCCACTTCTAGGAGCTCTTGCGCCAAGCCTTGGACAGAAAGCCTTCTCCATTGTTGGAATTACATTTATCGGCTTGATCATTGCGGGAATCATCAGTGCCAAGACCGCTGGTTCAAGCATCATTAGAACGACTGGGCGCATCGTCTTTGGAGGCGCGCTCGGAATGGCGATCACAGCCTTAGTTGGACAAGTCGCCCATATCTCTGGCATTTAACTCTCCCAAAACGCCTTCTTGTTGGTAGATTTCCCCTCTTCATCGGGCCACTGCCGTCCCATCTTCATCTATAGAAATCTCGAGGGCGATTGGTGGCTTTGTTCTCCGCAGTTCCGCAAGCGCAGGGTTTGTATAACCCTGCTCATGAACATGACGCATGCGGCGTTGCGATGGTGGCTACGCTCAACAAAGTTGCAACACATGAGATTGTTCAACAAGGTTTAACTGCTCTTCGCAATCTCGAACATCGCGGCGCTTCAGGTGCAGAAGTAAATAGTGGCGATGGAGCAGGCATTCTCACCAGAATTCCGGATCAATTTTTCCGCGCTGTAGTGGACTTTGAATTACCTACAGCAAATACATACGCAGCGGGAATCGCCTTTCTTCCAGAAGGCTTCAACGGAAAGAAACGTATCGAACAGATCGCAGAAGAAGAAAATCTCATCATCCTGGGTTGGCGAAAACTTCCAATCAATTCCAGCTCACTTGGCGCAACTGCACTCTCTGTTATGCCGGAATTTGAACAACTCTTCATCTCATCAAAGGATTTAGTCTCAGATCTTGATCTAGATAGACGCGCCTTCTGTTTTAGAAAACGCGTTGAACATGAACTTTCGGTTTATTTCCCGTCACTCTCATCGCGAACCATTGTCTACAAAGGCATGCTCACTACCGGACAGCTTGAAGAGTTCTTCCCGGATCTCTCCGATGAGCACTTCGTATCACCACTTGCTTTAGTTCATTCCCGTTTCTCAACGAACACATTTCCATCATGGCCATTGGCACATCCATATCGCTTTATTGCGCACAACGGTGAAATCAATACCGTCCGTGGAAATAGAAATTGGATGGCCGCACGTGAAGCGCTCTTGGAAAGCGAGATCATTCCGGGGGATATGAAGCGACTTTTCCCCATCGTAGATCCTGCAGGCAGCGACTCAGCTTCATTTGATGAAGTGCTCGAACTTCTCTATCTCGGTGGACGTTCATTGCCGCACTCAGTTTTGATGATGATCCCGGAAGCGTGGGAGAACCACGAAACAATGTCACCAAAGTTACGAGATTTCTATCGTTTCCATGCGTCACTAATGGAGCCGTGGGATGGTCCCGCATGCGTCACATTCACGGATGGAAAACAAATTGGCGCAGTTCTCGATCGAAATGGATTGAGGCCTTCACGTTATTGGGTTACAGACGATGGACTTGTTGTCTTAGCAAGTGAAGTGGGAGTGCTAGACATCCCTCAAGAGCGGGTAGTAAGAAAAGGTCGCCTCCAGCCAGGTCGTATGTTCTTGGTTGATATCGATGCAGGTCGCATTATTGAAGATGAAGAGATTAAGAATTCACTTGCTGATGGTGCGCCATATGGTGAGTGGCTGCACGCTGGAATTGTCCGACTCTCAGAATTACCTGCCCGCGAGCACATTATTTATCCGCACTCTTCTGTTCTTCGTAGACAACGAGCATTTGGTTATACCGAAGAAGAGTTACGAGTCATCATCACGCCCATGGCAAAGTCTGGTGCAGAACCGATCGGTTCAATGGGAACTGATACGCCGATTGCTGCGCTCTCGGCGAAATCACGTCTACTATTTGATTACTTCTCGCAACTCTTCGCGCAAGTCACAAATCCTCCACTTGATGCGATACGTGAGGAGCTCGTTACGTCACTCGGTGGCTCGATTGGGCCAGAACATAACCTTCTTGATCCCGGTCCAGCTTCCTGTCGCCAGATTTCGCTCGCATTTCCTGTTATCGATAATGATGAATTAGCCAAGATCATTCACGTTAATGCGGATAACAATCTCCCAGGTTTATCTGCCCATGTCGTACGCGGGCTATTTCCGATTGCTGAAGGGGGAGATGGATTACGCGAAAGGATTGAAGAGATTCGCGCTGAAGTCTCACAGGCTATTACTGATGGAGCGCGCATCATTGTCCTTTCGGATCGCGATGGCGATGCTGAAAACGCTCCTATTCCTTCACTCCTTCTTACTTCGGCAGTTCATCATCATTTGATTCGCGAAAAAACCCGGACCAAAGTGGGGCTTGTTGTAGAGACTGGCGAGGTTCGCGAAGTGCATCATGTCGCTCTACTTATCGGTTACGGAGCAGCTGCAGTCAATCCATATCTTGCGATGGAAACTGCCGAAGACCTCGTACTCCAAGGTGTCATCACAGATATTTCCCCTGAAAAAGCGGTTAAGAATCTCATCAAGTCCCTTGGTAAAGGTGTACTCAAAGTTATGTCAAAGATGGGAATTTCCACCATCGCCTCTTACACAGGCGCTCAAGTCTTCGAAGCAATTGGTCTTTCGCAAAACCTTATCGATGAGTATTTTGTTGGCACCACTTCACGTCTAGGCGGCGTGGATTTAGATGTCATCGCTGAAGAAACGATTGCTCGACACCACATCGCATATCCACCCGGCGGAGAAGTTCCTGGTTCAAAGCGTTTGCCAATTGGTGGCGAATATCAATGGCGTCGTGAAGGCGAACCTCATCTCTTCGATCCTGAGACGGTTTTTGCTCTGCAACATGCAACTCGCTCTAAGCGTTATGACATTTTCAAGCGCTATACGACACGAATTGATAATCAATCGCGTGCGCTGATGACGCTACGCGGACTCTTCACTTTTAAAGATGGTGTGCGACCTGCAGTACCGCTTGAAGAGGTAGAGCCAGTGGAATCTATCCTGAAGCGCTTTTCAACTGGCGCGATGTCCTACGGTTCGATCTCACAGGAAGCACATGAAACTTTAGCAATTGCGATGAATCGCATTGGCGCGAAATCAAATACCGGTGAAGGTGGAGAAGATCCTGAACGCTTTACAGCACTTCCTAATGGAGATTCCAAACGCTCTGCAATTAAGCAAGTTGCTTCAGGGCGTTTCGGAGTAACCAGTGAATATCTTGTTAATTCCGATGATATTCAGATCAAGATGGCCCAAGGCGCAAAGCCAGGTGAAGGTGGCCAGCTCCCAGGAAACAAGGTCTATCCCTGGATTGCAAAAGTGCGTCACTCCACTCCAGGCGTGGGATTAATTTCTCCACCTCCTCATCACGACATTTATTCCATCGAGGATTTGGCGCAGCTCATTCATGATTTGAAGAACTCCAACAAGGACGCGCGTATCCACGTCAAACTTGTTGCCGAAGTTGGCGTAGGAACGGTTGCCGCAGGTGTGAGCAAAGCGCATGCTGATGTGGTTTTGATTTCCGGACATGACGGTGGTACCGGAGCTTCGCCACTTACATCATTGAAACATGCCGGTGCGCCGTGGGAGTTGGGTCTTGCTGAAACGCAACAGACTCTCATTCTCAATGGATTACGTGATCGCATTGTCGTTCAAACCGATGGTCAGATGAAAACTGGGCGGGATGTAATTATTGCGGCGCTTCTTGGAGCAGAAGAATTTGGATTTGCTACCGCTCCCTTGGTTGTCTCAGGCTGCGTAATGATGCGCGTCTGCCACCTTGATACTTGTCCTGTTGGCGTTGCTACTCAAAACCCAGAACTTCGCAAACGCTTTACTGGAAAACCAGAATTTGTCGAGACATTCTTTGAATATATCGCCGAAGAGGTCCGCGAACTTCTCGCCATGCTTGGTTTCAGAACGCTCAATGAAGCAATTGGCCAAGTCGAACTTCTAGATACTGCTGCAGCGATTGATCACTGGAAAGCAAGCGGCCTTGATCTCTTGCCAATTCTTAGCTTCCCAAAGGTTTCTGCAGATGCGCCACGTCGCAATACAACAAAACAAGAACACGGGCTTGAAGGAGCGCTTGATAACAAACTCATTGAACTTGCCTCAGCAGCTCTAGAACAGCGCGAGGAAGTTCGCATTCAATTGCCTATCAAGAATGGAAATCGCACAGTTGGAACTATGTTGGGTTCGGAGATAACTCGTCGTTTCGGTGGTGCAGGACTTCCCGATGACACAATTGACATTACTTTCCATGGCTCTGCTGGCCAATCACTAGGTGCCTTTATTCCGCGTGGTTTAACGCTTCGTCTCTATGGCGATACCAATGACTATTTAGGCAAGGGACTTTCAGGCGGTCGTCTCATTGTCCGTCCTGATGAGAGAGCAACATTCCCTTCAGAGAAGAATGTGATTGCTGGAAATGTGATTGGTTACGGCGCAACCTTGGGTGAGATTTTCGTCAGAGGGGTTGTAGGTGAGCGATTCTGCGTGAGAAATTCTGGCGCCACTGCAGTTGTGGAAGGCGTTGGAGATCATGCCTGTGAATACATGACGGGTGGAACGGTGGTAATTCTTGGAATCACGGGGCGCAATCTTGCTGCTGGTATGTCGGGTGGTCGCGCATTTATTCTCGACCTTAATCCAGATCTGGTGAATACAGAGATGGTTGATGTATTACCTGTACCTCGTGATCAGAGCGAGAGACTGCAAAGTATCGTCTCGAAGTTCCACGCCGAAACTGGATCTGACGTTGCCCAGAAACTCCTCGAAAATTGGACCGCAGAAGTTAAACGTTTCTCAATGGTGATGCCGCGCGACTACGCAAAAGTTCTCAATGTTATTGATAAAGCAGAACGTGAAGGAAAATCACCAGAACAAGCAATCATGGAGGTGCTCAATGGCTGATCCCCGTGGATTCCTCAATACTGGCCGTGAGACTCCAAAGCGTCGCCCCGTTGATGTGCGCATTCGCGACTGGAAAGAAGTTTATGAAGAGCAAGAATTTGGGGCGCTGCAAAAGCAAGCTGGTCGTTGTATGGATTGCGGTATTCCTTTCTGCCATCAAGGTTGCCCACTAGGTAATTTAATTCCAGAGTGGAACGACTTGATTTGGCGAAATGAGAAGGTTGATGCAATTGATCGACTCCATGCCACAAACAACTTTCCTGAATTTACTGGCCGACTTTGTCCTGCTCCCTGTGAAACTGCTTGTGTACTCGGTATCAATCAAGACCCAGTCACCATCAAACAGGTTGAACTACGCACTATTGAGGAAGCTTTCCAATCGGGGAATGTGAAGCCCATGCAGCCAGATCGCATGACTGGTAAGACTGTTGCGGTTATTGGTTCAGGACCTGCTGGTCTTGCCGCTGCCCAACAACTTACTCGTGCGGGACATACTGTTGTGGTTTATGAGAGAGCTCCAAAGATCGGCGGATTACTCCGATATGGAATTCCTGAATTCAAGATGGAGAAATCAATTTTGGATCGCAGGCTTAATCAGATGCAACGTGAAGGTACTCGTTTTCGAGCTGGAGTAAATGTTGGCGTAGATATTACGGCGGCAGAAATTAAGGCCAAATACGATGCGGTTGTTCTTGCGGTCGGTGCAACTCAATGGCGCGATCTTGATATCCCCGGCAGAAACTTCAATGGTGTTCATCAGGCGATGGAGTATTTGCCTTGGGGCAATCAGCAGGCGCTCAATGAATTAAAAGAAGAGCCACCAATCAATGCCCATGGCAAACATGTAATTATTCTTGGCGGTGGAGATACTGGTGCAGATTGTCTTGGAACAGCAATTCGTCAAGGAGCCGCGAGCATCACACAAATTGAAATCATGCCGCGCCCAACAGAAGAGCGTCCTAGCTCTCAGCCTTGGCCGACGTATCCGATGGTTTATCGCGTGAGCAGCGCACACGAAGAATCTGGCGAGCGACTTTATTCAATTTCAACTGAGGCGTTTATCGGAGATGCATCAGGAAATCTGAAAGCGCTCAAGATCGTTGAGACTAAGTTTGTTGATGGAAAATTTGAAAAAGTTCCTGGAACTGAGCGCGAGATTCCAGCAGATCTAGTCTTCTTAGCTATGGGTTTTACCGGAATTGAGAAGAATCAACTCGTGACCGATTTGAATTTGACGCTCGATCAGCGTGGAAATATCGCACGTGATCAGAACTATCACACAAATGTCGATGGAGTTTTCGTTTGCGGAGATGCTGGACGTGGGCAATCTCTTATCGTCTGGGCAATTGCAGAAGGTCGTAGCGCTGCATCAGCTCTTGATCGATATCTAATGGGGGATACGCAACTTCCTGCGCCTATCGAACCAACTGCGCGTCCTTTGACGGTGTAATTTCATTAAACAAAGAGAGATGGAATAAAATACGAAAATGCGCCGCGCGAAAATAGTCTGCACTATGGGTCCAGCCGTCGAAAGCCCCGAGAAAGCTGCAGAACTTATCGCCGCTGGAATGAATGTGGCTCGACTCAATCTTTCTCATGGTGGTTATGAAGAACACCAAAATCGCCTTAATTTGATTCGCAAGGCTGCCGCAGATGCTGGAAAACCAGTAGCAATCCTTGTGGATCTTCAAGGACCAAAGATTCGTTTAGGACGATTCTCAAACGGACCTCACGAGTTAAGCCGCGGAGATATTTTCACAATTACGACGGATGATGTTTCAGGAACAAAAGAGCGCGTCGGCACGACATACAAAGGCCTACCGGGTGATTGCAAAAAAGGTGATCGCATCCTGATCGATGATGGAAAGGTCACGGTCGAAGTTGTCGAGGTGAAGGGTAATGATGTCGTCACCAAGTGCATCGAGCCTGGTCCAGTTTCTAACAACAAAGGAATTAATCTTCCAGGCGTTGCAGTCTCTGTACCTGCGATGTCGGAAAAAGATATCGATGATCTAAGGTGGGGACTTAAGGCGGGCGCAGACTTTATCGCTCTCTCTTTCGTTCGTTCCGCAAAAGATATTGATGATGTACATCGCATCATGGATGAAGTTGGAGTTCGCTTACCAGTTATTGCGAAGATAGAGAAACCTCAAGCAGTGGAAAACCTAGAGGAAATCGTTACTGCCTTTGATGGCATCATGGTCGCTCGCGGCGATCTAGGCGTTGAAATGCCAATCGAAGATATTCCTTTAGTTCAGAAGCGTTGCATTACGTTGGCACGTGAAAATGCCAAGCCTGTTATTGTCGCAACGCAGATGCTTGATTCGATGATCACAAATTCTCGACCAACCCGAGCAGAAGCAACCGACTGTGCAAATGCGGTACTGGATGGCGCGGATGCTCTCATGCTCTCGGGAGAGACCAGCGTTGGTTCTTTTGCAATTGAAGCGGTACAAACGATGGCTCGCATTATTGAAAAGACAGAGCAAGAAGCGCTCCATTTGATTCCAGCTCTGCAACACAATCCCCGCACAAAAGGTGGCGCTATTACCAAGGCTGCTACAGAAGTAGGACTTACTGTTGGCGCCAAAGTCCTTGCTGCCTTTACAAAATCTGGTGACTCTGCTCGTCGTATGTCGCGCTTACGTTCTCCAATCCCAATTCTTGCTCTTACTCCCGATGCCGCAACCTTTAACCAGATGTCTCTGACATGGGGAGTTGAACCTTTGCTCACACCACTTGTAACCACAACAGATGAAATGGTGAAACAAGTTGATGCAATTCTCGTTGAGACGAAGCGGGTAGCAAAAGGTGAGTTGATCATGATTGTTGCCGGCTCGCCCCCAGGAATCCCAGGATCTACCAACGCGATGCGCGTACATCAGGTCGGAGATGCCGTGGGTGGCATTGCTCCTGCCTATCGCTAGAATTTACTTCCGCGATTCCAGCCTCGGTACTCCAACGGTAGAGAGGGCAGTCTCAAACACTGCATAGTGTCGGTTCAAATCCGACTCGAGGCACATGACATCCAATACCTCTGCGCAAGCACATCGCATTCTTGTTGCGGAGGACGAGACTCTTATCCGCATGGATCTTGTTGAGATGTTAGGTGAAGCTGGCTACGACGTTGTCGCAGAAGCAAGTAATGGTGAAGAAGCCGTGAAGCTTGCTAATGAAGTCAAACCAGATTTAGCAATCCTTGATGTGAAGATGCCAATTCTTGATGGTATTTCAGCAGCTGAAGAAATTATCTCCATCGCTCCGGTACTCATGCTCACAGCATTTAGTCAGAAAGATCTAGTGGAGCGTGCTCGCGATGCGGGAGCCATGGCCTACGTCGTGAAGCCTTTTACGATTAATGATTTAGTTCCAGCTATTGAGATTTCCATTAGCCGACATCGCCAGATGAAGTCACTCGAACTTGAAGTTGCTGATCTTCATGATCGCCTTGAAACTCGGAAAGTTATCGATAGAGCCAAAGGAATTCTTATGAAAGCTCTCAACCTTTCTGAGCCCGAAGCATTCTCGTGGATTCAACGTGCAGCCATGGATCGGCGCATCACCATGAAAGAAGTTGCTGAGGCGGTTATTAACCCCTCGGCCACCCTTAACAATTAAGCAACAAATAACGGAGTCGCACATTTAGAGACTCTCCATCTCAAATAACGGGAAAGTTATCGGCTCAGGCGAGATATTTCCTTGTGCGAGATGCGAGCCTGACGCTAGCCTTCACCCCTCCCTGTCCCAGGGGGCATGATCATGAATGAAAGGCA